>ERZ808267.22-NODE-22-length-126532-cov-6.505483_pt1 | contig 126532 bp, 171 predicted proteins | sample MGYA00521241_ERZ808267 | MGnify/ENA primary metagenome ERZ808267 (study PRJEB31516, sample SAMN03275592) | gut metagenome | biome: mammalia-associated habitat; material: feces | host: Papio cynocephalus | place: Kenya | collected 2012-07-19 ...
TCCGTAGTTTATAGATGTAAACGGTAGTTGATTACCACTTCTACTTTGCAAAGTATTTAGATTATGGTACATAGCTTCTACAGATTGATATACTTCTTTCCGCAGTAACTCTACCGCGTATTTATATGCTTTTTTATTTTTGGTATATACTTTATCTTCAATAGATACCTCAATAGGATTATCGATTATAGGGAGTTTTTTATGCGGAGTTAAGTACTTGCTACCATCCTTATAATGTTTCCAAAAACTCTTCCGTACATAAGGAACCATAGTCCAATCTAAGTGAGTCGCGCTTACGCCTCCAAATTGCTGCAAAGATTGTAACTGGAATATTACAGCTACTAGCTGAAAGGCTGTATTTACTCCACCAGCAGGTCTAACATCGGTTTGCCTAGTATTAAATCCTTTAGCTAAAAGCTTATCAAATGGTATACTTAAACAATTATGGTTACCTACTGCATAGGAATCTAAATCGTGAATGTAGATTTCATTATTAAGGTGATTTTCTCTTGCCATATCAGACATACAGAATTCAAGAGCAAATCGCTTGTCCATCAGACTAGCTGCTCCGCCTATACGCCCTCCAAAAGAAGCTTCATCTACATTAGCATTTTGGTTTTGGATATCTTTACCATTTAATTTATTTGATATTTCAGCCATTAACTCAGAGTATGAATCTCGTGCTAGTTTGTGGAGATATCTATAACAAATATATTCCTTTACTACTTCATGTGCATTGTGTTCAATAAGAGTATTTTCTATGCAATCTTGTATAACATCTGCTTTTATCGCACGTGTATTGTTAGAAAGTTTGTTACTTACTTCATTACAAATAGAATTAAGCTCTTCTCTGGATATCCTGTCTTTTTTAGCTTTAACACGCTTACTGGCTTTTTGAATGGAAAGTTTGATTTTATTCAAATCAAACTCTACTCTATCTCCATTACGCTTAATTACTTTCAATTTGATAATTCCTCCAATATTGTATTCTGCGGAGAATCTATGTAAGAATCTAAAACTCTCTTCAAATCAAAATCAGTTAGATAGCCTATTTTTCTAAAAATATCAAAATCGCTTACTTTTCCATAAGTATCTGTTTTTACATGACTAGGTCTATGTAAATTAGCAGCTTTCCAGTTGTTTATAGGAATATTAAAAGGAAACTTTTCAATAGCTTTAGAATTCTTAAAAGATATTTCGCATACATTTTCATTATCTACAATTACAAACATATGATTAGTTTTAAGTAAAGCTGTACCAGGAATTTTCTTAAAAACTCCTCTTTTAAGCTGCGCTACATCGCCTACTTCAAACTCTCTAAACTCTTCTACGATTTCATCAAAACCTCCGCCTTCAAAAGAGCCACTCTCTACTAACACTTTAGCACATTGGTAAGAAGAGCAACTACGTTCAGAAGGCTCTAATTTTTCAAAGGCTTTTTCTAGAAAAGCTATTTTAAGCTCATCATTATCAAAAGTTCTAAATTCATCTTCAGCTATACCTACCATCTCATTGGTAGTCATATCCCTATAACTTTCAGAAAAGAGTATATCTTCGATAATTTTATTATGTTTTCTCCGCATAAGATAAATATCCCTTTCTTAACAGGGCTTAATCCATGAAGCAGCAGTATCACCCTGGCTAAGGGGATGATGTAAGAAGTCTGTTGTCTGGTTGGTCATATGATTATACATAGCGACTATCTTATAAGGTTTCATCTGATAAGCCCACTTATCGCCGTTATCTTTAATCTCAACCCTTCCCCAAATTCTTCCTCCATCAGGACTTTTAATATCAATCCACTGTGACATATTGTTTTCCTCCTTGTTTGATTTGAATATATTATATCTCATTATATCATAGTTGTCAACTAACTTTTAAGGTAAAAATATGGTAGACCTCAGATGAAGTCTACCATACTCCTTATCAATTGTTTTACTTCATCTATAGAAACTATTTCTACTTGTTTCAATGCATATCTTGAATTATTAAGAAAAGATTTTATTATACCTAATACTCTATTTTGATTCCATTCAAATCTATTATAAGTATAACTTACGTTAGGAGGTAACTGCTCGAAATCAGGCTGCAATGGACCATACTCTATTGTTTGGACAATTCCTAAATCTGATTTTATTATTAAATAATATTCTAAGCTTTTCTCATTAACTCCAACTAAACAAATATTTCCTATATCTTCTATCTCAACAGAATTATTTGCTATTCTCTCTATATCAAACTCAAAGTTCATATATTTCTTTTACAAGCAACTCATGAGCTACTCTTATCTCAATTTCTCCATTATCGAGAATCTTTTTATATTCTCTGGAATGAATTTCACCTTTAATAGCTATTTCTTTACCTACTGGCATTTCATTTATTTTCTTAGCCATAGTTCCCCAAGCTATACAAGGAAGATAGTTATTAAGAACTTTATCTTTATTTACAATAGTATTAGCAAGAATAAAGTGTATCGTTTCTTTTGATTTATCTACAATTCGCATCTCACTCTTCTTACAAATTCTACCATCTACTGTAAAGTAATTGTTAATATTAAAATGAGCATCTTCCATATCAAGTTCTACTTCATCAGGCTTATCAAAATAAGTAAATACATAGATATCTACTTTATTCTTATCGCCATCTTTATGAGTATAAGAACGGATATTGCCTTTAAGTTCTACTTGCTTATCTTGCTCACCATCTGCTACAATGTATTTCTTACATTTAACACTAATAACATCTTCATGTCCATCATTACGTTTAACAACTAGATTTGCTCTGTAGAATTCTATATCTCCAATTTTATGAGAAAATTCTACATTTCTAAGCAAACCTTTAAGTACTATATTATTCATCATGCTTCAGCAGTATCCTCTTCTTCTTTGCTATCTTCTTGTTTTTCTTCTTGCTTATTTGCTTCTTCAAAGTCTTTGAAAGCTCTATTAAGTTCTTCTTGTGAAAGCTGTTTAATTTGTCTACTTACTTCGTCTATAATTACCTCTGCTAAATATGCAGGTAAATTATATTCAGAAAGTACTTTATTAACTGCTCCAAATATAAGCTCCTTACTTTGAACATAAACAATAGGTTCTGGTTTATTCATTTTTATATCTCCTTATACTTCAATCAACTCATTAAATTGAGTCTTATTTTTACCTATATATACATTATTATCTTCTGCATCTTCTATAAATTCTTTTGCTAATACATTTGCAGGGGCTGAAAATCCAGCTTCATCTCCCTCTATAAATTCCTTACATTGACAGTAAATGAAATCGCTTTCTTCAGCAGGTTCGTTAAACTCATAATGAACTTCTGTAATTCCAGATGTACTAGTAGCTATTAAATCTCCCCTGTATATCTCCTCTAAATCGCTATCCAATACTTGTGAGAATTTTATATTGGGTAAACCATTATTATAATAATCATTAGATACTATATTATATGTATTAACGACTGGTATCGTGTGAGTCATGGTTCCTAAAATCTCCATAGAAGGCAGTGCCGCTTTCCCTAACCCTTCAGTAGGACTATATAGGTAATGCAAGTAAGTGTTTTCCTCATCTATTGGATAGCAGATAATATCCCAATTAAACGTATTATTCTGCTGTACTGTTTTTAGATGTGCAACGTATTGCTCTAATACATTTTCTGCAACTATTTTATATTCTGAACTTTCAAAAGATGTAGTCGCATAATCATATGGAAGATATGAATATGTAGCTACATATTCAAAAAATCTATCCAATTCCTCTTTAGTTATGCTATTAGGTATAATTATAGGAATATAAGGACCTGTCATATAATTGTTTGTTATTACTATGTAGGAAGTAATAGGTATTGCATAACTTATTTCCACCTTAGTTACCCAATTCAAACTGAAGTTTAGGGGCACTATAAATGCCCCAACAGGTACTTTGCTTGTATCTGTGCTTGTTATTACTTGACTTACTGTTAATGTACTGTGCTCACTGTTATAGTAATCGTTTGTTGTTACGGCTATGCTTTCACCTTCAGGGATGCTCCAATCAGATATCTGATGCGTTCTATTTGGTAAATATGAATCTATCACCCAATCTACTGATGTCTCTCCGCCGCCCTGACTACCGTAATAATATTCAGTTATCTTGGATGAATTTAGTAGCACACCTGGGTCAGTCGGCACAGGTTCTACTTGATTACCCTCGCCGTCTGCTAATACACATACTCCATATATCTCAACATCATCCCAATGATTAAAATTTCCCGAAACCTGCTTTGTTTTAGCCGTATCCGAGTTAAATTCTATGTCTACGCTCTCTTGGTAATTTGGTAATGATATAGGATAATTATTATACGGAGCTGCTTCTGCATCTTTATTAGTACGAGCATTATTAAACTCTACTCTCTCTATCTCAGTACCATTTATCTTAATAGTATGTCTTTGACTTTCTAATGCACTTTCAATAACTGCACTATCTGTACCTATTTTATAATAGCTCTTATCAAAAGGACTCGCTGTATTTCTAGGTATTGCATTCTTGTATACGCTATACCCATCAAATAGTGAAATAGAATCAGTAGTTACATCATCAAAACTATTTATATCAATATCTGTTTTACTTGTACTAGTATAATCTACACCTACTGCAGGAATTCCTACCTTCTTTCTACCTATTACTATATCATTATCATACATAGCAGGTAAATTAAAAGATAGCTGTACTGAAGATATATTATCAGAAAATTCTGCAGAGAAAGTGCCTCTATCTTCTTCACCTAACATACTGGCAGGAATTATAGTATTAAAAGATAATAAATTATCGCCTAAATTCTTAACTGTAAATGCTCCTGCATAATCTATATCGTTTATAGTTACTTTATCAGGAACAACAGTACTTAAAGTATATGATTTAGGATATTTAATAGCAAATGTTACACTAGTAGTTCCATCATCTAATCTTCTTATATTTCTACGCACTTCTTCTTCATAAAGTTTATTAAAATCTACTATAGTAGGAGTATCATAGTTATATGTATTTACGATATCTTTTGAAGCAGCGCTAATGGACGTTTCTACAGTTACAGGAAATGCTAATAAACCTTTTTGTAAATAATTAAGAATAGAATCAGTAGCCATACTACTATCTGTTTCAAATAAATAATTATCCCCAACCGAACTCAATTCGTGTAAAGTATAAGTAGAATCGTCAAATACAACATATTGCTTAAATTCTTCTGAATATCCGCCATTATCTATCTGTACCCTATACTTTAAGTCTGATAAAGAATCTCCTGTAACTTTACCTGAAGAATTAGATAAAACTCTATAAGTATTTCCCCAACCTAAAGAATCATTACCTGCCGATATAGAAGTTACTTTTACAGGATTGGTAATTTGTTTAACAGTTACATCCCCAGTTGCTATGGGTGGATTAGAGCCAGTAGAAGTTATTGCATATATAGTATATTGAAAAGTACCTTCTTTTTTTAGAGTGTCATATAAATTTGTTGTAAAATTAAATCCATAATTACCGCCAACATCTGCTCTATAAATATTAGCATCAGTAACACCTACACGTATTCCAGCTACACAAAAATGAAGTACTTTAGTATATATAGAAGGACCCTTTACCCATCCAGCAAAACCGTTTGTCCCTGCATAGTCTACAGCATACTGCCAAGGTTGGTCAACTTGTTCTGATATTGATACTGTGGTAACTTTTCCATGCTTATTATATACTGCGGAACAAGATAAAGTAATAGTGTTACCCCAAGCAATAATACCAGTAGTAAATTTACCTACATATAATCTATTGCCTATACTAACTTGATGGGGATTAGAAGATTGCCATGGAGCCCAATTTATGTTAAAATTAGTTCCATACCAATCGCCTTTTGTAACTTCTAAATAACATTCGTAGGAGTATTGTTTTCCGTTTCCACTAGTAGTAATATTTGTTACATTTAATACAGCTCTTGCGCCACTATTACCTGTACCAGTTTCTACTACATTACCAGGGTATGCTCTTACTTCAATTGCCATATATCAAGTACCTCAATCTTCAAAGGAGATTATTACAGCTTCTTTAGCAGAGTTATAAGTAAAAGAAGCTTTCCCTATCTTATTTGTAGTTTTCACATCATTTATATTAGAAGTTATAGTGCCATTTTCTATATTTAGAAAAGCAGGAGTTAATTCTATTTTATCAGTGTCATTTTCTTGAGATAAAGTACTTACGCTACCATTTTTAGCTATCTTCCAATCTTTAAGAACACCTTCGCCTATACCATCTACTGCTTCACCAGTTTTAAGATATTCTACTGCTTTCTCACTATCTGCTAATATCTTTGAGTCTGCTATTTTAATAGCATCTTTATCCCTATCTCCTGAATATAAAGAAGTACTTTCTGTAGATTGAAATATAGCGGGCTCGCCATAGTCAAGAGTATTAGGTGGTTGTGTAGTAGCTTCATTATTTCTCTTTATTTGAATCTTTACTTCGTTTGCCATTTTTAATAGGTATTACTTTTCCAGTAGTACCTTTCTCTCCTTTCACAGTGTTTATTACATTATCTATTGCTGTCATTGCTTTCTTAAGCTCTTTATCTTTATTTATCTCTTCTATAAGATTATCTTGTCTTTTCTGAAGAGATTTTATAAACATATTTATAATCTCATCTTGCTCTTCATCAGAAGCATTCTCAAAATCTTCATCTATCTCTAATCCTAAACAATCAAGAGGTACACTATCTAGATGATTTATCTGATGTTGTATTACTATTGCTGACATTCCTGCTAACTCTTCTTCAGTATAATTTTCTGAATCTTCAGGAATCATATAAGCTACTTTAATCTTTGTACATCTAGGAATTATATATTTTTTATTAGGATTACTATGACATGTTTCTCTTGACATACAAAATCCTGTTGCTTCTGTTAACATAGGATTTATATAAGTTCTGAAATTATCCCCATACTTTACTACAAATATTCTTTTATAATATCCTATTTGAGGAGCTGATAAACTTACCATTCCATCAGTATGCTTTATTACATGTTTAAGTTCAGATACTATTTCTTTTACTAACTTAGCTTCTTTTACTAAATCTACTTCTTCTGACCTTGTAAGAATATTCTCATCTAATATTATTTCTTTCAACTTTATTTCTCCTCCATGATTAGTACATATGGGTCTTCTTCCTCTTCATTAAACTGAAGTGTTACCATATATTTATCTGATTCATATATTGTATTATCTATATTAGAGGTATCTACTTCTTCAAATTCTCTGTCTTTAGATAATATATTATATATACGATTATATTCTTTTTCAGTTATTCCTACAACGATTCTCTTTTCGTTATTGTTATCTACTTGAATTCCAAATTTTGATATTAAATCATCCATTTGCTTTATTCTCCTATACAAATAATTTAGCTCTGTTTTAACTTACTTAGATTTATCTTTATCTATTAAGCCATCATCTTTATATTTATTTGAAATATTATCTATCTTTTCTTTATTTCTTTTCTCATAAGACTTTTTCTTTTCTTTTTTATTAGGCATATTCAACAAATACATCATATAAGTCCATCTGTTATACGCCTCTTCAATAGGTAAAAATGCCTTTTTATGATTCTCTAATACAGAAGAATCTATCATATTGTTTTTACAAGCTTCTTCTAATTCTTTACTATCTTTTAAGAATTCAGCTCTTGTTTTAAGTATTTGTTCATAATACTGTTGTACATGTTTTCTGCTCATTCTTTTACCTCAAACTTGAATACGTTTATTTGCTTACTATATGCTGTACACGCATCCAGTGCTATAATACCTTTTCCTACAAATGGATTAAAATTAGCCTCAGGTCCCCATTCACTTTTAGCATCACCATAATAGTAATGTCCAAAAGAAGTATACCAATGTCCGCATACAATAGTTTTATTTTCTATGATATTACCTCTATGCCACTCTTCCATTCCATTAAGCCAGCAAGCATGCTTCCAGTCAGATGTTTCACTAGGAACCCAACCGTGTACAAATATATAATCATTTAATTCGTAATTGTTTACTAATGAAGCTCTATAAAGATTGTAATCGCTTTGAACAACCATATCACTTATAGATTCCCATATCCAATCGATATCTCTTTCAGAATGATTTGTAAGAATTCTTGCAGTTTCTATAGTACCATTATGCTTATCGTGAGCTAATTGAAACCCTCTTTCAATCATGTCATCCATAAGGTCCTCATGATTACCTCTTATAAGGATAGCTCTATTCTCGGTAAATAATTTATTTACGAACTTAAGACACTGCAAAGGCTCAGGGCCTCTATCAAGTAAATCTCCACAAGAAATAAGAATATGATTAGGATTGCCTTCCTCAAATCCTGCATCTCTAAGTGCTTTGATTAAAATGGAATAAAATCCATGTACATCTGTTACTACAAAATATTCCTTCATTACTCACCAACTATTCGCATATGATTAGTTTTAACAATAATGTCTTCCCATTTAATATCAATTATTGTTTTACCTGACATATAAGCATCTAAATCTTTTATTTCCTCGCCATTTATGAATACTTTATCATAATGGGCTAAGCAGTATTCTAACTTAGCCCATAGCTCTTGATTAGTTATCTTCATGAAAACCTCTAAACCAATCATAGAAAAAATCATTTTTAATATAAGGATTTTCTGCTAATTTCTTATTATATGCATTAGCAGCTTTCTGAGTTTTCTTACGAGCTTCAAGATAAGCGGCATGTATTTCATTCTGTGCGTTAAGCGCACAAGTATACTCACTTCTCAATTTACTAAGCTCTTCATTATATTTAGTAGCTTTATCCTCATGAGCCTGTTCTTTTTCTCTCAGCTCTCCTTCAGTATCAAAAAGTTTACCCAATTTTTCACTATAATATTTCATTTAATTATCTCCCTTAAATCAATTTATTTTTATAAGGTATATAAAATACCATTCTCCATAAAAGAATCATTTCTAACATTAGAATCTATTGTAGTTTATTTAACTCCTGTAGAACCAAACGCTCCTGAACCACGTTGAGTTTCAAAATCAAAACAATTTTTTTCAGAAACTTCTTCAATATTATCGTAGAATACAGGTATTAAAATAAACTGAATTATCTTCTGCCCATATTCGAGTTTAACTTGCTTATTAGAAGTATTTACTAATGAAAGATGTATCTCTCCTTGATAATCCTCATCTACTACACTTGCGCCGATATCAAGGCCATATTTCAAGCTAACACCCGATTTATTATAAGCTATTAGTGCATACCCTTCAGGTACATTTGCTTTGATGCCACTGGGAATATTTACACGCTGACCAGGCTCAATAAAAATACCATTATCATCTATAGTAATATCTTTATTCTTATCTACAAACGCATTTACAAAATCTCCCGTATTCTCTGGAACAAAGAAATCAATCCCAGCTGATTTATCTGTTCCTCTATTAGGAAGTTTTACATCTCTTATTCTACAAATCCTCATACAAATCCTCCTTAATCTATAAGTAAACTAAATAACTGTCTACCTACATTACTTAACGTATAATAACCCATTTTAGTATAAATATCAACTGCATTTGAATCATCTTTATGCTCCCAATATGCTTTTTCTAATTCTAATAAAATCGGCAAATCATACTCTCTAAAATTAGATGGAATCTTATCAAATGCGAATGTACTTCTACTAGCTGCGTCTTCTCTTAGTATCTTCTCTACTATTTCTTTATCTTTCATATAAACATGCATATTACTTGCAAAATGCTTATATGTACCCACATCTATTCCTAGTTCCGCAGCCATCAATTCTTGCATAAATGTAAACATAAATATGTCATAAGTAGTGCCATATATAATATCGTTTGAACGCATACCAACTACTAAATCCAATTTATTATTTCTAATAAAAAATTGAAGAAAATAAGTACAAGTTATATCTTTGGTATCATACATTTGAACAGGTTTTATATGAATAACTGCTTGTCTAGAATAAGGGTCCTTTTGCAATATCTCTTTAACGTAATCCCATTGTGTTTTGAATGAAAGATTAGAATTATAATTAGGGTCATTAGAACCAGTATATTCCGAACCAAATCCTATATTAGGCATAGGCTTAAATATATACTTTCCATATGCCGAATTACTGTGGATTCCATCATCAGAAAGTCTACCCCATACTTTAGAATACTTACTTATAAAAGCTACGTCATCTCTACCAGATAAATACCACATTAGTTCTCCAAATGTATACTTTCTAGTATTCTTCCTGCAATCAATATTTAATAGTCTATCTCTTGGATTAGCTATTTCAAAATAATATGGAATCTTTTCGTGCATTTCTAAACCGCGTACTGTTACAGAATCGCCGTTAACGTAAACATCTTTTAACACGCTATAATAAGCTTCTTGAAAATTTTTGTACATCTACTTACCTTCTTTATTTGCATATTTGTTCAAGTAAAATTCTAGTTTGTTCTTTGAACTTATCTTGACTAAAAGCATTATACATCACTTTTCTCTGCTCTTCAATTACTTTATGCAATAATTTAGAATCATTTTTAAGTTCTTTAATTTTAGTTTCTAATTCTTTCCCAGATTTAACATATAGATAATCTTTCAAAAATTCAGAATCTTTGAATATAACTTTATTACTATCGAATTTATAATCTACAAAACAAACCATATCAGCTAATAACGATTCGTATACTCTAAGAGTAATCATATTATTTCTATAATCCTTATCACCCATAAGAATTGTAGCAAATCCACGCTTATTCTCATCAACTACACCAGTTTGTTTAAGCTTTGAATTTATTTCAGGAACCTTATATCCAGTAAAATCCATCTTGAACTGTTCTAACTTTACAGAACCATACATAGCAGTTCTAATATCTCTATTAAAGAAATAATCTAAAAATTCCTCATTTCTTTTCCCATCTCTTAAAGAACTAGCTCCATAATACAAATCATATTCTCTATTGGGATTATATTCTCTATTTATATCAAAATATTTAGAATCCATTAAACTAATAGGTGCAAAATAATAAGGATATTTTAGTACTTTAGTAACATTCAGACCTTCTGTATATAAACCCTTTTTATGAGAATACTTATAATTCAAAGCATCATCATAACCTTGACAAACATATATAATATCAGAAGTTATTTTTACATCTTTTTCACAAAGCCCAGGAAAATTAGATAAATCTTTATTAGCAAACATTCTCCACATTTGTTTCAAATGCAAACGCAAATCACTAAACATGTAGCAAATAGGTTTCTTAAAACTAGCCATTAGTTTATAACTATCTACCCAACGAGGAATTACTACACCACCAAAAATATTAGGTGCAAAATTCTGTATAAACAGATAATCATAAGAATCTAAATCATCGAGATTATCAAAATGTTTATAAGTAATACCATTAAAACTACTAATTATATTTTTATTCATTTTAATTATATGAACGGTGTGGCCTAATTCAACGCATTTTTTAGCTAGTCCCATCTGTTCATAATCACCTATATGTCCGAGTTCTTCTTTACCTACACCTTGCATAGGATTAAGCATCAATAACTTCATTATTTCATCTCCGTATAATCATTTCTAATTTTATTTATATAATAATCATCAGACTTCTCTGAACCATATAAACAACCAGTTGCATGATGTTTTATTTTATAAATCTTAATGTTTTTAAGAGAATCTACTGCTTCATTAAATAGTTGCTTTTCTGTATCTATGAAATTCATATCTATCTCTTCTCCTCTTTTTTTCAAAGAGTCACAAATAAATCCATAATCTGCATCTATAAATACAATGATAGTACTATCTGCAAAATCATTGCAAAGCTGCTGTATCTCATGAGTAGAAATCTTAAAAGCTCTTTTATATATCTTAGGATACACCATTTCACCTATAAAAAATCTATCAAATATAGTATTATCATTCAATAGTAATCTTTTATGAAATTCATAGTCATTAGGACAACTTGCTGTTAAATGCTCTACATTATAATTTTCAAATTCTTTACAAGCAAGAAGTTTATTTATAAATGTAGTCTTTCCAGTACCATTAGGACCTTCTATTATAATATTCATCTATAATATCTCCTTATATTTTATTTATATGTATTATACTACATAATACATAATAAATCAACTAAAAAAAATAAAGGATATTAGTATTAAACCAATATCCTTTTAATGTTACTAATAACATTATCTTTTGTTGCTATAATAAGATTCTGTGAAGGCTTTGAGGAAAGTCTTTTTTTCTCAGCATATTGGTCAGTACCCATAAGAGTACCATTTCCTAATATAATTGTTTCATTACGCTCATCAGCGTAAAAATGATGATTATGAGCGGTAAGTAAAATATCCCAATGTTGTTTAGTTAACATTGTAAGTCTATCAAGATTATTTATAGGAGCGTCATCATGTCCATGTACTGCTATAACATTATGACCTAAAATATTTGCTGTAATAATATCTGGCCCAAATTTATTATCTACAACTTCAATAGTATCCCCAAGTCTATTCTTAATATACCAAAAAATAATTCTTGCCAATGATTCTAAATCAAGCGAATCTGATTTATTAGGTTCTACTCTGCTATGATTATCTAAACAGGAATAAAAATAAACTTTAATTCCAGTGGTACTTAATCTATTTAGAAATTCACATAAAATCTCAGATACTTCAAGAGTTTGTGTTATAGTATCTATACGTGATTGAAGTCTTAATGTGAGATGAATTCGACCACAAATTAAATCACCTAAATCAAATACATGCAATTCACTTAAATTCTCTTTAGCAATATTATCAATAACTTCATCGCAGAGATATGCAATGCGCTTTTGAGCTATAATAGGGTCGTAACTATTAAAAGCACTGTCAATATCTATGCCATAATGCCAGTCTGATAGTTGAAGAATTCCTACTTTAGGTTCTTTACTTTCAATAAATATAGGAATAGGTCTTGAATCCATTAACTGCTTTTGTTTACCAATTTCCTTAGCAGCTTCTTTAGCTATCTCAAGAATAGTATCTTCTCTACTAAGTCTTCTTATATAAGCATTAGTCTGGATTCTTTCTTCTGAAAGCTTATATTTCTGCTTTTTAAGTTCAAGAATCTTTTCTTCAATAGAAAGTTCTTCTTCAGGTTCTTCCTCTTCGACAGGCGTTTCCTTATCGCATTCTTCGTCAAGAATATTGTGCCACACACCTTTGCGATACCAGCTCTCGCTCTTGTCAAACCCGCACTCACGCTTAACCAATTCAGCAACATCATCCCAGGTTATATTAAGGTCATTCTCTTTTATAGATATAATTTTAATTATAATATCTTTAAGATATCTGCCGTCCGAATACTTTATGTTAGTTATTGGATGTCTCATCCTCTTCCTCCACTATTTCTATGTCATTATTATCTTTTTGACTATCTAAGAAAGCTTTAACTGCTTCCATAACTTTAATCTTAGAATCTCTACTTAACTCATCTTCATTATCAACTGATATATTTATATTCTGTTGATTTAACTGAATAGCCGGTACGTCATCTATTAAACCGAGAGATTTATTAGCGCTATCAATAGCTTTTTGTGTAGCATTAAATATATCTACAAGTTCTTTATAGCTAATCTCATCAGGTCGTTTCTGTAATCGTTCTATAAGCTTATCTGAAACGCTATCATATAAACCACTCAGCTTCATAGCTCGTATAACATTCTTTTTAGTTTGAGTAAGATTAAAAAGATTTATCATATCCTTTACTTTAGATATATCTTCTTCATCTATTATATTTTGAGCTAATTCAATATTCTTCGCATCTAAATTAGAAGTATCTACTAATTGCTTATTATCACTCATACTAAATCCTTATAAGCATTAAGTATTCTATTAGTTAAAGATTTTTCTACAATGTCAGTTAAAAAATCTTTATCATCGATAACTGCTTTTCTCATGCATTTTTCTAAACTAGTAGATGGCGTATATTTATACAATATTTGATTATCTTCTAATTTTATATGTATAGTACCTAAACCTATATCCACAGATATGTCTGTCTGACCACTATGTAAAGCATTGTAAGCACTGTTTGCTATAATTAACTCACTTTTTTCATTTAATTTTGCAAAATTTTTCTCAGGAATAGTTGTTAGACTTGAAAGTCTTTGTACTAAATCTATCACTTTAATTATTCAACCTCCTTATCACCTTTAATTCATTTATACTATCTAATTTATTAAATGTTTTTGATAATTCCGTATAATACATCTCAACTGATTTATTTAATCTTTCTGAAATGCATTTAGTAAAAAGTTCTTCTTTTGAATAATTAGAATATTCATTTAATTCTTTTAATACATTATTTAGAATATCTATCATATATTTATATTATAATCTTCCAATAATTTATTCAACTTAATATAATTTTTCTTTAACTCAAATGGTTTTATTTCTGTTTGATTTAATTTAATTATAGCCTCATCAATAGAGAGTTTATCTATATTAACATATTCATATACTAATAAAGTATAAACTATATTTCTTAATTCTTCTATAGTGGGAACCTTAACAGTTAAGCCACCAAAATACTCTAAAAAATTAAGCAAAGAATTCTTATCTAAAATATATACTAATTCGCTTAATTCTCTATATTCTGCAATATCTTTTAACTTATATAAAGCAAATAATATCAGAGAATAAGTATCTGCATCTCTTAGTTTTGCTACTTCTTCATTTATTCTCATTAAATACCTCTTAAACCAACTGATTGCATTAGCATGTGTTGCATTTCTCCATCAGATACCATGTATGATTTCGATAACATATTCAAATCTTGAGTCACTAAATGCTTAATATTCATAACTAACACATGAATTAAATTATAGTAATTATTATCTAAACCATACAAAACTACAAAATTATCTCGTTCTTTAGCATATAGCTTATCAATAACTTTTGGATTACTATAAATATCTAATCCTACATCGCGTATTCTTTCTTTAACCTTATTACTTAATGTAATAAAACTTATGAAACTTAATAAACAAGATAAATAAATCTCATTTTTAATTTCTTTATCTAAATATTTTTGATTGTATATGTAATGACGTATTGTCTTGCTAATGTCTCCTAAGTACAATATATAATCTGAATAGCATAAACTATCTGTGTAAGATGCTATTGATGATTTGAAATTATTAGGTGATACTGAAAAATCATTAGTATTATTAAATGTTTGAGCGTAAAATTGTTGCTCGAATTCAACTTTCTTAGCATAACTAATAGATTTTATATAATTCAAAATACTTTTTATTTTACCAAGTTTAGGATTTCCCCGTTCATCTAATTCAAATTGCTTTTTATTAAGATAACGCATATATACTTTAGTAGCTACATATAAAGAATATTCGTCGTAATATCTTGCTCTATCAAAATACTTACGTCTATGTGCTATCATATTAGCTATATGGTAGATATATTGAAATAATAAATCGTCATTTCTATCTTCATTATAAATATGCTCGTCTACATATATGCACATATCCACATAACGAACATCTTTAGGTTTATTATAAGTCACTTCAGCTTACTCAGTCCTTTTTCATCTTTTTCTACTTCTATTATCTTATCATATGGAATAGATATATCCGAATGATGCGTTACTATATAAATACTACTGATATCATTTAGTCTACGCGTGATTAAGTTTATAATATTCTGGCAACCTATATCATCTAAGTTATCAAATATTTCATCTAATACAATAATATTAGAACTAAAATTTATTAAATCACAAAGCATACTGCGTAAAGTAAATTGTACTACTATATCTACTTTTTGCTTTTCTCCTCCACTAAGCACTTCGTATACCTTATCACCATAATAAATATCTATATTATTTCCACTTAATTCAAACCTTAATAATTCTGTATTGAATACATCTTTACAATATTGTTTTGCTTTTGAATTAAGAAAATCAATAACCCCTAATAGTAAGTGTCCTCTAAAATCTCTTGTTACTAACGACATCATTTTCTTATCTATATCTATTCTTTGAGAATAATTATCTCTCTCATTAATATTATACAATATTTTAGATTGAGTTTCTTCTATAGACTTATTTAGCATTATAATCTGATTCTGTAGATTCTCTTTAGTAGCTTCAAGAGTATTTAATTTTTCCTGCAGTACACTTATTTTAGATTGATTACTATAGAATTCACTTAAATATGACTCTCTTTTTTTAGTATTATCAGATATTATTGCCTCATACTGCTGCTTTTTAGAAAGTAACTCATCAATTTTATTTTGTACTTCTTTATTTTTTTCTTCTAATACTTTTTTATGCACTCTTTCTTGTGCATCTATATTATCTCTACAAGTACCTATTTGATATTGAAGTTCTTCGTATTTATCTTGTAAAGGCTTTGGATTAGGTTTTTTAACCCCTACCAGATGCTGTCCACAAGTAGGGCAAATATCTTTTATACTAGCTATTCTTTTAAGCTCATTAGAGATATCTCTTTGTTCTGATTCTAAATTAGTAAGATTTTCTCTAAACTCTTTAGTGAAATTAGCTAACATTTCTTCCATATCTGATTTATTTCTATATAATAAGTCATTATAAAATTGTAGTGAATCTACGCACTTCTGTAAATCTTCTTTATAGCTGTTTATGCCATTCTTGCATACAGTAATTAAAGTAGATTCTTTATCTATTTCGTTTTTAATAAATTCTATATCAAGTTTTATTTGAGTAGCATCACTTAAACTATCTAACTGCTGTTTATAATTATCTAGCTGATTCTTATAAGATTCAATAGTGGTATTAAGTTTAATATCAGCATCTTCCCGATGACGTTTTTGTATATTAAGTGCTTCTAACCTATAATTCAATCTATCCTTCAAATCATCTACCATAAAATTAGATTTAGTCATGATTTCAAGTAATTCTTTTCTACCTGAAGGCGAATTGTTAGTAAATCTTCCAGGAAGTCCTTGGCCTAATACTACTACTGAACCTATTAAAGAACTTGTTAAATCAGGTAAATATCTAGATAATAACTTAGAAGTGTCTCTAATACTTTTACCTGATTTATCTTCCCCATTTATATAAATCTTAAGATTAGTCTTTAGTTCACTATGGTCTTTTGAACGAATTAACCTATATTCTCTATTATCTACATTAAATAATAATTCTACTACAGCTCCATCATCACCATAAAGATTAACTACGTCTTTTATTCCTCTAATAGTAGTACCTGTTAAACACCAGCATAAAGCTTCAAATATAGTAGACTTACCTGAACCATTACTTTTAGCATTATCATTTATATTATTATTAGTGCCAGATACAATAACAAATCCGTTATTATCTAAATCTACATCAGCTTCAGAAAAAGACATAAAATTAGATATACGCATATTCTTAAATATTAAATTCATCTAGTTACCTCAGTTAATTCTTCTAATACCATTTTGCTAGTACCTATTTGCTGTTTTATATATTCATTAAATTGCTCCAAGTAATTTACTTGTTCTAATTTAACATCTGTATTATAATTAGAATTCCTATTTCTGTCAACTAAGATTCTACTTGTTACTATTTTATTAGAATACTTAGCTAAAAGTACTTTTACTTCTTCTAAATTGTCCTCTGAAACTTTTATAGATAATACGGCGTTGTCCTTTAACACATCAAAATCCACATTGATTTTATCTGTAAAATCTAACTTGTAAAAATTGAAAGCGTAAGGATTATCTATAAATTCTAGCGTTTCGTTAAAAGTATCCAGTATCCACACCCCGTGCGCATACATAAACGCATTTTCACTAAAATTAAGTCCAGTTAAATTGCCTACATTAAATACTTTTCTGTCTGCGTCTAGCCCTGTCATGTTATGGATATGGCCATTTAGGAATAGCTTACAACTTGATGAAATATCAAGCAGCCTAAATCCTTCTTCTGACTTATAAAAACCATATTGTATACCTGCAATATCATTATGAGAAAATATTATATTCTTCTCGCCATCAGGAAAATACTCTTTCAGAGACTTCAATCGTTCAGAATTATAAATATAAGGCAAAAAACAATAAGTATAAGTTCCATCACTTACTGAAGTAGGTTTGTCTATAATAGAATAACTAGCAAGTCCTAAAAGATTTAATACATTATATGAAATATCTCTTGTATTCGTCTCATGGTTTCCTACTATAAAAATGTGTTCCAACTCATTATTCCATTTTATATCCCTTAAAGCTGTTACTTCTTCAGCATTAAGAGTCGGACTATCAAAAAAATCTCCTAATGAAACTATTTTATCACAATTTTTTTCTTTTGAAAGTGATTCAAGCCAATTTATAGACTTTATCTGATTTTCTAATCTGGTCGAATATTTAGTTCCTCTACTTCTAATTATAGAACTATACTGACAAAAGTGATTGTCTGCATATACTAGAATCCTCATTTATTAGTACCTCATATAAAAAAAATTTAATAGAATAATCTGCACTTATTAAGCCATTTGTAATCATTTTTATTAACTTATAAGAAAGTTCCATTACTTTACAATAGTATAAATTATTAGAATTTATAAATCTTTTACGAGCCATATTATACATATTATAAAATAATTGAATAGGAGATTCATCTAATCTTAAATAATCATCAAATGCACTCATATTTTTAGATAATACTTTATTTATAAATTCAAACATGTTAGATTTTCTATAATCTGAAAATCCATATTTAAGCATATAATCAAACAAACTATTTGAATTCTCTTGATTCATAATAAATATCTTATCTATCTCACTTAAACATAGACTTAAATCATTATTGCATAAATCTATTAAATAAAATAGCTTATCTTCATCTATCTCAGTTTTATATAATTTACATTGCTTTAATAAATAAGCATATATAGTATTTCTGTCTAGTTTATTAAAATCAAATACATATCGATTTAACTTATCTTTTACACTACTATCTACTTCTGAAATAATTATAATTCTTAAATTAGAACTAATTAGCTGTTCTATATAATCCAATTTTACTTTATTTATATCTGTATCTATAATAAAATAATACTGTTCAGTATTATCGCAAGTATCAATATATTTGTAAAATTCTTCAATACTAATAAAGTATTTCTTTACTTTATTAGTAACTCGTATGATAGTATCAATATATTGCTTACAAAGTGTATTTTCTTTATTATTAAATATCATGAACTTGGCAATATTATCGGATACTATGTCTGATTTTAATAATTTAATGTCCATTTATAGTTCTCCAAATTTCTATTATATAATCATCCAGTATCATAGTATCTGTTAAACTACCTTTATTTTTTAAGGTCTCAAGACATTTATTTGAATAAAACAATATATTATATACCAAATTATAGTTTAACTTATCCTGCTGACCTAATTCAATAGAATACTTTATAATATTGTTTACAAATTCTTCCAAATTATACTTAGAACTTATCACAGTATTAGTTATATTTAGCGCATTAGAAAGAGTAGCTCTATTAAGATTATTAACTACATATTTAGAAAAGTCAACTACGTCCATTAACACATCTCCAATACAATAGTTTTAAGCATATCACCAACATTTAACTGATTTATCAATTGTCTCAATGACAAACATCTATAATAAATAAGCTTAATTTTATTAAAATCATAATTAGATATATAATCTACACTTAAGTTATAGTTACAATATTTAGTATTATGTGTTTTATCAAAAATCAATAAATCAAGAGTATAACTCATAATACTATTAAATAATTCAATAAGATTATTACTACCTAACTTATTACAGGTATCTATTATTTCTAAACAAGTATTGCTATTAGATTTCTGCAACCCATCAATAAAATGTTCAGTAGCTTCTATACTAGCATATCCTAATGTTTCTTCTACTGCTCTAAGTGTTAAATCATCTAAACAGCTTAAACACTTATCTAATGCCTGTATCGCGGTCCTTAAATGTCCTTGAGAATAAGTTGCTATTCTATCCAATGCAGATTCTTCATATTTCATGTGTGTAATTTCATTAAGTATATATGCTAATCTACTAGCTATATCTTCTCTACTAACTAGCTTAAAATCAAATCTCTGTAATCTAGATAATATAGTTAAAGGCACCTTATCAGCATCAGTAGTACAGAATATAAATATAACGCCTTCAGGCGGTTCTTCAATAAGTTTAAGTAATGAATCCCAAGCCGCTCCTGAAAATCTATGGCACTCATCTAGTATATAAACTTTATAATCAGAATATATAGAAGACATACTGGCATCGCTTATTATAGCTCTTACACTATCTACACCATTATTAGAAGCAGCATCTAATTCAATAGGCTCACACCCCAAATCTTGTGCAAATATTCTAGCAACTGAAGTTTTTCCCGTTCCAGCAGGTCCAGAAAACAAATATGCTTGTTTTATCTTTTTCTCAGCTATTTGTCTACTTAATACACTTACAGTAACTGGTTGCCCAACAACTTCAGCCCAACAAGTAGGTCTTAAATCATTAGCTAAACTGCTCATCTATATTTTCTCCAATCTACAACTTTTAATAGGAACCCAACCTTCCCAATCATTGCACTTAATTCTATACATTTTTTCAGTTGTTTTTATAATCTCTCCTTCTAAAACAACCGATGGAGGATTTATACCATTATTAAACTGCTCATTAAATGTAAATCCTGCGTATGGCTTAACCATATATTCTTCTAAAATAAATCTATATTTATTAGATTTATTAACAACATTAGCTTTACTAAAAATGATATCATTATCTATAGAAGACATATCTTTTTTATTAGGATTATTATCAATAATATAATTATAGAATTTTAATTGCTCAAGCTGATTCAGTATTATCTGGTCCATTTTCTCTAATTCCTAAATTATCAGTTACACATGTTGCATACATATCTGCAGTATTAAGATAATAAGCTAATTTATTTCTTCTAAACATTGTACATAAATCGCGAGTATTGTCATTTTTATCTAAGTTACCCATATGATACAATATAGCAGTATCTTCTTCAAAAGTAGTTGGTATCAATTTATTAACCATATAACAAGAAGTTTCAGAATGAGTACCATATATAAATCTTTCTTGTGTATCTTTAATTCTATATTCTTCTACACTTTCCCAAACACCAGTATTAGAATTCTTTATATTACGACTATAACGTTCATAAAAATTTATTTTAGATATATCATGCAACAGTGCTACAATTGTTATTGATTCTATTGTATTAGGCCAGTTTATCTCTACTTCTGTATTAGAGTTATTATTAGATACTTCTGCATCTTTATAATAAGAACCAAAATCTAACGAATATAACTGCATCATTCTATTATAAACATTTAATGAATGCTGTATAAGCCCACCCTCTACATTTAGATGATATTTAGAACTAGCAGGAGCTACTCTAGCATCAGAATTATCAAGCCAATGTATCAGTCTTGTAACATCTTCTCTTTTGATATTTTCTTTTAATAAATTTTTATAATACTCATAATTCTTATTAACAATATCTGACATATAAACTCTCCCTTTATCTTTATATATTTATTATAAACTATAACCAGTAGTTTATTCAACTAAGACAAAGTTCTTCAAAATAAGGAAGTGTTAAAATCCAATCGCAAAATTTTCTCCACTCAGGCAATCTATGGTCTTTTCTTTGACTATAAATTGTTTTAAGTTGTCTATAATTTGTAGTCATTCTTGCAGTAAGTTCAAAACCAGCTGGATTACTATAAAGAATTTCTAAGTATTTTCTTTTTAGTTCATCTTGACTAATATTTTTATTCTCCGATAGTCTATTATACTCTTGTACTTTATCTTTCATTATATTTATAATTCTATCATCTACATATTCATTATAGCAAGTATTGAGGTCAAACTTAGTTATGCGGTGCATAGTTGACTGCGAGCTAACGAAATCTAAAAATGAATATCTCTCAGCTTCAACCCACATTTTATTTGAACAGGTTAAATCAAACTGTACTATAATACCTGTTAATGCTTGGTCATGCCCAGTTCCTTTATCACAACTAAATAATTTCTTTGTTGTATTAGTAATTTCTGAAGTACACTTAGTAGCATCAATAGCCATTGGGTATTTAGATGCTTTAATACTTTCTTCTAATCCATAAACATTTACATTACTTACTTTCATTCTATTTCTCCTTTATTAACCATTTAGATGAATTATGTAGTAGATATACAATACTATATACCATATTACAAATACGGCTACACATAAAATTGTAGGCAACATTACCAATAATATATGCCATTTAATAATATTAAACATTCGTAGTAGTATTAAAGCCACTTGGACAGCGCTAATTAGTAAACCTATAGAAGGTCCATCAGTTATTTTCTTCATTTTAACCCCTTAACGTAAGATAATCAGGCATAGGATAATCATCAGGAAGATTTACTACTGAGTTATTATTATTCCATTCCCCCACTAGATATTCCCAATTCGTGATGTTATATCTTTTATGAGGGCTTTCTAAAAACTTAACTAGTTCTCTGCGTTGTCTGCTATTAAGTGTGCCGTACCTGCCCTCGTGGAAGAAATAGTCAGCTTTATCAATTCGTATACAACCATGAAATCTATCACCCGTAGTTTCTTTATCCCAAATATGGAAGTGAGGAATATTCCCAGGGTCATCAGTTCTAATGTAAATTTCTAAATCACCTATATAGCCTATTCGGGCCATTTCAAATAATGGGATTCTAATCACCAATATCATCTCCTTTAATATTATTATAAAACATAACGAAAAAGAAGTCAACTAAAAAGTTGACTTCATGATAAGAATATATGTAAATATTCTGTTAATTTTCTTCTACTTTGCCTGTCCTGTAATTGTAAGTCTTGCCCTGCATTTCTGCTATAGCTTCTTTCTTGAAATCATCGTAGCTTCTAATGTACATGCCCATTTTCATAGCATTTTTCCTGCATTCCATAAGGTCTTTGCCATTGAATGCTTTAAGAATAGTACCACCTGTAAAAGGAATAGCATCTGCTTTGTAACTGCCAAAACTCCAGCCGTTAACATTAGTCATATCATTCGCAAGATAATTAACTGCCACCGTCTCTTTCTCGCCAAGGAATGAATCCCCTTTAACAACCGCCCAATAAGTAATACCTTTTCTTGATTTAGCCATGATAAAATACCTCTTTCAATTTTTATTTACATTTATATTATACATCATTTCATCTTAAAAATCAACTACTTTTTAGATTTCTTTTATAGAAGATTTTGGTGAAGCTATATAATTAAATGCATTTCTTTTATTTACATTCTTATTATAATATATAAAAAGAAATAAGTCAACTAAAAAGTTGACTTATTTTTCTTGTAAATGTTTTACTAATTCCTTGAAAAGAAACTCATCTATAATATAATAATTTTCTTGATTGGGTCCGAAATTAAAAGCTATTGCAGAATACGGATGTCCATCAAATACTGCTTCCCTTTTATTTTTTTCTATCCAATCTTTTTTTATAGATATAGATTCTGAAGCAGTTGTTTTAGTTTTGCACTCTATATTAAATAATGCACGTATACTAACATCAGATTTACCGCCAAAGTCAGTAGCTCCACTATTAGCTGTTTTTCTCCCACCTACTGCTTTTGCTACAGAAGATTCTTGAAGGGAAGAGAAATACCGTGTAGGTAATTTCTCTCCTTCTTTATTTCTACTTTTAATTCCCACAGCCATTATTGATTACTCTTATCTATTACATACTGATTATCTATAGCAAATTGTTGTGCATTTATCTCTTCATTAGTTCTCGCATCAAGTAACGAACCATATGATACTGTATCATCTTCAGAGATAACATCATTAAGCATTTTAAGATACTGAGTTTGAAAAGGAATATTAGTCTTAATATATTCTATTAAATCTACTTTTTTGCCTTTAAGCTCGTTTCCTTCCTCATCTAGAAGAATATTAAGTACCGGTTCTCCTGTTTTTGCATCCTTTAGAATTTCGCCAGTTTCTTCGTTAATTCTATACTCTTGCTTAAGATTTACCAATGCATAAGTTACTGTACTCAATCTCTTTATAAATCCAAATCCTACTGCTATCTCAAGTAAATCATTTATCCAATCGAGCCCAGTTGCATATCTGAAAGTCATAAATCCACCACCACGATTACAACTGCCACATTTATTCTTAAGAACCTTATAGAGAAGTCTAAAACCATCAGCACCTTCTCCATTTTTGGCGCCACAAGCATCCATATCATCTCCAAGAGTAAACTTACGAGTACCAAATCTAATTATAATAGAAGAATAAAAGTTTGCAGCATTTCCGCAAGGTTCCTTCCACTTCTGAATACCGGTAAAAGTCTTACCATCATCGCGTACTTGATTTATAGCAATAAATAGATTTTCCTTTTTTGCTACTAAATCTCCCATTATTGGAAAGAACTTATGAAAAGTCTTAGCCATGGAACCTCTCATACCTGTATCTTTCGTAAGGTCATTCTCTAAAACAGCTGCTGACATAAGTGCTGGAAGTGAATCCAATACAATACAACCAATATCATCACTTTTTTGCCATTCTATAATCATATCGCACACTTGTTCACCGGATTGACAATTAGGCGAAACATATAACACCTTACTAAAATCTAATCCGGTCATTTTAGCTTGAAATGTTCTATCTAATGAATGCTCTACATCTACATAAATGCACATTTTATCTGGAAAATGCCTTTGATATGCGGCCATTACTGCACATGCAGCAGTAGTTTTCCCAGAATGTTGGAGCCCCGAAAATTCAATTATACGTCCGAGAGGAATACCTCCGCCTAAAATATAATCTAATCCTAATGCATTTGTGGGCATTCTTTTATAGTTAGGTTTTACATCTCCCATTATTGCAAATGTAGGGTCATTAAATTCTTTATTTAGTTTCTTTGCTATTTCTAAAACTGATGCCATTATACCTCTCCTTTACTCTATAGGTGCGCCATTATCTACACTAATAGCTAACTTTGCTTCTGATTGTCTGCTTATCAATACATTCTTTAGTGTATCTACTACTCTATGAATTTCATCTAATTTTGTTTTTATAGAATTAGCCACCATTTCGTATACTGCTTCTACTAAAACATTATCTATATTATTAAGCAAAGCAGCACTTTGTTTTTGCGCTACAGTACCATCTGCTTTATTTAACTCTATAGAATAGTTCTCATCTTTTAGTATCTCTGCACAAGTTGCTTTTAATGCTGATTTTTCTTTAAGTTCACTAAAACTATAAGATGTAAATGATAAATTAAGCATTAAATTTCTTATGTGTTCATTAGTCATCACATAAATATTCTGTTTAGCCTCTTCAATAATCTTATCAGCATCTGCTGTACACTTTTTAATAATACTATTAGCTAAAGGAATTAACTCATCATATGTTATATTAGCAGCTTCTAAAGATTTACTCAAATCTCTCATAACAATTTACCTCTATTCATTAAGATTTTTCTTTTTCTTATCTACTATATATTTACAATCCTCTACTTTTGCACAAACTATCTGCCCTGTTTCTGGATTACCTAATACGAATTTTACGCCAAAAACATCGAATGCCTTCCCGTTATGTTCAACATATAGTGTCTTTAATACGTCATAAATTGCGCCATCATACTCAACTCTAATCAAATTAACTTACCAACCTTCTTCTAAATTAAAAAGTACCGAATAATCAGAGTCGTAAAAAGTTCTTCTCTTTATCGATGGAATAACAATACTCGGATATTCATTACTTCCTATATATTTTACATTAAAAGATTTCTTTCCGTCAACTTCTAATTTTATAAAAGTACTTGTAGGTATATATAGTATACAATTGTCGTGCTCATAAAACCATATAACTATACCGCTTCGCACTCCTTTTATACCTACTTTTTGCTTTAATTTATCAAACTGTCTGAACTCTGCTAATGAAAACGTATTACCTTTTTTTGTTTTACATTCTAGGTAGAAAATATTAGGATAATTATATGCTATAAAATCACTTACATTAGCAACTGTCTTATATCCCATAGTAACATCATATATGCGGTCTATAGATATATTATCTAACTTTAACCAATCTTCTTTTACTTTTTGCTCAAATTTCTTACCTAAACTATCCGCCATTACACAGTTCCTATCATTTTAACTTCAGGTATGAGTTGTAACACATTTCCATTTATTGCTAAAGCCGGTTGATTACCGTAGCTAATATCTATTTCTTTAGAAGTAATTGCTTTTAATTGCTTCACTAAATCAGCAAATCTTATTATAAATTCTCTATCAAATGTATTGGAGCTACTTATATACTTTATTTCTTCAAAATTATTACTTTTTATTGAAACTAATTTCAACGAATCAATCCCAAATACTATTTTACTATAAGTTAAATCAGTTATATCAAATTTCTTATCAAAAACCATAAGCCTAGATAAAGCTTTATCTAATACTTTTTTATCTAAAACAATGTGCGTATTTGATACATTCTTTGCAATATCTCTTAATTTAATAGCAGGATATTTATCTGTTATCTTTTTCGAAGCAACCTTAAATATAATAGTAATATTATTAGAAACCAGTGATATTTTATAACTGCTATCATAATCATCTAAATTACTATAAATGCTGACAAAATCAATATCATTAAATATATCTAATAATTTAGATTGAGTACAATTAAGCAAAAACTTAAAATCTACATCATAAGGTTTTTCAAAATTATTTATATAAATATTCTCAGTAAATGTTATTGCACCTATGTTATCAATATAAATATATTGCTGTATTTCTTTAACAAATATAGAATCTAATAATCCTTTTGTATTAGATTTTGCTATACTAGCTAAATCTTCGCCTTTAATATTGGTGATATAACCCATATTATAATTAAATGGAATTTTATCTAATACTTTAGTTTTGCCCATTTCTTTTATCATAGGAAATGTATATGAACTTTTTTCAGTAGATACTACTAAAGCATTGCCACTCTCTTTAATATCAATAATATCAGAATCTAACTTAGAAATTAAAGGTATAAATGTATCTGAAGATATAGTAGCATGAATACTTTCAGAAATGCTATTATTGCTATTTAATTTTATAGCTACATAATAATCATAATTTGATACAATCAACTCAAGCTTATCCTCATTAGAAATAAATTCAATCCAACCTGCTTTAGGATTTATCTTAGATTTCTCTATAGCTATATTTAACTTAGATGTAATATCTTTAAGCTCTCTTATGTTAAATTGCATTTATACATCTCCTAAAATGTCAAATGTTCCATCGCACATAGATATTATAGTATCTTTAGAAAATTCGCAATGATTTTTATGAATATCTTCTATAACATCTTCTCTTAATTCACCTTTATCTATACGTTTGTGATAGTCATTGTAAATAGTATTAGATATTTCATCAGCATACCAGTGTTTTACTATATATGCATCTACAGACATATCAACAGAAAGTTCCGGCTTACCAGCACTAATCATAGTCTCACAGAGTAACTTAGCTACTTTATCTGCATTTTCTATAGGACATTCTCCTAAAAGCTCATCATGAATTGGAATAAGTAATCTAAAACCTAGCTTATTTAATTCTTCGTTTCCATCAATACATATCATAGCTTTTTTTGTTAGCGTCGCAGCGGACCCTTGAATGCGTGCGTTAGTACATTGTGTCATAGTTTTTGATATAAATGCGCCGTTATCTCTAACTACTATATCATTTTTTTTAGCTAATTCTTTGAATTGTGTCTTAGCTTTGAAACCCTTATGAGCATATTGCTCTAAATAAATATTTGTCCATTTATTAGTAGCTTCACTATCTTTTATATTTATCTTACAATCAGAAGTAGTACAATCTAAAAATAAATCACAATCAGTATAAATTTCCTTATTAGCTTGTACTTTAATCTCATCTAATTGAGCATCAGGTAAATGACGCCGCCGCCCCATGTAATCTTCTACATAACCTAATTCTTTAGCAGAATTTATATTATATTCCGTGAATGATTTTATATTTGGAAAAGTCTTAAAAAACTCATTTAATATTTCAACGCATTCATCTATATCTACATGTAAATTACTAGCCATAAGTTTTGGTCCCATTCCATAGGTAATTCCAAGTAGAATAGTTTTTGCCCTTTTCCGTAATAATGCTCCATCAGGATTAGGAGTACCGTCTTCATGATGTTCCATACATTCCCAATACGATTTCTTAAATACAAGAGAACTAATAGTAGCATAAGGGTCTTTACCGGTTCTAAATACCTCAAGAAATGTAGGGTCATTAGTTATACTTGTTAAAATTCTAGGCTCTTGAGCACTAAAATCTCCACCAACTATAATATAATGCTTTTTTACTTTTATCGATTTCAATAATACCCACCACCTATAATTATTTTACAAATATCTTAGCTATATTATCAACTATACTTATATTTTCTATAACTAGTTGACAATTGTTACTTAATATAATATCTCCTATATTCAATTCTTTTATGTTTTTCCAACCCATATCAGTCTCAACATCGTCAAATGTACTTAATTCTATACAATTATTATTGAAACTACAATCAACTATTTCCTCGCTAGCTTCAAACATCAGACGTACTTCTTGAGATTTACTTGGAATATTCTGTAAATTTGGATTAGTGCTTGAAAATCTACCAGAACGGACATTATTTTCTTCTGCACCCATCTGATTAAAGTTAGTATGTAATTTACCATCTCTAGTACTAATTCGCTCGGGAGTTGGTTTTATAAATGTTTTCATAAGTACACTACAATGTCTATAATCTAATAGGGCATTTGTAAATGGTATATCAAAAGCTTTCAATTCTGCTTTTGCTGTAGAACGGCCTTTATCTTCTATGGGCTCTAATTTTAATATATCATACATCAATATCTGTAATTGTTGTGATGATTCAAAATTAACTGGTTTATCTAATTTACCCAAACTTTGATAATAAGATATCTGTTTTGAATACGGTTCTAATATTTCGTTTAATTGCTTAGTAGCATTTTCTAATCCTACAGTATACTTATTAGATAATCTATTAAGATAATCTAAATCAATACATACCCCTGTATCTTCCATCTTTGCAGTTATACTTACTATAGGCATCTCAATATTCATGAATACATTATAAAGTTTATCTAATTCTTCTTTTTCAAAAGCATTCTTCTGCTCTAACATAAGATTATAAGTATCAAAAGCATCTATTGCCGCATATAATGCAAATATATCTACTGGAATCCAAGCATAAGGCAAACCTGTAAATAATTTTTCTATGTTATATTGATTTAATGTTGGATTTACATGAGTTTTATATTGATATTTAAGTCTAGCTAATTCATTCTCGTTTAATAACTGAGCAGCTATCATAGTGTCCCAATATATAGGTAAATACACACCAGTTGTATTATAGCAAACCCTAATGTCAAACTTACCATTATGGTATACCATTTTAACATTACTATTCTTTAATTTTTTGAATATTTTAGTAACTTCTTCCATAGACACTTGATTACTTAATAATTCATCAGTACCTGGTTTACAATGATTTATTGGAACATATACAGGTTTAGTATTTGGAATATATAAGCATAGACCCATCAATTTACATGTTAAAGGGTCAAGACTATTATTAGTTTCTGTATCAAATGCTAAATAAACCTTATCAATTGCTAAATCAATATATTTATCTAAATCTGCATAATTATCAATTATCTTAACGAAATTTTTATATCTACCTAAAACTTTATATACTTCATTAGAAATATATTCAAGACGTTCAGTTAAAGGAAGACCTTCTATTGTCTTCCTTTTCTGAACTGAATGTACTCTTCCTAACTTTACTAGCTCACTTTTTATAGTATCATGTGTTATCTCTGGCAATTCAAAATCGTCTAAAAAAGAAGCTTTCTTATAGGAATTCATCTATTATACCTTTCTTATTTGGTCAAATGGAAAAAATCGATTCTGTGCTTGCTGAAAAACATCTTGTGTATTATTTGTGGGTTGTACCGTATTTGCTGAATTCCCAAATACACTATTAAACTGCGGGACACTTTGTTGTTGAGTAGGTGTGCTTGCTTGTGCAAAACTCTGAGCCCAGGGCACTTCTTGTGACTGCTGTGTATTATTTATAGGCTGACTGAATTGAAATGCTTGAGTATTAGAATTTTGTGCAAAACTATTAGTCTGAACAGGGTTAGCAAAATTATTTGAAACTTTAGGAGTAGGTGCCTGTGTACTCTGGGCTTCCTGCTTCTTATGTGCTGGCATAATTCCTGTTCTCAAAAACTCATTCAATTCTTCAGCACTGCGTATTTTATAAAATCTATATGCAACAGATTTATCAACTTCAAGATTTGGATTTGCAAAATTAGCAGGATTAAGCATCTGTACATCATATTTAGGGAAGTCATTACCTATTCTAGTAATTTTTAATACCTGCTGAGATAAATCTCCCCAATTATTTTCAATTTCTTGAAATTGAGATAATATTCTATCAGTTCTTACCCATACCTTTATTTTATTATCAGCGTAATCAAATAGCTTAATATAAACTCTTTCAAAAGGCTGATTAATAGCACATATAGGACAGCTATCACCTATACATTTAACTACGTTTTTCTTACCATTTACCCGCACATTATGCACCATAGAATGCTCAATTGTACTTACGGACCTATGCAAAAGTCTAATAGTTGCAGTATCACCATCTGCAAACAAATTAAAGAATCCCAAATTATCTGGAACAAATTGATTATTTTCCATATCTTACTCCTTTATAATTTTATAAATATATAATATCACCTTTTAGGTGTAATTTCAACAAATACTATCATCTAATGACAAAAATTCTTCTTTAGTTAAATCTCCTATATCTTTTCCTTTAGGTATATTTAATCTAGTTAATATTTTATTGTCCAGTGCCTTTATTACTCGTTCAGTACCTTTATTGCCGCCTTCATCATTATCTAAAGCAATTATAAATTTACGTATATTAGACTGCTTTAATTGCTCTAATTGCCACGCAGAACCAGTTCCAAATAAACAGATAGCTTGTTTTCCCCAACTCCATATTAGTAAAGCATCTATAGCAGATTCACAAATATATACCTCATCTTCTGTTATATAATCCATTAAATATATTGGCTTTGGATTTATAACTGGCATATCAAATCTTTTATAATCTACTTTTCTACGTGCTACAAATAAACATTGACCGCCTACATAAACTGGAAATGTAATAGCTTTATTTTCAATATCATATCCTATATCAAACTTATTTATTACAAAATCATTCAACCCTCTTTTATACATATAAGGATGTGTATACTCATATTTATTAAGTTCTTCTGTAGTTATTATTTTTATATCGGACCAAATTTTTTCTTCTGCTACAGTATCAAAATTAAAATCTACATCTCTTACATTTTCCTGTATACTATAATTTGCAAAACTAAGTAGCCATTTAGTAGCGCTATTATATGAAATATCTAAACAATCTGCTATAAGTTTAACTATATTTGCTTTATATCCACATGCAAAACAATTAACAGTTCCAGCTGGAATAATTATTTTATTTCCTCTACTATCTGTAGTTTCTTTATCTACTAATAGTATATCGCAAGATGGTGTAGTCTCATGACCTCCTTTGTGAATAGGACACGTTATTCTAGCATTCATCTGCTTATAATCTATTCTGCTTAATTTATCAATATGGCTTATATATAACTGTTGTTGTAAAAATTCAAGTATATTTTTAATTGGAGTTTCTATAATTTTATTATCTATAACGCATGGCATAAATAAATCTCCTAAAATACCGAATTAGATTTTTCAGTGTCAGTATAGCTATTAAGCATTTCATATGCTTCTTCACCATTTAATGCATCTTTTTCAGAAGGTATATAATTCAAAATTCCCATATTTATATTCCAATTATATGTTAACTTATCGCCCGTTCGTGCATTCCTCGCTTTTATTATACTAAGAACAGCGTTATCTCCTTTACGCTCTATTGCAAGTACTGTTGTGCTATCTTGACCTATTCTATCAGATTCAGCAATATTTTTAGTCGATGGGCCATTCTCCTCAGTATCTTCTCTATTAAACTGTACAGCCGTAAGTATAGGTATCTTCTTAAGTCTCTGTAAAGCTCTTAAATCTTTAGAAATATTAACAGCTTGTTCTCGTGGATTTCTCGCACCTTTCTGGTCATCTAACAAACTAAATTGGTCAATACACAACATTTGTAAATCATACTTTTCTATAAATGCTCTAAGCTTGCTTACAGTAACAGAGCCATCGAACATATCGGGAGTAATACAATAAATGTGTCCTTTTATCACCTTATTCAAAGATTCAGTATAAGTTTTATAAGAATCTTTTACATTATCATTACCATGTGTGAGAGAACCATTAGCGATATTACCTAAAAAAGTATCAAATCTATAACCAACTAAATCTATTTCCATTTCACCCGAATAGAAACCCACCCGTAAGCCTGCTTTAGCTGCATGCATTGCAAAATAGATTAGCCACCATGATTTACCAAATCCTGTTCTAGCGCAAATAACTGCTGATTCATTCAATAAATCCCAGCCACCTAAAATGCTATCTAATTCTTTAAGACCTGTTGTTACAAAAGATTTATCAGGATTATTAAGCCTCTCTAAATAGCTATCGTAACGTAAATTAACATCATCAATTAAATCAACACACTTACTTTGATTATTCTTTAGATAATTTTGAGACAAACCTGCCATCTTTTCTATAGCTTTATCAGTTTGTTCTGCTTTAATTAAATTACCTATATCTTTATAATCTTTTATAACATCTCTATATAACTTAGCTTCTTTAAGTTTATCTATTAAATAACTTTCAGGGTCAGATACAACTATCCATTCAAAATTATCACTAAATTTACCTTGAAACGTTTCTTTGGACGGAATTTGATTATATTTATCAAAATAGTCCACTATAAACTTAAAGTGTTCTTTATAAGTAGTAAAGTAATCTTCAGTTATATTATTTAGTACAACTATTTGTATTGAATTTACCTTAAATATATAATTTATAAATTGCAACTCAATCATAGCTGCATAAATACCATTACCCATTTAGACCTCGTTTATCTGAACCTTTTAATTCTATCTTTTCTGAATAACCTACTATTCTACTACTTAATCGTGAACCTAATTTTTGTTCTATTGTTTGTAAATCATAGTTAGTTGTGAATATATTTGCTTTACCAATAGATGTTCTCTGGCTAATTATATTAAGCAAATAATCGTGCTCGTATTGAGTTAATTCTTTATAATTAAGCTCATCCCACACTACTAAATCTGTTTCTACTATATTACTGTTTATATGCTCAAAATAATCATTTGGCTTTGAAATATTCTCTTTCATTGCTTGTATAAATTTAGGCATAGAAATAAATAATCCACGACATTCCAATTCAGTATAAGGCCATATTGAATTAAACCAACTTAATAATAATTTCTTAGCCCATTCTGTTTTTCCATTTCCTGTATTTATACTATAAATTAAAAGATTTTTTCCACCTTCTACAAAAGATTTTATATCATTTTTTATTTCTTTTAATCTTACAAAATTATCATAATCTACTTTATCCGGCTTTAAGGATATTGGATATTTTTGATTTCCTTCCATAGTTGCTAAATATGTAAGTGCATCCATTTTATAATTTCTAATACAAAAACTGTTACATCTAGATTTATCACAAATATCTCTATACCAGCACTTATCTTTATTCTCTGAATTGTAAATAAACTCCATTAAAATTCCTCATCTACTATATTCTTACCATCTGATTTTATATCATTATAGTTAATAAAATTTATACTAGCATCTTTATTATGCTCCTGTTCATATTTCGATATTGCCCAAGTTATGTCTCTATAACCATTTTTAATTGCAATAAAAATTATATTTTCCTTTACATTATCACTATCTGTATAACTATTCAACTCTTGCTCAGCAATATGTATACTAGCTTTATTAGGAAATCTACCATTTTCTTTAGTGTAAACAGCATCTATCCAATCTCCCCAATATTGTCTAAACTTGCTATCTTCGCATACTATATATGATTTTAATTTATTTATTTGAGAAGTTGCTCTTTCTTGTTTAGATACTTTTTTATCTACTTTAATTCCATCATTTTGTTTTATAAAACTATTATATGCTGTATAATTTTGTAACATAGATGTTAGTAAATCTACATTTAATTTATAGCCATTATTACCATTTCTATTTGTTCTAATAGTTAAAACTTTACTATCTTCCAAACTTCGTTCTACCTCCCCTTGCTTAGATATATCTAATCCAATTGCTTCAAATATTTCTTCTCTGTTTATAGAAATATTATAGTTATGTTCTATAAGTAGTTGTATAAAAACAGCACAATTTATTCCAAAAATCTTAGCAATATCTACATTATATGAATATGATTTTAATATCACAAAATACACTCTTTCTAATCAGTAGTTAATCTTATACTCTTAGCCGGCCTCCAATCATATTTATTGTCTAAAATATAAGAATGTAGTACTGATTTTATTATATTATATGAATCTAGTAATTCTTCTCTATCATTTTTATCCATTTTATATTTAGATAAATCAATAAAATCGTCTATATGACTTAATTGAACCTTTTTATTTGAATTTAGTAGACCATTTAATAACGTCAAACCTATTTTACTATTATTCAGCTTTTTCTTCAACTCAATTACTATATCTTCACCTTCGAAATTATCTGCAATTGCATTATCTCTAAAAGAATAGTTTTCATCTGTAATTAGCTCATCTAAAGAAAATGCTTGATGATTTATACTTGAGCGTAATCGAGCAGATTTTGATTTTTTTGATAAAGTATCTTCTACACGTGTAGTAGAACCCACTACATATTCAAAATAACCTATTCTATTACGAAGGGTCAAATTTACATACTTATTTACCATCATATCACAATTTGTTTTCTCTAAATTAAGGCTATTCATAAATAAAGTAAATGTTATATTTATTATGTCTATATAATATTCTTTCAAATCACGATGCTTATTTAATTTTGCCTTAAATAAAGGCTCATAAAAGCACATCCATTTAGCTACTAAAGTATCATCAAAACTTGTTCTATAAAATGTTCGTTCCCGTTTATTACCGTTTTTGAACGTAAATTCATCTCTATAATAACCTGCTTTATTAGCCATATCTTGAGTTAAGGCATATATGGATTCTACATCATTAGAATCACATATACTATGTAACATCTTAAAATAAGTATACAATTAAACATCTCCTTACTAACTAATTGTATGATTATTATACAATACTAAAAAAGAGAAGTCAACTAATTTTTGACTTCTCTATCTAAAATTTCTTTTGTTAAATTGTCCTTAGTCTCTAATATTTCTTTTACTCTCTCATCATAAGTATCTTTAGCTATTAAAACAATTACTGTGCAAGATTTATTTTGACCTATTCTATATATTCTATCTGACACTTGCATAAAATCTGCCATAGTATAAGGTGTATCAATAAATATTATATAATTAGCAGCAGTTAATGTATGACCTGTTCCCATCTTCTGCCAAGTACTTACAATTACTTTACAATTACTGTCATTATTAAAGATATTTTTACTACTAGATATCTCTAAATCGGTGTTATCGCCAGTGCAAGATACTGGATTGTATATGGACAATCTTCTCATAACTTCAGGAACAGTTCCTTTGAAATTACTAAATATTGCCACTTTATCTCCTTGACTCACTATCTGATTTACTAAATCTTCTAATCTATCTAATTTTGCAGATTCTAAAACAGTTGTTGATAACATTCCAGGATAAGCAGTTATCTGCCTTAATCTCATATTTATACTTAATTCCTGTATAATACTAATCTCACCTAATTTATCAAGCTCTTTAGCTATACCATCTGCAACTTCATTATATAAATCTCTTTGAGATTTTGTTAAATCTACATATTCTGTTAAGAATACTCTGTCAGGTAAATCTAATACTTGAGACTTTAATCTTCTTAAAGCACATTTGGCTAATAAATCATTTAACAATAGTAAATTTTTATGACCAATTACCTGTACTCCTCCAAAACCCCCATAGATATTATATAATTTTTTGAAATTAGAAAAAGTACATTTTACATTATTTGTCCATTTCAAAGGTATATAACAATCTTCTGGATTATTTAGAATTATAGTTCCAGTTAATGCTATATTATGATTAGATTTTAATTTTAACAATGTTTTAGTAGCTTGGGCAGTTGGACTCTTACAGCGATGTATTTCGTCAAACACTATCATACCAAATTTATTTTTACTATTATTAAATGCTTTTATAAAATCTTTATTACGTAATGTTTCAACGTTAGTAATTACAAAAAACTCATCAATCTTATTTTTTAATTGATTTAATCTATCTGCTACAGAAGCCAATTTTACTTTTCCAGTTTTTGTAATCTGTTGCCCTAATATAATATAATCTAAATTAGAAAACTTTTCAATCTCTTCTGCCCAATTATATTTTAGACTACTTACTCCACATATTATTAAACAATGCTCTATATGGTCTCTTTGCTTTAATGATTCTGCCAAACAAATCATCTGTATAGTCTTACCGAGTCCTTGGTCATCCAATAATAGCCAGGAATTATGTGCTAAACCATATTGTATTCCTTCAATTTGATGCTTATATAATTTGGGCTTATAGGAATATAATTCAATATTAGAATTATTTTCTATATTATATTTATAAGGTATAAATGTAACAGAGTCATATTGCATTAAAGTTTCTATTAAGTACTTTAATTTATTTATTGGAAACTCAAATTTCTTTAATTTATCATCATATATACACTCATTATCTTGAACTAATATATCGAATAATTCTTTATCATATTCTATAGTTATAAACAATGATGTATAACAAGGTAATTTATTAGAACGAGCTTGCTCTATTATAGACATTATTCTTCACTCATTATTATTTTCTTAGGCTTTTTAAGTTTTTGAGCATATTCAGTATTATTAAAATCATTCTTACTAATAGTAGTTGTGAATTTAATATCAGCATTTACTGAAAACGTTGTATGACAATGGTCACAAGTATATTCCTCAACTGTGTCTAAAGATTTTCCCATAAAATCTTCTACTCTATGATTACTATCTCTTATAATATCTTTAGGTGTACCTATAAAAGCTTTAGGTATAAAAATTTCTGCTGGTAAATACTCATAGCCGCATTTAGGACAATTTATAGTAATAAAATTATTCATAACAATCTCCGATAAAAAAATATAGATGTAAATTTAATCACATCTATATATACAATATCTTATTTGAGATTTATAAAAATTTTAATAAGTTCCACCATCTATATTATCAAATTTTAAGCCTTCTACATTGGTAGCTTTATACTTAAAAGAAGAAGTTATTATATTATTTGAATCATCCCTAAGTCTAATCCAATGTCCTGATGTTGGAGCACTAGTAACAAATTCTAGCCCTTGATAATTGCTATTAGCATCTCCTTTTAATTCTGGATATGTTGCATCAGAATTTGTATCATCGAATACCAACTTAGCAAATTTATCATCATTACCAGTTACTTCACTAAATTTATCTATCTCAAAATAATATCCTGCAATATTAAACTTCATTATATCAGCAGTAGCATCATAAGAAATAATAAAACTATCAACATCAAGAAGTTTATTCACCAATCCTACTAAATTCTTCTCAGATAACTGTCTAGATTCTGCAGGAGATTCAGTTCTTCTTACAGCAGGAAATACTTTTATATTATTAGAAGCAATATTACTCATCTTTAACCATTCTCCTTATTGCCATCATTCATAACGTATAATTTCCACTCTAATGTAACTACTACGCCTGACTTAGCTATTTTTGCTACATCATCTTCTTTTAGTTCTACGCTCGCCATTACCTTAATTGAACCTGTAACAGAATCATTAGAACAAAGTAATACATAAGCTTTTGAACCAACTACCTTTGCCAAATCTGAGCCATCTAGCGTAAAATTATAATACGCAAACGGGGCACTTTTTATATTATCAAACCCACTTGTTTTACCAAAAGCATCACTTAAAGAACTTAATACGCCACTAGAATCTTCTGTACTACTGAAGCATGCTTTATTAGGATAGGAATTAGCAATACTTGCAAAGTCACCTCTTATAGCAGAAATTATATAATTAAATAAATTAACAGTTCCTTTATTATATATTTTTTTATAAAAGGTCTTGCCATTCTTAATAACATTAAGAGTAACTTCACCTTTATATACGAAATTGTTTTGCAACTTTAATTACCTTCCTTTTCAGATTTCCAAAGTTCTTCTGCACTTGATTCTGTGCTACTATATAACGATGCTCCTAAAATAGAATCACTAAATTTATCTTCATCACTATTTAATGTACCATATACATAAGCAGCACCTACAGTGTACATATTTCTATTAGCAACTTCTTTACCTTTATCAGTAATACTAGGTATACTACTATAAGCATTGGTATCCGCCATGATTCTAGTATTAGTATTATACGTATTTATCATTACGGCGTTTGTATCTGAAGATAAAACAGTATTACTATATTGATTCTTAGCAATAAGTTTATAATATATTTCATAGCCGGTAGGAACTACATATGCTAAAACCTTATCTAAGGTATCTATGAAGCTACCATCAAAGGCTTCTATTGTTATCAATATATGATACGGTAAATAACCGTCATCACTTTGCTGATTATTTACTATTTCAACTGTAACTTCTGTTTTTATACCGTTCAATCTTGTAAATAACGCTATACATTTTTCTATAGCCGTTTTAGAGCCTTTATTCTTAATGATATAAGGAAAAGCATTTAATATTTCTCTTAAAACATCAGAAGTTACTTCTAAACTCTCAAATATACCTAATTTAGTTTTCCACAGCGATAAAACTCTATCTCTACAAGTAGCAGTATCGAGAACACTTATCATGCTCTCGATATCAGCTCTACTTGAATTCTCAATTATATTAAATATCCTACATAATAATTGAAAATCTCTGGAGTCTATCAAATATGCCTTTGGAACTTTTTTCTCTATATTTACATAAGACATATCTACTTACTCCTTATAGTGATTTAGTAATAAAATCAATTGTTAGATTTTTATCTGCAACTGTATCATTGGTGCGCATTTCACAGATAGTAAATTTATTATAAATATGATTCGATTCTAAGAAACTCTTAGGATTCAAAGGATTATCTATGATGTTTGTATCTTCGCTTATTTTATAAGTAAAATCATATTTATAGTCTTTATCTAAGTTAATAACAGTCGTTAGATATTTTGCTAAATACTCATTTTCTTCGAATTTAATAAAAGGTTCTATTAAAATTGAAGCCTTATCTGCTTCTTCTACATTACTAAAAGACATGTTTAACTCGACATCCTGAGTAAGCCTTAACACTCCTAAGTTAATCCCTTTATCTTCTAATGAGAAATAATCTCTTAACCATTGAAACGCTCCATCTACAGGACCACTGCTATTAGTAATAGTAACTACAAATTCACTTGTAGCTTCCAACGCTTTTATATTCTTAAAAGGAATTAAATAATTACCCTTAGGTATCTTAAATGTATATGATTGCTCAAGGGTTAAACCATCTTCGAATTCTTTTTGACTATAAACATAGAAAGTAGCATTAGTAATATTATCGTAAACATCGGTAAGAGTTACATCTACATCTGTACCTCCTAAAACGTCTATATCATAAGAGGATGCTATATAGAGGGTAGATGTTTTTTGTTTATATTCCTCTTCCGTTTCTGTATCGTTTGGAGATGACTTTGCTGCCGCTTCATCAGGTTTTATAGTTACAGGATAAACAGTATTATCAAGTCCATTCAATACAAAGCTTTGACTATCTACATAGCCACTGCCATCTCTATTCTTTTTTTCAGCATATATAAGTTTTTGAGGAGATGAAATGCCTGCATTTATGTTTAGCCTTGTTCTTCCTTGCCAACCTATATCAGATGAATACTCATAAGTAGGTAGCGATACAGATGGACTACCATACTGAATATCAAACAACTGTGTAAAGTTAACAACAGGTTTTTCTATAGTATCTTCACCCGCTTTAGTAGTATAAGTACTTCCACTACTACTTAGCTTTAATTCTGTTATATCAGTTTGCTTAGCAGTAAATTTAACAGGATTACCAGCAGGAATACTTACATATTGCATTTCAGTTGCAGTAAAACTATTTCCATCTGATAATGATATGTCAAACCAAGCATTCTTATTGATAAAATTTAATCCCTCTGTTTGTACTTGAGTTAAATCAATAGTATCTCTTTTCCAAATACTATTATTACCACTTGTAGTAAATAATTCTAATCTTGTACCGCTACCTAAAATCTGTAAGGAAGAATAACTTGAATCTGTGTATAAGAAATACTCATTTGATTGTAAATCATAGGTAAATGATTTCTTATTATCTGCCGTGGTTACTTTACTCCAATCTACTAATATATTATCAGAATTATTTAATATCCAATAACATTTAATAGTACTTTGCTTTTGCGTAGGTAACGTAACTGTGTTTACCTTTTGCATATTTATCTGATTAGTACCAGTTAAAATATAACCTGTATATAATTCAGAAACCTTCTCAGATAAGAAACTTGATAGTTGACCTGCTCCTACAGAAAGTCCATCAAACAATTCTTTAACAGGCTTCCATCCATATATTGGACCCTCAGAGTCAATAGACTCTCCCATATATGTTCCTAAATCAGACATATTTGGTTTTAATGTAACATTAGGTTTAACAATATTAGCAGCAGACTTTGTTAAATCACTAGTATATTTATAATAATTGTAGTAATCATTCTCAGTACCATTTGCATCTGCTTCTTTCCAGCATAAAACGATATATTCATTCTGCTTGAGTGCATAGCTAGTTCCTTTACTTATAGGAATGCTAGTATCTAGAAAATACTTTACGTAATTACTATAATTCTCGACATCAATAGCATTAGGACTCCAGAATTCGATTACTTCGTTATCTGCTAAAGTATACTCTACCGCGGGATAAGTAGTACCAGTTTCTGAAGTGGAACCCTTAGACATTGTCAAAGTTACTGTAGAATCAGTGGTTACAGATGTAACATCACTATAAAATTCATTACTAGGATTTATATTTGTTTGATTTACATTAAACTCAAAATTCTCTTCAGTGGTATTCAATAATGGAGTAGTATATGCTAGAACAGACTTTGCAAATATATCTCTTTGTAAATTATATGCTTCTGCATCTTCAAAATAGAAATAAGCACCTGTTAAATTAGCGACATCCTTCTTAAGATAGAAAGTCATTCTTACTGTATCTGTTCCAACTGTAGGTTGAGGTATATATAACAAAACGTTGTTATCTTTATCTGTTATTTGAATATACTCAACTTTCTCAATAGTAGTCTTAGAAATGTCAGAAGGTAAAATATATACTTTAGTAAATCCATCATCGCTACTATAGTTAAAGTATCCACCCGAAAAAGCATCTTTTATTGCATTCAAATCACTAAAGTCAAACTTAGTTAAATTATTTATAGGTAACGCACTAAACGTTGTTTCATAATAATCACTACTGCCTATAGATACAACAGTGGCACTTTTCTCAATAAGAGTCGCTTTAGGTTCTCCTGAAATTAAAATGTCTTCAAAATATTCAGCGCCATCTGCTCTAGTTCTATGCATAACAGCATATGTATCATAGTTTATATCATCTAAAATAACTGTTCTAATTAAGCTTGAAGAATTCTTAATTATCTGTAATATATACTCATAATCAATACCTTCTCCAAAATTAACCTTACTTGAATTAAGTGCTCTATATAAAGCAGAAGTTATACTTTTAATAACATCTGTTTTCTGTTTTACTGATAACTCGCCAGTAGGTATAATCTTACAATTTACTTTATACTTATTCTTAAAAATACAAATCTTATCATTTTCAATTTCTTTAATATCATGTTGAATTAAACCTACACCATCTTGGTCTGATAAGATATTCCAAATAGATTGTAAATTATTTATAGGATTAGAATCACTAGTAGTGCCGTTAGGAATAAGTTCAAAAGATTCTCTATACATCTCAACAGAAGGTTGTTTGGTAACACTCTCCATAAGATACAACTTCAAATCAAAAGCACTCATTAGATTATTTCCTTGAGCATCTTTTTCTATATACTTATACTTCTGTCTAACTCCATCACGAGTAATATAAGTATAATAAACATCTTGTATATCATTAGTTCTATCTGTTACTACGCCGTTAGCAACCATTCCAGATGTAATTAAATAGTTAATATAATCTCTTAGAGTTACTAATGTGTTAAAGGTACCTACCGTTCTTTTATAATTAGTGTAAGCATCATCTATTGTTTCGGGGTCTTTACCATCAGTGGATGCATTTACATTAAATAAAGTAAAATTCTCGCTATTTAGAGATAAAGTTGTTTCAGAAGCAATAGAAGTAGCAACACCTTCACTATAAAACTGTTCAAGCTGTCTTGCTTTAATATTACCTGATTGACCTAACGTTCTTATATAACTAATATTTATTCCTTGACCTACTGTAGTATCAACATCATCAGGGAATTGAATATATAATAAATCTGTTTTAGGGTCTTTATTAAATAAATAACACTTAGTACCCAAAGGCTGTGTACTTAAATTATCTACTCTTTTCCAAGCATTATAATTATTATCGCCTACATTATTTATATAAATACCATTTTCAGCAATATTAGTATCATTAAAATATATTTTATTGTTACTATCTAAGTTTTGTGCAGTTATTCTGGTATCACCATTTACTGTAAAACTAGTATAAACACCTTGAATAGCATGAGCTACTATTGAATCCCCATTTCTCTTTAATGATATTTGAGATGGAATAATATTATTTACAGAATTCTCATTAGCTATAAGAGTATATACAACAGTATTATCACTATCGCTTACCATTGAAAATAAAGGAAGTGAAAACTCTTCTTCTAATTGCTCATCAGTAAGGTCTTCGTTTGATTTAGTATTCATACTAATGGTAACTGCTGTTTCTGCTCCTATATACTGATGCATTCTATAAGCTTGCTGCGAAAATACTAAATTAGCAATAGAAGGTTGAGTAACTGTTTCAGGAAAATACTCTAAAACATTCTTATCTATATTATAACTGTCTCTATCTGCTAATATTGCATTTAATTTAATAAGCAATACACCTGGGTCAGATTCGTTAGAAATACTCGGGTCCCATTTAACAGATAATTTCTTAACTACTTCTATTAGTTCTGGATATATAGTTTGGAAATCTTTATTGGTGTAAGATAAATTACTAAGTGGATTAGTAGTTATTTCCATCTTATAAACCACCTTCCTCATACTTTGTTAGATTTATATTAAAGGTATCTAATTGATAATCTATCAAATTAAGACACTCTATATTTACAAAAACATTTTCTCTATCAGTTGTTAAAACTATATTCTCTCTCTTTACAGATATCTGAGGCATAAATGTTATTATTGCTGTATAGATATCATCTATAACTAAATCTGCTAAAATGCTATCATTCTGTTCAAATATTAACTTCTTTAGATGAGTTCCAAAATAAGGGTCGCCTAATAAAGTCATTTTATCAGAATATAATAGCAATTTTAAGTTAGATAAAGTAGCATCATGGTCAGATAATAAATTAGTCTTAGATGCTGATAGAAAATTAGGAAATGCTATTGAATACATAATAACTCCCTTTTTATTTATACAATACTTGCATCTGTATCTGTGTTCCTTTTAACAATTTAGTTCCATTAGATATCTCTAATCTTAAAGTGGTAATATTGTTACTATTATCAGAAAATTTATCTCCATCTTTAAGAAGATATCCTCTGCTGGAAGTAGAACTAAAATTTACGCAAGAGATTTGGATATAATTATTATTAAAACAAGTACCTTCTGAATAAAATTTATAGTATCGCTGTGATACATTAGTTGAAACATTTTGAAATTCCCAATGTCCTGCATTATCCGTATCAGTGCTAAATACTCCTATAAAATCCGACGTATCATCTGCAATATTAGAATCGTAGGCAATAAGTTCTATAGTATAGCCACTACTGCTTTTATAAACTAATGTGTATCTATACCTATATGCATCAAGTGCAAAATAGCTACTCTCGGAAGGATAAAATGTAAATTCTGTGCTGCCTATCAATTCATGTAATGTACCTAAATTCTGTATAATCCATTGATAACCATTCAAGCAATCTCCATATGGAATTATTAATTTATTGTTTCCACTAGTAAATCTAGTAACTTCCGTCATACTTCCAGGGGGTAATGTAATACTTTCTTGACTAGAATTATTATAGGTTAATGGTTCTACTATAACTTTATCACTAGGTATTGAACTGGCGTTATTAAAAGAAAAAATAGTTCTAATATTATTATTTATATCAATAAACTTCAATGCAACACTTTCAGAAGTATTATTACTAAATACATTAGCCTGTAATCTATATTGAGATACATTTTCAAAATTGCTAATAGGTATATCTAAAATAGTGGCACTTAAATCTTCTTCTACAGTTTTATTTATATAATCCTGCCATTTAAGTGTTTGCTCAGATTGAATGCCATTAAGAACGTCTATCTGCCCTTGCACGTTACTCTTTAATCCAGTTAAATACCCCAAATCTGTAGGAGTAACATTGCCTATATACGTATCTTGAGGTAAATTTACAGAATTTAATGCTTCAATAGAACTTACTACCAAATCTGTTTTGCTGTAATTTATATCTTTTGCGTATAGACAACCTAATATAATAGGCTGAGCAATATCATTATCCTCAAATCCAAGAATAACTATATCTCCCACCTGTAAATTCATACTACAATTAGGTAAAGTACAAATACAGGCTTCGTATAAATCATTAGTTATAGTAGCACCATTTACGTAGCTTGGCTTATTATATACAGGTATTCTTACTTTTATCCTATAGGAATCTATTAGTTTTTCTACTATTCCTTTTGTTAGCATTTAGAATTTACCTCCGCCCCCACCATGTGTTGGGTCATTTAATCTCGTTAATGATAATGTGGTTCTATAGCCATTGCCATCTATAACGTCTTCTTGCTTAGTTATTATATAGTAACCACTAGTTATATGCTCTTGTCCATAGAATAAAACATTTAATTTAACATATTGCAATAAAATACTTGGCTTCAATAATCCTCTTATAGTTAATGTAGCATTTATAGGAAATTGAGTAACATCTGACCACCAATTCGAATCATAAGTAGTTACTCTATTGTATACATTTGATTGTACTAATGAAGGAGAATCTACTTGAATCATTTTGCCTTCATTATTTATCTTATAAACATACTTAGGAGCTTCTCCTGCGTTACTTGCTTTATATAGCATCGACCAAGCATCATTTGTAGTTACATTAAATCCTGTAACTAGCGTTTTTCCAGGATAACCAATATCTATCTCGAATACTTCTTCACTACTTGACGTATTCATAGTTACAGGAACTTCTTTTACTTTGAAACAAGTTCCTCCTAATAAATTATTGATACTATCATCTATTGTCAATAAATAAGATGAATTCTTTATTATAGTATTTGCTGTATCTGCTACATTTACCATACAGCCTACTAAATATTTTATTCTATCCCAAGTACTTACACCATTTTGAGCTTCTAATCTTACTTTTTTATCATTAGAAGCTATAATACCACTTGCTACTAATTTAGAAAAATCTCGCATTCCTTTGAACACGTCTGCTATACCAAACTTCTGGTTTCTAATCATATTTTTTATCTCATCGCTTGGTTTAGCTTCAGTAGCAGCAAAATCGTTGAAATTAGCCATAAGAGGCAATGAGGTTGAAATTGCACTTATAGTATAACTTATATTAGAACCTGCAACATTTACATTCGATTTAACAGATGTTATAAGTGCTTCTTCTTCTCTAAATATATATGTAGGCTTACTACAATCTCCGTAAGAAATATATATCTTTCTCTCCTCAGATATAGTAGATAATATGTAATCTATTTTATTAGGGTCATCTCCAGGTTGTATAGCATATACTAAATTTATAGTATATGTATTCACAGTACCATTTATTTTAGTTATATTTATAGATTTCATAAAATTAGGATATATTTTCTTAACAGTAGTACCTACTCTATTGATAAGGCCATCACTACTGCTATGAACGCTGCCAAAAGCATATTCTCCTATTTTAACTGCTATAAAGGGTACTTCTATATACTCAGAAGAAGTCACTAAATCGCTTGTTATCATCTCATCAATCCTTGTATCTTATACTTGTTATTACAGGTATCTTTAATTGTTGACCCTCTTTTAATTTAATATAGGGGTCTCTTATTCTATTGAAATCACATATTATCCAAAAGTCATTTGGAGTATTATAATACTTTAATGATATCGAATCAATTGTATCTTCTCCAGATACAGTATGTATCAGATAAGAAGTAGTATCATCTAATTGATTTGTTATACCATAAAAATATTTATTATCCTCTATATTAAACCAAAAAGGAAACGAACTATATCGAGATAATTTATTATATGCTCTATAAGATTTATTAATTATAGTATCTCTATTCATACTCTACCTCGTCGCTACCTGATTCTGTAAATTAGTATAATTAGCAGGAGTGGCTGACATAGACCACGTATTTCTCTCTAAATTATTTTTATAATCTAAACCTCTATAACTTCCTTGTGTTATAACAGTTTGAGCATCATACGGGTCTACTTCACTTATAGTAAAACCTATACCTACAGTGGCGTATTTTCCTCCACTTATAATAGGTAAGTCATAGTTTACTGATACATTTCCTGTTACTACACCTTTACAGAAAATATCATTACCAAATCTTATAGCTATCATAGGAGGGTCTACTAATTTAGAAGAAGCGCCGTATACAGGTAATGCCATTGCGTGTACATGCTTTATCAATAAATCTACATAATCATCAGATAAATCTCTTGCAAAATTACTCCTCGAATAGTTTATTTGATTGAACATCTCTCTATGTAAATTTAAGCCAATCGTCATAGAACGAGGACCAGAACTAGTATATGAATATATAGGAGCTGACCTTGATAGAGGTGTTTGAGACGCATATGTAACACCCATATTATCCTGTAAATTATCTGGGTAGGTAGGTATTACTAAGAATTTATCTAAATGATATAAATAAATATAGTTATCTACTGCTTTATATGTTCTTATATCAGTACTAGGCATTTAATTTACCTCCATCTAAAGCTTCTTCTACTGTTCTGTCAATAAATCCACTTATATCAAATTTATATGCATTTGTTATATCTCGTTCCATATATCTGTTATAAGCAGTTAACCTAATATAATTATCCCAGAAATCGTTTTCTTTTAACCCTAATTTCTTATTTACATTTAATAGATTATTCTTTATCGTAGTTATATTGGTTATAGGAGTCGTAGTTAAATATTCTACTAATCTATTGCTATAAGGATATGACACTCCGGTATTTACCTGTATCAAACTAGGAACTACTTGATTAACCATATCAAAGCTGTGCGGGGTAAACTTATCTACATTATTTATATCTGCATACTCCATATTTATAGTATTCTTACAATAAGTAGAAGTATAATCACCTTCTAATACTACTATAGAAGATTTGTTCTCTGCAGGTAATCTAATCAATAAATATAAATAATCTTCTAAGATATATAACGTCTCTTGATTTATTCCGGAAACACCATCTACAAAATTGTCTAAATCTACCTGCATTTTAACTGGCTTTCTAAAATCTAATCTATTAAATTCCTTTACAAATGCCATTTTATTAAAGAAATCATTTGTTATATCTTTAGTTTCGCCATTTATATCAATAGATATGAGAGAATTATATCCGTATAATACTGGCATTACTATAACAGGAGAAGGACAATCTATCGATATACTATAGGTCTTATTATATTTAATAGGCACTACTATATATTTATAATTAGTATCTTCTGCTATCTTGCAACGCCATCCACTATCATCAGGTAAACCTCTGTCTAATTTAGTGGCGCGTTCAGGGTCTTTATAATAATATATTCTTACATTATTCAATATATTATAACTAAAACAGTTATAATAAGGCATTAAATTTATATCAAATATATCTCTTATACATCTTAAATAATTTCCTAGATATTTATGCGTTTCTGAGTCATAATAGCTATATTTAGAATCAAAGGTTTGAGTTAAATTAGTAGAATCTTTACCAAAGGTATATATAGCTATTTGTTCCCACTTAGCTTCACTACCTTTTTCTTGGTCACCTGCGCCATCAGTTATTACTAAACCTTCATTTTGTACTTTCAATCTCTCGTTTATTCTTAATGCTGCAGGAAATCCTTTTACATAAAAATATCCACTTTGAGTACACCTTATAATCGTAGTTTTATAAGCGTATATTCCGCCTTTTACTATATAATCTCCCAAAGATATAGTATCATATAAAGGGATAGCTATATTGCTTAATATATTTTTAATGAAACCACATTCTAAACTATTATTAAAAAATTCTTGTAATTGCATGCTATCCCTCCTTATCTAGGTATATTATATGTGTTTTTCATGCTTGTGATTATATTCGCAAAGGTGGTAGAACTGTCAATATCTGATTGCTTAGCAATTACTTCTAAGTTACCGCTTAGCATCAATGCTATTAGATTTCCTAATGTTAATGAATTACCGTCTAAATCAGAAGCTACATTGCATGAGAATAATTCTGCATACTTATTAGTATTTCCTGTTTCAGGTGTAAGCGCTGTAACTAAGCTTGCTATACCTAAACTATCCATTTTTGTTAATACTGCATTGTCTCTCACAGGTATCACAAGGGTATCATCAACGCCCGTTATCTGTACAGGCACTGTTTTGAGAGTTGTTTCGTTTACTGCTAGGAGTTTCCAAATATCATCAATAGTTTTTTCAGGCATCGTCTCTTGCATACCTGTTTTCTTTTGAGTTTCTTTAGCTTTATCTGCTTGACCAGCTAAACTCCCACCCTCAATATCTGAATAACTTGAACTACCTTTACCAACTGAAGTACTCTGCGAAGTTCCAGCTCTAAGTGTATCTGCTAAAGTTAAACCGGTTCCTCTTGTAAGAACATCTTGTCCTCCCCAAGAAGCAAGATTTAATCCTCCTGCAGAGGTTAATCCACTAATAACAGAACCTAATCTAGATAAAGAAGATATACCAATAATACCTACTTTGAGCAAATCTCCTATGGAAGCATGTAAATCCAAACCAAAACCAGCTGCGGTAAGGAAAGGAATTTCAGCATCTACTCCAGCAGATTGCAACATATCTACTAATTTATAGGAGCCATAAGTAAATAAATTACTACTTACGTCTCCTCCCATAGTAGTAAACATATTGGTCAAGGCTGTATTCATCATTTGAACTCTGCTAAGACGCCCATGTAGTAAATCTACCATAGACATGGCAAGTGTTCCTAATTGCTTTTTAGTTTCAGCATATGCGGCATCATAGCTTAATCCTTGGTTCACGATATTAGAAATATCGGAAGATGTTAGGTTTGTTATAGCCATTAAATCTGATTGAGATACGCCAAATACGTTACCATAAGCAGAACGTACTACTTTATTCTGATTACCTGCTATTTCTTGTAAGTACTCAACCATTGATTTTAATAGCTTATTAGTGCTACTCGAATCCAATCCTTTAATAAGTAAATCAGCATAGTTCTCACCTGCTTTATTCGCACTCATTACCATTAGATTCTGTAAACCTTCATCACTACTTAAAGCAGCAATATTCCCACTGCCTAAATAGCCAATACCTTCTGCTATCTTACTTAAAGTACTTTCTGAAACACCTACAGATTCTAAAGCGCCCAACCACTTCTGAACCATATATTCGAAAGCGACCGAATTTTCTCTTGTCATAGTAGATGTTGCTTCTAATAATTTATCAGTAACATCTTTGAAAGTATTTGTTAAATACTCAGTGTTCTGAAACATATTATTTAAGAAAGAAGTTAGAGAAGCTTCCATACCCAATCTAGCAGCAGTAGAATCAGCTTGTTGCAATCTAACTATCCTTAATATGGTTCCATTAGTAGCATCAAAAGTAGTTGCTATATTTTCTGCTACAGAAGCTAAAAATGCTCTTTCTTCTACATTATATGCAATACCAGCTTCTACTAATTTATTTAAATTTTCAAGCATAGTTTGTTGTTTAACATAAGGACTAAATTGTAAATTAGACCTTATCATGCCACTTATATCTTGATAATATTTGCCACTACCTTGTAATCTAGCGTTTATAGCTCCTTGATACTGAGGATACAAATCCATACCAGTTTCAACTGCACTGAATGCTGCTTTGGCAAGATTATTTAGAGCTTTACCAATATTATCTTTTAACTCTTGCTCTTTTTTATTTCTCTCAGCCTCATCTTCAGCTGCTGCAGCGGCAGCATAAGCTTTTTGTTTATCTTCACTAGTAGCTGTTTCATCTTCTAAAGTGTCTTGAAGTTTTTTCTTAGCATCAGCTGCTTTTTTATCAAGCGCTAATTGCTTCTTCTGTGCATCAGTCATTCGACGAGTTTCTAAAGCGGTCATGTACTTATTATTCTCGTCCATGCGCTTCTTCTCAGCATCTTGATTTTTCTTTATTCTATCTTCAATAGCTCTGGTTTCGTCATTGATAGCCTTCATCCGTTCTTTGGAAGCGTTTTTATCTATAAGTCCCGCTTCTTTAGCAGCTTTTATTTTAGATTTTTCAAGCTCTAACTCTGCTTTACGGCTTTTATCGAATTCTACCTTCTTAGCAGTAGATAACTTATTATAATTATCTTTTGCAAATATATAAGCAGCTTTTTCTATCTTCTTCTCATTCTCAATACGAAGCTTAGTGAATTCATCTTCATATTTTTTTCTAAGTGTATTAGAAGCAGCTGTATCACCAGTTCTGTTAGCTTGTCGGATAGAATCTCTAAGTTTCTGCATTTCTCTATTTCTATCCGCCAAGCTTCTGGTCATATCTTCGAGTGCTCTTGCGCTTATATTAAATCCATTAACAACAGTATCTTGAAATCTCGTTCCCGCTGTATTAGTATCAGCTCCCATACTACTATTAACATATTCATTTATAGGAGACTGTGGCATCTAATCACCTCCTGTTGTTATTTCTCTTACTCTCCTGTATTTGCTTCTGTTTATATTCTAATTCTTCTTTTATGTATTGTATTAAAGTCAATCTTTCTGTTGGAGTCATTCTTCCCACTTCTTCGTAAGAAGTATGACAATATTTTGTAATTAAATAGCGTTCTCTTATTAAATCTTCTAATCTCTTAGGTGCGTATAACTCGCCATTCTCAGTCCACTGAGGGTCTAAAAAATTCAGAGGTGAAACGAAAGGGAACAGTATAATCTAACCCGCACATAGGACAATAGCAAACTTGCTCAGCAGTTAAACCTATTGCGCTATTCAATGCTTCTGCTTTTTGTAAAATATAGTTAGTATCTCTCATAGGAAGACTTTTTATAAACTCAGGTTTTTTAATTACATCTAAAACCTTACCATCTACAGAGTCTATTAAATCTTCAAGATTAAATAAAAAAGCAGACTCTGAACCATCTTTCGATGATGTTCTTCGATTATACTCTCGTACTTTCTCTTCTACATCATCTAGTGACCTTGGAGTCTGCATTCTAAGTTTTACTTTCTTTTTTGTTACAGGTAATTCTATTGTAAAACTATCTAATACTTTTTCATCAAATGTTTTAACTTCAAAGGCTTCTAGATTGATTGTTAGCTCTTCAGTTGACCTACAGTATGGACAAGTGGACATTACTTTATAATCCGGTCCATATGTAACTATTCTTAACTTATGCAGCAAAAACTGAAAATCTGCTAAACATAAATCGTAAGCAGATATTCCAGGACTTTCTACTAAACAATCATCTATTACATCCGCCAGAACTTTATAAGCTCTTTCTGAATGATTAAGTCTTTTCATCTCATCATTTGTCGTCATACTACGAAGTTTTATATGGGGATTTACTTCTACGTCTCCATATACTTTACCTAATGAAGGCAATGTAAAATCTTCTGCTATAATATAATCTTGCATTTACATGTTCTCCTTAACTCATTATTATATAATTATATACAACCTTAGTTTTAGAGAACGGCTATCTAATTAACCTATGCCGCAAATATTATTAAATTTTAATACTAATTCTGCTTCTGTATCAAAAGACATAAAACAAATTTCTGTTTCTGACATGTCTTTGAAAATAAGCTTTTTGTTATCTCTATCTAATTTAAGAAATACACTTCCGTTAAAGGCTTCATAGGTATTATCACCTTTAACAAATTCTCCCGTAATAAACATTATTCATTATCCTCCAAATCATCCAATGTTTGCTGATTAGTATCAGGTTTTTCTTCTTTAGCAAAACGTACACCTTGCTTATTTCCTTTCTGGAATTGAGCACGTTTGCTGCCTTGGTCTATAATATCAGTTAAATCATCTTCTTCTGAAGCTAATTCATCTTCATCTTCTATACTTAACTGTACGGGTTCTTCATAATCTTTACCGTATAAAGCAGGATAAATTATGTCAGCATACATTTTAGGATAATGCTGTTCCATATAATTTATATAAGACCAAATAACACTTGCTACTTTTATTATCCAGCTGTTATTATTCAATACTAATAAAATATGCTTACAACCACTGCCTAAACTATCATCTGGATTAGTTATATTAGAAGGCCTGTTTTCTGCATCTCCGCTATTTTCTTTATTTGCTGTGAGCCAAAAAGCGAAGCGATACTTAAAATCATCACACGAACAGTGTACTAATACATCTTCTCTATTAAAGGCTTCTTTAAGTGAAGATATAACTACTCGTAAATCTAATTTCCCAAATCTCTCTATTTTTTCTTTAACTATATCTAAAAAGCCACCAAACTTAATTCTTACAATATAATTATCAGTTTCTCCATTTACAGAGATATTAACTGTTAATATATTATCTTTGAATAATTGATTCATATCAATAGAATTAAATTCTCTTACTGTATTGGCTACTCTTGATTTTTGTCTTCTATTAAATCTTTCATTGCCTTTTTGAGAACGTCTTGATTTACCTATTAACTGAGTTCTGGTTGCTTCTGTTAAAGGCTGCTTGGATTCTCTTAAACTTTCTAAAGATAAATCTTTTGATACTAATTCAGTTTTACGCTCTTTTATTTTATCTAAAAATCCTCTATTACGCAATTCCTTAAATAACTGATTACCTTTGCCAAATTCGCCATCAGCCGCAATAGAATTATGTCTTATCATATATAATCTATCTATTATAGAATTTATATAATTATAATCTTTAGATTCTAAAACATTATTCAGTATCTTAGACCAAATTTCTACTTCTCTATCAATATTTATTACAGGTACTCCATCTAATTTATCGGGAAATTTTACCCATTTGTCTTTATATAAAGAATATATGCCATTAGAAGCGGTGCTTGATTTTACATCTTCTACATATAACTCTACATCTATACCATGTATAGTTATGTCATAATTATTGTTAAAAGAAGATTTCTCTGAATTTAATATAGCACTAATTGCTTCTTTATCTAAATTGTAATTATCAAAATTAGTTACTAAATGTAAATCTAAATCTGATTTATCTGTATAATTATAGGAACAATTACTTCCTACTAATAGGGCATCTATTACTTGTAATTTTACCTGAGATTGTAATTTATAATAATCAACTATTTCTTTGAGTTTCTTACTTACATCAGGGAGTAAATGATTTTCTTTATCCCATATTTTTGGATTTAACTCATTATGAATTTCTATGCTTTCAAATATGTTCATCTTTACTCCTTCATGTAAATAGTACTAAGAGGGAATTTAACCCTCTTAGTACGTTATAATTAAACTTCAGAAGATAAATCTTCTTCGCCCCAGTCATACTGAATAGTAGCTGTTACTTGCTTCTTATTGTTATTCTCGTGATTATACTCACCCTCTGTTAAACCACTTATCCAGCAGCCATGAAGAACCCAAGTTCTTACAACGGTTTTATAATCAGGAGTATATTCAAGTAAGTAAGCATCTTTCTTATATTCAGATACAAGACCAACTTCATCAGGAGAACCTGGTCTACCAGAAAGTGCTTGCCATGCTCTAAGTATATCTTTTGAACGAGCCCCGATGAAATCATCTATAACAAGACTTCCTTCACCAAAAGTCATTACACCTGCATACTTAATGGAAGTATTGCCTCTCTGCACTGATATAACGCCCTGTGTAAAGTGAGGTACAAATGCACTCGATACTGATATTCTAAGTATTTCAGAAGCATTACCTATTTTAGCATTTGCCTCTGTTCCGGTCATACCTGCTCTTACAATATTATCAAGGTCTGGCACTACAAATTCAAAGTTGTTATCTCTCTGAATTTCGTACAGCCTAGGATTTTGTGCTAAATGATATGCACTTGAATGTTCTGATATAGGCATACATTAACCTCCTTTACTCTACTGTTAACTCACTGTCAGTGAGTACAATTGTTACTTCGAAATCTTCTACTGCATAAATAGGAGTTAAAATAATTTCAGCAACTATTTTAGCTTTCTCTCTTGTAGGAAGTTTAACGATTTTATAACTTTCAATTCCATATCCAGCTACCATCTTCTCTAATGTGGGAGTGATGGCAGACTTGAAACTTACCCATAATACATCATTGTTTTGCTCAAACATATATCTACGACAAGCAGCATATACAGTTTTCTTAACATCGCATACAAGACTTCTAAGGTTAAGGAATGAAGAAGCAGTAAGGCCATTATTATTAAGTAATGTTCTATTTCCCCAAAGCGCATAGCCATATCCTCTAATATAAGTTATGGGATTGATTGAAATTCCTGTCTTTGCTTGATATGCTTCTGCAATACTATTGGTAAGTACATGGAAACTGTTAACACCCTGACAATTAGGAATAATACCACGAGCTACACCTGCAATAGCTAACCAATCAGCGTAAGTCTTAACTGAGTTTGCATAAGAAATAAGATATGCAAATGAGCCAGGCATCGATATCATCTGACCATAAGTAGGTGATGTATATTTAATCCACACAGGTACCATAGCCGCATAAGCTCCACCTTTATCAGATGTAGGACCTGCTAAGGGAAGCAAACTATAATCTGCACTATTATTAGCAACATTATACACAGAACCCCTATCAGAAGGACATAATGTTCTACCCGGATAGTCTGTTGGGTCAATAAGTACAGCAACATCGCCCCTATCCACGGCAGCATTGTTCATTACAGTCGCAGCAGCGTTACCTATACCATACTCAAAGGTAGGATAACCGCCGGAAGTAATAAATTTAATATTGTAAGTACCTTTATCTGTAAGTGAATTGAATATGTCATCTTTTCCATCAGCTCCGATAAAACGTCTATATAGATAAGCCACATCAGGTCTCTTTACAATCTTAGCCCCTGTAGGATATCCGGCTAAAGAATCATCTTCTACTAATTCTACAACTGCTTCATAAACTACACTTAGACCTGCATTAAGAAGTTCTCTCGCATAAATATATGATTTATCAGGTGAACCCTTATCTACAATCACATTGTTGCCACTAGCATAGGCTGAAGCACTAAAAGCGTTTTTTCCGTTAACAGGATAAGCTTGTGCTTCTGGGAAGATATAAGGCGTGTCGCCAAAAGTATCTACAAAGTCTTGCTCTTTTGTCGTAGCTGTAAACTCAACAGCTTCATTAAAAGAAGGAATATCATATTCTGTCTCGTTTAACTCCTCCCAAGCAGTGCCGCTAACTTGGTAGGTAAGCGTTGAAGCAATATTGCTATTTATTACAAAATACGCGGTTTCACTATCTGAACCAGGTTTAATATCACCAGCTAGAGTTACTGTGTAGTTACCTTTGTCATTAGGTTCTTCGTTAAAAGCTATAGTACCTGAATATAGATTATTAAATGCTGTTGATGTATTAAGATTCATAGGTACATCAGTATCTTTCTCTGCAAGAGAAGCTATTGTGCCACTTACAACTGTTAGCTTATCAATTGCAAACTCATTACCTGCTTGTTTGATAAGAGTTCCCTGCACTTCGCGAGTTATCCAAGTAGGTTTACTACTATCTTTGTAAAATCCACCTGGTATCTCAATACTTTGATTAAATGTATATTTATCTACTGTGGCTAAATAATAAGTGGTGCCTTGTACATACTTATCTACTGAATCATAGTAGTCTTGGCCACCTTCAGTTCTCTTGGTAAAGAGATAAGGAAGTAAGCTATCAGAAATTTCAACTGCACCAGCTGAAGAAAGTTCTTTATAATTGATTTTTTCTGGAAGAATACCTGCTTCAGTGAACATTTTCTGGCTTGTCTTACCAGAAACGCACCTCCAAATACGTTTATCTGCAGTATTGTAAGCTTTCTGTCCTTCTTGGCCATAAGGCGTAACAGTATTAACCTCAACGCCAAGACCACTTTCATCGAATATAATAGCGTCAGGAATAGTTACTTCTTTTCCGCTAGCATCTTTTTCTGTATGCTTTAGTAATTTATCAACTACCTTTGCAGAAAATCCAGGAACATATACCACATTAGTATCAACAGCAGATTCAACAGCAGTAGTTTTATCAAGCTCTTTGATATTTATAGTAGGCATCTATCTTTTTCTCCTTTATTTTTAATCAACTTTTACACTACATTCAATACTATAATTATCTCTAACTTTAGCATCGAATATATATGCATCATCTATATCTAAAACCAAAGATAGTTTGGTTAATTGACCATATCTTAATCTAACTGGCACATTACTGTTTTCTACAATAGATTCTGATAAATATATATTAGAATCATGTGCTAATTCTATATTGTTATATGGTATTATAACTTCTACCTTTGGGAAATTTATTATATTAAATATAAAATTTCTTAAGTATTCGTCTGCTTCTTCATAATATCTAGTATAAATATCTATTTGATAAGGAATACTTATAGGAACAGCATTTAATGATATACTTGTCGGAATAGTTGAATCTAACATTAAACCATCAAATGTAAGAGGTCTTTTACTATAATTAGTAACTGTATATCCTCCTCTATGTATAAGACTTATCAAAGGTAATTTTATAGGTTTGTCATCATTTTTATCTGCTTTTATTTCAAATAGTTCCCTTGTTTCTTCTGGACCTACTATCTGACATTCAGCATCTTCTGTCCAATACTTAAGCTTTTCTAATAAAGCATCATCATATAACTTAACACTCATTTAATTACCTCTTCTTCTTTTTATTTATACCATATTTAGAAGAAAGTTCATTAACCATTTTAGCTATCTCACTAACTGATTTTATCTTATTGCCGTCAAAGAATATTTTAGGATTTAATTCTTCTGCTACATCTTTATCAAACCATTTCTCTAAAGCTTGTAAATTATCAAATATCCCTAAAACTTTTATAGTGTATTCAAACTCACGTAAGGTTCTGTCGTTGTACAAAGATTTATTTAACAACCATTCCGTATCAAAACCATCGGGAACAAAATCTCTCAAATCGCCTTTATCATACTCGTGTTCATATAAGTAAGAAATTAAAGAATAATTTTTAGAATTTATTACAACATTCTTATTTTTAGTAAGTTTAACAAGAAAATCTATAAAATCATTTGTATAATAAGGGCCATATTTATACCACTGCTCTATCTCTCTACCTCTATAACTTTTGAAAATAGAGTTGTATACTAATCCTTTTATATATGCAGTGTTTATATCAGGGAATTTTTCTTCTACATAGTCATCAATTGTATAGCCCTTTACTCGAGAAGAAGTTCTATATTCTAATAATCTTTTATTATATTTCATCATCTTCTCCTTTTAGTAAATTAAAACTACTATGCTTATATTCTTGAGGCCTTGGTTCATAAGAATCTTCAAACTCAGGGATTATTTCACAAGTTATTGCTGATGGATATACAATGGAATTAGTGAGTTTTACTACTCTAAATACTCTACCTTTAGCATTATCTAAACCACTAGGTATTATAAATAAAGCTCCTTGCTGTAATCTAGGTAAATCATATGGAACATTGATTAGGGAGGATGAATCTTGTAATTCTGATACCCAACCTATCTTCTTAAGAGTTTGTTGGTCAGGATGCTCTACAAATATGCAACCTACAGTTAAAGGCTCATAAAAATTACAATCTAATTCACCATAAGTTGTATAATGTTTACCTTCTCTTGGGGCTCTATATATAACTTGTATTCCTATCAAAGAGCACATTTCATTGAAATAGTCTCTATGAAGTTTTATATTGTCATTTAATAAAATACCGTATTTATTCTCCATAAAGACTATCTCCCTGTACTAATTAAATAACGCCTTGTCCTGCGCCTTTAAGAATAGAATTATATACAGCGAATTGTGCATCGGCTATATCTTTCTTTTTAGACACAGTATTTATAAGTCTCTTAGAAGCAGGAGTATCGATACCTTCTTCTTTGAACCATTTATTAAGTAAATCTAACATTTCTTTTACTGAAGAAGCTTTTGAAATTTCTTCTTTATGAGAAGTTAGAACATTTGTGATAGAACCTTTCTTATCTGAAAGGTCTACTGCTTCTTTTATATTAGTAACTACTCTTCCACTTATTCTAACAGATTCATTAAGATTTTTAGTTCTAAAGTCATAATTCATACTCTCAGCAACAAACTTGTTTCCAACCTTATTACCAATAATTCTAAAAGCATTCTTCTTAGGAGTTATTTGGGTCGATTCTCCAATAAATCTATACTTGTTACGAGGAGTTTTACCTACAGATTCAAATACAAAAGAGGCTTTCTTTGTTTTGCCAGAATTAAATTTAATAAAACCTTCTACAAAGAACTTACCATCTTTTTTATCAATTGAAGTTGTTTCGTATGAATCTACATTTGAATACACTTTCTTAAGAAAACTCTCTTCAAGCTCATCAAATGATTCTCCATCTACTTCTTCAATCTCTTCATCATTGCCTTCTATCTTTTCTTCATCTTCTTTTGAAAGAGGTTTAATTACTTCTTCTTCTTCGCCACAACATTCGTTATTAGGCTCAGAAGTAACAGTTACTTTACCATCTTCATCAGCTTTCATCTCTACTCTAGCATCTTTTGTTTTGAAAGAAACTTCTTCAAGAGATTCATTATATTTACCAGCAATTACCTGATAATCGCCATACTTATCTTTAACTATCTGAAGTCCTGCCTTTTTAACTTCTTCATTGGTTTTGTCAGATATATCATGATATCTCTTCATATCATAATCTACCCATTTTTGATATTTAGCTACATCAGAACCTAAACTCTCTGGTATTAACTTTTTCTTTGGTTCTTCTTTGAAACCACGGGCAAACATTGCTTTTCTTTGAGCATCTGCTGCTTTCTTAGTTTTGAAAGTACCGTGTGTACCCTCTTTACCTTTATTTACCCACTTACCATCTTGTTTAATAGTATCTTCTTTAAGGGGCTTCTTTTCTACTATATCAAAGTCATTAAGTTCTTTAGTAGTAAGTACCTTATCAGAAGTAAAGAAAGTTCCTTCAGGAGTATCTTTAACTTCACCTACTGAAATACCTTTTGGCACTGAACCAGGTTGAACCCCGTGTTTTGTAAAATACCAGAAAGGACCACCTGCTTTATCAAAAGCTTCAGTAACTTCTTCTGTCTCTTCCACTTCAACTTCTTCTTTTTCTTTCTTAGGCTGGAAAGGAGCAATCTCACCTACTACTTTGAATCCATCTACTGCAAAGCAATAAGGACACTCTTCTCCTACATTAGCCATCTGCGTATCTTCATCAATTACAATATCTTCTTTTTTCTTAAAAAGTTTTTCATGACAAACATTACAATCTAAAATTGCATCGCCTACATAGCTGTCTTTAAGGTCTTCTTCCTCTTCAGCATCTACATCAAATATATCTATTGTTTCTTTATCAAAAGCACTAGAATCATCAATGAAACCATCAAGCTGCTCAATACCTTCATCATTAATCTCAAAGGTATCTTCTTCAAGAGCTTCAAAAGCCTTAAAAGCTTCTGCTAAATAATTAGCCATTTATATTTCTCCTTTTTACAAAGTTTTTTGTAAATCATTATCAATCAACTGGATATATCAACTGAGTATTTTGTACTAAAGTCGCCCTCAATTCTTGAAGTTCTGTATTACCTTCACTTCTCATGGATTCACCATCTTGAGTCCAAAGAGCGTTTGACTGCTGATATCTCGTTCTTATATTCCCTAATATTACTTTTAAGTTAGCTACTGATAATCTAACTAATATGTCTATCCAATAATCTGAATTTATTTGAGATACATCGTCGTATCTAGGAACGTATTCAATAGTAATATTAGTGGGAGTACCTTGAGAAGTATTTATATATAACTTATTCTCAGACTTATCAAAATAATATGCTAAATCAGTTGATATAGTATTGCTTATCTGCTGTAAGGTATTCCAAGAAGCGTAATTATACGCATAATTCTGAAAGTTATATAAATTACCTGTACCACTTGCTAACTGCCAATAAGAAGCTTGCATTGGGTCTATTTGTGTGCCCACATAGTTAATATCACCAGTACTCATACTGTTTGTTCGATATACACTAGTTACTGCATTTACGTGATAATCAGTTAAATCTATACACTTACTATAAGGAATTGTTATTATCTTTGTACTACAAATATATCTTTGTATTTCTCTTAAAGAAGCATTTATTACTTTATCTACTGCTGAATCATCTATTTCTAGATTTAATAGTCCACCAGTTACTTTGAACTTTACTTCTTCTCTATAAGCATCTAAATCCACTTAATCACCACTCTTATTATTATATACAATATAATAAGGCTGGCTGACGATAAAATCAGCCAGCCTTACAACTTTTATAGGTGGATTAAACCTTTATTTAACTTGTTTAATTAGTTAGTACTTACAGCGAACTTATTAGTACCTACACCATAGTAAGTATTAACCTCGCCATCAACGGTAAGCTCTGCAACAAGAGCACTGTTAAGACGCTGAATATCTACTAGTGAGCTGAAGCCTTGTGCAGAACCGCCATCGGGACCTTGAATAAGTTGAGTAGGTACAATAGGCATAAACGTACCGAGAACAGCAGGGGCTGCTTCAAGGCCATTTCCTTTATAACCGAAGATAGCTTTACCCTCACCAACAGCAGGTGATACAAATACTTTGATACCGCCAAAAGTACCAGCCATATAAGGACCGCTAATGTTAGTAATGGGAGCGGCTACGAAACTTTTGCAAAGAGAAATAATAGGAAGAATATCACTTGCAATAACCATAAAGTTAGCAGTGAACTTCTGAGTTCTATTATAAATTTTCTGAGCTGCAAGATAAATTGCCTCTTCAAATCCAGCATAGTGCTCAAGCTTAGATACGCCTACAGGGATAGTGCGATTCCAGGTAAGACCGTCATTGTTCTCCTTAGCCATATCAGCAAGAAGTCTAATAACCTCAGTATCAATATCATATGCAAGTACGCCGGCAGCCTGTTCAGCAAGCTGTGCACCCATATCCATACCATACTCAGTCTTAGCTTGGAAAGCAGCCATCTGTGAGAAGTAAATAGCAATTCTACGAGGTTTAGCCATAAGAGCTATACCGTCCATACGCATATCAAGCGTAGGAAGGTCTTCCTGAGGAATACGTACGTTATCGTAAATATAACCTACTTTAATAGCACCTTTAACGGTATTGTCGCCAAAGGTGATGGTAATGGATGAATTTGCTTTTGTCTGGAAATTATGATTCCAAGCAGCTTTTGTAATTCCATCAGCTGCAGGTGCCTCACCTCTAAGAAGCTCTGCGGGAAGTGCAATAGTAACTTCTTTCTTTTTAACCTCTTCGTCGCTAGAGAATGTATCAACTATATCAAATTCTTTATTACCTTCTTTAAGCTTAACAAACTTAACACTAACAATTGGGAACCAATCGGGACTAAGTGTAGCTGAGCCGGCAGCTGCTGTTGCTTCTTGTGTTACAACCTGTCCAGTGAAGTTTTTCTGAAGGGCTTCACCGAGTGCAAAAGGTGAATTGAATTCATCGCCAATCTTAACTTCGCCTTTTTTTGAACCACTTACAAACTTTGTATAGGTAACATAACCAGTCATTGAAGACATAGGAACAACCGCTACAAGGTCGTGAGAAATAAGGTTGGGAAGCGTTATCGTGTCGATGTTCATTACGAAACGTTTATACATCCCCATATCGGCACGCTGAGTACCTACTGAATTATCAAACGCTTCACCAAGGAATTGGTTAGCATTCTTAAGTACCTGTGCAGTAACAAGCATTCTATTCTGGTCGGGTTTCTGACCGTTGTGATTCTTAGCAAAATAGCTTTCAGCTATTGTGAGCCTTTTCTTATAGGCTTCCATTAAATTCTGAGCCATAATTGGCCTCCTTAAAAAATTCTTTATTTTAATCCAGCAAGTATTAGTAAATCATCATCTATGCAATCATCATATTGCATGTCTAAACTTTCTGTAATAGGTTCTTTTGATTCTTTTACCTCTACTTTTGTATTTGTATTTTTTCTGGAAATATCAAAAGGTAATTTACTTATATTAAGTTTATAGCTTTGAAGTTCTTCACATATACTATCTATATCTGAGAAATTATATCCTTCTTCAAGCCTATTCTTAATCTCTTTTGATGTTATTCCTAATTTAACTGCTTGCAAGTCAATATATTTATCAACTGCTGTATTTGCTATTTTCTTATAATGTTCTACTAAATTGTTAGATTTTGCTATCTTTTTAGTATACTCTGATTGCTTTAATCTAATATCTGCTTTAAGACTGTCTAACTCTTCTGTTAAACTTTCTTTTTCTTTATTAGATTCTTCTCTAAAATCATCGAATCTATTATTAAGACTCATATTTTTAGATTCTAAGAAAGCAATCTTCTTTTTATAAGATACGATTGACTCATTTAATGATTTATTAACATCTTCTTTTTCTTTAGTTTTAGTCTTATAATTTTCTATAAGACTTTCTTTCAAATTTATTTTATCATCTTTTTCAGATAATGAATGCTCTAATGATTTTATTCTTCCTCTTAAAGCTTTTACCTGTTTTACAGATTCGCTTAGATTTGCAGTTGCTTGTTTATATCTGCTTAATTCTTCATTTAATGTAGCTTCCTTAGTATAACTAACTGATAACTTCTCGTGAAGTTCTTTAAGCTGATTTTGTAACTGCTGATTTTCTTTTAGAGCTTCCTGTAGTTCGTCTACCATATCTGCTTTGATATTATCAACTGCATCGTTAGATTTCTCTACTTCGTCATCCTCTTCTTTAGATGTAAGGTCAATTTTAAGAGAATCTAAAGTCTCTTTCATAATTTTCTTATCATCTTCTGATGAATTATTATAAGCTTCTGTTAAAGCTATTTTAATATTATTTTCTTTATTTAATGATTCTGTTAAAGATTCATATTTCATTCTAGCTGCTTTTACTGAAGGAACTAAAACAGCATCAAAACAAGAGAACTCAAAGCTTTCAGGGTCTACTTCTTCCTCTCCTGTAAAGCTCTCTATAATATCTCCTGAACCTCTAGAACTAATACCAATCTTATAACCATACTTACAAAGACAATTAAGTATTCTTCCATTAGGAGTATCTAATATATCAAACTTACCTATAAGTAAACCGTCTTTTCCTCTTTCAGGGGCTTCTGGCATAATAATGGCAATCTTTTCAGGTTCTACTTCTGTACGTCCATCTAAAGGATGTCCAAATTCTCCTACTATACCACCATTAGCAATAGTTTCTTTTACAATAGGATTACTAAATACTTTAGTCCATAATTTATCAGAATACTTTCTACCATTTCTCGTAGAGGAGATACAGTCAGCACAAGGACCTTCAAGTCTACCTAAAATGGTTTCATTCTTTTTATTCGCTTTTACAGAATCATTATAAGTTAACTCTCCTGTATTCTCCATTTACTAAACCTCTTCTATTAGATAATTACTAAAATTAGCAATAGGGTTAATACAAAATATTAACCCTATTAAAATTTTTTATCTCATATAATTTAGCTATTGATTTTTAAGAATTTTGAATAAAAATTCACTTTTTAATAGAAGTTACTATTTTATTACCTAATTCATAACCACCATTAGCTGCTAATGATACTACAATGCCATTAAAAAGAATTAGTACTGCTGAAGATACATTAAGCTGTCCTGTAAAATAAAATGCAGGATACATAACTATAAGTGCTATAATATAACTAAGTAATTGAGTAGGAATTTTTTTTATAAATCCTACTTCTTTAATAAGCTGAGTTATAATAGCAACAATTGCCGTTGCACCCGCACAGGTTGCCAATGTAGTCCAATCAAAAAAATTAAGTTCCATAATAATACTCCTTTTATTTTTATACTAATATGGCATACTAACAAGTATGCATTTCTCATGCTATATTTATAATTATTTATATTTATAATTATTTATATTTATAATATTTTATAATTATAATTTATATATTATTTAGTATGGTGTAAATTAGTTTAACTAATTTACACTAAATTATATTTATATAATTATTATAATTTTATTATTATAATTATTTATAACAATTATAAATACAAAAATTTTAGGCATTTTTCTTTGATTTTTTGATGCTTTTGTTTGGTATAACTAATAACTTTGTATAAATTAACCAATACATTGGTTAATTTAACCATTTCATTAGTTATTTTGACTAATGCTTTCCAATATCTTCATATCTGCTTTTATCAATTGAAGTAATCTAACGCAATTTGTTAGATTATAATCTTTTAGATAATTACTAACTACTTTTGTTATTTCATTAGCTCTTGAATGTTTTATAAACATTTCATTATTATCTAATGTTTTAGCAAATAGAAATATCTGAGTCAATAATGAAGATAAAGTTACTAATATATCTTTAGGTTCTTGTTCATCTGATTTGCAAATATTTATATAAAGACTAGATTTTTTTTGATTATAGCTTTTTCTTAATTTCTCATAAAATGCTTTTAATTCTAAAGGTCTATTATTATTTATAAATGTTATTACATTAACAGTAGGGCCATTATTCTCTAAAAGTTCTTTTATAGCTATATCAGTGTTTACTCCGTTATTTTTAATATCATAAAGCATTAGTAAGCAATCATTTTTACTTATCATATAAATTCTCCTATTTTGTATAACAAACTTAGTTAAAAATCTATTGTAGTTTATTTAGAAAATTAACCAAGAAAGCATTTATAAGTACTAGTTATATATTTATATAGGCTACTATAATAAAATGCTTTCTTGCATTAAAATCTATTGTAAACTTACATATTATCTAAATCAGTAAAGTCCATTCCTAAATCTGCCGGTGACGGTAGTATAGTTTCTTCTGAGCCACCTGCTTCAGCAGCCTCAGGCTCTTCAGTAGAAGTTTCTGTACTTCCTAAATCAATAGAAGGTTCTCCACCTATATTAGGAGAAGGTCCTTTATGATTTATATCTATATTTATATCTTCTGAGTCATCTTCTCCAGATATATCTGGCATATCAGAAATTTCTTCACCCTCAGCTTCTATTCTATCAATTTCGTCTTGTACAAACGCAATAACTTCAGGGTCAGTAACTACTGTAGATAAAAGATTTTTAAGTATCTTTAATTTAGTACTATCATCTTGAATATCGCCTACAAGATTCATTATATCCGATATGTTAGATAATTGTGTTTGTTTATTATTCATTCTATTTAATTCTTCTTGTGTAGCAGGTGACTGCATTTTAATGGTGAATGCATTTACATAATTATCTAAGCCTTTATTGATAAGCATTAGATTTACTAAATCAGTTATCATACAGCAAATAGAATTTTGAATTCTCTTTATTGTCTTAGCATATCTAGCAGATATTTGAGCTAATGAAGCACCCCCACTGAATCCTGCATTGTCTGAGAGGTCGCCCAAAAATTGCTTTGGTATACCTAAAGCACCATAGAATTGATTCATTATATGGTCTAAATCAGCTAATCCTTTTACATCTACATCTCCACCTACTGTTTGCATTGTTATAGCACCAACGCCATTGTGCGTAGGCATATATACTGTGTTTTCAATAGGTCCAGGATTAGTATATTCTGTCATTGATTTATCTAAATTAAGAGCTGACTTTTGTTCTATAAGAGTTTTAATTCTACTCATAGTTTTAGTAACTTGCTCTTTAGGCATATCCCCTACTTCTACCTGTAATAATCTCGTTATAGAAGATTTGGTTACTCTATTAAGCATTACAGAATTTTCAAGAAGCATCTTTTCACGCCATACTTTGAATAAATTATAGAGTAATGATTGACCTCTTTTTACTGTATATTTAGCACTGGGATTATCAGAATCATCTGTAAATATATCTACTTCTTCTGTTGTTCTATTAGATACATCATCAAGAGTAGCATGTACAAATTCAGTTGCTTGATATACATCTACATCTCCTCTATTGATGTTATATCTGAAATAATTATTATCTAATAGAGTATCTGTCTTAAATTGATTTACAGGGACCTTTGCTTGTATATATCCTACTGTTTTACCCATTCTTACTAATTCAAACATTTCAGCAGGGTTTTTAATCATTTCTACATAATGAATATATTTATCACTGTCTTTGAATGCATTTATCTTTACATCTTCCTGTAATACTTGTTTCTTACCAAATATAGGGTCCTCATTTTCAGACTCTCTATAAAGTCTTACATAAACATCTCCATATTTACATAAGTTATAAACCCATTGATACGCATACTTATCTACATTCAAAGTATCTAATAGAAATGTTACATATTTAGCAGCCTCATCATTAGAAGATTCACACCATACTATTCTGCCTTGGTCATTATATTCAGTAGCATCTGCTGCATAAATAGAAAGCGCTGTTGCTACAATAGAATCTTCCGTCATAGTATCTAATAAAGAATATACTTCTTCTCTTGTTTGTGCTACTCTTGTAAAAGCATCAATAGCACTTAAATTAAGAGAAGATGCTTGATATGCATCTATTATATTATGATAAAAATTATTATCAGTATCAATACCTATCTCTCTTGGAGGAGCAGGTACAGCCTTTATAGGTTTATTATAAATATTATTATCATACTCAAATGGAGTATTCTCATTTGGACTCATTCTATTCCTCCTTTTAGATAACTATAATGCCTTGTGACATGTAGTAATTATCTGAAAATTCATTGTTATTGTTAAGAGTAGGTTCTCCTATTGTTAAAGACATAGCAGGTCTTTGTATATTATTAAAGTTAATAGATTTTTTTAATTCTTCTTCAAAATCTATATTTATTTGCTCTCGTATAGTATCTTCTGTAGATGTATTAGAATCTAACATAGTAGTTAAGGATTCACCATAATCATACGCAAATTCTTCAGCATGTAAAGATGCATTATAAGTACTGCCACATACAGCGTCTGCTAAGTCTTTTGAGTTTATAGAAGCAGCACTATGGTCTATCTTACCATTAGAATCTCTTTCTAATCCCAATAACTCATCTGTTAGTAATTTACAGTCAAACATTTCAAATCTTTCTTCGTATATAGTAGATTTCAAATATTGATATGGCTGACAAACTCTATCTGTAACTCTATCTACAGAAACTATTTTATAGTTAAATCCTTTTGAAACTAATTCTTGTGCAATAGCTGCATTTTGGAAAGTATCCGTAGAAATCCCACGAATATTGAAGCCCTGTTCTCTTAGCCAATAGATAAATCTTCTATTTTTTTCAAAAGAAACCTGATATCCTTTAGGAGCTTTTATAGATACTCCAAATGCTAATTGATAATATAAATCTTTTGACGGAGCTTCTCCTTCTTTAGGAGGTCTTTTACCTTTTATCCAAACTCCTGCAATACCTGTTTTATCTCCACTTATTGACATATCCATATGTATAAATAGTGGTTTAGATTTTAATTCAGAAGGAATATTGCTTAAATCAAAGAAATTATAATATTGAGTAGTATCCTCAGGGCCATTACCTACTTCTATTATTTCTTTAGTAAAAGGATTTTTTAATTGATAATTTTTAACTGCTAGTAATCTAGGACCATTAAAATATCTAGATGTATTTGATGTAGATATACCTGCTATATCTGTTAAAGCAATATCTATATCGTCCATAAAGGTTTCGTAATAACCCATAGGAACGTGTAATAAAGAATAACCTTTATTTCTATAAATATCTAAATCAGATTCTGATATATTTTTAGGTAATACTTCTGAATTAAGAAATTTATTTCCAACAGCAACCCAAAACTTATTAGGACTATCTTTATCAGTACGTATAACCCACTGTGGTTCATCTATAATTAAAGTAGTTTTACTTTCATTTTTCTTTTTACTTTCTATAAAAGTTTCCAAGAAAGATTGGTCTGTTCTTTTAGAAGATGCAAGTATATTTAGAGTAGGATTATACTCGCCCTTCATAAATCGCGATTGCATACGAGCATCTAAAGTACTAACTAGTTCTTTTGCTTTTTTCTTTTGCTTTTCAACATCTGAATTAGGTTGAAAGGAAATTTCATCACAAAAGGAACTAAAAACTGCTCTACCTATTACATGTCGAGGCATAGAACCTGCTATAAGTTCAATACCACGTGGAGGATTCCATACTACATTTGTAGTTCCAGTAATAGTACCTCTAGACATAAACCATTCTGAAGATTGTAATAATTGCTGAGCTTTATCCCACGCTACTCCTCGAGATGCATCTAACGTTATATTCATAAATGAAAAAGATATTTTATCAATAGGCTGTAATCCATAATGCACATATGGGTCTTTTAAGCACATCATTCTATATAATTGATAAAGTACCATTATAGCAGCTACAAAGCTTTTTCCCAAACCGATTCCACCACTTAATACTACTGTTCTATACGCAGTATCTAAGTTATTAGGAAAAACTTTTTTTAATGTTTCTACCCAATATGGGAATACAGTAAACTTCCCATCTTCACCATACAACCCATTTCCTAGATATCTTCTATCATGTAAAAATGTTTCTATATCTACTGGAATTTCTTCATAATCTTGATATTTTATTTCTTCGAATGTTTTAGAATCTCCTGTTTTAGAGAATTCTTCTAACATTTGCATTGCCAATTTTTTCTCTTGTTCTGTTAAACCTTCAAAGTTATCAGGTATCACCCGCTCAACTCCTTCCATTTAGAGAAAAATATTTGTTCTTTTGTATTTATTTTAGTTGACTTTTCTTTTGTTATAGTATATAATCAATTTAATCTCTTTAATAATTCGTCTATGTCTAGCTTACTTAGTTCTTCTATTTCTTCATCAGTAAATTCGGGTAAATCATCAGGTTCTTCTTTTGATTTGAATTCAATATCTTCATAGTCGAAAGTATATTTTGCATAATCTACTTCAACTGTAATTTCATCATTAGATTTCTCTAAAGAAAATTCTACTTCTTTATCAAACTCTTCATCTAATGACCATTGCAATTGTTCTTTGAATTCTTCAAAATCTTTGTATTTATATTTAAGAGCATTATCTACTGCTTTACGTATTTTTCTTTAAATAGCTTTTGTTTCCTGTGCTTGTAAATCTCTTTCAGCTCTTTCTTTATCTGCATAATCAACTACCAATACAGGCTGAAGAGTATTCCAACCAAGTAATTCCCCCTGCTACATACATTCTATGCCTACCTTCTTGTTCATTACTAGCATAATTAAGATAAGGCATAGGTAGTTTATATTTATAATCTAAGACAACAGATTTGATTTCATCAGTTACTTCTGTATCTGCTTTAACCATATCGAGAGATTTCTTAGCATTACTATTAAATATCTTACCGCATTCTTCAAAATATTTGGTAGGTGTCATCATTACTACTTTACCTACTAAATTCTTTGTTTTCTCCATGTAAGAAGGGTCATTTAAGATATCATCATAGAAAGGTACACCTGTAGTTGTTTTACTAAATATATCTCTATCGTTAGTTATTTTGCCATAGCCGTAATATTTAATATCTTCTAATATATCAAACATTGCTGTTAAGCTCTTCTTCTAGTTTATTTATTTGCTTACGCCATTCTGCTCTCTGTTTAAGTTCTTTAGCATACTCTTCTCTTGTAGCAGCACCATCTGCTATTTTAGCAGAAATATAATCTGTATTAGCTAATTTGCATTTGTACTGATTTATTAGTTCTTGAGTAGTATATGGAGCGTAGTAATAACAACTTACTATTTCTCCTTTTTCTCTTATAGTACCTATAGATATATAACCTTTTTTAGGGTCTGCTACTTTCTTAGTAATCTTCTTACCATCAAATGTATAATAGTTCATCTAATCACCTCTGTATTATGTGTAACCAAAAGGTTACGGAATTAGTATCACTATTGCCCGTAATAAATTCAATAAAATTTGTTTCTGTTGCAGAAGGCATAGAACGTCCGGAAAACCATCTAGGCACATCACTATATCCACATATCACATCCATGTCAATAGGATGTAATCCATCTGCATTCGAATTAAAAAAAGTAGAATCACTATATGTATATGAACCTGTTCTAAAGTAATTTAACCCTCCAGTATAAACCATATAATTAAAAGGGCCTGTGAAGAATACCCTCATATATAATTCCTTTATACCATTATTATGAGCTATATAATACTCATTAACGTAATCTTCACGTTTACCTTTTGTTTTAATACTATATTCGTATAAACTTACTTTAGCATCCGTTGCAATTAAAAACGGATTATCAAAAACAGCATTCCAGTTAGTTAAAGAAGAATATTCAGAAGCACCTCTAGTAATTATTTGGCCTGAAGTATTTAATTGCACTATATAAATTCCCTTTGGAATATTATTAGCATAATCGCTACTTAGTTCTAAATCAATTATATCATCTAATACATATAAAATACCAAACTTAAAATTACTTATATTAAAGTATTTAGTAAGTCTATATCTTCTAGAAACTAAACCTTGTTTAACAGTACCTGATGTAATATAATTACTAAAATTACTATCAGTAAAATCAACATTAGTTAAATTACCAGCGGTTGTAGTATTTAAGGTGTTACCATTTATAGTAAAAGTTTTAATACCTATATCTGATATTTTGAGCGATATATTATCTTGAAGAATACTCAATATTGCTAAGGAATTATTAGAAATCCAACTACTTCCCTTAGCAGTAGTAACTTGAGTAAATAGTCCTCTATCGCTACCTTCTTCAAATATAATAGAATCATTCAAAGATAAATTTTTTAATTTAGCCAATTTGCAAATAGCCTCCTTTCAGTTGAATTTATCCTTATTATTTTATACAATATTATATAAGAGCTTCTATAAGAAATATATCCTAAGAAGCTCTTTTCTTATATTAAATTTAGCTACTTTTTAACCTCTTCCAACTCATTTATCCGTTTCCGCCACTCAACCCTATCAGCCAATACATCAGCATACTCTTCCTTAGTAGCAACTCCCTCTGCTATCTTAGCCACTACATAGTCTGTATCTCTTAATTTTCCCTTATATATCTCAATAAGTCGCTCATTAGAGTAAGTTATATAATATCTACAAGAGGTCATTTTTCCTTCTATCTCTATTGTTCCACCCGCTGATATTTGTCCAAGGGTAAGGTCACAATCTTTTTCTTGTATCTCTTGTCCGTCAAGGGTGTAGATTTTTATTTCTGTCATTGTTATCACCTCTTATACTTGTCTTGCGTGGATTTTGAAATAAATCCTTTTTCCCACACCACTTCCGTTAGGTCTAACAGCATACAAAACACCAGTGCTTGTGGTGGAAGGTTTAACACCTGTTTCTATAAAACAAGCCACACCACCACTCTCTTCACTATTAAGAGTATTGCACATTTCAACCGACATTTCAGGTTCAGTTGTAAAGAACCCTGTTAAGAAAGAGAAACTTCCGAGAGAGCCTTCGTATAAACTTCCCCAAGAAGAAGTTATCGCCACATTTTCTGCGCAAGCAAGTATTTCACATTCTCTTCTACCGTCATCATAGAAAATATATTTTTCTCTTGTAAAATAAGTTCCGCCAATCGCTGTTCTTGAACCTTTGGGTGCTACAAGGGGCGTAGGAAATTCAATACGCAAGTTAGCAGTGTTTGGAATATTTTCAGCGTACCAATACTCTCCACTCGTATTTAATAAAGCACCACATAAATAAACGCCATAACTAAAACCATTTACCCAAGAATAAGGAGGTATTCGTCCATCATACAATTGCGTATAATCACCCTCTTGTTCATGTATTACAATAATAGTGAAATTATCTCCAAAATGATAAGCAGTTGTGTGTGTATTAGAATCTAATTCCTCAACGCTTGTAAACGTAGCCAAAACAGCATTTGTTTCTGCGTTTATAATCTTAGCAAGTTTTATTACTTCTTCATTAACAGGCTGATTATATACAAGAGGATAGTATTTATTATACTGTGCTTCTCCTAACATTCCTCCGCCGCTTGAAGTTTTAGTCCAATTTTTAGAACTTACTATATTATAGTTTTTAGCAATCTCGTCAGTAAGACCGCTTGCAATAACACTGTCAATAACATTCTCAATAGTCTCACTCTTGCTACCTGAATAAAGTGTAGGTACAGAATTATCTATCTTAATACCACCACTTAATCCTGAACTACCATTAACTTGTGTTACGCTAATGTCACCAGCATATACATCAGACATTAAATCGCCGTTTTCGCTTATTACACTAACATCGTAATCGTTAAGCCCTACGCCACTTGCTAAATCGTATTTAAGGTCAAGTTTATCATTCAACACCTTACCCTGATTAGCACTTAATACTGATGTTGTTGATGTTGATGTAAGATTGTCTACTACTGTTACGGAAGATGATTTTGAATCTACATACTCTTGCGTCGCTAATTGTTTTCCCGCTGCTTGTACATCACTTGTAAAGTTAAAGGGTCTGTCAGCAATATATTTTGAACCATCATACCTAAATGGACTTCTATAATGTGCTTCATTACTTGGAGTTGACCAACCTACGCCGCCAAAAGCTTTTATACTTCTTATTTGCAATCCTGTGTGTGCTGTTTCAGTATGAGAACCAATACTAAAAGTAAATCTTATTTTACCGCGTCTATTAGCAGAACTACTGGGATATCCAAAATCATAAGAAGAAACGTTAATTACATTAACTCCTGACCAGCCAGCAATAGGAACATCTTGTGCGTGTACTATATCGAAATTCCCTGTGGTATCTTGCGATTGTGCACTTTCAATAGTACAAGTACAATCTCTACTTCCGTCTGTACTTACATCAAGAAGAAATTTATTTAAACTGCAATATAATCCTGTCGCATAAGTATCAATAGTTATTCTTAATTTATAATCTGTTGTAATTTCTGTTCCCGTAGTTGCCTTACCTATGTTTATCCTAGGTGAAGGATCTCCACTTATATCAGAAAACAATTGTAATTTTCTTTCATCAGTAAGACCAAAATCTGTCCAAGTAGTACCACCATCACGAGAATATTCTACTGTAATAGCGTCTGCTTTTGAGATAGCCTTAAATCTATCCGCACCAAACATACCCATCATAGCAGCGTCAACGGGGCTATAATTGTCTTTAAAGTTTTTGCCACCCCGTTGAAGATTGGCTTCATAAACCTTGTCTTTTACTGCACTGTTTACTGTATCATTAACAAAAGTTTTATTAGCAGCATAATCAATTGTTTTATTACCGTTTGGGTCGCCTATACTAATACGATAATAACTGTCACGAATAGGTATTGTATTAGCAGTATCTCCTGATGTACTCACATTTATTTCATTTTGTGTTTTACCTGTATGTGCATAAACCTTTTGAACGCCGCCAGTTGTTAGTTTATCTAACTTACCATCAAGAGCAGTTTTATCAGCTTTATCACTACTAAGAGTATTTATGCTTGCTTTAACCAAAGTCATATCATTTGAGATGGTAGCAACATCTTCTGCGTCTGCTTTTGAATCTATCTTAGAGGGAGCATTGAGAATATTTTCCCACGTTTCTGTTTTATCATTACGTTTAACGCTGTCACGAGTAATATCTAATGTAGCAGCTTGCCCCGCTCCGCCTGATGTAAAATGCACGCCGTCGCCCTCAAAAGTTGCTTTCATAAAGACTTCATTTTCAGGTAAATTCTTTTGAGTTGTTACACCAACTACGCCATCAGTACTTGTTGATTTCAAGTACACATTAGCATCTGTTTCTGAAAAACTTTGCGATGAGTTTATTACATTAGGTGTTATGTGCCAACCACTTTCGTTGCTATACCCCGTTACATTATCTTCGGTATTGAGATTAAGAATAGTTTTTGAATTTCTCTTTATTTTGGTAGTTTGTAATGATGAGCTTTGATTTTGACTCCAATAACCCCAGTTAGATTGCTCTTCTGTACTTAATCCATTAGCGTCAAGTTTATCACTTAAATCAACTTCGTTATCTACCCATTTACTACCGTCATAAACTTTCAATACTGCTTTACCGCTTGCAGTATTTATATATGAATCTCCCTTAGCGGGCGTAATGCTTGCTAAGTAAGTATTTTCTTCGCTTGTTGATGTTATTAACTTTTGTCTAATTTTTGTCTTAAATACTTTTGTGTCCGACAAAGTTATTTACCTCCTGTTTAATATATTATAAAAGAGGAGGAGAAAGAGGTATTCTCTCCTCCTCCAAAAGTTAATTAGTTACAATCGAATACAATTACATCGCCAGCAGTTTGAACGAGGTCGTTTACATTGCCAGTTTTTGCAATTGCGGCAAGGCTATTATCAAGAGTAGTAACCTCTGTCTTAGTAGCATAAGTTGTCTTAATAACATTGCCGTCACCGTCTTGGTCAGCCTTAACAGCAGCGTCAACTTTAACAGCTTTAATCGTTGCTGTTGTATCTTTAATAATTGCAAGGTTGTTAATTGTACTAATAGCAGTTGCATTAGCAGTAGCGTCTGCCTGAGCAGCGTCTGCCGCCGCCTTAGCCGCCGCAATAGCGTCAGTAATTGAACCTGTCGTAGCAATCTTTGATTGTGCGATATTAGCGTCAGAAGCGATGTCAGCGTCCTTGAACTTAGTACCCTTTACAATATAAGAAGCTTCATCGCCAAGTTCTTTCCAAGCACCCGCTTTATCAAGAACATATTCTTTATTGCCAAAGGTTACAACGTCGCCAGCTTTGAAAGCTTTTGAATAGCCTTCAACAGTCGGTCCAGCTTCACCAGTGGGGTCAACAGTTGATTCACCGATAAAGTGCATTGCACCACTAAGGTCAGCAACAGCAGCAGTTACAGTATCATCAACATATTTCTTTGTTGTAACTTTATTTTCAGCAGAAGGAGTATCTGTGAAAGTAAGTTTATCTTGTTTTTCAGCCATCTTAGTGTCAAAATCACTAAGTTTAGCTGTCGTAAGAGTAGGAATATCAGAAACTTCAAGAGCCTTTGATACTACGCTTATCTTACCATTTTCCTGTTTGGCTGATACAAGGAACTCACCAGCCGTAGCCATTTTATTATAAGAAAGGTCTGTTAATGCTGCGTCGATTTTATTATCAACTGAGCCAACAGTCTCTTTGTCATCGTTAAGTTTTGTAATAGCAGCTTCATTAGCGTCTGCTTTGTCACTTACAGGAGCAAGAGCATCAGAAGCAGCTTTCTTTGCGGCATTTTCAGCAGCAGTTGCTTTCTCTTCTGCATATTTCTTAGCGCCGTAAATAGTGTTCTTATCAGAAGTATCAGTATCGCTACCTACAAGACCACCTTGCGCACCCGAAGCAACAGCGTCAGCATAGCGTTTAGCACCTTCGATAGTATCAGAATCTTTTGTGCTTGCACCTTCACCTGATTTTGTGCCAATAAGTTCAGATTTAGCAGTAGCAATTTTACCTTCGGCATCAGCAATTGCTTCTGATTTAGCCGTAGCAACTTCTGTCTTAGTGGCAAATGTATTTACTTCGGTTTTGAAAGCGTCAGTAAGGTCGTCTTTGCCTATTTTCTTCTCTTGAAGAGTAGTAATATTACCCTCAGCAGCAGTAAGTCTTGTATCAAGACCAGCAGCTGTGTCAGATACACCCTTTACTTTACCATCTACATAAGCTTTTACTGTTGTATCGTTGCCAATTTCGCCAACTTTGTTAGCAATCTTGGTATCAGCGTTAGTACCCGCAGTAGCAATAGCAGCTTCTTTAGCTGTTGCAATGTCATCTGCGACGGCTGATTTAATATGTGCATCAGTAGTTACTACGATTTCCGTTTCGCCGACTTTGAACTTACCTACGCCGCCAGCAACTGCTGTGATATCAGCAGCTTGAAGAGCAGAATCTGCTTTACCAAGACTGTCTTGAATACCTTGTGCAAGTTTTCCAATTTCAATTGATTTATCTTTAATTGAAGCAGTAACTTTGTGGTCAGCTGAAACAGCAATTTGTACTGAATCGTTCTCACCCGAACCTGATGTTACATATTCAATAAGATCGTCAGCCTTAATGTAAAGTTTTGTTTCATCCTCGTCATTAAGAACAAGTACAATATAAGTACCTGCGGCAAGTTTCTTGCCATCAACCATAGGAGCAGTTGCGTCAGTAAATGTCTGAACACTACCAGATTTAACCACAAGGTCCTTGGGAATGTTAATAACTGCGCCAACACCAGTGCCATCTTTGGTTAACTGATAAGAAGCAGTAATTCCCGTAGTAGCTGTTTCAAGTTTCTTAATTGAATATTCAGCGCCAACTGCAAACAATCCATCTTCTTTAAGAGAAATTGAGTTTCCAGCCTCTGCCGAAATATTAACTTTAACAGTAGCTTTTTTACCAGTTACGTTATTATCAGAATCTTTAACATCTTCCATAACAACATTAACTGACTTATCACCCGCAACAACTTCCTTAACAGTAAGTTTAATTGCGCTTTGAAGTTTTGCGACATCAGAAGCAAGGTCGCCACTTGCAGTAGTTGAAGCAAGCTTAATAAGCGTACCAGCAGCGTCCTGAATCATATACGCAGATGTCGTGTGAGCCGTTTCATCTACAAGCACAAGAATCTGACCTACATAAGCAGTAGCGCCACTCTGTGCATAAGTTTGCATTTCGCTTTCCGAATACCATACAGCAGTAGTATCAAGAGGAATAGGATTTCCACGTTTGATATTCATCGGCAAAGCCATATAATCAGCGTTCTTTAATATAGTAGCCATATCTATCTAACCTCCTATTAACCTATTGTAACTGCATAAGTTTCAGTTGCGTCAATAGAAGCAGGCTGATAAACCCATACATCATATTTTGTGGCTGTATAACCGTTAGCACCTTCAACATCAACCTGAACGTTTGATTTTACAAATGAATTTGTAGCGTCAGCGCTCATAGCAGAAGGCATAAGTACCTTTGTTACTTTATAGCCAGCGGGAACTGCAACTACTACCTTAACTGCACCAGCACCAGCACCAAAAGTCGTAATCGTCTTTTTAGCAGCAGCTTCACTGTGTCCAAGCGCACGAATTGTAGCACTTGAAAGAGCAGCATCAGTAGTCATTGCTCCATAGAACATATATCTAACACCAGTAAGGTTATTAGAAGTCTTTGAAGCAGAGCCAGCAGCAATTTTGCCAGCGGGATAATCATTGCCAAGGTTTGTTTTGGGAACAGCACCTTCATTATAAGTAGCTGTTGCAACAATATTCTTAGCAGTGCTCTCTGCAACTACATCAGCAAAATTACCTGATGCTGTCATAAGCGTCTTACCATCACAAGCTACACTCCAAGACTGAGCAGTAATGCCAGTCGCAGGTCCATAAGTATAAGAACCAGCGCTAAGAGCAGCAGTATAAGTAAGAGTTTTCTTAGTACCTATTTCAAAAGTACCAAAACCGCCCTGTGCACTAAACGAAACAGCGGGAGCAGTTTTTGAGGGATTCTTTTCAAGTGCAAGAATATCTGCAAGAACTTGCTTAACATTCTTTCCCTTTGCACTTATTGTACCTGAACCACTTGAAGGAACAGTTTTTGTTCCTATATTAGCAGTATAGGTAAGGTCAGCGTCAAAATATACATTATCTGCTGAATAATTTCCGTCCATTGCTTTCCAAGCTTCGCCATCATAAACGTAAGCCGTGTAAGCAAGTTTACCATTTGTAGTATCATCAATTTTCTCTTTTGCAATTGCGATATCGCCCGCATGAAGTTCAAGACCTGTTGCAAGTGCATTTATTGCTGCAAGATGGTCTGCGCCTTTTGCAAGAACTTCTGTCTCAATTACATTTGCTTCATTGCCACCAACATAAGCAAGGTCTTTGAAAAGTGTAGTGCCATCGCCAATCTTAATTTTTGTAGATATACCTTTACCAGTTTCATCTACATTAAGCTCGACACACAACTCACCTTTAAGAGGTGCTTCTGTGATTGCAAGCCATTCAGCTGATGTTTTTGTTCTGTGCTGAATGCGAACATTTTGAAATGTTTTTGTTGCCATTTCTTAATTCCTTTCATAATAAATAATTATTTATATAAAAAGTATATTTATACATAATACTGTATAAATATACAATCTATCCCCACATCAATATCTAATTATCCATTTGACTGCAATATCAACTCATCAGAAGTCGAAATAGTTTCCACCTTTATTCTGTCTATCTCTTCTTCTAACTTAGATAAATCTGCTTTCACTTCTACATATTTACCATTTATATAACCCTTTATCTTACCATCATAATATGTAAGATTATCAAGAGTCATTATCTTCTTACTTTTATCCGTACTAGCCATTTGAACTCTCTCTCTCTACAAGTGAATTTTATAGACTTAAATTAAACAAGATAGCTATTATTCTTCATCTTTTCTTTATGAGATTCTTCTATTATCTGAGAAGCTAATACTGTGCGCTCATTTTCAAATTCAGGATGTTCATCACAATATCTATTATATTTAGTAATATCATCTAAAATTTGAATATAACTTTCTCTTGAATGATTTACTCCTCTTCGAATACTATCTGCAAAATCAAGTATTCTCCCGCGTTTGATTTTTATATCATTCTCATCTATTTTTCTATTAACTTCTTCTATCTTAGAATCAAATTTAATTTCTAAATTGTTTATATCAGCCTTAACGGTTGAGTCCATTGTATCTATTTTATCAGAAATCTTATCTAGCTTTTTGGATTTTCTATTATCCCACATCTTTTTTATTTTCTCTGCAAGACTTACAGCAGACTCAACATCATTAACGGTTACCATATTTTACTTTCCCCTCTAATCAATATTTTCTCTACATTTTTATGAAACTTTTGTCCTCCCTATGTTCCGTCAAAATATATTTAATTTAGCTTCTTTTGTGCTGCATTTTCTTTATAAATATTTTATTGTCAAGACACTCTTCTCCAACAATAAGCCATTACAAATGGAGGCATATTGCTAAAAGGAAGACCACCACCACTATTAGATACCTGCACGCCTTCCCAGTGGGCTCCGTATTCAGAAGAGCCAGAATAGTTTTGAACTATCTTAACACCATTGCCAGATGTCTTTAATCCCCAAGTAGCACCCGTAACTGAACCGTCACTAGTAGCATACCCAGAACTTCCTGCTACTGCACTCCGTCCTGTACCAACAATTCTATGGTCTAAATCATATACTGTGAATGGTACTGTAAGATGAGCATCATGATAATGCTCAGGAAGATTTTGCAAACTTAAAGTTACACCATCCTGTCCTGACATAGGAGTTGTAATTTCTTTTTTAGTTTCTGTATTATAGGTAAGATTTGATTCATTAGCATTAACACCTGCGTAATTTAATATATTTTTATATTCATCTGAATATGCAAATACAAACGCGCCTTCTACTCTTACCCATTTACCAGCAAAAGATTCTTCAGGATTAAATGCCTTCTGTGATGTCCAATAATAACTACCTACTGGATAGAAAATATCTAATAAATCTTTTATATTATCTATTGTAAGAGCTTTCCCCTTAGCGCCATTCTTTATCTCTAAGCTAGTAGGAGTACTTATTTTAATAACTCCCTCTTCGATTGAAACAGAAGTCTGAGCTCCTTTAAGAATACCATCCTTACCAGTAGTAGAATCTGCAAAATCTGTCTTCTTAACTGATAAACTACTACTATCTAATAATGAATCTGACAGGTCTTTTAATTTACCATCTACCTCAATTTTATCGTAATAATTATTCCCAAGGTTATTTTCAAGATTTATTACACGCTGTGTTAGGGAATTTAAGCTAGTCTTAGTAGCAGCATTTATGTAATTACAAAATCTATTTTGTACATCTTCACTTAAATTAAACTTACCACTTAGAGAAACTTCTCTTAAACCCTTGTCAAATATTATATCAATATTAGCAGGAGTTAAAGGTAATAAATTACTCTTGTTCTCTATTGCTGCTTTATTGGCTGGATTTATAGTTAAAGTACCATCATCTCTAATACCAACACCATACTGAGAATCTATTCTTACTACACCTAAGTTATTTCCTGCTATTGTACCTTTTAAGGTATTAGTGATAGTAGTAGCAGTATCATTAGCGAATGTAGTTAAAGAACTATCTAAACTAAGTATAGCATTTCTTAAGCCATTCATATTCTCTTCATTTAATTTAGTCTCATCATTTACCCATTGAACTAAATTAAATTTATTAGATATATCTGCCATAATTCAACCTCCTTCATTCTTTTATAAGTTTACCTTCTTTTAATAGACTTAACATATAAGTGTTTTGACTAGCAGTTCCTGTATAACCTTCTATATTGTTGGCTGCTGCAATTAGTTTTCTGTGCCCATATGTACCATCTACACCTAATGATTCTAGTGCATCCCAAATAGATATACTATTACCTAAATAAATAGGATAATATTCTCCATTAGAAGTATCTGCTTGTATAGCCTCTCCCAACTTACAAGTTATGTTTATTCTCTTCGTTATAATAAGTTTTTTAGTACCATTATTGGGATTTCTACCATACATTTTAATGGAATAATTTCCATTACCATATTTACTTAATGCATTATAATCCCAAATCATTTCAAACTTATGTTTACCTCCACCATACGCCTGTAATCCATCTAAAAACTCATCACATAATTTATAACCTATATACTGCAAATCGCTTCCTTTTGAATCTGCTAAATATAAATCTGCCGTATATACATAATCAGTTTTAAGTGAATCTACTATATATCCGCTCATCGCTAATTGAGTACCTGAACAGGTTACCGATAAATCGCCAAACATAGTATTATTAGCTCTTGCAGCAGGACTTGCTTTTATAGTTGTAGTGGTTTTTTTTACTGCTCCTGGTGTATATTCCGCAGGAGGTATATTAGCCAATTCCCATCTAGGATGAATAAATCCCACAAAGTGCTTTCCTTTAGAGCTAATGTAGGTTGCAATATTATAGTTACCTTTGTTCATTCGATTGTTTTCATTTCCGCTGATAGTTTCTAGCATATAAGTATTAGGATTATAGGATAATACAGCACCAGTATGACCACTTCCGCTGAACTCACCTTTACTGTTTGGCTGGTTACCAATCAATTGAATATAAATATCTCCATACTCTGGTGTGTAGTTACCTGCCATTACCTCTGAAAGTGAATGCCACGTGCCATTAGCAGCAGACTTTGTAGCCAAAGACCAACAAGCCTTTGAAATAGGGACCATGTTATTTCCCCTAGCCCCTGCATAAAATGCAGCCCCACCCATTGTAATAGCACACCAATAATCATCGGACATTTCATCAGAATCTGTCGGGGCTGTTCTTTGATTATAAGCAGCCATTATTACTGCTGGAACATGCCCGTTTTTTGCAGCTAGTCCCTCATTAAGCCATGTCTGTAGTGTGTTCATAAAGACTTCTCTTGCTCCCACATTCTCACCTCTTTTACTAAAAGAAAAGAGGATTGCTAGTTAAAGTAATCCTCTATATCTCTAATCATTACTTATCTAATAGATTTTTAGGCTCAAAATCATTTTCTTACATAAAGTGTATAAATCTATATCTAACCTATAAGAATCAATTCTAGCTTAGTAATCCATTGTAAACTATTTATTCTACAAAGATATTCTTAATCTTATTAAGAGTAGTCTTACAAGCATCTACATCTAAGATAAGATTACTTACTGTAGTCGATAAAGTACCATCATTAGCATTATTAACTTCAATTTGTTTCTCAAGATTTTCTATTTCATCTTCTATTGACACCAATTGATTTGCTAATGAGTTTATGGCACTAATGTTTTCTTCTACTGTTACTTTAAGTTTATCTATTTCAGCTTGTAATTTTTCTATATCAGAAGGTTCTTCAGGAGTAGGTTCTGGTGTTGGCTCTGGAGTGGGCTCGGGAGTCGGTTCAGGTTCTACAATTTTGTTAATTGTAACTTTACCTGTTGCTACACCAGGATTCGAACCATCGTCAGTAATTGCGTAAAGAGTATAATCAAATGTACCTTCACCTAAGTCAGCATACAAATTATGCTCCCAATTAAAACCGTGCTTGCCATTACCTATACCCGCATTTTTTAAGTCCTCACGGTAAATATTAGCCATTATACCAGGGTAGCCAACACTTCTTCCGTTTGCACCAATTATATAACAATGTAATTCATATTCTGTATCGGAAATACCGTCATAACACCAACCAGCAAATCCTTTTTCATTGCAAGAATCTACTACGCAAGTAAATTTAGGGTCACCAAGCTGTTTAGCGTAACCCTTACTTTCGGGCAATACAGCAACATAACCTTTATTACCGCTATATTCAGTATAAAGCCATTGTGTAGTTCCGCTTGATTTAAGCTCTGTCCCCTTGATAATCGTACCCTGTGGAATACTCGTAACGAGATTCCCGTTAGGGGTACTTCTCATATTCATATTCTGTAAAAGTTGAAATCTCATCGCAATACCACTTCCTTCATTACTATCAAACTTAGGACAAATAAATCCTCTGATGTATCTATCATTTACCGCTATATTACGTCTACCAACAGCATCTTTATAGTTACCTTCAATAACAGTAATAGTTGAACCATCACAAGTTTCTACAACACCTACATGTTCAGGCCAACCTGTATCGTCACCATTACCGTTGTCGTCCCAATCATACATGATAATATCACCAGGATTAGGAACATAAGCGTCATTTTCTTGCCATATTCTCATTTGCTGTGCTAATGCTATCATTTTACCGCAAGAACATTCAAGTGGAATGATATCTGTATACCCCACATTTATTGCTGCTGCCGATACTGTTGTTGCACACCAACTATCTGTATACTTTACTTTATAATTTCTAGCAAGAGGTTTATGCGCATTATAAATATCAATAATTTCTTTATGAGTACCATCATACTCATTTCTACCTATCCAGGCTCTCATTTGATTTACATATGTTTCTCTTGAATAAGCCATTAAATATCCATCTCCTTAATACAATTATATATTATTATATACAACTGTTTCAGTATTGTTTTTCTTTACTATTAGTTTGTTTACTTGTTTTTCAAAGTAAGGTTTGAAAGGAAGTGCTTTATCTCCTATATTAAACATAGGCTTTATTTCTAAATTATCTACAACGGTTCCTGCAGCTACACGAATGCTTATAACAGGAATAAATCCTGAAATCTCTACCTGTCCAGTAAAAGGAGCATCGTTCGAGTTTATTACACTATTATTAGCGCCATCTTTTACAATAGCTCCGCCGCTTCTATTAGCTAAAACTAATGACAAACCGTCTTTATCAGGGCAGCCCGATAACGTATAAACATCGTTTGGTATCCCCTGGGGATAAGGTTCTGTTAAACCAAGATTACAATAAGATTCAGTAGTTGCGGTGCCATTTATTATAATAGCACCGCTTGCCTGACTTGTATACGTTATTCCATTGTTATCCCAATTAAGAGAATTTGAAAAGCTTATAATATTACCACCATATACTTGAACCTTGCTTACATCAGTATTATTTATCTTAAAAGTCATAGTACGTCACCTTAATCTAAATCAATTGTAAGAGTCCCTGTTGATTCATCAAAATTAAAAGCTGATTTAGTAAGACTCTCTGACGAAGCACTTATATCCAACCACTGGTCAGCTTGACCTTCATTGTGAATATATTCTATTGCAGATGAGTGAACTACTAATCCGTCATGCTGTACATAAGAATGTCCAAACACTAATATAGCATTATTACCATTGAAATCAGCACTCATTAAGGGTAATAAGCTTTTATTATTAGTATCTGTTTGAGTTAAAAATACCTGAAGAGGTCTCGCATTATTAAAAGCTTCTTTAATAGCATCAAAACTAAACGGGGAATTTGTTGTATAAGTTGAAGTTTCAGTACTGCTATCATAGGTTTCTGTAATTCCTATAGTGTAAGGAGAAACTCCATTCCACTTAAAGCTTACTGTATCTTCTTGGGTAGTAGTATTAGTACATCTAACGCCTTCACAATCAAGTTTTAATACGGTATCACTTGCTGTATCAGATACAAGTTTTAAGGTTTTGCCGTTATCTTCTTCTGCTATAAATTCACTTATAATAGCATCTAAATGCTCTTTATTAACGGCATGTTTAGGTTTAGTAGGATTACCTATATACAGAGGAATGTAGGTGTTTTGAGTATCAGATTGTACAAATGCTGCGGCAACTTCATTGACTACACCTGTTAATCTAGGCTTATTAGTAGTACCTGCTTCCGATTTAACTGTAGAGCCAACAAATATAGAAGCCTCTCCATTAACATGCAACTCTCCGATATTTGAAATACCGTAACTGCCCATATTAAGATTTCCAGCAGCTACTAGAGAATTATCAGAAGGATTCTTATTTAACCTAAAATAATCTCCTTCACTAATCTCTTTATGCCAGCCTTCATCTTCACTACTATAATCTAACGAAACGGTAATTACACTTTCGCCACCTGCCGCTACATAAGAATATCCAAATCTAGCCGATATTTTATCATCCTCTACTGTAATGTACATAAGCGGAAGAACTTCGTCAGTTTCATCTATTTCATGTACTTTAAGTACTTTTCCTTCTTCATAAGCCGCTTTAATGTCGTCGACTTTCGATTCAGAATAATAACCATTTTCCTGTTTATATAAATCTATTGTGAATACTTCTTCATAAGCCGCTTTAGCAGCAGCAAGTTCAGTAGCTATCTTATTATCAACATATTCTTTTGTTGTAAGTCTCTTTGTATGCGAATCTAAATATGCAGGTGATGTCGGTGTGATTACTCGACCGTCTGAATGTACTTCAAAAGCATTTCTTCTAGTAACTACATTTGTTACAGGGTCTTTTGTGCCATTACCGAGTACTAAACTTGCATAAGACGTGTCGTCATTATAGTTACCGAATATAGCTTTACCATAACCGCCAGATAAATCCTGTAGGTTATTACCTACTACAAGAGAATCCCTTAATTTAATATGGCAAGTTTGGCCGCTCAAGATATTATTACGTCCAGTATCTAAAGTATTATTATTACCGCCTACTAAATGACCTGCACCATCAGAAGATAGAGGGTTGTCATTGTTAATTCTATTTCCAAATCCGGCAACAATAGAAGCACGCATATAATTCTTATTATCTACGCCTACTGTAAGTGAATGATTTCCATAACTATTATTGTTTTGGCCTATAACTATATTAAATGTAGATAAGTTTGCTATATTACCTCGCCCTATGCAAACATTGTAATTTCCACATGCTTGGTTCGCTCTGCCCAATGTTATTGAGCCTTCACCAGTTAAAGTGTTTCCAAGACCGACAGCAAACTCAAGGTCATCGCTTTGATTGTTATTATAACCAAGTGCTATACCGTTGTTGCCCTTTACTTTGTTACCGTAACCAAGTGCAACACTATACAAACCACCCACGTTATTCGCTCTACCGCCAGCAACATTGTTCTTACCGTTTAACACGTTCTCAGAGCCAAGTGCAATGCCATTGCTACCACTTCGGCTAATAAAGTTCGTTGCACCAGCAGCAAAGCCACTTTGTCCAAGAACAATATTGTGATTACCAAGAGCAACGCCAGCATAAACTGCACTATTTCTAGTACCACCAGTTATACTATAACGTCCAATTGAAGTATTGCCGTAACCACTAGCAAATCCAAAATCAAATAATCCTCTATCAGTATCGCCAAAGATATTATTAAATCCTAAGCCTACAGTAGCATTACCTATCTCAGGATAGTCGGTAAATCTAATACAAGAGCTTGTTTTGAATATAGGAGCTTGTTCTAAACCTTGACCTTCTCTTTTATTTTTCTTCAAGAAAAGAGTTAAATAACTGTTACCTACAGTGTAATTTGCTTTAAGACATTGCTCCGCTATTACTGTAGTAAGTGTTCCGTCATCTCCCCAATCTTTATAAGATTGACGAGTACCTGAATCAAAGTTGGCATCTATTTTTATACAAGTAGGTTCGTTTACAAGATTTTGTGTAATAACATCATTAGGAATATCTACATAATAGAAAGCACCTATATTATCTGCTTTAGGCATATAATAATTGCCTTGTAATTCCACATAGGCGCTTAAGCTAGTAGATGGCTCAAGCTGCCCCTCTTGATATACACAGCCATACCATTGGATAAGGTCTGCTGCTTGGTCTTTAGGAGGCTGTAATGTACCAATTGTATCTCCAGCTTCATTCTTAAATGTAATCTGTGAAAAACTATAAGCATCTTCAGAATATAAATAAGGAGGCTCCTGCGTTAAAAATGTTACATACTCGTTAGCACCATCTACATATGCATTACTATCTATTACAGTAAGAGTTTGGCTACTACCATATCTCTCACATACCATAGTTTTAACTAAAGATATATCTGAAAGGGTATCTTGAACAGCAGGTTTAATTACAAATAAACCCAGACAAGCATTATGGAAATTATCTTGTGTAATCTTAAATCCTTTACTTCCTACAATGGAGTTAGAGCCACTAATATTATTTCTGGCAATATTAAATGCTTCTTTATCTTCTTTATTAGGATAGTAGATATTTGTAGCGTCATTGATATCAGTAGATATTAAGTCTAAATCATCTTCAATATCTTTAAGCTGTGATACAACTACTACATCGTTTAAGTCTGCACCAGCAACTGCTTTTATTCTGCCTTCAGCAGTTCTTTGTGTAATAGAATTACCAGCTGCGGTTGACCTAAAAGGTAATTCTGATTGAATTGTATTTCCTTCTGCATCTTTACCAGTTGTTCCATAAAGTATGTAAGTACTTTTTGTTTTTAATAGTCTATTATCTACTTTAGTATTTACTTCTTTTAACTGTCCTTGTGTAACTAAAAAATTGTCAGTATCTATAGGATTGCCTTCTGAATCTTTAAGTTTTTCAGGGTCTGTTTCTATATCAGAACGAGCTGCTAAAATCTGTCCCTGTCTAAATCTTAAAGGAATACTCCATGCTTGAGCCTTATCCGATTTTTGTTTTAAGAAAGCGTCTTTACCATTGTCAGTAACCGCATAAACAGATAAATAATCTGATTCTTTATTGACCCTATTTAATTTCTTATCTAATCCAGCTAAAACGGATTCTTGTGTCGCTACATCGTCGTTTTCACGAGGATAAGATGCTTTAATAGTACCAAACTCAGTACGTTGCGCTACGGAGTGCGCATCTACATTTTTATTTATACTATATAAATACTGGTATCCATCTTCTTGTGTACCATATAATTTATTCTTTTCTGTGGCTTTGTTTAACTTTTTATTTATAAAATCCTGTAAAATATCTGAGCTATCCTGTAATTGTCTTACCGTTACGGCTTCATTATCTTCTGAACCATATGCAGTAACAATAGCGCCGCCTGCATTTCTTAATACAAGTGTATATCTTTCGGCACTGGTTGCTGACTGCTTCAGCATTGTTGGATTGCCATCAGTATCGTTAGCGTAAACAGCATTTTTAGTAGATGTTTTATCGAGTTTATTTTCTACTAAATCTCCTACAGGGATTTCTATTTTAGTACCATCTTGTAATTCAAGAACTATTTCTTTTTTATCTTCATCATAATAACCATTCTTTACAAGTGATTCAATAGGTAAATCTACTGAATCATCTGAAATCAATGTTCCTTCTTCACTATAAAGTTTAACGGTAAGTACATAATCTTCTGTTAAATCCAATTTAACATCTTGAGCTACTTCTGTTTTTACTTTATTATCTAATTCTTCTATTTTCTTATCTGAAGCGCTACTTGACTTCTCAACTTTAGCTTCTACCCAAGCTTTAAGTCGCTCATCATAGTATTTTAAGCCTTCATTATCTAAAAAACTTACCAAGCTATTTAACCTCCTTTTTAATTGAATAAATTATCTATTTCCCTAGAAGTCATTTGTTTTACATTAGCACTTATAGTGTTTTCTGCATTATCTACTATTACTTCTACTGTATCAGTAGTAAGTCCTTTGTACTGTTGTCTTTCAACTTCTTGATTTAATTTACCATATAAGTAAGGTCTAATATCTTCTTTACAGTCCATCTAAATTACCTCACTCTATTACAAAAAATTGTGTCTTAGGTATTATTGTATTTACTATATAATTGTTCTTCTCTTTATCATATAATTTAGCTTTAATTTGATAATAATACTTTCCTGGTAATATATTTGCCGTATCTTCTGAATTAAAAGATATTTCTACATCACCTTTATCGTTCAAATCTTTTGAAGTATATTTCTTTTTTATTAAAGCTAATTCAAAAGGCTGATTAGGTTCTGTTACAGCCATATATATTTCTGACTCATCATTTATAGTATATCTTATTAAATCTATACAAGTACCTTGATTGATAAATAAAGGTACTCTAAAAGAATCCCCTCTTGTAAGAGTGATTATACCTTCTCTATCTACATTAAACATATAATCACTCTCCTTTAGAATAGGTTATCTATATCTGATTTAGTTACATATTCTGTATCATCGTCTTCTCCTGGCTTATCAGGTTCTTCAGGAGTATCTGAACCATTAAATAATTTATCGATATCTTCATCTTCTACATATACTAAATCAGGATTTTCATCTTTAACTAAACTTACTAACATCTCATAATCCTCAAAAGTGATTTTACCATCACCATTCATATCTGCATTTTCTATATGAGGTATATCTACAGAATTACCTAATAAATAATCTCTAAATAAATAGATATCTTCCATATTAACTAAACCATCACCGTTAAGGTCACCTTTACGGTATACGGGCATAGGCGGGTCAGGAGGAAATCCATTAAATAAATAATCTATATATTCATTAGTAATAGATTTATAAAATACGTATTTGCCAGTACTATCAATTCCTAATAAACTATTCTTATCTTCTTCAGTAGGAGTAGGTATATTGTTTAGATTATCTATTTTAGCATAAGCATTTAATCTTGCTTTTATTCTAATATCCATAATCTACCTCCTTACTTTACTTCTAATAGAAAAGAATTCTCATCTATTACTGTTATATATGTCAAAGCTATAGGGTCATATACTACTAATGAACAGTAATAAATTCCCTTAACTAATTTATCAGATAATTCTTTATCAATAGTATAAACTATATTAGTACTACCCTCGAATAATTTCTCATCAAGTTTTTCCATTCTAAAATTATATAAAGATACTATTACTTTTTTATCTTTCAAATAATCAGTAGCATCTATATAAATATTCTTAGAACCTTCTGCAGGATATGTAAAATCACTATCTTCTATCCAACTATAATCTTCTCCAACTATATTATCTAAAGTCCAAGAAGTTAAATCTACTATGTTATATGCTTTCTGTCCTATAAAACCTTTTGTTACTTTTGTAGGCTTTTGATATGCTACTGTGTATATAATAGCATTTCCTTCTACCGTTATTTCTCCTGATAAATCAAATTGCAAATTAACAGTAGTTCCATAGTTCCAAAAATAACCTACAAATTCTCCTTGAGCGTTATATTGCTCATATGGCTTTTTATAAATTTCTTTTACAGGGTATCTTGCATATAAGTTATTCGGTATAGCATTTCCTAAATTCTCATAGTTATCAAATAAAGCCATACTTGCATTCTCCCTCTATAAAAATAAAGATGTGCTGCCCTTATTAACAACACATCTTTTCATATCTACATTAAATTATCTTACTTTTATAAATAAATCTTCAATATCCTCATCATCTATAGCAAAATCAAAATCATCGTTAGTTTTATTAAGTGTAAGTGTTAAAAATCCACCAGGACCTTTTGCAGCTTCTACAGTAAACTTAGAACCTCTGGGGAAAGTAAAATCACCATTTGATTGAAGAATTCCTAATTCTCTGTACTTATCTAAATCTTCTTCGTCGAACCAAAGGTCACTTACATCTGAATAATAAATATCTTTCTTAGCAATTAGTTCAGCATTTTCTTCTAAATCTAAATCTTCAGTCATTCTAGTTCTCTTAACCATTTTCATACAATCTTCGTTTTTTATTTTTAATTGTTTTTTAAGTGCGGGTGATGGCTTCATATATTTAGTAACGTCATCACCTATTTCTTCAAAATACTCAGATATCTTCATAGGATTTCCATCATCATCTGTAGGTACCTGAATAACTTTTTCAAAATTATGTTTTGATTTAGTAACTTTATTCTCTTTAACAGGCTCATGCTTAATATCTAAATAATCACAAGCTTCCTCTACCCAATCAAACTTATCTTTAGAATCAGCTTTTAATACTAAATCACCGTCAGTATTAACACTAATATCATAATCAGTAGTATTTAATTCATCATGACCTTCGTCACCGCCAGAACCCCTAAAGCCTCTCTGTTTATTTTTAATAGGAAGCTTTATAGTGCTTTCTCCACTTGGAGCAGTAGGTGAAAATAATTTATATAAAAAATCAAACATATCTAAAATATCTTCACTAGCATCTGCATCCTCAAAAAGACTTTCCATAAGTTCCATTTTCTTCATGGCATCTGTTCCTTTTATTTTATTTTCTCTATTATCATTCTGTTTAAGAAAATCAGCTGTTAATTTATCTAAATCCTTAAACAATTTTCTAATTGCTTCTACATTCTTCTTATCATCTTCCTTAGCAGCAGCCATAGTCACTGGAACTTCAGTATTAACTTCATCTGATGCGGGAATATTTTCCAGCTCTTTAATCAAATCCTCATTCATCTTATTTTTATACTCTTTCCTATATTTATTTTTAGCAGCTTCATAACCCATTGCGGTCATCCAATTACCACCATCATTAAATCTATCAGTAAAACCAAAACGTATATTTGTAGATTCTTCAATGAAAGTAAGATTATGACCTTTAATATCGGACCAACCTTTTGATATAGTATCAATACTAAAATCATTGAAAGTCTGTAATATATTACCCTGATTATCTAATAAATAAGCTTTTTGATTTTCATGATTCCATACAACTATAGATTGCTGATTAAAATCTTTACTAAGCGAAATCATATCAGCAGTAAAATCATCATAAGAACTTCCTGTGTTTAAGATAATGTAAGATTCTTCTGCTTCTGCAACTGAATCTTTATCTTCAGGAGTTTCATTATAATATCCTATAATTTTAGTAAATCCTCTATAACCCATGCTACTAAGCTTATTTTCAAGATTTTTATTTCTTTCTCTATTTTGCTTTTTACTTAATCCTAATTCAGGGTCAGTTCTAAAAGCAGTTAGCATTGCTATGTCTTTGTCTTTCATATGAGACATAATTCTGTTAATATTAGATTCATTTAATATCTTCATTATTTATCACCTTTATACGTATATACAATCAAAGAACATCTGCAAAGAATATCTTGTTTGTATTATAATCTTTAACTAGAACGCTCTCTTGTGTAAACGCAGCGCATAAATCTTCTGCTATTTGCAGAAGCGTATTCGAATCTATACCTATTATCTCGACACTTAAAGATTTTTCATCAAACACAGCGCCGTTAGCTGCTGTATATCTGCCGTTTAGATAATGTCCTACTGTCCAGCCAGCTAAATCGTAATTTTGTGCAATATCATCTACTTTTTTATTAGCTTTAAGCTTGTTATTTATTGTGACCACTTTTTGTTTAATAAAGTTTATAAGCTTATTTTTATCTAACTCTAAAGCATTGACTACTGTAGAAAAGGTAATTATACCACCTTTTTTATTTGCTTCTGGTTCAAAAGAAACACCCTCGGATAGAGCAATTGTGTTTTCTCGGCTACTTCTATACATCTTATTCAAAAATCTAGATGAAGAATACGCGCCACCTCTAGCAATGGGTATCTCCACCCACTCTAATAAAGGCTTCTTTTTAGATAGAGATTCATTCATTGCAATAGTTTCTTCTGCTTCTTCTTCGCCATCTGCAATTGTAGAAGCCTGGGGAGCAAATCGATTAAGTATTTTTTGTAAATTGCCTACATGTGCATACTCATCATTAGCTATTTCTTCTAATACTTTAATAGAATCTGTATCGTTTGAAAAGCTTTTTATATTCATAATAGCCGATTGATAGCCATCAATAGCATCCCACTCATCTTTTATTAAAGCATTTATAAGATTAGCTATACCAGCATTATCCTCAGTGGGTGCAGAAGGAATTTCTTTTCCCTCAGGATTTTCAAAGTCTTCTTCTAATTCAACAGAATCTTCAGAAGCTTCCTCTGATTCTACGCTATCCCTTTCCTTGTCATCTTGTAACTTTTCCCACTCTTCTTTGAACTCAGGGTCTTGGAGATATTTATTTAATAAATTTTCAAAAGTCATCCGAATCACCTCATATCTAAATTGTAAATATCACGATATTTTTTAGCTTTTTTGAATTGAGCTTCGTCGCGCTTTTGAGATTTTTTTACGTAACCATTAGTCATCACTATCTTATCACCGATAGCAAAGAAGTAAAAAGCCCTTGTTACATTGCTTCCTTGTTTGGTCCTCATCTCAAATATACCGTCACCTTGGTAAGAAGATAAGGGCTCTCTCGCTCTACTGCCTAGCTCACTAAGTCTACACATATCTGTAAATATTTTAGCTCTTAGCTTTTTGTCAGAAACGTCATCTATAAACTCCTCAATAGGGCACTTACCATTATATTCAAAAAACTCAATGGAAGTGCCCCCATTAAAATTTAGCAGCTCTTCCTCTAATTCATCATCTTCAAACCACTTCTCGCAAGCAGTATCCCAAGCTTTTTCACCTTTATGTTTATTGCATAAATATCTAATATCTTCTTCATTAGCTAAGATTTCAAATAAATTATAAACATCTTTCCAATCTCTTGGAATATATTTAGGTTCAAATTTAACTACTGCTTCTTCTAACTCATCTTCAAAATCAATATCGAATATAATTACATTAGAGCCGTTGGTTTCTTCAAAAGAATTCATATACCCTTCTTTATCTAAACCCTTCATTATCTGCTCTACTCTCTCATCTGTATTCCCTTCAGAATCAAAAACAAAAGCAATATAACCCTCTTCTGTTTCATAAATATCTTCTAAGGAATCTACATCTCGCATAAGTTCCCAAAGCTTATCTGTTTTATCCATTCTAATTCTCCTTTAATATTTGTTGTTAATCCCACTCATCATACAATTCTTTTAGAATAAGTGTTGCACCGCTTTTAGGGTCATACCCTGCTACTTTGGCCTGTATTTTCCATCTGATACATCATCATATTCTACAAAATGCGCATATAAATCATACTTCTTAGCCATGCACTATTCCCATTCATCCCAATCTTCGCACCAATCGTGAGGTACAACAGAGGCCCCTGTTTTTGGATTATATCCAGCTACTAGCGTTCCGTCAGGTTTATAGTAATAGGGGATTACTTCATCTAAATCTTCTTCCAATTCTTCTTCATCAAAAGCCGTTTTAGTATAAGTATATCCAGAAGGAATCCTTCCATCTTTTAATACGTAATAATGAATTGTATTATCTTCCCATACTGGCTCAAAATCAATTACTAGTCTATAAGTATGGTCACCATCTTTTACTTCTCTATACATGATTTCTGAATCAGTATCAGTGTAACCTTGCTCTACCAAAATATCTGAAGGAGTTCTATTTCCTGCTTCGTGATATTCTTTAAGCATGTCCCTTACATCGATATCTATTAGATTAAGATAGAAATCGTAATCTCTATCTACATCTTCTTTTATCAGCTTTTTCTTCTTTTTACCACAGCCCTCATTTATATCCCTATAAAAATCATCTGCCTGGGCCATAATCCTCTCAGCAAGAGGTAAGGTATATTTAGAAATTAAATCTGAAAGTCTCTTTACTCTTCTAAAATCAACCGATATTTTATCAGTAAACTCATTTCCGTCTTCATCTATTACTGTAATAAATATCTGATTTCCATCTACATACAAATCAGTATAATCAGGAGTAGCTAAAGGTCCTTTTGCATTAGTATGTAAAACATACATTACTTCTTCTGCAAACTCCATTAAATCTTCTTTAGTAAAATATTGGTCGTCATCTATGTCATAAGCTCCTCCATAAGAAGCTTCTTCTAAGTTCTCTCTAATCTCTTCTAAAGTTCCATTCTTATCTGTGGAATTTCTAATATAATCAATAAATAATTCTTTTACTGATTTATCAGGCTCTTCTTCTACTTTATCATCTAATTCCCAATCAATAAAATCGTTTAGTAAATCCCAGATAGAAAAAATATTTCCATCTTCATCTCTAAATCTTCTATTGGAATTATCTCTAGCATATTCTTGAACTTCTCTATATTCTACTTCAGCATCATCTACCATTTCAAGTAGCTCTCTATCAGTAGCTCCTTTGTAAATAGCTTCTGCTATATTTTTCTTTTGTTCTACTGTATAAGTGTGCGAACAGTAATTGCTGTACAGATTATATCTATTTCCAGTTACAGCATCTCTTTCTTTAAGAGATTCTTGTATGTTTATCTTCATGGTTAAAAACTCCTTTAATGTATTTTTTTTTTAATACGTTTAATTTAGCCTTTATTTATGTTAATTATAAGCCCAGATTAAATTTTTGTCAACAACTTATTCAGTATCTACTATCTTATATGTAATAGTAAACGTATGATACCCATCCTCATCATCAAGTAAAATCATACTATTAGAAAAATCTCCCGATTTCTTTAATAGCTCTTCTGCTTTCTCTATATTGTTTTCATTATCAAAAAGATTTACTTTTGCTAACTTAGTGTTGTCCAAATTAGTATCATCTATATCAATTCCATATCTTGTCCATTCAGCTTCATTGTCTAAATTAAGATTATTTGCTGCATTGAATTTATCTATAAAGTTTCTAAGGTCTTTAGCTATCACGCTTCTTAAAGCCATATCTAAATCTATATTCTCAAGATTAGCAGGTTTTAAGGAATTACCTTGGTATAAACTACACTTGAAAATAACTTTTATTTGTTCATCTAAATCTTCATTTAATGTTTCAAAAATAGATTCTTTATAAGGATTCATACTACTTTCGTCACGCTCCGCTTCATGAAAAGATATTATTGTTACATATTCATTTTCATATGTATCAATTTTTATATATAAAATCAAATTAGATAGTTTCTCATTACCTAAATCATTTTTAGTTACAAATACATTTAGTATGTGACCAGGATATAAAAAATGTGAAGATTCTAAACTGTAAGAATAATCTTCTGTGCTTAACTTTTTAATAGCTTCTATTATTTCTTTTCTTGTAAGACCTCTTTCATTCTTAAAAGAAGAATTCTTATCTCTATCTACATACACAATACCTTTATATTGTAAATCACTTAATGCTTTTTCTACGTCTGATTTGGATAAAGTAATTTTATAATTTTTCACAGAAGGAGTTTCGATATCTTCTTTAATATCTTCATCCCAAGAGTCATTCTTAAACCCATTTACAATATCTTTTACATCTACAGAATCTATATCATTGGTAAACACAACTATTGAGTTATCAATAAAATCACTTAATGTTTTAATAGTTTCCATAGATTCTTTATAAGGCTTCAAATCACTTCCATCTCTTTCTGCTTCGTGAAATGATATTATAGTAACTTTTTGTTTTTCAAATGCATCTACTTTTATGTATATGATTAAGTTGTCCAATTTGGAATTACCAAAATTTTTATTCTTAACTACAAATACATCTAAAATATCTCCTAAATGAGCAGGATGTTTAGAATATATACTATATGTATAATCTTCTACAGAAAGCTTCTTAACAGCCTCATGAATTTCCTTTTCATCTAAGCTTCTTTCTTTCATAAAATCAACAGTTTTATAGTATCTGGGAATCATATAAGCTTGCGTATTTAGATTTCTTATAGTTTTTTTAACATCGGATTTAGAAACTGTAATTCGCTCTTTAACGCCCGTTGGAACATACTCTTCTTCTATACCCTCATCCCAAAGGTCTAATCTAAAATCCTCTACCACATCTTTTGCGGTTACTTTTGTCACATCATCTACAATATAAATTAAAGAATTATCTACAAACTCACTTAAAGGCATACTTATTTCTTTTTCTTTAATCCCAGTCACTATAAATCCCCTTTGGTACTATTAGATGTCCTTTACCATCATATTTATTTGAGAAAGTAGGTTTAATTCTCCAATTGTGATAGTTTGTACTTGATTCTACCAGCCTCTCATTGCTTATTATAGATTCTATCAACTTATCTAGTGCTTCTGAATCTTCTATGGATAAATTTCCAATATAAGAATCTAATAAAGTCCTATTTAATTTTATTCTCTTAGACAAACGAATTATAGAAGGTTTTGTTAAGCCTGCCTCTCTCCAATCTTTAATTGAATAATCTAGTCTGTCCCTTGCTGCATGGGAAGTTATAGGTGCTATTAGCGGTACAAAAGTGTTATTATCTAATTGAATAACAGGGCGTCTTTTTCCATTATATGTATCTTGAAAATAAACATATGCCCAGTAAATATCATACTTGCTCATCTAATAATCCCACTCATCCCATAAATCTTTCGGTATAAAAATACGGCCTTCTTTATCTATTGTTACCTCCACATTTGCAGCTAATTTATTACTCGATTCTACCATATAATCGTCTTCCCTATCAATATCATCAAAATTATATTTGGGGTCTTCTACATGGTCTTCTTCTGAATTCTCTAATTCCGTATAATCCGTTATAGGCTCTTCGTGTAAGTACTCATCTTTTAGATTAAACGCTCTTCCATATTGCCTAAAAAATTTATGTTTGATATTGCAAATTGCTTTTTCTCTTGAAACCGCCTTTGTTCTAGCTTGTTCATCTTCTGACCAAAGTTCTCCTGTTGAATGGAGATATATAGGGCTCCAATAATAGAAATAGCGCTTTTCAGAACCTGCTTCCATAAGACCTCCTGTAAAAGTTGACTTATTAAAAGCTTGAATATTAGCCTCTATATTTCCAGCATTTTTATTTATATATAATTTTTTCTTTTCCATATAATCTACCAATCCCAATCTTCCCAATCTTCTTTTGAAATTATTATCCCGCCATTAGGATGACTTTTAGGAGTTATTATTTCTATAAGATTAGATTCGTTAAGCTCTTTATGGTTTATAATATCACAAACATATGTAGTATTAGTACTATAATCTATTTCGTAAATAAGTAGTGTATCTCCGTTTATGTGTAACTCTTTATGTTCTCTATGATTTCCATGTAAAGGGTGATTACTTTTACGCTTATCTAAAGTATCTTGTTGTATAAATTCCAATGCAGATTCTAACTTTTTAAGAATTATATTACAATGTTTTCTTCTCAATACCTTTATTTTTCGTAAGGCTTTCTTTTTGTATTCTAAATTCTTCATTTGAATTCTATCATTCTCCTAAGAACCGCAAGAGCTTCCTCTGTTGGCATAGGCTTATCTGCATATTTACCAAACTCAGCATCCCAACGTTTATCAAAATCACTAAGGTCTTCTTCTACAAGTTCATCTTCTGCATTAACTATAATTAAATTAGGAAATGTTTTTAATGATACTCTATAAACAACAGTAGCATCTATAGAATCATCCTCATCTGTTATAACTTCTTCGTCTAAAGCTTCTACATGAGTTATATTTGCTTTACAGTATTTATCTAAGAAATTCTCTAATTCTTCTTCTGCAATAGGTTTATCTATTACTACATCAAGATAAAGAGTTCCCTCATCTTCGTCAAAATCTCCTGAATAAGATACTTCAAAAACATCTAATTCAAAAGCATCTGTTATAAAATTAGCATTTTTATCTAAATTACCCTTAACTTCATTTGCCAGTTTTCTAAAAGCATCTTCTATAACATCATCAGATTCTAGTGGCATTTCTTTTCCTGATACTGTTGCTTTACTTTCCATTGATACTGGTATTTCTAAATTGTAATTATACATAATATCATTCCTTTTTATTTTAATATAATTATTATACAATCATTGAATTTAGCTATCAATTAAATCTATAAAATCAATTAATATAGTTTATGTTAAATATATTCTATAAAATTTTAGAAATAGTTTGTTAACACCATATAGATTTAGTTATATTTATTTTTTTTCTTACTAAAGTGTTACGGTATATTGCTAAATTCTCTCCTGCTGCTGCCTTTTATATAAATTTATTATATATATTTATAATAATTATTTTATTATATATTTTTAATATGGTGTATTCTTAATATATTAAGAATACACTAATTATTATTTATATATCTATATTATAATTTATATAATTATATATTTATAATATTATTATATAAATATTTATATAAATATTATTATATAACGCGTACGTACGGGTGCGCGTAAGGAATTCAATGCCTATAAATTAAAATTTTAGGATAATAATTATCCAATTTAATAAGAATTTCTATAAAATATTTGCGTAATTTAGAAAAATCTATATTTTTATCGTAGAAGCTATCTCCGAGTAAGATAACTTCAGGTGTATGATTTTCTATAATAATTTTTAGTCCCTTAAAATCTATTTCTCCATTTTGTTTTAATTTATAGCAATAAATATTTTTAGAATTCTTTTTAGGTAATTTTTCAACATACCTATCTAATGCTACTATTGATTTTATAGATTTTAGATTTTCATTGAAATTTTCTGAATTTCCAGTTATAAAGTTTACCCACATTTTAGTAATTCCTCTTTTCTAATTTATAATATTTTATCGCAATTTTCATTAAAAATCAACTTTTGAAGTAAAATTTATCTTCTTTGTGTTATCCTTAGCAATCTTTACCTTTCTTTTATTGTAGACTCGTGCAAATACTGGTCTAGAATCCATTTTATGCATTCAGATGATGTTCTATATAGGCTGCGTGTTAAAATGGCTTAGAACTCGTTCTTTTATTGCTTCTTGTTTGCTTGTTTCAAAAATAAAACTCTGTATAATTTCTACACAGAGTTTTTAATAAAATCACTTTTTCCTAAATCGTTCACCAATTGCTTTACGTTGTTCATCAGTGAAATGCGTTTCGCGTTTAATTCCTGTTCTAAATGTAACTGCATTTTTTGGTACTTCAAAGAAGTAAGTAGTTATTTCTTCTTTTTTAGTTTGCTTATTAATAGTTATTTCTTTATAAGCTTTCCAAAGTCCTTTACTTTCTATAAATTTACGTTTAAGTTTAGATATCATTGTGTTATCAGTAGTACTAATAAGCCACTTATCTTCATTTCTAACTTTCATACAAGCTGTTTCTTGCTCTATAGGTTTGCATCCTTGTATACTCTCGAACTCTTCTTCCTTAAAAATTTCTACTCTCATTGTATAAATATTCACCTCTCTTGTATAATTATTTAAGCATATTGTATATAAAATAACAGAGCATTGTTGCGCTAGCTAATATAGCTTCTATAAGAATTCCGAATAATTCAAATTCTTCCCAACCTGCATTACCGCCATCAGCGTATCCTGCCATTAAAATTGCACCAAGTACAAATAAAACACCTAATATAATTGCTACTACCTTAAAGATTTTTCTCGCTGTTTTCATTTCTAACAACCTCGTTTCTTCTATTTACAAGTATATTATACTACAGTTATAGGAATAAATCAACTAAAATCCATCGAAGATTTGCCTATTAGCGTAAAAATGTATATAGTACAATCGGGGTTTATGCTACGTACTATTCTCAGAATTTCATTTAAGGTACTGCCGCTAGTGTTTATATCATCTATTACTAAAATGGTACCTTTTTGAATTTGCTTTAGTAACTCTTCTTGCTTCTTATCTTCAAATCTTAAATAATTCATAAAAAATTGTCTGTATTTAGGTTTCACATCTCTTCCAATAGAGAAATACTCTGATTTTTGAATGGAGGGCAGTAACTCATTTTGAATATACTTTTTCATATTTCTATATGTTGATATCTCACTATCTCCATGCTCCTGTTCAAATAAATCCCAATCGAATTGTATTTCTCTTGGTAAATTCTTCATCAAATTAATTGAATATTTATTCACTGAGTGGGGTAAGCATCTTCCTGCTTCTCGTTTTATTATTTTCAATAAATCGTTTTGACTTGACATGGGATATATAAAAGCATTTATATTATTTAGATTTATTTCTTTGTTTAATTGAATCAGTGGCCTATCTATAAAAGATGCTACATCATTATTAACATCAGAAACCTTTAACTTTTTTAGCCATTTTATAAAATTAGCTCGTTCAGTAGAATTAGTATTTTTAGTAAATTCATATCCAAAATAATAAACATTATCTGAAAAAGAAGAAATGTTTATTTTTAATCCTACTGTATTTATAATATCATTAAATTCATCTCTACTAAAATCAAACGAATATCCATCATTTGTTCTTTTTATACCTTCTAAAATATACATAGTTAATCCCTCTGTTGATTTATTAGAACAAAAACTGTTAGGGTATTATTAGGATTGAACGATTTCAAATACCTAATTATTTCTTTTATCGTGCTTTCACTTGTTAAAAAATCGTCATAAATGAGAACATCTACGTTCTGTAAACTTTCATAAAGTTTTCTTTGATGTTCATTTTCAAATATTAAGAAATCGCTAAATGCACCTCGAATAGAGATTGGGAGGAATCTCTTCATTTGAAAAAGTTCACCGCTTGCTTTGAATTGTTCAAATTTATTTTCTACAAAGTTTATTTTATCTTCAGCAGCTATTTCATCTAAGCCTTTATTTATTAAAAGTTGATATGCTTTCTCTCTATTAAAAGTTACTTTATTGTAAGTTTGTTTTATTAGTTCAAATCTATAATAAGGAACTTCTGCATAAGAAGTTAAAGCATTTTCGATTTGACTTAATATAGAGGGGTATTTAAAAGGTTTAATTCTTACTAAGGCACCAAAGTTATTTAGTGGCTTAACGTGCTCTATCTCTAATATTGCATTTTCTATAAAATGTTCTATATCACGAGACGTATTACCTGCTTTTATAAAGTCTCTTACTAATTTCTTTTGAGTCTGCGTTGCGTTTGGAGTATACTTGTATCCGTAAATATATTTTATACCGTCATCGTTAAATTCCCCACTTGTATGGATATCTAAATAGATAACGTCGCTACTTTTATTATCTTTATTCCAGTTGAATATAATATTGTTATTTTTATCAATACTTATGCCTTCATATAAATGATGCTTATACATATTTATTCTCCCTACCTATAATCTTCTTTAACAAAATCCCCATTAGAATCTATATAATATACAAAAGGTATACCCAAATCTTTTATAAGCCTGGAACAAGCCTCACAAGGTTTACTTATTGCAGGTTCTCCACTTCTAGTTTCTCTATATGTATAAATATTTACATATCTCCTATCGATATGCCTACTATTTATTCTGCTTATAGCGTGCACTTCAGCATGCATTTTATTACAAGTTTCTTGAGGGTTAAAACCTCTGAATTTATTATAATTATATTGTATAGGGTGAGTTTTATTGCAATTAGCTGCAACAGAAATCACATCACCTTTATATACTACGCAACAGCCTATATGAGGTCCTTTATATGTACTTGTTTTAGCCACTGCTTTTGCTACATTAAAGAATTTATATTCTTTATTAGTCATCAATGTCTGTATCTTACTCACTTTATATATTTCCTTAAGGGTTATTTTTCCCAACTTATAAAAAGTTTATTTTTGTCAAATCTTCAGTTAAACCTAGATTATTGTGCTTACCTATTCTAGTTAAAACAATACTATCATTGTTATTTTCATATAAGACACAAATATCAGGCGCAATGTGGAAATCCCACAGACCTTTATATTTCTTAGGAGAAGATTTACTCAAAGGATGATTATGAGCACTTTTAGGTAGTTGCTCATTATTAACAAGCAATTTTATATATTCTTTAAGTATATCTTTGTTGAAAGAGGGATATTGCTCAACTTTTATTAAATCTTTCTTAAAATTATTTTTATATTCTATTCACTTCAAAGTCCCAATTCGCTCCAATCATTAAGAATATAAGTAATAGGGTCTTCTATTGCATTTATAGTTTCAGGAGTCAAGCCCAGACCTTCGAGATAACTGATATTATCCAATTCTTCTTGTAAATCTTTTTCTGTTATTTTATCGTTTTCCATACTCCATTGTCCTTTCTTTAAGGTTTATTTTTGTAAACTTTTAAGAAGTTTTTCAGCTACCTTATCAGCAACTTTATCTAAGAAAATATCAGATGAATAATCGCATTTGTGAATAATTTCTTTAACAGGCTCTTCTTATTTACCTATCCAAATATTTTTAGTAATACCACTATCCATGTTTACTTCAAGTCTATCACCTAAATCACAGATATAATTATAGTACGAGTCCTTACTTCTATAGATATTATAACCAGCTCTTCCTGAGGATTTTTGGTCTAAACAAAAATCTGCTAAACTGTAATTATTCTTCCCTCCAAATAATGCTATTGCAATATCCCAAGCTTCTGCTTTAGTAGTTACTGTAATCATAGTATATACCTCTTTGTTCTTTATTTTAGTATATTATAACTTAATATAAGAAAAGAGTCAACTAAGTTGTTGACTCTAAATTTTCTTGTAAAAGTCGTGTGCCTTCTTGTGTAAGCTTATAACCTCTCCATTCTAAAGGCTCCGCTTTATAACTACTATCTACTAATTCTATCAAACCGTAATTCAACAGTATTTTAATAGCTTCATTAGAAGGGCTATAAAAATTATCTAAGCTGTGAACAGCTATAGTTATGGTATCACCTTTATCTAAATAATCTTCATATATAAATAAGTCTTTCAATATGTTTTTGGAATCCTTGGGTAAAATCCCACGCCATAATTTATCTCTATTTACCTTTTCTTTTTTGTTTTCATTCTTAATTACTTTTGTATTGTTTATATTTTTATCTAAATGTAAATATAAACTTCCATCAATTTGGTGGCTATCTAAATTATAGCCACCCTTTATTTCTATACCTTCTATTTTCATCTTATGGCCCATCCTCATTCCTTTAATCTAAACAACATTTATAATGTTCAGAACCGTCAGAAATAGTTCTAACATTTTTAATTCCATTATATACTGTCAAATTATACTTATCTTTTACAAAATCAATAACTTCTTGATTATTTATCCAAGGAGATAGATAAATAACAGCCTTACTATTATTTATTTCTACTCTACCTCTGGGATAGTAGTTATAAGGTAAATTATTAGTATATTTTTTCTCTAATCGATTCCAAACTTTTGCATGATTAAAATTCAATGTAGATTTAGAAGACATACCTATATCTATATCAGCTAGTATGTTTCCATCTTTATCGCAAGGTACTTGAAAATACAATTGATTATTATAGATATTATCTAAATCAGTTATCCAAAATATACCTTTATATAATTGACTATCTTCTTTTAAGTATAATTTCACTTATCCCTATCCTCTATCATTTCTTCCTCATCATTATACCCTAAAATATTTGCAATAAAATCTCTATCAAATGTAAACAAATCATTTACCCATGTTTTATCAAAATATTTGTCTCCACTATCAGGCTCATTAAGTACATCTTCTATTAAATCGAACTCATCATCTGTGATATATCTAGTAAAATTCTCTGCTTCGCCCCAAAACTTGAACTCTTTCAAAAACATTTCTCGATAAATCTTCATTTTACTATTCTCCTATCATTTTTATTTACAAGTATATTGTACTATAAAATAAAAAAGAAGTCAACTAAATTCTAATTGACTTCTTATACTTAGTGAACTACTAGTTACCTAAAGGTACTAGCTTCTCGCTCAATGGCGCTAAAGCGCCAAGTATCAACGAGCTATCCCGGCAATTCCTGCCGTTCAGTGTATTTGGAATTAGACCATACTTAGTCCAACATTTAGAATATTTATAGCGGCATTCTCATCCCTATTCAGAGTTTTACCACAATCACAAGTCCAGACACGGTCGGCTAAAGTTAGAGTTGAGTTTATTGTTCCACAAAATCGACACATTTTGCTTGAAGGAAACCATTTGTCAATCTTAATAAGCTTTTTACCTTGTTCTTCTAGCTTGTATTAGAGAAATGTTCTAAACATTCCGAACCCGTTGTCTAAAGTTGATTTACCAAGACGTAATGATTGACTTATATTCCTCATATTTAAGCCTTCAATACAAATATAATCATATTCTGTAGCTAATATATGGCTCAACTTATGTAACCAATCTTTACGTTGATTAGCAATATGTTCGTGTATCATAGCAATTTTAATCTTCTGTTTTTGATAGTTCTTACTACCATATTTCATATTTGCTAATTTACGTTGTTCTTTGGAGAGTTTTTCTTGAGTATTTCGATAGAACTTAGGATAATCTGCTTCTCTGCCTTGGCTATCGACATAGAAACTATGACTAGCATAATCCAATCCTAAAGCCTTATCCTTGTTAAGTATTCTTTGAGGAACATCATACGAATATTCAGTAAGAATAGACACATAATATTTTCCTGATGCTGTTTTGCTAATAGTTGCAGATTTAATCTTATAATCATTGGGTATCTGTCTATGTTGCTTTATTGTGACATATCCTACTTTAGGAAGTTTAAGTTTAGTGCCTAGCAAAGATATTGTACCTTTTTGATTATTAGTGGTGTAGGTATTCTTATTGTTTTTCTTACTTTTGAATTTTGGAAATCCTACTTTTGGAACTCTAAAGAAGTTATTATAAGCACTTTGTAAATTCATCTGCGCATTTGCTGATGCAAGAGAGTCAACTTCTTTAAGCCATCCAAACTCTTTCTTATATTGCGCAGGAGTGTTATTAAGTTTTTGTTTGGTTTCTTTGTAAAACTCAATCTTATCAGCAAGCATTTTGTTGTAAATGAATCTGACACAGCCGAAGGTCTTTTCAAACAACAATCTTTGCTCGCTATTCGGGTAAATACGAAACTTATATGCTTTATTCATTCTTGTTCAACTCGCTGATTTTCAATGTAAGCTTTTAGTGTGTCAATAGTTACATTACCTGTTGTAGCTAAGAAATATGAAGGACTCCAAAGATGCTCTCCCCACAACTTATCTTTCAGTAAATCAGGATATTGGGCTCGTAAGACTCTAGCACTACGTCCCTTGAGAGCTTGAATAAATGTTTTGAAATTCAACGTGGGTTTACATTTGAACAATATGTGTACATGAACATAACCACATTCTTGTTCTATAATTGTAACATCATTCTCAGAAGCTACTTGTTCAACAACATTTTTTAAGCATTCGATGATATCGTCGTTTACAAATACTTTTCTTCTATATTTTACTACTGTTATGAAATGATAATGTAGAGAAAAAACCGCGTTTGTAGATTTGTCTAATTTGTACATAATACGCTCCATTATTCTTTATTGTGTTATTATATACAATATTTTTATTATAGTTTTTCTCATAGGTATAAACAATTCATCCGTTAACTAAAGTAGACGGATTTCTTGTTAAGTTAGGTTAAATATATTTCCATACTAAAATTAAAGTAAATAATGCAATACCTATAAAAGAATACTCAAATAATGAAGTTATTATCTTATACACTAAGCATGTTCTAATAGGTATTTCGTTTATCTCTAAATCTTGAGTATAATATTCTAAATAATTCATATAAATTCTACTTGCTAAACATATTATTAAGCAAGTAATCAGTAATTTAATTAAGTTCATTTATTTTTATATTTTTCCTTACATTCTATTTCTAATTCTTTTATCGCATCTACAATAGATTTATTTTTATCTTTCAATAAATTTATACAAAATTCCTCATAAGCATCTTGATATTCAACAGGAATAACATATTCTATACTGGAACCCTTGCTAAAGAACCAATCCATTAGTTGAGAGTTAGAAATAAGTTTTTTATTATATTTCAGCTGTATATTTTTAACGAGATTTCACCAAGTTTGCATTTCTTTGCAGTGATGTTCAAAATCTCTCCCATAAGGACCCCCATCTGCCACTTTAATAAAATGCTCAATAAATTCATTTCCTAATTCCATACATTTACCAATGGCATCAGAACGCTCCATTGCCATTTCAGATAGGTGCATTTGTGTAATTTTCCCCTCCATTTGCAAACTCAATTTTTTGTTCCTCAGATAGTTTACTAACATCTCCCGTAATAATATCGGTGTATATAGATTCTAGTATATCTCCTCTATATTCAGGAAGGTCTTCATGACAAGTTCTATTCCAATACGGATAAGTCATTCCTTTTTGGCCTAATACACAGGTATACCTTTCACTCTCAGAAGTGCCATCACCTGACAATTCGTGTTCAAACAAATATCTCCATTTAGTAGTTTCACTTATATATTCTTTATATTTAGTATATGTAGACTTTAGAAGTTTAAGTAAATCAAAGGAGTTTTCTTTATAATTATATACAAATTCTTTTTTAGGAATTTCTAGACCAGTATCTTCATTTATAATGAGAATAGCTTTGTTAAGTTTTTTATTAATAGATAAAGAAGCAACTCCTACCTTATTGTTATATAGTAGGACATATTCTAAAACATCAGCCTCAGAATGCCAAGGATTTTTATTTTTATACACCCATTCGAAGCCATCTTCAAATCTGATAGTAAAAATACCGTTTTTCATTCTTCTCCCCCAAATTCAAGCCATTTCATTATTATCTCGGTATTGGACAATTCATGACAAGGTACACCATTACAATTTCCTGTATTAAACTCGCAATAATCACAGGGGTCACTTGAAATTCCGTCGTATATGATTGTTGCAATATCTTCGACAGACATTGCTTTTATACGTTCAAAATTAGTCATTTTACCATCCTACTACTTTCATATTATATTTATCTAAAATTAAATTTATAAAATAAGGACGTATTTCATATTTATTTTCAAAACCCTTATTATCGCAAACAGAAGCTTCGGCTTGCATTTCATTTAATTGCACTAATAAACTTGGCTTACCGAAAGTAATAAGAATCACATCAGCGAGGTCTATAATCTCTTGTTTTGTTTTTTGATAAATAACTTTTTCAAACTTTTTCAATTGAAGTCCGTATCCTTTGATTTCTGCACTATCTGTTGCTATATTTGCGTCGTATATCATTATAACATCTCTTCAAACTCTTTCATCGCTAATTCAATATCTTCAATGGCAATATAATCACTACCCATATAATCCATTTTACTTACTTGTGTTGATTTAAGATAATCTACAAATTCTTTTACTGCTTCATCTTCAATTTGTCTTCTGGCCTTGAAAAATGGACAACCACTAATAATCCCATCACTGCTATGAGGACATACCATATAATGTAGACAGTTTGTGCAAATCATTTCTTTATCTCCTTGCAATATTTATAAAAATCTTTCATTGTAACGAATCGATATAAACAATAATTGCTTTCTTAAAAAATCCTTCTGCAATTTCTTCAAGATATTTGTCCACGTTCTTTTCTGCTATTTTATTTGCGTCTAATTGCTCTTGTGTTATACCTTCGGGCTTATTCGGCAATTCTAATGCGGGTTTATAGCCAAATTTATTGTTTATAAACTCATCGTAATAATAATAGTAATCTTCTTTGAAGTCTTCTCTATTGTCATAATACTTATCCTGAAAAAAAGTATATTCATCAACATAACAAGTACTGAATCTACCTACCCAATTACCATAATCCTCTCCGACAACTTCATAGTAGACCATAGGTATAATAGGTAAATCGGGATTTTCTTTTATAAGTTCTATAAGTTTTTGTGTATTATTCTCCATATTTAATCCTCCCAATAATTATATAATATACTGAAATCAAAAGGCTCTGAATTAGATATAGTTTCTTTCCCATCTAATTCTTTATCAATTTCTTCTTGTGCTTGACGATGTTTTTCTCCCATCGTTTCAGAATAACCGTTGTGTTCGTCAGTTATCATATACTCTTTACCACGATATTCATAAAATAAATCAACGGCGTCGTCATATTTATGTCTGCTTTTGCCTAAATATTTTGCTTTCATTTTATCCTCCAATATTTTCACAAATATTATATCATAAACTAACTTTTACCCTGATTTCTATTATATTATATAACAAAAGTAGTTGTTTGTCAACTACTTTTATACGATAATAATCTCCAATTGATATTTCAAAAGTTTTTCTATGGCTTCTTCAAGATTATCATAACAATCTTTAACATTATATTCTACTTCATAGTTATAGTCAATTATTTTGTCATCTATAATATCATCAATACTGATAGCATAAATTGCTTTTAAGTCACGCCATTTATCTATGGCATAGGCTATATCACCGATTTTAGGATTCTTTATCATCTGAAACTGCCTCTCGTAACAGTATTAGATAATATTGCTAATACAGTTATACCAATCAAAAATACCCAAACAAGAATAATTGTAATCACTTTTTGCTTCGTAGAAGGCTCAGTATCAGGACATCCGTAAAAATATAAATGACCAGTTAGTGATAAATATTCTGATTGAAGTTTATCCCTGTATTTTCACAATTCGTTTAAAAGTACAGAATCTTCATCAGCCATGGCGATAGCCTTAAAGACTTCATCTAATTTATTCGCTATCTCTTTTGCTCTTTCCTCTTTATCGCTAATAGCATTTTTTATATCGTCAATCGTTGTGTCAACGCCTATTTCTTCTTCACCGATATAAGATTTACAATACTCGCATCTAATTCTATTGTCAGGATTAGACGCTCCGCAGTTAGGACAGATTTTCATTTTAATTTACCTTATTACCTTCCCAAACATATTATGAACCAAATAATCTCTATTGCGCTAAAAGTAATTCCAGCTATACCTAAACCTTTTGTTACTTTGTCGCCCGTACCTTTCTCATACTGGTCCCACAACTCTCCCATACCAAAACCGAGCGCAAGAATCGCAAAAAGACAAAGAGGATTGAAAAACAGTCCCACAATTGCCAAACAAAAACTTACAATTCCCATAATATTATTTACCTACCTTATTTAATTATTATATTTTCTCTACTAAATAGCTAAATGCAATAACCCTTGATTAGGGGCAAAATATCTCTCACTTTCATTCTTTTACCCTTTCAAATTTAATTCCATTTACTTCGATACTATTTACAGCCTTAATCGTATCATTATCTACAACCAACTGAATGCCGCCGTTCTCTAATACTATCTTTTGCGTGTTAATCGTTAGTTCTGTTGGTTGCTCAAATGATGATACGGACGGAGTATCAACCGTAAGAAGCCTATCCCAATTCTTTTCATACCTACACCTCGGGCAAACTGTTTCATTTACATCCGAACTGCTAAAACTATGCCCGCAAATTTTACATACTCCCGTTGCCATCTTCAATCACCTCAATCTCATCAATATAGAAACTATCTATATCCTCAAAGCCTTGATAATCAACGCAATGCAAATAGCCATTAGCGTCTACATAATGATGTCCAATAGAATTAGGACAACGGCGATTCATTGCGTCAATAATCTCTTTACTGCCGCCGTTGATAAAATCCTTGCCCCAATTCTCTACATAAGGACATTCTCTGCAATAAACGCTTTGGGCAATTCTTTGTTTCTTTTCAAGTTTAAGTTCTTCTTTTCTCTTCTTAGCAATATCTCTATTGGTATGGGCTTCAACAAATTGAGTTTCCGTATCTTCATAACAACTTGATATTGAATAAATTGCATATGCTTTCATTCTTCTATTTCTCTTTCTATTACTTCATATTCTTGATAGTCCCAAATTCGACTTTCAAAATCATCACATTTTGGAGTGTCATCTATCATATAATGATGACCCTGAAAGCACTTCTTATCCATTTCGGCTAATATCTCTTCTGCGCTTTCATCTATCCAATTACTATAAAGACAGTTTTCACATTTTTTCGCTTGCTTTTGCTTTGTTCTAATTTCATTGTTTAATTCTCTACACCTTTGAGCGGCTAAGTCTTTATCTTTGTAAATGGCTTTTACAATTGTTTGGTAAGTGTCATCATAAGCGTCACTATAATTTTCTATAATTATATATGCTTTCATTCTTCCTCCCAAGACAATTTCTGACCGCAATGTGGACAATATTTCTGACTCGGTTCTACTTGACAATAAGTCGAACAATTATTTGGACATCTATAATATGAGTAATCTTCACCATTCTCATAGAAGTGATGTAATATAGGCTTTTTCGGTCTTTGTTTTTCCATTGCCTGATAAGTCGCAACCAATTTTATAAATCCTTTTGAATCATAAGGTTTCATTTCCAATTACCTCGTTTCTTTATTATGATTGTATTATATCACATTTTCATAATATTGTCAACTACATCGCTCTCCAACCAAATCTTAACTACATCATTGCCGCTACCTAAAATATCCTTATCGGGGAAGAAACGACATTTACCCTCGCCATTCTTTTTCTTATACAGTTCGCAATAGGCACACTCACAAGTTTTGTCAATGCACTTGCAGATAATTGAGGGACACTTCTCTGGATTACAATATTCTGCGTTAAACCACTTATTCCAAGGTGCGTCCTCTGTGCTTTCTATCGAGTTAAGGAAATCAGCGAGGTCGTCTACATCAAAAGTTTTAAGCATTTCAAACTTATTCATTCCCTTTTACCTCTTTCCATACATAATCTACGAATCTATCCCAATTCGCCATTACTTGCGAATAAACATCAACCTTAGTCGCTGTCTTTTCATAGTGGTCATATTCTCTAAGTTTATCTCCATCGGTAGCGTCAGGATAAGTCCAACATAAATCACTCATTGCTATCTCGTAATCTCTACGACACCAAAAGGTATATATAAGAATTAACTTTAACTGGCGCTCAAAGTCCTCTCTTGTGATATTACCTTGTTGTGTATACTTAAACTTTTCAAAATCCCCATTAAAAGTTATGGACATCTCGAACAAATTTCTTACTATGATTTTTTTCTTGTTAACGTCAAAATAAAATACATTCCAAATCATTACTCTTTCTCCTGTAAAATAAGTTTAGCAAGTTCTTCGTTTTCAAAATTGAAATACCCTTCTTTTATATATGTTATAGTTGCTTCAACAACGTCTTTACCATAGTATTTGTCTATTTGTTCACCTATTTCTTCTATTGTATTACCATAACACAGAGAATAATCTGTTCTTTTTTCAGAATCAAAATACCAAGTAACTTTTGCTATCCAAGTATAAGTGTTCATTTGTTTCACCTCTTTTAATAATTTATTATATTTAGTACAAATTGCTTTTAGTTCTTTTTTGTTGTTTAGTTTTGAGTTTTCTGATGTATAAAGAGAAGCACCTCTACTATTTATATGAATACCTTCAGCAAGAGTATACTCTTCTAAAAATCTATCCCATGTATTATCATTTATCACTTTACTCTTCATATATGAGTTCCTTTAATACAGCAACATCTTTAATATTGCCTTTAACTACCTCAATAGCTATTTTTGCTAACTCCGTCCTATCTATATTTAGGTCGCATATCAGAATTTTGTTTACTGCGTGTACATACATGTTCATTTATTTTAAGCAAATCTTTATAAGAAACTATCACTTATCTTTCAATGCCTCCATAGTTTCCTCATATTTATCATAAGCTGCCTTAATCTCATCTGTAGATATTCCTTCTTCTATAGTTTCAGATTCTTCTAAATTATTAAGCATTTCCCAGATTTCTTCCATGCCAAACCTCCTTATAAGTATAGTAATATTTTATATAGAAGTTTCCTTAAAGTCAACTAAAACATTATGTACTAACACATCAGTTATTTGATAAATATTTCCATAAGCATCTGTATAAGTACCGTATCCAGTAGAAGTACTTTTACGTACAGTAGTTCCTCTTGATTTTATAAAATCGATAGCATCATTAAGGGAGGTATATCCCTCTTGACTAACTTTACCATTATATAAAACTAAATAAATAATCATATTAAATAATCCCCTCATCTTCCAAAGCAGTTACTACATCATCGTAAGTGTCGCAAACAGGCTCAAGATAAGCATGCTCTTTATCCTGAAACATCACTACATAGCGAGTTTCATCACCCCAAACGTCATTTTCAAAAATGTAATAAGTTTCGCCTTTATCAGTTATAAGCTTTTCAAACGCTGACCATGTATTGGTATAACCGTAAAGTCTGATGCTCTGATATTCGTCTTTAACTTCTTCGATTTTATAATTCATAATTAAATACCTCTCTTAATCTTCATTTACAAAAGCTTCAATATTCATCAAAGCTGGGTCATAAGCTTCTGTGCTTATTTTGCCCTTGTTAAATGCTTCAAAAACCGATTTCAAATATTCTTCTCTAGTCATTTTTAACAACCTCACTTCTTTTATTTACAGTCTTATTATATATCAGAACTTAAATATAGTTAACTAAAAATGAGTATAAAAATAGAGCATATTACAAAGAATATGCTCCCGAAGTATATAGAAATTATATAATAGATTGAAAAAGGGGTAATTGTAAATAAAGATTTGAAAGGAGGTATAGCCCACAATGACTAAAAGGACTATTTATTCTATTATATAATATTATGTTAATTGAAAATCATAATGATTTCCTTGAAAAGTATCATTCTCTTCTATTTCAATATCCAATCCATCTAACTGATACGTATCAATTATACTATCAATAATATCGGGTTGATTGAATAGACTATGCAAATGTATAAAAGCAGTTCTGTTGTAAATACCAACTCTTCCTCTTGGAAAGTAATTATAATCTACCGAATAACTATAAGTTTTCCAGACACTTTTATGTGTTTTAGAACTTTTAGAAGTATTATCATCTATATAATTACCTTGATAATCACATAAATATCTTTTAGAAATAAGACTAAAAATGTCCTCTTTTAATTTCTTTTACCTCAGAACCCGCTATCCAAAACGGTCCTTGAAAATAAAGATTATCTTCTTTTCTAACTTCTGCTAAATGCATACTTACCTCAAAGAAAAATCGTAATGACTGCCCTGGAGCAAATCATCCTCTTCTATATTTATATTATCAGAAAGCTTTTGTAAACCAAATTCTTTTACAATAGTATTGATAATTTTAGGGGTATTTATTCTACTATTTATATGTATAAATACTTCCCCATTAACTATTCTAACTCTACCACGAGGATAGTAATCATAATCAACATTATTGTATTTAGATTTATATTCATTCCATAATTTCTTATGTGAAGTAAATCCTTTTGTTCCAGGAGTATTATCTAAATAGTTTCCATTATAATCTACAGGAATGAGTTTATCTAAAATTTCAAAATTACCTTTATTGATTTCTATTTGACTATCTCCAATAATCCAAAAAGGTCCTTGAAAGTATATTTCGTCTTCTTTTCTAGATTCGTCGAGCCTGTTAAGTTCTTCTAATATTTCTTGCATATAATACCTCAAACATGGCAGGGCAGGCAGGTTACGCTCCTACTCTAACGCGGTCAAAGCGCGTTGTACTGCTATTATACGACTGCCCTATATATGAGGAATGCTCTCAATTCCTCTGCGCTGATTTTTCCGTCGCTCACCGACTGTCGAGCCATTACTTCTCGCTGGACGGTACAATAGTTAAGAATTAGCGGGATAATTCCTATTGTACTCTTCACAAGTTTAGTTGCGAAAGTGCTTGCCACTTCTGTCTTATAAAGACACCGCATTGAGTTAAAATGTCAGCTCATTCACCCAAGATGGAATCGAACCATCATCGACTTCTTGACGGAAGCCATTTTAACATTAAACCATCGGGTGATATGGAGCTGGTGATGGGACTCGAACCCGTGACCTGCTGATTACAAATCAGCTGCTCTACCAATTGCGCTACACCAGCATTGAAGAGATTTTAGATGGATTATATGTAAGAAAAAAAATTAAAAGGAGAGAATTCCAATGTTAACAACAATTAGAGATTATGTTATGTTTACAGGACCTTACACTGATGATACTGAATTAGTTTATCTAAAATCTCTATGGTACCTCAAGTAGGATTCGAACCTACAACCTATGGTTTAGAAAACCGTTACGCTATCCATTGTGTTATTGAGGTGTATTGGTGCTATAGGAGGGACTCGAACCCTCACTTTTGCGATTTTAAGTCGCAGTCCTCTGCCAATTGGGATACTATAGCATTTACATTATTATAATACAATATTTTGCTTATAAAATCAACTAGCTTTCACTTTACTAAAAGTAGTATTAAAATCATTTACCGGGACTAAAACATTGTTTCCATAATAAAAATTATCATCAAAAGAACTAACCTTTAGCATTCTTACTCCTCTATGTAATATCTTGCTTATAAATACGAAGCTAGAATCACTCGAATTAGTTGAGATGTATAAACTATTGACTAGAGATTTGTGCACCTTAAAACTTGCTCTTTGTGCATCGTACATTACATCACTTCTTCTCACAAGTAAGCTCCTTTAACTCATCAAAATTCTGTTGAAATCTCTTTAAGCATCCAAAAAAGCCATAATAATAGCCAAAATCATAATTAGTATCGTTTGCTCTTCTGAATAGCTTTAATTTATTATATAACTCCTTTTGTATAAAATCAACTATAATTTGTTTACTAAATTTATTATTAGCAATTAACTTAGTTAACTTTTCATATATTAAATTCTGAGATTCAAACAATCCTCTTTCATACTCATCCTCAATATATTTGTATTCTTCTTTTAGATTATACCAACTTTTATCAATGAATTCAACTATATTTTTCTTATTTATGGTCATGTTTCTACTCCAAATATCTTTTCAATAACTTCTATATCAAATTTATTATCATTAGGCGGATATAGTCTATCACCAGTTGTAAATTCAATGTAATCTTCAGTTATTTCAAAAATATCTAACTCATTATGATACATAATTGTTCAAATAATACTCCTCTATAGCTTTATTATCTCTTAATTTTCTTAATATTTTATTATACCTATAAGATACCGCTTGTCTTGATACGCCTTTTTGATTAGCCACCTTAGTTAAATTATAACCATTATTTATTATTTCTAATAAAGATTTGTAATATTTATCTGAAAGTACTTTCTTAGATAAATTCAGAACATTAGTAGAATTATTACGTAAATCTAAATCAATTAAATCTACAAAAGAATCCGATATAGTTTTATCAACACGTATCTTTAATTCTGCATCTTCAACTGCATAATATCTTTTATAATATCTATTTTGAGTTTTTACATAATTTCTCAAATATCTTAGTATATAAGCATATGCTACTGTAGAAAAAGCATATTTCTGTAATTCAGGCTTATCATTATAATAATCTAAAATAGCTTTATATAAACCTATTCTCCCTTCTTGGCATAAATCATCAAACCCATATTTAGCAGGAGCAAATATTCTACGTTTTATTACGTAGTATACTAGCCCTATATTTTTATTAAATTTTTCTTCAACTTCTTGTCTATTCATATTAAGTAACTGTATTAAACCTTCTACTAAATTAGCGTATGCCCCTTACGGTCTTCTCTAATATCAGAAATCCTTCTTATTACAGGTTTATTACCGTAAGTCACATATTCATTAGGAACAAACCAATCATTAAGAATATTAGATACTTCTGTGGTACCTAAAATTTTCTTAAGAATACAAATAAGTAGACCTACTTCTGAATTGTAGAAATCTTCTTCAGCCTTTTTAGCAATAGTTTTAGTATCGTCATCCCAAAATACAACAGTAGTGCTTTGACTATAAATAACTTTTATTATTCTAGCCTCTCTAATTAGATTATCCTTTATAACAGGTACTACACCACCAAAATGATTTACTCTATCTTTATTTCTAATATCAGCCATAAGGCCGTACTTAATAAGAGCATTTGTAAGGTCTTGTTTAGTCATCTTTTCATATCTCCTCATACATGTTCAAATATTCTTTTGCTTTCTTAATATCTTCTTCGCCATTTTTCTTTTTATATCTCCAAAGATACTTAAAAGCATTCATTATACAAAAATCTTTTGTAGACTGTTCTCCAAATACATCTTTCATTACTTCAATACATTCATACTTACCATTATAATGATTAGGATGATGTACTTTAGAATTATTGATATTATTATATTTTGGATAAAGCTCTATTTCAACTTCTTTTTTCTTATTATCTTTCAACTTTATTCTCCTCTAGCATAATTTTATTTTTAAGCGTGAATGCTTCATCTTCAGATAAAGAGCAAAATTCCCCGAATCTGTTTCTTTTAGATATGATAACTGGCCCAAACAATTTTTGATTAAACAAATTAAATATACACATATTCAAATCTAACCCATCATCGATAGCTATATCATTTTCTATAAGACATATTTTGGGTTCCTGTACATATGAACAAGTAGGATGTTCAAGTTTTTCACAAAGAATATCCTCAAAATCTTCTTCCATGCAAACGCATATTTTACAAGAATCATTAGTTACTTCTATATATCTAATCATTTTATCAAATATTATTTAATTTTTCTATATAATCAGTTGTAGTTAAAGTACCTTCGTTTTCAGGTAATTCACTTAAATAGTATTGCTTTTCTCTGAATAAAACCCTGGGTTGTCCTAAATAAAAAGTGATGACATTATTTCCTGTTTTCTCATCATCTACGTAAACTACCACATCTCTACAAGAAGAATCCCACTTGGAATGCCTACGTATTTTTATTTTGCGAGGATGTGGCCACCCAGACTTATTATTTACCCAGCCAACAACTTCCGAATGTTTATCCTCACTATTTCCCGCTTTTTCTAAGGAAAGCTTCTCAGCTTCATTATAATAATCTTTAATAGTCATGTCATGAGGAAATTTAGGATTGTTCGAGTTGAACTGTTCGTTTTCTTTTAATACATGTGCGTTGAAATGTTTTTCTAAATGCGCTTTACCCTTAAAAGTAGCTTCTATAAGATACTGCTCATCTGTTATCATTCCGTATCAACCCTTTCAAATAAGTTTTCATTTGAATACTAAAAGGTACTATAACTGCATCAATTTCGGCCGTATACGCATTAGATTTTCTAGCATCTTCTACTATTATATAACAATCGTCCACCATTTCAGTCCCTGTAAGTTTGCTTGCAACTTCATTTGTAGGAGGATTTTCATTAAAAGCAGTAGCAGCGTCATTATATATCAATTTATAGAGATATCGGTTTGATTCAGCTATAAGCATAGTATTAGCATATCCATTATCGAATAAATCATCAATATAGAAAAAAATACTATAATCACCTTTAGGAGTAGGCTCTATATCGATAATATCTAAATCTTTACCAACTAATATGCGTCCGATACTAATCATATAATTCATCCTCGCTATCAAAGGTCATGCTCAGCTTCATAGATACCTACATTAAGCCAATCTCTAAGTTCTTCCCTTGCGGCTTCTATATTCTTAAACTCACCGAATTCCCAACTAAACTGTCCAAAACCACATATAGGACAAAGGTTAGTATCAGAATTAGTATCATATTCTTTCATAAGTTTTTCAGTTGCGGGATAGATTCTAATCTTTTCCATATCCTTATGAGTGTAATAAGTAACCGTTTCAGCGTCTTTTTGATTGTAGAAATACCTCATAGTGAATACCTCTTTCATTTATTTACAGATATATTATAATATAAATGAAAGATAAAGTCAACTAAAATCAGATATCATATTATAAATCTGATGCCAAGTATACACCCTATATATTCTATTCTTTCTATAATCTTCTTCAGAAAGTTCTCTATTATGTGAATTATCTAATAAAAGCTTTAAGCTGTTATCGCTACAGTTAATTAAGTTATGTAAAGCATCATCTATACGTATATCTCCTTTTAATAGAGATTTATTTTTAATACATATTAAATTATCTAAATTAAAGAAAGGAAAATATACTTTAAGTACTTGTTCTACTTTATATTTAATATTTCTATAATCAGTAGCAGTTGCTATATAGAAATCGTGCCCTTCTTCTATTAACTTTTTAGTAAACTTTACAGCACCTTCTAAAGGTCTAACCTGCGTCCATATAAATTTAGTTGTTAAAGGATAATATATTTCTTTTGGAGTTAGGTCGGGAAAAGATAGTTTCATATCAAATTGTTTAATATTATTGCTATCTACATCTAACTTGTATTTCTTATTAAGAAATTCTACCCAAACATCTTTAAGATTTATAAGGACATCGTCCATATCGCATATTATAATCATAATTTATCTTCTTCAGTTACCAAATCATATAGCATCTGATATCCATCTTTTTCATTTTTATCCGGAGTTTTTAGCTTTTCATAATTAGTCATTATGCAGCCACATTTAGGACAGACTTTTTGTATACCCTCTCTATAAGGTTCATAAGAACAATTACTACAATAGGGATAATAGCCATCCCACAATATACGCCATTCCGCTTCCATATCTTAATCAACCTCTACTAAAATATTCAGTACCTATATTACAATAAGGTTTTCCCCATTTACCATAATGTCTATAATGAAAATATAAAACATCTTCTGGTAAAGTAACTCCATTTTGACAAACGTATTCTACTACTTCTAATTGTAATGGAGAAGGAGTTGTTCGTTTTATTCTATAAGCTGGACTAAATTGACCTTTAGCATATATAATACCTTGCAAAGTAGTTTTACCGCCAAACTGTCTATTTAGTCTGTTTATTACTACTGAAGCTACTGCGCATTGGCAATCCCATGATTGACCACCTGCTTCTAACTTCACCAATGTAGCTAACATATATTTTTCAGAATCAGTTAAATTATACCTGTAAACAGGTTTTTCTTCAACTATAATTTCTTCTTCTTTTATTTCTTCTATAAGTTCTCTATTAGGATAGATTTCAGGAATAGTATTTATATACTCCTCTTCCTCTTCTACCATCTCTAATATAATATCGCTATCGTCTATATCTGTATAATTGTTCGTATCTACTATACTATAAGTTTGAATCGAATAGAATCCAGTTAATATTAAAATAATATTTAATAGTACAATAGATACTATCTTTCTACAAATACAAAAATCACCTCAATTTAGTTTTCTTTATTCAATACTATAATATCATCTACTGTATTTACAATAATATTATTTTCTACTATTGAATAAGATGTTACTTTTGGAAGAATAATAAGTCCACTATCATCTTTTACAGAATATATAAGTAGATTAAAATCTTCATCTAATTCTACTATATAACCTTTGCTTCCTATTAAGTTGTCATATTCAGTTTTTCTATTATTGTTAAAATCTTTTATACTTGATATAGTGACAATAGCATTTATAAACATATAGAATCTACTCCTACTTATCTTTCATATAGTCAGTGATTATACCTACAAGACTCGTAAATCCAAAACAAATGATTAAACCAATAAAACAATATAATACAATAGCACTTAATAAACTATACATAGCTATGTAGCCTCTTCCAGATATCTTTTGTATCTGATTTTTCTTCTTGGGTATAATTTGAGAAATATCTTTTTGAAATTCTATATCTCTTATAAGAGGTACCTATTCTGTGTATATATTCCTTAGGCTTTTTAGTATACTTTGTTTTAAGTTCTTTCTTATATTCCTTCAAACAAGGCTTGCAATATGGAAGCGTATAATGAAGTATATCATATAATTTAGCCGATTTACCACATTTATAACAAACAAACTGTGAAATATATTCGTAATCTTTTATTATTTTACCTACTTTTTCACTATAACCTGACGTACTAAGACGTAATTTACCGAACTTTTCTTTTACTTGCCAAATAACAAATTTATCTAAAAATTCATCTTTTATAAGCTGTTCTCTTAAATCTTCGCACATCTGTAAAAATAAATCTACCCAGCCATCAGGTACAAAATCTAAAATAGTATAGGAGTAATCATAATTTTTATCTAATTCTCCCGTAAAAACATCTTTAGATAATAGAAAAGGGAAATCCTTTGTTAGTTCTTTATTATATTCTTTAATCATTTCATCTATGCTTATCATTCTTTACTTCTCCAAAAACGTTTCTAATAAAATAAGGTGGTATACTATATACTTTATAACTATCATCTGGAAGAATACCTCTTACTTTAAAATCTCCATCTATAAAATTCTCTACTTCTAGCTTAAGGCCAAATATATAATTAGGTATATTATTAAGCAGCATCTTCTCATCATCAATAACTTTATTAACGCAATGAGCTATTTCTAAACAAATATCTTTATTATAAATATCTATTTTCATCTATATCTCCTCAATCATTATTAAATTTCAATTTTACGTCAAAATCAGTATATTTACGAATAACGTTGTTTATTTTGGTTTCTAAATAATGTGCATCTACGGGATACAACGTAATAGTTTTTCTTGTTCTAGATAATATCATGAAGTCTATTGTATTGCCTCCCGTATAATTTTTAGTACACCAGGAGCTGTAAGAATGTATACCCACTGCAATAGGTCCTTGTGCATTTCTAAATTCGCAGCACATTAAAAAATATATGGAACTTTTTTCTCTAAATAATTTTCTAAAACAATCATTTATATAAGCGGTATCAAATAAAGACTGAACCGGCATTCCACGCTCTGTTATATGCCTATTTACTTCATTCTCGTAATTCCTATATTTATCGATATTAGTAAAATCATAGTAAACATTACTTTTCTTTGATTTCCTATCTGGCCATTTAGCTATACAATGAGAATAGAAATGTTGTACTAATGTACGCTCAGATGCAAACTCTTCATTGAGAGGTTCTTCAGAATCTATAATACTTTGTATTATATTAAAAATTTCTTCTGCGAATTTTTCTTCGTTTTCTGTAGGAGGTATGTAGTCGTCACAATTCCAATCCTCCCATCTATCTACATCTTCTTCGTCTTCTATTTGATTTAATTCTTCAAATACATTTTCCACTATAATTTCCCCTATAAAATAATCTCTTTTTGAATGATATATTTTACATTTTTATTATTTTGTATAAGTATATGGTAGATTTTCTCATATCCCTCAAATTCAAAAATGGCTTCAGAATCATTTCTACTAACTAACTTAGCTAAACTACTTCCTTTATATAACTTATTAGGTATATCTTCTTTAATCAAATCATCAACGGTAGAATTATTAAACTGGATTTCTTCTAAAACCTTACAACGAATGTTTTCCATTATGCTTACCCTTTATAATACGGATTTGTAGATGCTTTTTTACATTTTTCAATAAAACTGCCGATATAATTACTATCGGTACACTGCTCAGCAGTCCATGGACAGTTCTCAGGCAATTCCTTTGGAGTTCTAGCAGTATTATTAAATCGTATTTTAGCGTGCTCAAAACACTCTGGTATTAAACCTACTGCCTTTTGTTTTAAGGAAGGCTCACCTTTAAGAAATATTTTTAACTGTATATTGTTTTCACTTATAGTATTTACCCAACTTCGTGAAAACAATTCAGGAATATACCGTGCTTTTAGCATATGGTAGAGTAAGTTTGTAAGACGGCTTTCCAATTCCCTCTCATTTCTTCGCGCTTCTGAAAGCAAGAATTCAGCCAAGTATTCTCTATCGTCTTTTGATATACCAGGCAATTCAGTTTTATAAAGATAGTCACCCATATCAAGTAAAAACTTATATTCATCATCTACTTCGTACATATTTTATTTCCACTCCTCTATATCAACATCCTTAAGTCTATTGTTAAGCTTTTTAATCCAATGTATTTTACAGAAAGGCCTGGTTATATGGTACCCTATATTATGCAGCCACCACTCTACGTACATAGAGACATAGCTACGATTAAGGATATTATTTACTTTATCGCTTTTATATTTACCTATACAGAGTAATATTAGAAGGAATTTCATAACAGAGGGATACCATACAGTATATCCCTCTTTGATTTGTATACATTTCATTTAATTACAGTTAGTCCTCGTCGCCGACATAGAGGTCATAGTATTCGTTAGTGCGCGGAAGCTCACCTACGAATTCTTCTTCACATCTGGTATCTTCCCACCACTGTTCAACATCGTAATCCTCGCCGACGCGCTGATACATATCAATATAATCGGCCGCATCCCAGGCAAAAGTTTGTACTTCTTCAGTTGTTATGTCGTAATCATCTTCAGCCATTACCTTAATAATTTCGTTGTAAAGTTTTTCAATGTTTTTCATGTTAAAATACCTCTTTCAAATTTGTTTTTGTTTTATTTACATTTATATTATAACTTATTTATGCTAAAAAATCAACTAAGTTCAGAAAGATTTTTAATCAATCTTTCCAATACCATCTTTCATCTCTCATAGAAAGACCGTCAATAAGACAGCTACTATCGCGGAGTGCTCTTTCCCACCAACTCTCGGCGTCAAATTCAAACTCGTCTTCTTCGTAATTATCTACATAATATTCTGCTTCATCGTAGGCAAAATCTTCAACCATGTTATCGAAAGTATCGTACCCCTCATCCCACATAACATCCATTATCTCATCATAAACTTTTGAAATATTAGCTTCGCGCTCTTTTGCTGTCATTTCTAACAACCTCTTTTCTTTTTATTTACATACATATTATAATATATAAAGAAAAAGAAGTCAACTAAAAGCTGACTTCTTAATAAATATTAAACATTATATTTGTCTGTAATAAAAGCATCAAATTCTTCCATAGTATTTATAAGTTCTTCTATTTCATTTATAAATTGAGGAAGCTCTGCCCTATCTATTATTTTCTTAAAATACTCACGTTCCTCTGTCTCCATAACAACTTCAAAAAAGAAATCGCTATCAATCCCAGTATAAGGCTTAAGAAAAGCGTGCTGATGCGTCTCAAAAGAATGAAATATCTTCGTACATATTGGATGGAATTTTCTCATATTATTGCGTACAGGTTCAATTTCTTTAAGTTGAGGAAGATATTTAGCTATTGCTTTACGAACAAATCTAGCTGTTTTATCACTCATTTTTACATCAGTTGCAGTCATCATAATAAATACCTCTTTTATTCTTTATTTATGTATTTATTATAATACTATGCATACTAAATATCAACCAAGACTTGAAATAATTTTATCTATCTTATGAGCTATTTCTATAAAGTCATCTACAGTATATCCTTTAGTAGTCATAGCAGCAGTACCTATTCTAACTCCACTTGTTTGCATAGGAGAACGCTGTTCATTAGGTACACAATTTTTATTAAGAGTTATATGATGCTTATCTAGCTCATCTTGAACTTGTTTCCCAGTTATATTGGGATGGGTTTTAGAAAAATCAATTAAAAACAAATGATTATCTGTACCATTCGTTATAACATCATAGCCCATTTTAATAAAAGTATCTGCCATAGCTTTACAATTTATTTTAACATTTTTAATATATTTCTTATAAGTATCTGTTTGAGCTTCTTCAGCACATATAGCTTTTCCAGCTATTACATGAAGTAAAGGTCCACCTTGACTATTAGGAAATACCGCACTATCTACTTTCTTAGCTAGCTCAGGTTTACAAAATATTAAGCCACCTCTGGGTCCCCTAAGAGTCTTATGAGTAGTTGTAGTTACAATATCCGCTAGCCTGAAAGGAGAAGGGTGCTCTCCAGCTGCTACTAATCCAGCAATATGAGCCATATCAACCATAAAGTAAGGTTTATAATCTTCATTACTAAATTCGTTAATAATTTCTTTTATATGCTTAAAATCAATTATTCTAGGATAAGCAGATGCTCCTGCTAATACTAGATTGGGCTTATATTCTTTAATCTTATTATAAATATCATTATAATCTATAAAACCATTTTCATCTACATTATATTCTATTATATTGTAGAGTTTTCCACTAAAATTAACTTTAGAGCCATGAGTTAGATGCCCACCATTGCTAAGAGACATCGATAGTATAGTATCTCCTGGAGACAGCGCTGCTGAATATGCTGCGAAATTAGCTTGAGAACCACTATGGGGTTGAACGTTAACGTGATAGTCTGTATTAAATACCTTTTGCCACTGTTCAATACAGTAATTCTCTATCTTATCTACTACTTCGCAACCTCCATAGTATCTTTTTCCAGGAAATCCTTCAGCATATTTATTAGTTAAACAAGAACCCACTGCTCTCAGAATATCTTCACTTACAAAATTCTCTGAAGCTATTAACTCTATATTCTCTCTTTGTCTTTTCTTCTCTTCTTCTATCAAATCAAAAACTTTACTACTCATTAAGCGCTCCTTATGCTATATCTAAATATATTACAATAAACTGGCGAGCTAGAATCACTTAAAATTACTTAGATGATGTTTTATATAAGTAAACAATTAAAATGATTCTGAGCTCGCTAGTATAATAAATAACTATTGATGCTTTACGCGCATTTCTACTTCCTGTTGTTTGCCATAGTTAAATGCAGTTTTATAATCTCCAGTTAAATAGCCTGTAACTCTTCTCAATCTTCTAATATCGGTACCACCACACACGGGGCATTCCTTATCTATAACATCTGTATAACCACATTTATTACACATATCATTAGGAACATTAACTGCAAAATAAGGGATGTCTTTTTCCATCGCATAATTAACAATAGCTTCAAGAGCTTCTAAATTATCTTTACAAGCTGAATCTAACTCCACATAAGTTATACAGCCTGCTGACGAATATCCAGTTAATTGCGATTCAATATCTATTTTCTCAAAAGGAGTCATAGATTTCCAAACAGGTACATGCATTGAGTTTGTAAAGAAATCTTTATCTGATACATTTGGAATAACCCCGTACTTTTCTTTGAATTTCTTCATAGAAGTATAGCAAAGATTCTCTGCGGGAGTCATGTACACACCGAAATTTAATTTGTACTTTTCCTTAAACTCATTACACCTAGTCTTGTATAGCTGCTCAATTTGTTTAGCTAATTCCATACCCTTTTCTTCAGTATGGTCGCACCCTACTAACAACTGTAAGGTTTCTGCTAAACCTATTTGACCTATAGCTAATGTGCCATGCTTCAAAGCTGAACGAATACCCTCTTCTGGAATATATCCTTCCATTAAGCCATTTTCATACATAAACTTCGCTGCGTCAGGACTTTGCGAACATATTCTATCAAATCGTTCAATAAGTATATCTTTAGCTTCAAATAACTTTTCATCTAGTAATTTCAAAAACGCATCTGTATCTCTATTAGCTTCCATAGCTAATGTAGGAAGAATAATTGTAACAGGACATATGTTTCCCCGTCCATCTTTAAGTTGGCCAAATCCATTTATATCATAGCCATTTGCTGTCCTGCAACCCATTGTGCTAAAATAAGTTTTAGGGTCACTTCTATCGTATCCAGCATTCCCACTCCAATCGACATTAGCGTAGTTAGGATAAAGCCGTTGAGCAGTGGATTTCAAAGCTAATTTATACAAATCATAATTAGGAGTATCCGGTTTATCATTTACACCTTTCATATATTGAAATATTCCACACGGGAATATGGAAGTACGCCTTAAAGAGCCTAATCCTTCTATAGATACTTCTAATAATGCTTTTGTAACCATTCTTCCTTCTACTAAAGTACACGTTCCGTAGTTTATAGATGTAAACGGTAGTTGATTACCACTTCTACTTTGCAAAGTA
>ERZ808267.23-NODE-23-length-117168-cov-5.533869_pt1 | contig 117168 bp, 95 predicted proteins | sample MGYA00521241_ERZ808267 | MGnify/ENA primary metagenome ERZ808267 (study PRJEB31516, sample SAMN03275592) | gut metagenome | biome: mammalia-associated habitat; material: feces | host: Papio cynocephalus | place: Kenya | collected 2012-07-19 ...
ACTGCCGCCCACGCCGGTATAAGCCACCAGCGATAGCGCTTCGGAGAAGCGGTTTTCATAGAGGTTATAATTGGCATACTTGCCGTCAAAGTCAGCGGGAACGACCCAGTAGCTGTCGTTGAGGGACAGTCCCATACAGACATCAATGATGCCCTTCGTGTTGTTGACACTCAGCCCCAGCGTCTTTAAAATCTCGTCTACAAACTGCCGGTTCTTCGGAATTACCCGTCGTTCCAGCCACTTCACAACGCCCTCGTTTGTCAGCTCCAAGTCGAGGGGAAACAGCTTTTGCTTTGCCGTTTCGGTGTGAAGAATTGTCGCCTGCAAGCCCTCCAAGCCTCTTTCCTCCAGCGTGAAGGTCAGCAGTGTTTCATCATAAAGGCGCAGACTATATACTTTTTCCATTGTGCTGCTCCTTTCCTCAAGCATTACGGACACATCCTTATCAAGTGCCTCTGCGATCTTGATCATCAGGTCAAGGGAGAGGTTTTGCGTTCCCTTTTCGATGCGGCAAATGTTGGAGCGCTGGGTTCCAATCCGCTTCGCAAGCTGCTCCTGCGACAATCCTTTTTCCAGTCTTGCCTGCGTCAGCTTCTGCACGATGCTCTGCCTTGCCGTCAACAGTTCTTTTTCGGTCATACAAAACCCTCCCTTCCGTTCCACTATAATGTTATCATATATGATAACGATTGTCAAGAGGTTCGGCTATCTTTCCAAGTCCCTCGGTTTCTTTTCGGGCGGTTCTTCGCCATCATCGGGAGCATCGTCCGCAAGCTCATTGTCACGCTTATCCACATTCAACAGACTGTTCAGAACATTCAGCCTGTCGGTCTTTTCTTTCAGCTCCTGCTCCTTGGAGAAGGGCTTTTTCACTTCCTCTTTGTCAACCTCAAACTGCTTTTCCAAGCCCTCCAGCTCGGCTTTCACGGCTTTGAGGTTATCGCTGATCTTCTCGATTGCGTTATCAATGCGGGTGATGTTGCCGGCGGGGTCGGTACCCAAAGAGATGGTGCGTGAAGCGGCACCTCGAATTTTGACCTTGTAGGTTCGTTCCATCGTATCAAACGACAGCTCCAATCCAAAGCCACGATATGTGCCGAGGGTTATTGGGTCAGGTGAGTTCATCTGCTGGCAGGCATCAATGATTTTCTGCCCGCCTTCCGCCTTTTCCGAGCAAAAAGCACCCTTTACCTCAATGCCGACAAAGCGGTCATCTGTGGGTTTCGGGTGCTCCTGTGCAGTGGCAAGGTCGCTTTCCAGTGCCGAAATCAGCTCCGTTTTTACAGCAATCTGCTGAGGGAAATACTTAACGATCTTGTCCTCCAAGGCATAAATCTCGGAGAGGTAGCTGGATATCAGCACTCTGCTTCCATAATTTTCAATCAACAGATTGCTGATGTCCCTAGCATAATTGGTACGGTTATCGACCATTGTAAGCAAAATCCCCTCAATCTCCAGTTTCGGATTGATCTGTCGTTTTACCTTTCCAATGGTTATAATAAGCTGTTCCAGACCTTTTACTGGCAGATATGCCGCCTGTACCGGAATTAAGATACTGTCCGCACAAGTAAAAGCATTTATCGTAATCATTCCAAGTGATGGCATACAGTCAATCAGAATGTAATCATAACGGTCTTTCTGCTGTTCTATGTAGGTACGAAGCACCGTCTCCCTGCTCATAACATTCACAAGCGAGGTTTCCAAACCGGAAAGCTCGATATTTCCCGGCATAAACTCCACCCCTTCCTCATGTCTTAAAATGCCATACTCTGGTTTTATTTCCTCATCATTGATAATGGCTGCCATAATGGTTGCAAGTGCAATTTCCAGTCTGTCCGGCTCCTGAATGCCAAGACTTGCCGTAAGACTGTCCTGTGCATCTGAGTCTATCAGTAAAACTTTCTTTCCCTGCTTTGCCAGTCCGATTCCCAGGTTGCTTGTTGTGGTGGTCTTTCCAACTCCACCCTTCTGATTTGCGATTGCGATAACTTTACACATGATAAATTCTCCTATTCTCTACTATTTTGCTTTTATTTGCTGCCCTTTACATTGCTTTTCTGTACTTTCGCATAAGCCCTGTAATATTTGTTTGTTCCTTTATTGCTATAAAGCTCTGATATCCCCAGAACTTCTACTTTTGGATGACGCTGTAAGTTTTTCTGAAACCATACAATGTCATTCTTCGTTCCCATCAATCTGACTTTTAACATTAATCTGCTCCTCCAAATAAGGCATACAGTTCCCGGTTATAAGTCGCATACTCTGGATAGCGGATCTGTATCGCCTGCCAAAAGAAAGGTGCATAGGCACAGCAGAACAAATCCTCCACTGTATACTGCCTGCACTCGCTTACCTGTTCCTCTGTTTTTGTGTAATCATCTACACTCGGTGTGCCGTTGCAATACAGGTTAAATGCCATTCGCACCACTTTCATACTGCCACTGGTCTGCCAGCCTTCATGCAGACACTCTGTTTTTACACAGCCTGTCTTAAAATCATAGATGCTATTGATATTTCTTCTTGTATCATCGCTGATACCATGGCAATAGCAAAGTGCCTTGTGGTACACATCCTGATAGCGTACCTCTTTTAATTTTTCATAGTAGAATTTTTCATGTGCTTCACTGATAAAATTGATTGTCTGTTTCTTTTTGTTTTCTGCTCCTAACGCTGTGTTGTTCATAGTGAACCTCCTTATAGATATTAGAATAAAAAAAGGGAACAAACCCAAATAAAAGGGCTTATTCCCAAACATCAAACAAGGGAAAGCAATAAATGCTTTCCCTTGCAGAACTTTATATATAGACTTTTACTTCAATATCTTTAAATCTGTTCGCTTTTGTATACTCTGGACGTTCAGCCATAAATGCCTGCACATCTGCTCTCGTTACCGTTAAGCTGCAGAAATAAATATATTGTTGCCTAATTCCTCTTGTCCGCAATAGCAGCCTGTGCAGCAGCAAGTCTGGCAATTGGCACACGGAATGGTGAACATGATACATAATCAAGACCAATCTTGTGGCAGAATTCAACTGATGAAGGATCTCCACCGTGCTCTCCACAGATACCAACGTGAAGCTTAGGATTAACCGGCTTTCCAAGCTTGATTGACATCTCCATAAGCTTACCTACACCTGTCTGATCAAGCTTAGCAAATGGGTCATTCTCAAAGATCTTAGTATCATAGTAAGCATCAAGGAACTTACCTGCATCATCTCTTGAGAAACCAAATGTCATCTGAGTAAGGTCGTTAGTACCGAAGCAGAAGAAGTCAGCTTCCTTAGCAATCTCATCAGCAGTAAGGGCAGCTCTAGGAATCTCGATCATAGTACCAACCTCATACTCTAAATCAATGCCTGCAGCAGCAATCTCAGCATCTGCTGTCTCTACAACGATCTTCTTAACATACTTAAGCTCCTTAACCTCACATACAAGAGGAATCATGATTTCAGGCTTAACATTCCAATCAGGATGAGCCTGCTTAACCTCGATAGCTGCACGGATAACAGCCTTAGTCTGCATCTTTGCAATCTCAGGATAAGTTACAGCAAGACGGCATCCTCTGTGACCCATCATTGGGTTAAACTCATGAAGTGAAGCAATGATATTCTTAATAGCTTCTACTGACTTGCCCTGAGCCTTTGCAAGCTTCTCAATGTCAGCTTCTTCAGTAGGAACAAACTCATGAAGAGGTGGGTCAAGGAATCTGATAGTAACAGGATTACCCTCAAGAGCCTCATAAAGAGCCTTGAAATCTCCCTGCTGATAAGGAAGAATCTTCTCAAGAGCTGCTTCTCTCTCTTCTACTGTATCTGAACAAATCATCTCTCTGAATGCTGCAATTCTGTCTTCCTCGAAGAACATATGCTCTGTACGGCAAAGACCGATACCCTCAGCACCAAGCTCTCTTGCCTTCTTAGCATCAGCAGGAGTATCTGCATTAGTTCTTACCTTAAGCTTTCTGAACTTGTCAGCCCATGCCATAACACGTCCAAACTCACCTGCTATCTGAGCATCAACAGTAGGAATAAGTCCTGCATAGATATTACCTGTAGATCCGTCTATAGAAATCTCTGAACCCTCTGTAAATGTCTGGCCTGCAAGAGTGAACTTCTTATTCTCCTCATCCATAGCAATATCGCCACATCCTGATACACAGCATGTACCCATACCACGGGCAACAACAGCAGCATGGCTTGTCATACCACCACGTACAGTAAGGATACCCTGAGCAGCCTTCATACCGGTGATATCTTCAGGTGAAGTCTCAAGTCTTACAAGAACAACCTTCTCTCCTCTTTCAGCCCATGCAACTGCATCATCAGCTGTAAATACAACCTTACCGCATGCAGCTCCAGGTGAAGCGCCAAGACCCTTTCCGATTGGTGTTGCAGCCTTAAGAGCAGCAGCATCAAACTGTGGGTGGAGAAGTGTATCAAGGTTACGAGGATCTATCATTGCAACAGCCTCTGCCTCAGTCTTGTGTCCCTCATCAACAAGGTCACAGGCAATCTTAAGAGCTGCAGGAGCTGTTCTCTTACCGTTACGGCACTGAAGCATATAGAGCTTCTTATTCTCAACAGTAAACTCCATATCCTGCATATCATGGTAGTGATTCTCAAGAGTTTCACAAACCTTAATAAACTCAGCATACGCTTCAGGGAACTCCTTTTCCATCTGGGCGATTGGCATTGGTGTACGAACACCTGCAACAACGTCCTCACCCTGTGCATTGATAAGGAACTCACCCATAAGCTTGTTCTCACCGGTTGCAGGGTCACGGGTAAATGCAACGCCGGTACCTGACTCATTATTTAAGTTACCGAATACCATAGGCATTACGTTAACTGCAGTACCCCATGAATAAGGGATATCATTATCTCTTCTGTATACATTTGCTCTTGGGTTATCCCATGACTTAAATACAGCCTCGATAGCAAGCTTTAACTGCTCTACAGGATCTGAAGGGAAATCCTGGCCTAACTGCTTCTTATACTCAGCCTTAAACTGCTGTGCAAGCTCCTTAAGATCATCAGCTGTAAGCTCAACGTCGAACTTAACACCCTTCTTCTCCTTCATCTCATCGATAAGCTGCTCAAAATACTTCTTACCTACTTCCATAACTACATCAGAGAACATCTGAATGAATCTTCTGTATGAGTCATATACGAAACGTGCGAATGCAGGATCCGGATTACCGGCGATCATTGCATCAACAACATCGTCATTTAAACCAAGGTTAAGGATTGTATCCATCATACCAGGCATAGAAGCTCTTGCTCCTGAACGGACTGAAACAAGAAGAGGATTCTTAAGATCACCAAACTTCTTACCGTTTACCTCTTCCATCCAGGCTACACCTTCCATAGCCTGAGTCATGATTTCGTCATTAATCTTACGGCCATCCTCATAATACTGAGTACAAGCCTCTGTTGTAATAGTGAAACCCTGTGGAACAGGAAGACCGATTTCTGTCATCTCTGCAAGGTTTGCTCCCTTACCTCCAAGTAAGTTACGCATGGACATGTTACCTTCTTTGAAGGTATAAACCCACTTGTTTGCCATTTGTCAATTACCTCCTAAGTATCAAATTTACTGTACCGGCGACTTATGGCGTGTCGCCACTACGCTATTTGTAAGTATAACATAAACTATGTAAAGTTTAAACCACTTTTTTTAAAATTTGGGTAAAACATAACTATACCTCATTTATATATTATAAAAGAGTATATTAAACACATTATCTGTACATACTATATGTGAAAGGATGGTGTTTAATATGGCAAAAAACCAGACAAGCAATAATTACAGCAACAATAATACCAACAAGGCTTCAAACAATTATGCAGGCAGCAGCACCGATAATACTGCAAACAAGAATTCAAACAAGAATTCAAACAAGAATTCAGCCGGTGCAAAAAACAGCAATGCCGATAATTGCAATTACTAATTTTTTCATGTAAAAAGGGGCGTCGCACTATCCGGTGCGGCAGCCCCCTTGTTATATACAGATTATATAAGCATCTGATTAAGTATATATCTTATGCGCTAAAACTAAAAATAAAGCTTCTTCTCGAAGTATGACTTCAGATCCTCTATCTTGATTCTCTCCTGCTCCATTGTGTCACGGTCACGGACTGTAACAGCACCGTCAGTCTCAGAATCAAAATCATATGTTACACAGAACGGAGTTCCTATCTCGTCCTGTCTTCTGTATCTCTTACCTATATTTCCTCTGTCATCAAATTCACAATTCCAATATCCGGAAAGCTCTGTATATACCTTATTTGCACCCTCGTTGAGCTTCTTGGATAACGGAAGCACACCTATCTTAACCGGTGCAAGTGCAGGATGGAAATGAAGCACTGTACGCATATCAGGCTTCTCCTCTGTTCCTATATTCTCCTCGTCATAAGCCGAGCAAAGGAATGCAAGAGTCACACGATCCGCACCGAGGGATGGTTCTATTACATATGGAACATACTTGATCTTCTTCTCATCATCGAAATATTCCATTGGCTCTTTTGAAGTATTCTGGTGCTGTGTAAGATCGTAATCTGTTCTGTCAGCAATACCCCAGAGCTCTCCCCAGCCGAATGGGAATAAGAACTCTATATCTGTTGTAGCCTTACTGTAGAAAGCAAGCTCAGCAGGATCATGGTCACGATAACGCATCTCGTCTTCCTTGATTCCAAGCTCCTTCAGCCAGTTAATACAAAAATCCTTCCAGTACTTAAACCACTCAAGGTCTGTATCAGGCTCGCAGAAAAACTCTAATTCCATCTGCTCAAACTCCCTTGTACGGAAAGTGAAGTTGCCCGGTGTAATCTCATTTCTGAAGGACTTACCTATCTGACCGATGCCAAACGGAATCTTCTTTCTTGAAGTTCTCTGTACATTCTTGAAGTTTACGAAGATACCCTGTGCTGTCTCCGGTCTTAGGTAAAGAGTTGCGGCAGAATCCTCAGTAACACCCTGGAAGGTCTTGAACATCAGATTAAATTCCCTGATATCTGTAAAATTATGTTTTCCGCAGCTTGGACAACAAATATGCTTTTCCTCAATATAATCTGCCATCTGGTTCTTAGACCAGCCATCAACACTACCCTCTATCTCAATGCCGTTTTCCTGCATATAATCTTCTATTACCTTATCTGCCCTGAATCTCTCATGGCACTCCTTACAGTCCATAAGAGGGTCAGAAAAGCCACCTACATGTCCGGATGCCACCCAGGTCTGCGGATTCATAAGAATTGCACAGTCAACGCCAACATTATAAGGATTTTCCTGAATGAATTTTTTCCACCATGCCTTTTTTACATTATTCTTAAATTCAACTCCAAGGTTACCATAGTCCCATGTATTGGCAAGGCCACCATATATCTCTGAACCGGGATATATGAATCCTCTTGATTTTGCAAGGGCAACTACTTTTTCCATTGTTTTTTCCATTATGTTTCTACCTTCCTTTCATCCCTCACCGGTGTGTGGGGATTTTGATACATTGTAACCAGTATTTATAATTTTTTCAAGACAAAGTATTAAGAATTTCCAGAGATTTGAAATTTTTATCAATATATTCGCATCTGAATCTGTCTGAAATTCTGAAAAGCTCCTCCTCGGTTTCCGGTTCAAGCCGGAATGAAAAAAGCCTGTTTACGGGAGTTGATTCAATAAATTGCAATGCATAAACCAGGGTATTGCCCACCTTTTTGGTAATCCTGTATCTTTTGCCGCATTCCCCACACAGCAGTCCCCCGGAAAATGCATCAAAATAAACCAGTTCATGATTTTTTCGGCATTTCACACAGGAAAAGCAATGTATGCCCTGCCCCTCAATATTCATAAGCCGTATTTCATATATACTTTTTATAAGTCTGTCCGGCATATCTCCTTTAATAAGTGCCTTCAGTGTAAAATACAGAAGATTTAAATTATCCGTACAGAACTCCCCTTCCCTCGTATAATATGACATAAGCTCACTGAAATAGGAGGCATAGCACATTTTTTCCATATCCATGGCAATATCGGAAAAATAATCCGTCACCTCAACCCTGATAAGATTATATGCCTCTCTCCCTGCCATAACAGTAAATTTTCCCATTACGAAGCTTTGGCTGGCTGCCCTCAGTATACTCTTTGGCCTTCTGGCATTATTGGCAAATGCAGTTATCTTTCCTCTCTCCTTTGTAAGAATTACAAGGCGCTTATCGTAATCGCCAACCAGAGTGGTATATAGTACTATTCCATTTAAAACTATCTCATCGTTCATGCTCTATATCCTACATATCATCCGAAAAACCATAATTTTTAAGAAGGGTATCACTGTCACGCCAGTCCTTTTTTACCTTAACCCAAAGCTTAAGATTAACCTTGCAATCCAGCAGATTTTCCATTCCAATGCGGGCGCCTGTGCCGATTTTTTTCAGCATTGCTCCCTGCTTGCCAATAATAATTCCCTTGTGGGAATCCCTTTCGCATATTATTGTGGCATCAATATCAATAAGGCCTCCTCCATTTCTCTCCTTCATACGGTCTATAACCACAGCGATTCCATGAGGTATCTCCTTATCCAGCTGTCTTAATGCCTGTTCTCTTATAAGCTCAGCCACTATCTGACGCTCGGGCTGGTCTGTAACAGTATCCTCATCATAATATCTTGGTCCGAAGGGCAGACGGCATTTCAGTGTTTTTACAAGCTCCCGGCTGTTTTTCCCTTTCAGGGCAGAAACCGGAACAATATCTGCAAAATCATATACCTCTTTGTATGTGTTTATGGCATCAAAAACCTCCTGCTCAGAAACTGCATCCGTCTTATTAATCACCAGCACTACAGGAGTTTTGACCTTATCCAGAAGATCCGCAATATGCCTTTCACCTGCTCCTACAAAGGTGGTAGGCTCCACAACCCACATAATAACATCCACCTCATCAAGGGTGTTATATGCAACATTCATCATATATTCCCCCAGCTTGTTCTTAGCCCTGTTAATACCCGGGGTATCAAGAAAAACGATCTGGGCATCCTCATCTGTATAAACCGTCTGGATTCTGTTTCTGGTTGTCTGGGCTTTATTGCTGGTTATGGCTATTTTTTGTCCTATAAGCCTGTTCATAAGCGTGGATTTACCCACATTAGGTCTTCCTACAATAGCAACAAATCCTGATTTAAATGTATTCTCCATATATTTTATCTCCACGTTATTTTCAGAACACGCTCAATACTTCATTAAAGCTTGCCTTTGCCTCTTCAATTTTGGTCTCATCACCTATGGCACATATAGTTTTACTGTCAATTACAGCCTGAATATAAGGTGCAAGACATCTTATCTTTTCCACATCTGCACCGAGAATTTCATCTCTTTCCCTTTGAAGGTCATCATCAGTAAGCCCCATAAGGTACGAGAGGAAGCTGAAATTACCCTCTGCAGACGGTGTCAGTGGTGCATCCTGTCTGCTTATGGCTCCGATAATATACTTAGTCATATCTCTGTTATCGGCATTAAAATTTCTTACATAATCTGCTGCTCTCTTATAAACCTCGTAGGTTTCCATCAGATTCGGATCCCTGTAAGAAGTAAAATATCCGTTTCCGCTTCTTGTAAAGGCACACATACATCCGTATGCTCCTCCCTTTACCCTCACATTAAGCCACAGATAATCATAAGAAAATATTGTCTGCAAAACTGATAATGCACCTGTAAATTCCAGACCCTTCTTGCGGAAATTACCTGCTGTTGCCACATACTGAACCTGGCTTGAGGTCTTAAAGCCTTCATTCAATATTACCGGCTTATTCTTCTTTTCATCATCAAATTCAGGTCTGGTAGAAAGCCTTTCTGACAAATGGGTAACAGCTCCGGTTAAAATCTCCTCCGGCTCCTTGTTTCCTGTATAATTGACTGTAAGTCCCCCTCTTCTCAATATTTCACCGAGAACCGTCTTAAGTGATGTTACCAGCTCAGGATACATATCATCAAAATTATCATCCACCTTTTCAAGATACCTGTAATATTCGATTCCCTCTGTAAGCTCCTTAACCACACCTATTGGAGAAACATATGATATTGCCCTGTCGGCTGCAGTAAGATGTCCTGATGCCACCAGATCCATCTTAAGCCCCGACCTTGTCTCTCCTATTATTTCCTTAAGTCTCTTCTTATCATCAAGCTTTGACGTAAACAATATCTCCTCAATAAGATCCATAGCCTTAAATACCTGGTCGTGGAAAAATTTTGCATTGACAAGAAAATGCACATAATACTCATCCACGTTTTTTCCGTTTACTACAGATGTGGCAAAACCAATCCCTCCTGTATTAATATTAATCTCATTAGCCAGCTCATTATAGGTATACTTCTCTGTATCTACATACTTGAATATTTCTGTGAGAAGAGCTGCAACAGGATATTTGTCCGATGCAAGATCCGATATATCAAAGTTAAGATTAACATAGCTTATGCCGTTGGTAAAAATGTTATGGCTCACAACCTTAACCATCTCTATTTCAGATATCTTATTCTTAAGCTTTCTTGCATTTTTTTCTATATCACCGATTGTAAGCAGCGGTATGGTCTTAAGCTCCTCCGGAGTGCTTGGCTCATCCTGGTATTCAAGTAAATGCTTTGCATCGGCACATATTTTATCAAGCTCCTCCCTGCTTAAAGCAGCCTTATATGCACAAAGCTTTTCCTTCTCCTTTTCCTCCCGGCTGACATTAAGACCCTTTTTTGGTGCGAGAGTAATAATACTTTTGTGATTGTTGTCCAATATATATGTCTTAATCAGGCCTTCAAAAAAATCTGTGTTAATCAGGGTTTTCAGCTCTTCGTACACCTCATTCATGGAAAAAAGCTCCAATGCCCTGTCGTCATCATAAAGCCATGTTGAAAAGGCATTCAGTCCAAGCATAAGCCCCTTTGGATATCTTCCGAAGTTTGCCTCCATATGCTTAAACTCAAAGTAGTTAATTGAAGCCTGCAATGCCTTTTTATTAATTTTATCTTCAACAAGCTTTGTCAGTGTGTCCTCAATTACCTGTACAAATCTGTCCCTGTCTGCTTCATTGGCATTTTTTGCAATCACTGAAAAGGTTGGCTGTAATATTCCGTCATCATAAGACGAAAAAACATCCTTTCCTATTCCGGCATCAATTATTGCCTTCTTCAATGGTGCACCGGGAGCTGTCAGCAGAGCATGCTCCAAAACGGAAAATGCCACGCTTATTTTTTTGCTTATTCTGCTGCCGATTACAAAATTGTATGCAAGATAGGTATTGTCCTTTTCCTCATCCGCATCAGACAAAGAATAATGCTCCCTGACATATACCGGCTTTTCAAAGGGCTTTTGCTCTGTTATCTCAGAGTTAATTTCCTTATAGTCAAAATGTGAAAGGTACTCCCTGTCAATAAAATCCAGCTCTGCTACAGCATCCATATCACCATACAGGTAAATATAGCTGTTGCTTGGGTGATAATAGCTCCTGTGGAAATCAAGAAAAGCCTCCCTTGTAAGCTCAGGGATATGCACAGGGTCTCCTCCTGATTCAAATCCATATGGTGTATCAGGAAGCAGCGAAGACTCAATAATACGATAAAGCTGCTGCTCCGGATTGGAATAAACCCCCTTCATCTCATTGTATACCACTCCGTTTATCTTTAATTCCTCTGTCTCCCCGTCAACCTCATAATGCCATCCCTCCTGCATCATGATTTCGCTTCTGTCATATATATTGGGATAAAATACCCCATCCAGATAAACATGCATCAGATTATGGAAATCCTTCCTGTTGAGACTTGCTACAGGATAAACGGTTTTATCTGAATATGTCATTGCATTAAGAAAAGTATTAAGTGAACCCTTACATAGTTCAACAAAGGGATCCTTTACGGGGAATCTTCTTGAACCACAGAGAACAGAATGCTCCATAATATGGGGAACACCTGTATCATCCCTTGGAGGTGTCCTGAAGCCTATGTTAAACACCTTATTATTGTCATCATTTACAATTACCATAACTCTTGCCCTTGTTTTGTTATGGCTAAGCATATATCCTGTCCCATTAACCTCCGGTAAATCCTTTTTCTTAAGAATTCTGTACGCTTTCATCGATTCTATACTGCTCAATTTTATATCCTCCTGCTATACTATTTAAGATTTTGCGGTCCAAAGCTTTCCGGCAATAATTCTTCAAGGGTATTAACCTTATAATCCACTTCACTCCTTGCCATAATCACAAGGAATCCGTCAGGTCTTACAAACTCCCTTAATACCTGTCTGCACATACCGCAGGGAGGCGTATAGGAGAGTCCTTCCCCCTTATTCCTGCCTGTAATGGCAATTGCCTTAAAGTCTTTTTTCCCTTCGCTGACTGCTTTAAACACAGCTGTTCTCTCGCCACAGTTTCCCGGCGAATATGCCGCATTTTCAATGTTACAGCCGGTAATGATCTCACCACCGTCTGTAAGCAGCGCCGCACCTACACAAAAACCGGAATACGGTGCATAAGCATATTCTCCGGCAGCTATTGCTCTTTTAATCATCTCCCGGATTAATTCATCCGGAATATGTATATTTCTATAATCCATATTATACTTCTCCCATTATAAACCCCATTACGGTAATCCCATATTAATTATTCCCCAAGAGTAAATTCTACAACAGCCCTGATATCACCGGCATCCCGGCCTGACAGGGAAATAATATGTCTGTTGTCCCAAGATGCCCTCCTTACAATAAGCTTTTCACCATACCTGGACTGACCTTTGTATTCCACTCTTATCCTTTTAATATCAGCACCGGTTTCCATATACTCATCTGCCACCTGGATATATTTACCGTTACTCATGTGTCCGTTGTAGTCAATATCAGACTTTCTTACTGTCACCATGTCAATTTCCTTCATTTTCTCCGGAAGCTTTATCTTTCTTCCCAGCTTTTCCATGGGATATCTGTCTTCAATTTCATATCCTCTTTTGTCCTCTTCTTCGATTCTGGTTGGATGGCCTGTATTCATGTCCATAAGAGTCCACATAGAATCTGCCACAACAATATCATTGCCACTTTCATCGGTCATAATAACATTTCTCATGCCTATGGAAGCCGAAAAATCATAGGGCCAGGTCTTAACATCCACATTTTCAAGCATACCGGGAAATCTCCTGATTTCAATATTCCAGCTGATGGCAAACCAGGTTCTCCTTTTCTCCAGCATATAATCAATCCCTCTTCCTATGGACTCGGAATTAATATTAACGCAATCCTGCATAGCATTCATTATGCCATCCACTGTCATCCTTTTGTTACAGTCAATATCTGAAAATAAAATTCTTTTGGTATATGTATTCATTATGCCTCTCCAAATATATTTCTTCTAATATTGGATTATATTACAAAATCCACTTACACACAATATTTTAAGAAATAAAAAAAGTCCCGTAAACTCTGTACTCATGAGTCTAAGGACTTATTTTTATTATATTGTCAGAACAGTTCCTTTTTCAGATAAATTGAATCCTGTGGGGTAATCCTTCTGATTACACGGCATGGATTTCCTGCGGCAAGAACACCTTCAGGTATATCTCTCGTAACTACGCTTCCTGCACCTATTACACAACCATCACCTATAGTTACTCCTCCGCATACAGTAACATTTCCACCCAGCCAGCAATCATTTCCTATAAAGATAGGCTTTGAATATTCTATATCGTAAGCCTTGCCATCCTCCTTATATCTTATCCTTCTTTCATCGGGTAAAAATGGATGCATGGGCGTCAGCAGGCTGCAATTAGGACCGAAAAAAACATCTCTTCCTATTGTCACCGTGCTTATATCCAGCACTGTAAAATTAAAATTTGCATAGGTATTTTTTCCAATCCTTGTATTATATCCGTAATCAAACTGAATAGGACCCTGGAGATATACACCCTCACCACGGTCAGGTATGAGCCTTTCTAATATATCCTCCCTCTTTTGCTCCTGCTCCTCATAGGTATTATTATAATCCATACACAGTCTATGAGCCACAGCTCTGTCTTTTTCCAATGTCATATCAGTGGGATCATATATTTTCCCCATAACCATCTTTTCTTTTTCAGTCATATATCAATCTCCATGCATATATCAGCCGGACATTCCGGTCACAGGCTGCAAACAAATGTATAAGCTGCAATTTGAACAGATTATAAATCTGCAATGGAAATATTGTCAAGATAATCCGAAATAAGATTATTCAATTTTGTCCACATGCCGAGAGTCGTACAGCTATCCTTTCTCTCACAGGGGGGTGCCCCCTCCTCCAGACAGCTTACCGGAGCAAGAGTTCCCTCCGTAAGACGAAGTATATCACCTATTTTATACTCTGATGCGGGTCTGTTAAGGCGATATCCTCCGCCCTTCCCATGAACAGCTTCAACAAAATTGTTCTTTGACAAGAGAGTCATAATGCTCTCCATATACTTTTGTGAAATTCCCTGTCTCTTAGCAATATCCTTAAGAGGAATGAATTCTCCCTTTGAATTATTGGCAATATCAACAATCACTCTTATGGCATATCGTCCTTTGGTTGAAATCAGCATATTCCACCACCTGCTCTTCCTATTCTTCGGCAAATAAAGGAGTTGAAAGATATCTGTCTCCTGAATCGGGAAGAAGTGCCACAATGGTTTTGCCACGGTTTTCAGGTCTTTGTGCCAAAATTGTGGCAGCCTTTAATGCAGCTCCTGAAGAAATACCCACAAGTATACCCTCTGTAACAGCAAATCTCTTACCCTCAGCAAAGGCATCCTCATTTTCAACGGTAATTATTTCATCATATATCTTTGTGTTTAACACATCCGGAACAAAGCCTGCACCGATTCCCTGAATCTTATGTGCCCCGGCAGTTCCCTTGGAAAGCACAGGACTGGTGGCAGGCTCAACTGCTACAATTTTTACTCCCGGATTTTTTTCCTTCAAAAATTCTCCTACTCCTGTAATTGTTCCGCCGGTTCCAACACCTGCCACAAAAATATCTACCTTTCCGTCTGTCTGATCCCATATCTCAGGTCCGGTTGTTGCCTTGTGGGTTGCCGGGTTAGCCGGATTCACAAACTGACCCAATATAACAGAATCCTTTATCTCCTTATTGAGCTCCTCAGCCCTGGCAATAGCTCCCTTCATACCCTTGGTGCCATCTGTAAGAACAAGCTTTGCTCCGTATGCCTTTAAGAGATTTCTTCTCTCAACACTCATAGTCTCAGGAAGGGTAAATATTGCCTTATATCCCTTTGCTGCTGCAATTGCGGCAAGACCTATTCCTGTATTACCTGATGTAGGCTCAATAATAGTGGCACCCGGCTTAAGAAGCCCTTTTTTCTCTGCATCCTCTATCATTCCCAGTGCAATACGGTCCTTAACAGAGCCTGCCGGATTAAGATACTCCATCTTGGCAAGAATGACAGCATTTGTGGCTCCGGCATTGCTGCTGAACCTGCTTATTTTTAGAAGTGGTGTTTTTCCTATCAAATCCAATGAACTTTGTGCAATTTTACTCATATCAAAATCCTCCTTAAATTTAATATAAAGGCTAGGCTTCAAATGCCTGGCTTAAATCCTCAATTATATCGTCAATATGCTCTGTTCCTATTGAAAGTCTTATAGTATTCTGCTTAATTCCCTGGTCTTCAAGCTCCTTGTCACTCAACTGTGAATGAGTTGTTGTAGCGGGATGGATAACAAGGCTTTTTACATCAGCCACATTTGCAAGCAGTGAAAAAATCTTAAGATTGTCAATAAATCTGTGAGCCTCCTTCTGTCCACCCTTAATTTCAAAGGTAAATATGGATGCCCCTCCGTTAGGAAAATATCTTTCATATAAAGCATGATCAGGATGATCCGGTAAGGATGGATGATTAACCCTTTCAACCTTTGGATGATTAATCAGAAACTCCACTACCTTCTTTGTATTTTCCACATGCCTGTCCAGTCTGAGGGAAAGTGTCTCAACACCCTGAAGAAGCAGGAATGCATTAAACGGAGAAATTGTAGCACCTGTATCCCTTAAAAGAATTGCTCTTATATAGGTAACAAAGGCTGCCGCTCCCGCCGCATCCACGAAGGAAATACCATGGTAGCTTGGATTTGCCTCTGCAATCTGAGGATAATTTCCACTGACCTTCCAGTCGAACTTTCCTGAGTCTACAATAATGCCGCCAAGAGTAGTGCCATGTCCTCCTATAAACTTTGTAGCCGAATGCACAACTATATCAGCCCCGTGCTCAATAGGTCTTATAAGATAAGGTGTGCCAAATGTATTATCGATAACCAACGGAAGACCATGCTTATGGGCAATGGCTGCAACAGCATCAATATCAGGTATATCAGAATTGGGATTACCGAGAGTTTCCAGATATACAGCCTTTGTTTCAGGTCTGATTGCTTTTTCAAGCTCCTCAAGGTTATGTGCATCAACGAAGGTTGTAGAAATTCCGTACATTGGGAGGGTATGTGCTAAAAGATTATAGCTTCCTCCGTAAATTGTTTTCTGTGCCACAATATGGTCACCGTTTTTTGCAAGGGCCTGAATTGTATATGTAATAGCCGCTGCACCGGATGCCAGGGCAAGGGCTGCAACTCCTCCCTCCAGGGCAGCAATCCTTTTTTCCAGTACATCCTGGGTTGAGTTAGTCAGTCTGCCGTATATATTACCTGCATCAGTAAGGCCAAACCTTGCTGCCGCATGGGCTGAATTATCAAATACATAGGATGTAGTCTGATAAATCGGCACTGCTCTTGCGTTGGTAACCGGATCAGGTGTCTCTTGTCCGACATGAAGCTGAAGTGTTTCAAATCTGTAATTATTTCCCATAGTATAGTCTCCTTCCGTTTGTCCATATTTGCAAGTTTAACCTACCAAACTTGTATGTTGGTATTAAAATACTACCTTTTACCTATCTTGTCAATAGGTAAATATAAAAAATTTAAGGCAATATGCCCAGATGCTGTAAAAGTATTTTAACTCCTATAAGAATAAGCACTATACCACCTGTAATTTCTGCCTTGGCTTTATACTTTGCCCCGAAAATACTCCCCACCTTTATTCCAAAGGCTGAAAAGGAGAATGTAACCAGACCTATAAAAGCAACCGACCATACAATTGAAACCTTCATAAATGCCAGTGAAACACCTACAGCCAGAGCATCTATGCTTGTTGCTATTGCAAGGATAAACATCTCCTTTGCCTCCATGGAGGCATTCACCGGCTCATCCTCCTGCAGTGATTCCTTAATCATATTAATTCCTATAATACCGAGGAGAATAAAGGCAATCCAGTGGTCAATATTTTGTATTTTATCGGCAAAAAGGCTGCCTGCCATATATCCTATAACAGGCATAAGTGCCTGAAATCCTCCGAACCACAGTCCTGCTTTAAGCATATGAATTTTGCTGATATCTTTCAGAGACAGGCCCTTACATATAGACACGGCAAAGGCATCCATGGATAAGCCCACCGCCAGTAAAAATAATTCTAATAACCCCATTAGCTCCTCCTATAATATGAATCCGGTCAATCCTCTACAATATTATTTAACCATATTCCGCTTTTAACCATAAAGAAACCGATTATTGCCTTAATTATCTCCATCGACTGCACCAGAAAAAATACAGTAATTATATTAAGTGTGGTATATTTTGCCAGAAAGGTTGCCAGTGGAATAACCACAATCCAGCTGTAAAAGCTGTCAAACAAGAATGTTATAACAGTCTTTCCTCCTGACCTTAACACAAAATAACTGCAGTGGCAATATGCCGATACAGGCATAATGATGGCACACACAAATATAAATTTTCTGGCAAGCTCCTTTATTATAATATCATAATCATAAATATCAGGGAAATATCCACCTACAATTATCATAACAATAGCTACCATGGTACAACATACCACGCTGAAAAAGGTCATTTTCCTTGCTACATCCTTCGCCTCATCCAGCAATCCGGCTCCCAGCCTCTGACCCACTACAATAGAAATACAGGCTCCCAACTGTATATATACCACATTAAACAGATTAGTTATGGTAGATGAAACCGACTGGGCAGTAACTACCTCCAGGCCTCTTACAGAATAGCACTGGGCTATTGTAGCTATAGATGATGCCCATAGCAGCTCATTAATAACAAGCGGAGTTCCCTTAATTAATATGCCCTTAACAACCTTCCCCGGTATATACATACTTTTATATGCACCCTTTATGTAAGGATTTTTATCTGTATTTACATGAGTCCATATGAGGACAATTGCAAATTCCACAAATCTGGCTATAACTGTTGCAATGGCTGCGCCCCTGACTCCCAACGCCGGAAATGGACCGACCCCGAAAATAAGAACTATATCAAGCACAAGATTGGTAACCATGGCAGCAATTCCCGCCAGCATGGGTACAAGAGTATGACCTGTTTCCCTTATGGAGCTGATATAAGCCTGACCCAGGGCAAAGGGCAGCAGCCCAACGGACATAATAGCCAGATATTCAATTCCATATTCCAGGGCGAGGTCAATATCTCCTATGTGACCGCTGTCACTCAGATAAAGACCAATGAGCCCATCTCCCTTATATACAAATAAAAGAATTGTAATAATTGAAATCAGCACTGCCGAATATATCTTGTATCTGAATGCATACTGCTGTCCCTGATAATCTCCTTTGCCATAATACTGGGTTCCAAATATACCGGGGCCGGATACTGCACCAAATATACACACGTTAAATACAAATATAAGCTGGTTTGCAATTGCAACACCTGACATCTGCTCCTGTCCCAGCATACCCACCATAATATTGTCGAGAAAGCTTACAAAGCTTGTAATAGCATTCTGTCCGATCATGGGAAGAGCCAGAAATAGCACATATCTGTAAAATTCCTTATCTCCTATGTATTTTTCCTTAAATTTTTTCCACATAAATTCCTCCAAAACACCTTTATCCTTAGTGCAGAAAATGCACAAAAATATCCGGGATTAACATAAGCCTGTAAGCCGCCGGAAACCCCAGATATCGCAATAATTAATAATATTTAAATTATATCCTCATACGCTAAAACGAAACCGTAAGAAGCATCTTGAACTGCTCCTGTCCATATACGGCATGAGGTATATCCTTCGGCATAATAAGGGTTTCTCCCTGATTCAATATAAACACATCTTCTCCTACGGTAAATTTACCCGTACCCTCAAGAACTGTAACCATAGCATCTCCCCCGGAAGCATGGGTGGATATCTCCTCGCCCTTGTCAAAGGAAAAAACTGTGACACTTACATAATCATTCTGTACAAGAGTTTTGCTTACCACCTGTCCCTTCTGGTAGGACACCTGATCCTTAAGCAATAACTTGGTTTTTTTATCTATATTCTTATACATTGAAATTTCCTCCTTAACATAGTCTTCCGTAAAACCGAAATTTTTATTAATTGTCTTCATTCATTTTGGCAAGCTTCGCTGCCTGGTCGGCTGCGATGCAGGCATCAATTATCTCCTGTATATCACCGTTCATTATCTTATCAAGCTTATAAAGTGTAAGCCCGATTCTGTGATCCGTTACACGGCCCTGCGGAAAATTGTATGTTCTGATTTTTTCGGAACGGTCACCTGTTCCTACCTGGCTTTTTCTAAGGTCAGCCTCCGCATCGTGACGTTTTTGCATTTCTATATCCAGAAGCTTAGATTTGAGGAGTGCAAAGGCCTTTGCCTTATTCTGCAGCTGGGATTTTTCTGTCTGGCTGTATACAACGATTCCGGTAGGATAATGTGTAAGTCTTACCGCTGAATCGGTAGTATTTACACACTGGCCTCCGTTTCCTGATGCACGCATAACATCTATCCTTATATCCTTTTCGGGAATTTCGATTTCATCCATTTCATCAGCCTCAGGTAAAACGGCAACACTGGCAGTAGATGTATGAATACGTCCTCCCGACTCTGTCTCGGGAACTCTCTGGACACGGTGAACACCGCTTTCATATTTAAGAACAGAATAAGCTCCGCTTCCTGTAACAATACAGGAAATTGACTTCATACCACCAATGCCTATTTCCTCGGCCTCTACAAGCTCAACCTTCCATCTTCTGCTTTCGGCATAATGTACATACATACGATAAAGCTCTGCCGCAAACAAAGCAGCTTCATCTCCGCCTGCTCCTGCACGGATTTCGAGGATAACATTACGATCATCGTTTGGATCCTTAGGGAGAAGAAGAATCTTCAGCTCCTGCTCAGTTTTTTCTACCTCTGCCTTTGCCTCAGACAGCTCCTCCTTTGCCAGCTCCCTGAGCTCCTCATCATTTTCCTCATCCAGCATGGTGAGGCTGTCTTCTACTGTTTTTTTTGCATTTTTATACTCAAGATATTTTTCCACAATTGGAGAAAGCTCAGCCTGCTCCTTCATAAGGCTTCTGAATCTTTCCTGATTTGAAATTACAGCAGGATCGCTGAGTAAAAGCTGGAGCTCATCCAGCCGGGCAACCAAATCCTCTAATTTGTCAAACATAATATCCTCCTATATATAAATATAATTTATCTTCTTGCAATAACAATACGGTCAAGTCCTGCATAGTCCTTTTCAAGGATTACATTTTCAAATCCCGCTGAATTCAGCATGGCTTTGACAGGCTCATATTGGTTATAACCTATCTCAAACAAGGCAACGCCCCCGGATGTAAGATAGGCGCCAATTACCCTTATTATTTCCCGGTAAAAGTAAAGCCCGTCCTCCATACCGTCCAAGGCAAGGCGTGGCTCATAATCTTTTACATCCCTCATTATTTTTTCCAAATCCCCCGTTGATATATACGGAGGATTGGACATTATTATATCAAAGTCTTTTTCATTAACATTTTTGAATAAATCGGACTGTATAATATTCACAAAGCCAAGCTCAAGCCCATCTCTGTTTTCTTTGGAAAGCTCAATGGCATGGGAAGATATATCCGCAAGATAAATATCATCATTGTAAAAGCCTGCCTCTATTCTCTTTTTCCCAAAGCCAAGACCTATACAGCCACTTCCACAGCACATATCAAGAGCCTTTACTTTGGATTTATCCTTCACTTCCTTCAAAGCTGCTTCAACCAGAAGCTCTGTCTCCGGTCTGGGAATAAGAGCTCCTTCCCTCACCAGAAATGTATAACCCATAAAATCCTGGGTTCCTGTTATATACTGGCAGGGGAAATGTGTTGACCTCTTTTTTATCAAATTATTATATTCTGCCTCTTTTAGAGGTGAAACAGCACTGTTACCTTCAAGTAAAAGTCCCTGATAATCCATTTTGAAGCAATACATTGCAAGAAGCCTTGCATCACTTTCCCCACAATCTATTCCTGAATTATATAATTCCCGGGCACCTTTATTTATCAGCTCTCTTATTGTCATCCAGATATGCTCTCCAGTCCAAAACATTCTCCACAGCCACAATAGCCACCTCTGCCATATCCTCTGAGGGCTCTCTTGTAGTAAGCCTTTGTACCCACAATCCCGGCTTGCTTAACACATTTGCAAACAAATTATCATGGCTGCCGGCAAATTTTATAAATTCGTAAGAAATCCCTGCAACAACCGGCACAAGCAGAACCCGGTAAAGCAGCTTGAGCAGCAGGGTGTCGGTTCTTATACACATAAAAACAAGTATACTAACTATCATTACGATAAACAGGAAGCTTGTTCCACATCGTTTATGAAAGCGGGAATGCTTCATCACATTGTCTACCGTAAGCTCCTCACCTGCCTCCAGACAGTTAATACATTTATGCTCTGCACCATGGTACATAAATGTTCTCTTTATATCCTCCATTCCTGATATAAGAGCCACATATATTAAGAAAATCACTATTCTGATAATTCCCTCAACAAGCCCAAGCAGCACATTGTTTGAAATAAATCTGTCCAAAAGAGATGCCAGATACGCAGGAAGAAGCATAAAAAGTCCAATTGCCACAATCAGTGAAAGAGCCACGGTGGTAAACATAAACAAACCGTCATTTCCCTTCTTGTCATCCTTCTTGTTTTCTTTTTTGCTTTTCTTTTTTTCTTTATCTTTATCTTTATTTTTGTCTTCTTCCTCTTCATCATAAAATGAAGCAGAATACATAAGTGTTTTTATACCGATAACCAGGGATTCAACAAAATTGAAAACTCCCCTTATTATCGGAAAACCCAAAAGACTGCATCTGTCCCTGGCCGGTTTGTATTGTTCAACCTTAACCTCTATTTCCTTGTCAGGCTTTCTTACGGCAATGGCATATTTGTCATTGTTTTTCATCATTATTCCCTCTATTACAGCCTGACCGCCTATACTTACTCTTCCCATTACTACCTCATATCAATAAAATAGGCTTGCTACGGATTCGCGTAACAAGCCTTATAGTTCATTATTCAGTAACTACGCCTGAGAAACACCATACTTACGGTTGAACTTATCAATTCTACCACGAGCCTGAGCAGCCTTCTGCTGACCAGTATAAAAAGAATGGCACTTTGAACAAATTTCAACGTGGATGTCTTCCTTTGTTGAACCAGTTACGAACTCGTTACCACAGTTGCAAACAACCTTTGCCTGATAATAATCTGGATGGATTCCTTCTCTCATGTTATTCACCTCTTTATAATAAAATTATCTATGAGAACAGGCAAACGCCTTGATTCTTCATACTCACAACAAAAAGTATTCTACCATAGCACAATAGTAAATTCAAGTACTTTTTTAGAAAAAAACAATTTTACCTTCTGAGAAGAGATTTTTTGACCAAATCCACAAATTCCTGATTATTTCTGGTGCGTACAAACAGCTTAAGAATTTCTTCAATGGTTTCCTCAGACTTGATTCCGGACATTGCTTTTCTGAGTCCGTTAACTGCCTCTAATTCCTCAGTAGAAAGAAGCAAATCATCTCTTCTGGTACTGGACTTTGCTATATCTATAGCCGGGAATATTCTCTTTTCCGAAAGCTTTCTGTCAAGAACCACTTCCATGTTACCGGTTCCCTTAAATTCCTCAAAAACCACATCATCCATTCTGCTGCCTGTTTCCACTAAAGCTGTGGCCAATATTGTAAGACTTCCGCCCTCTCTCATATTTCTGGCCGCACCGAAGAACCGCTTTGGCATATGTAATGCAGCAGGATCAAGACCTCCCGAAAGAGTTCTTCCGCTTGGTGGAACAGTAAGGTTATATGCCCTGGCAAGTCTTGTTATGCTGTCAAGAAGAATAACCACATCCTTCTTATGCTCCACAAGGCGCTTAGCCCGCTCAATAACCATCTCCGAAACTCTCTTGTGATGATCCGGAAGCTCATCAAAGGTAGAATATATTACCTCAACATTTTCCCCTTCGATTGACTCTCTTATATCCGTAACCTCCTCAGGTCTTTCATCTATGAGGAGAACTATCATATGTATGTCCTTATTATGTATGCTTATGCTCTTGGCAATAGCCTTAAGCAGGGTTGTCTTACCTGCCTTAGGAGGTGAAACTATCATTCCTCTTTGTCCTTTTCCTATAGGAGATAAAAGATCTACTATTCTGATTGCGACAGGTGCACCATTTTCATCCAGACTGATTCTCTCGTTAGGGAAAATCGGTGTAAGCTCTTCAAAAGGAACTCGTTTAGCAGCCTCTGACGGTAAAAATCCATTGACATGTTTAATGTAAAGCAATGCTCCAAACTTTTCCCCCTGGGTTTTAAGTCTTATAGGACCCCCTATAATATCTCCCTTTTTAAGGCCGAATCTTCTTATCTGGACAGGTGATACATATATATCCCTGTCTCCCGGTAAATAATTGGCACTTCTGATAAACCCATAGCCGTCTGCCATTACCTCAAGTATTCCGTTAGCAGATTGTCCACTGTCTAATTCCTCATTATACTCCTGACCGTCATAATACTTAAGAATTCCCGTATGGGGCTGTACATTTTCCTGCTTGCTTTCCGGTTTATTCTCATACCTGGAATCATTCTTCATCTCAGGTTTTACTATCTGTCTTTGTTCAGATTTTTGTTCAGGCTTTACGCCCTGTCTTGCATCTGACTTTGTCTCAGGCTTTACGCCCTGTCTTATATCCGACTTTGTCTCAGGCTTTACGGCCTGTCTTACATCTGACCTTGTCTCAGGCTTTACGCCCTGTCTTACTTCTGCCTTTGTCTCAGGCTTTACAGCCTTTTTTGCATCTGATGCTTTGGTATCATGTCCTTCATCTGCTTTTTCTTTACTCAGGTTTTCCAAATAAAGAGCCAGCTCTCCTTTCTTCAGGGTTGATACATTCTTAATTCCATTTTTCTTGACATATTCTTTTAATTCTGCCAAGGACGCCTTTTTAAAATCCATAAAAACTCCTTTTCACTTGATAATAAACAACGGGATAAAACTAACGATTTGTTAAACACTGAGTATTTCTCGACTTGTCTATACTAGTATATTAGCATATAAAGTACGAAAGGTAAAGCAAAAATAATATACTTCTTGCTTTTTTCAATATTGTGGTTTATAGTTTATTCAATATTCTAAAGAAAATCAATATATGGAGAACATTATGGAAGGTTTACTGCTGTACAAACTTATAATTTTATTCATGCTGGACAGAACTGATTATACTATGACTAATTCCCTGGTATCGGACTTTGTCGTCGGCAAGGGATACACAAGTATATTTAATCTCCATGAATCTCTTAGCGAGCTTATTTCCAGTGATTTCATATCCACTGACACCATCAGGGATACTATACACTACAAGATCACAAACTCCGGCGAAGAGGCTCTTTCTCTCTTTGAAAACCGGCTTCCATATGCGATTAAGCAGGATATATTGGAATATTTAAAAGCAGAACGTATAAATGTAAAAAACGAATCAGAGATTACAGCTGATTACTTTTATAATGATGCCAACTGGTATACTGTCCAATGTATAATTAAGGACAGAAAAGAAGTTCTTATGGACCTCAAGTTTGATGTTCCCACAAAAACCCAGGCTGAAAATATATGCAACAACTGGCGTTCCAAAAGCTCTATGATATATGAATATCTTGTTAATCAGCTATGGCCTGCTGAATAAGGCTCCATATTTCCTCTCTTCCCTGCTTTGTAGCAGCGGAAAATGCAACAATTTTTGTATCGGGTAAAGTATTGAGCCTGTCCCTTATAGCCTTTATATTTTTTGCAAGCTGGCTTCTCTTTATCTTGTCCAGCTTGGTAGCTATTATAACAGGAGTGTATCCATTTGCGGTAATCCAGTTATACATTGTCACATCATTTTCTCCCGGAACATGTCTTATATCAATAAGAAGGAAAACTGTCTTAAGCTGCTTTGATGTATGAAGATATTTTTCAATCATCTTACCCCATTTATTTCTTATTTCCTGGGAAACCTTTGCATAACCATATCCCGGCAAATCAACAAAATACAATTCCTTATTAATGTTATAAAAATTTATTGTCTGTGTCTTTCCCGGGGATGATGAGGTTCTGGCAAGGGATTTTCTGTTTAGCAATCCGTTTATCAAAGAAGATTTACCAACATTGGATTTACCGGCAAAGGCAATTTCCGGCATGATATTATCCGGCAATTTACTGGTTATTCCACACACAGTTTCCAATTCTGCACTCTTAATAATCATATTATCATTCCTCCGTTACTCTTTATATATCGCCTTACAAACAGGTTGCCTTACAAAGCTTTTCCTGTGAAACAAAAAATCCAGGGTCTTTTTTTGCAGCTGTAGCTGCCCAAAAAGGCCCTGAATCTAATTTAAGCTATACTATCCTCATTATGTCTGATATGCTTTCTGAGATTATTCTTTTTGGTCCGGGGCTTATCCGAATAAGTAATCTCCGGTTTATCCTCTCCGGTAACAACTCCCTTAGTTATCTTGCAAGCTGTAATATACTCATCTGACGGCATCTCATACATAAGATCCATAACTACATTTTCCATTATAGCTCTGAGCCCTCTCGCGCCTGTCTTTCTTTCTGTAGCCTCTTTGGCAATTTCCCTCAAGGCATCCTCATCAAATGTAAGTTCAACACCATCAAGCTCAAAAAGCTTTTTATATTGCTTACATATTGCACTCTTTGGCTCAGATAAAATTCTTACAAGAGCATCCTCATCAAGCAGATCCAAAGTTACCGTAACAGGAACACGTCCTACAAATTCAGGTATAATTCCATATTTTACAAAATCCTGTGGTGTGACATGCTTTAGTAATTGTCCCACATTCTCCTGGGACTGGTTAATCACATCTGCATTAAAGCCTATCGACTTTTTGCCGATTCTGTTTTCGATAATCTTCTCTATTCCTTCAAATGCACCGCCACATATAAATAATATGTTAGTTGTATCAATGTGCATAAACTCCTGCTGTGGATGCTTACGTCCACCCTGTGGAGGAACAGACGCAACAGTACCCTCTATAATCTTGAGAAGAGCCTGCTGGACTCCTTCACCTGAAACATCTCTGGTAATAGATACATTCTCAGATTTTTTGGTTATCTTATCAATCTCATCAATATATATAATTCCACATTCAGCCCTGTCAATATCATAATCTGCAGCCTGAATCAGCTTAAGCAGAATATTCTCTACATCCTCACCTACATATCCTGCTTCAGTTAATGTAGTAGCATCAGCAATGGCAAAAGGAACATTGAGAAGCTTTGCAAGTGTCTGAGCCAGATAGGTCTTACCTGAACCTGTAGGACCAATCATAATTATGTTACTTTTCTGAAGCTCAACATCAAAATCCTTTTCTGCAAGTATTCTCTTATAATGGTTATATACAGCTACGGAAAGAACCTTTTTTGCCTCATCCTGACCGATGACATAATCATCAAGAAATTCCTTTATCTCCTTTGGTTTAAGAAGATTAATATCTGAATCAGCTACATCATTGTCAAATTCGTCCTGTATAATCTCTGAGCAGATTTCAATACATTCATCACAGATATATACTCCCGGACCTGCTATCAGCTTTCTAACCTGTTCCTGACTTTTATTGCAAAAGGAACACCTTAATTTTTTTCTATCGTCCACGTGATTAGACATATAGACACCTCTTTATAATCATTTTAAGCCAAAGAGTATATTATACCTCTTTGCAATTTTCAACAAGGAAATCAAGGGCTTTTCTTGCTGCAACATCCTTCTTTACCTGCTCTAATTCCTTATCACCCATTATCTCCTTAAGTTTTTCAGGCTCCATCTGATATGTTGATGCCATATCCTGAATCTCCTCTTCTACCTCTGAATCAGAAACCTGAATATCCTCAGCCTTAGCAACTGCCTCTAATACAAGACTTGTCTTAATTCTTGCAATAGCATCAGGCTTAACCTGCTCTAACATCTCATCCTTTGTCTTGTTCATAATCTTGAGATATTGCTCCATCTGAAGACCCTGATACATCATTCTCTGGGAAAACTCCTCAAAAATCTTCTCCTGATTGTACTTAATCATTGCCTCAGGAATCTCAACCTGTGATTCCCCGGCAACCTTTTCAACTACCTTGCTCTGCTTTTCCCTAAGAGCATCCTTGGTTTTCTTTGCTTCAAGTGTTTTCTTCACGTCCTCCTTGTACTCTGCATAAGTATCAAAGGATGACACCTCACTTGCATACTCATCATCAAGCTCAGGCAGCTCTATAGCGTTAATGCCAACAAGCTCAACCTTGAATAATGCAGGCTTTCCTGCAAGCTCTGACGCATGATAATCCTCAGGGAAGGTAACTTCAACATCAAACTTGTCTCCTATATTCTTACCTACTATCTGATCCTCAAAGGTGTCAATAAAGGAATGTGAGCCTAAAACAAGCTTATGATTCTCTCCCTTTCCACCGGCAAAGGACTCTCCATCCATAAAGCCTTCAAAGTTGATTGTAACCTCGTCATCAAGCTTTGCAGGTCTGTCCTCAACAGGTACGGATCTTGAATTCTGCTTCTGCTCCTCAAGAATCTTAGCCATAACTTCATCCTCAGTAACCTGTGTATCAATTTTATCTATCTGTACATTTTTGTAATCTCCAAGCTTAAGCTCAGGCTTTGTAGCTACAAGAGCAGTGAATATAAAGTTCTTACCCTTCTCGATTTGCTCAACATCTATCTCAGGATTAGATGTAATTTCAAGATCACAATTTTCTATTTCCTTTGGATAATATTCATTGATAAGCTTATTAGCAGCATCCTCATAAAATACAGCAGGTCCATACATCTTTTCAATATATGCCTGAGGCACCTTGCCCTTTCTAAAGCCGGGAACGGCAAACTTATGCTTTTCCTTCTTATATGCTTCTGTCATCGCCTTGGTGAACTCCTCGGCTGGGACCTCAATAGTAAGCTTTGCCATACTTTTCTCTAATTTTTCAACTGATAAACTCATTTATTTTTCCTCCTTGTATTGCATACAAACGCACTATTCGTTAGATTATACCATAAGAATATTCCTAAGTCTATATTTTTAGTGCAAAAAAGAATTAAAAAATGGGCCTGTTTATATTTTATGCAACAGCCTCTGCCATTATCACTAATATAAACAAGCCCTTGGTTAAAAGTTATAAATTACATTGAATTTATTACTTTCCTGACATCTGCTCTTCCTGTCTCTTGATCATCTGTCTTACCATCTCACCACCGATAGAACCTGACTCACGGGATGTTAAATCACCGTTATAACCCTGCTTAAGGTTAACACCAAGCTCATTGGCAACTTCCATCTTGAACTTATTCATAGCGTCCTTTGCTTCAGGAACACTTACAGAATTACCTTTTGAATTAGACATGATAAATACCTCCTAAATTTTAATAGACATTTTATGTCTTAGGAATATTATCTGAAAAATTCATAATAATATTACTGGTAATTTTTGCAATAAATTCTATTTCGTTCTTTTTCTTTTTACAGCCATAACTACCATAAATGTCAATGAAACAAATAACAGTCCCGCAAGCAGTAATATGTTAACAGTATCACCGGTATTAGGTGTATTGGTTGAATCCATATATGTATACTTTTTATCTGTGTTACTGCTTGTATTATCCTTATCACCCGGTTTTATGGTTGCATCGGGAGCATTAACATTATTATCCTGCTTATTCCTATCCTTTGCGGTAAACCAGGCGGCAATAATTGTGTCCTTTGTAATCTTTGAATAATCAGTATCCCAGCCCGAGAAAGTATATATATACTTTTCGGTGGCAGTCTTGGTCGGAAGCTGTGTAGGAGGTGTAGCTGAGCTGCCTGCTTCCACAGTCTCTGTCTTCATAACTTTTCCATCACCGTCAACCCACTTTACAGTATATGTTGCCGGAGCAGCAACCATTCTATACAAGGCATATATTGAAAAATGATTAGTATTAACAGTCACATAATTCTTTGATAATACCATATCCGAATCACTGTCCCAATTAATGAATGTATAATCATTACCTGTATTATGTATAGATGCAACATATATTTTCTGTCCTGACAGGCTTCCCAGAGGGAAGGAAATTGTAACAGGATCATAAAGGTCGGACACATATGACGGAGTTCCGTTTATAAGATTTCCATTGGCATCTCTTACCTCTTTGATTATATACAGCCTTATGTATCTTTCCACAACAGCGGATTTGCCAAGCTTAGAGGCAAATATTCCCTGCTCCTCCGGAGATATCTCTGTTACATTTATATTGTCAGCATATAAGCATATATCTATCGTACCGCCCTGGGCAAGAGCCGCTTTGTCATCAGGAGTTATGGCACCCTCATACCAGGTAGTGTCATATATTTTTTCAAGTCCGTCGGCTGAAATATTAATTGCATTATCCTTAATCACTACAGAGGTACTCATTGCATTGAGCACAAGATTAATTCCACCGTTAAGTGCATAATCCTCCGGATAAACAATTCCACCGTTTTCAACTGTAACAGCACCGGTTTTTGTAAGCTTTCCGTTAGTTGCCACAACCCTGTACACACCATCATTTACATTGTCAAACCTGTATGCCGACTCTCCGGCTGATTCAATGGTATCGGACGCAACCACTGTATTGCCCTCATAAAGGCTCACATATACCGGATATGTTTCATTAACTCCCGGTGCATAGCTCACTGTACCTGCTACAGAGCCTGTTGCGTCAGGATTGCTTGTTCTGAAGCTTCCCTCAAAGGTTTTAACTTCATTGGATGTTTTTGTCTTTGCATATATCTTATACCAGTATACGGTATTTTTCTTAAGGTTATTAAATCTGGCATCAAGATGCAATCCGTAGCCTTCCTCAGTCTTGTTATAGAGGCAGCCTGAATATGTACTGTCCTTATCCTCTCTGAGTGTAATATAGGCATCGGCAATATCATAGGTTCCCTTGTATATAAATGCTTCAAGGTATGCTCCTGTTTCTGTAATACCTGTTATAGGATTAACAGATATTGTCAAAGGATTAAAATGCTCCTCGTCAGAGATATTGCCTGCATTATCCTCCGCACAGATTACAAATTCATCTCCATAGGTTGCATCAAAGCTTCCTGTAACAGCGCCCTGCTCCTCTATAGTATCTACAGCATTGCCATTAACTGTAACCTTATCCTTGTTAACACCACTAACCTCATCTACTATTCTGAATTTTACATTAATTCTGCCATCATCATCCGTAGCAGACTCTGTTATATAAATCTCAGGGGCATCAACATCCACCGAAAGCTCTCTTGTGGTTTTTTCACTCTTAACTCCAGATGCACTTTCAGCCCATGCCTCAATAGTAATACTGCCCTCATATTTGAGTGTAAATACCTCGTCAGCCTGAGTGAACCTGCTTTCACGCTCTCTGTCCTCTGTTATAATCTTATAATGTGTAGTTACAGGAACATTATCCCTTGTAACCTCAGATGATTTAATCTGAATTTCCGGCTGATCCGATATATACCATCCGTTATTACCTGTTGTTCCCGTAATATTGATAACCGGCTTGTCAGGTGTAACATTGGATACATTGTTGAGATTTATATTCTTAGAAGCTATATTTCCCGCATTATCAGCAGCCTGAATAACATATTCTCCCGACTCTGTAAGCTTCTTCTCATAACTGTCGGATGCACTCCAGGTTTCAACAGGTACAAGGCTGCTTCCATCCTTTTTGTACAATACTACGGATGCAACACCACTTTCATCCTCTCCCTCTGTAACAGTAAATTTCAATATTACAGTGTTTACATATTCTGTTGAATACTCTGTGTTGTCACTGATTACAGGCTCCTTTGTATCAAGAAGAAACGGTCCGACCTCGTCAAGCTCTGCCCTATTGCCTGCATTATCCATCAATATTCCCTTTATAACGTAATTACCGGGAACAAGAGTGCTGTCAGACAATTCCTTGTTGAAGGTATATTCAAGCACCTTCCCATATCCGGTTGCTGTAACTGCATAATCGGTAGAAGCTGTCTGCTTATCACTAATCACAGCACCGCTTGGATCTGTTATTATCCACTCAATACTGTTAACACCGCTTTCATCATCCTTGCTGTCCACAGAAAGATTCAGGCTGTTATACCATGTATCCGAAACAGCGGCAGAGCCTCCGGCTGAAGCCTGTATAAATGATGAATCAATAGTATTTTCTACCATCCACTCATAATATCCGTCTCCTACCGGATTGTTCTCAATATATTCAACACATTCATCAACCTTAATCTTGTTGACAACGGATTTGTTACCTGTTTCATCTACCGCATATACAACAAGCTGTCCATATTCACCAGGATGAATGGTAACTCCTGCTTTGTACCTTCCTGTAATACCATCCTTTATAAGCTGCACTCGATTAGAAAGATTACCTATTATATCTCCGTTTTCATCCACGAAGCTGTAATATAAAGAATCGCACCCGCTTCCCTCTGAACTGTATTCAAAGGTTATGCTGAGACTGTCAATATAAGCTCCGTCCTCTGTAGTCTGTGAGTGGAAATATGCGCCAAAAGGAAGCTTGTTAAAGTAAAAATATTCAGGGGAAACAGAATATTTTTCAAGGCTTGGCCCTGTTGTATCCACATTAAGGTTACTCAGTGTAACAGTCTGTGTGACTGCTCCCGTCAGTGTACTGTACATCTGAATATATACTGTTCCGTTAACCATATCCGGAACATCAACCGAAGTTGCTGTAAACAATCCTTCGACCTCGCTCTTTGACATTGCAGGGTAAATATCCTGGCTGGCTGCAGTAAACATTCTGATTCTGTTATATTTTTCTCCGTATGGAGTAATTGTAAGTCCCGGATAAAATCCATTGGAGCTCTTGTCGGTGCTGAGTCTGAAATTAGCTGTGGACGTAGTTGTTTCGCTATACATTATGCCCTCGTCCCTTGTTACGGTAAAGCTGCTCTTATCACTGTCCTGGGCCATGGCATAATTCTTGTTTGAGCTGTTAAATACCGGTGCAATGTCATAAGTTCCCGGATTACTGTACAGGACTCGCTGTGTACTGAAGGACACTGCTCCCAGACGGCTCTCTATATATAACATTTTGTCATCATCGGTAAGAAGCCCCTCATATATGGCTCTTTCATTTTCGGGAAGCTGTTCCGGATTCTTCAGATAAACTACATATGAAGGATTATCCTCACCATATAATACAGTGTCATCCTCACCCTCCGGAAGCTTTATGCCAATGCTCAGATACTTTGGATATACGGTTGCCACTCCGTAAACCTCTACGGTTGATGCAGCTGTTATACCGGTAAGCACATAATTGCCAAGCTTATCCGCATCACCGGCAAGCTTAACACCGGTAAGCTTAATGTCCTTGTTATATCCCGCGTCCTCGTTAAGTAAGGTAGCATTGCCGTCCACTGTGAGATAAACATTATCCTTTCCTGTATCGGCAAACTCTACTACTCCCTCCAGCTCGACTCTTGGGCTGACAGCAATCTGATTGTCACCGTTGTAAGATTTGTATGGTTCCTGTGACCTGCCCGGATCTCTTATCGATTCCGGATCAATTGTAACCTGCTTTTTAGATGCATTAAGGGTAACAATATACTCTGAAACCCTTTCATCCTCAGGAGTTGAAGGATCATCCACCGCCTTGTTATCTGTGACGGTAAGTGTAACGGAAACACCGCCTGCATTAGTTACCTTCATAATCTGTCCGCTGATCTTAAAATAAGTTCCGCCGTTAGTCACACCAAGACCGTAGCTTCCCAATGTCTCAATATCTGCCTGGGAAATACTGTATGTAAATTCAGACTGGGTATTATCATTATAAATTGCCTGTATAATCGTACTTACATCATCACCGTAGCTTCCTGAAATACCTACTGAGGTTCCGTCAGAAGACACTACACCATCGTCTGAGGCAGAAAGATGAATATTCTTGTATGCCCATATGGCTGTAAGCCTTCTTCCTGTAATATTAGGATTAAGTGTCACATCTGTAACCGGATCAAACAAAAGTGTTGTGTCTACAGGAGTGTCAATTGAAAATACAGTTGAATTATATTTCCATCCGCTTAATGTATATGCATCACTCTGTGCCCAGAATTCCTCTCTGGAAGGAAGCATCTGATTTGAGCCATATGTATACTCAAAGGTCCGGATTTGCTGGCTGCCATCCTTGACAGCAGCATCAGAAGGCGGATTATCTCCTATGGCATCAAATGATACCTCACCCTTCATTGCTTCCCATTCTCCCGAAAGGGCAATCTCATCAATCATATGTCCAACCGGGATAACTACGGTTGTATCGGGAGCATAATATGTATTATTGAACTTAAGTCCTGCAAAGCTGTAGCCTGTCATATAATAGTTATAATCCGCCGCATTCTTCACAGTGTATGAAATCTCCGGATATATGCTTCCCTCCACAGGTGTTGCCGGAGCAGTCTCTGTAATCTCGGGAAGATTCCCCTTGCTGTCAACTATCCTGACAGGATATGAATTACGGGTAGCCTTGAAATAAATATTATAGGAATTATTTACGGCAACCCATGTGTCTTGTAAGGTTCCGTCTCCGATAGATGAGGTACATCCCGGATCAAGATAAAATCCGTCAATTGTAATATGGTTCTTCTGCTCTCCTCCTGAGCTGCTGAACATATAATTAATAAGGCTTTCCTCAGACAAAGTGTCTATTTTGTAATCAGAAATATCATCTCCGCTCTCACCCGGCTTAAGAGTCACATTGGTTCCCGAATGAACAAGATGAGTATCGTTGTTCTCGTCTACTCTGTAATATGTAACTGTATATGACGAATAATCAACATTGCCTGCAGGCGCATACAAAACAGGCTCATCCTGTGATTTTGCATCATATTCATCTGCATTGCCTCCGTTTCCTGCTGACGAGGTCAAAAATACAGACTGGGTTACCAGCATGACCATAATCATAACCGATGCTACCAGCTTCTTTTTATTGCTCTTCCCCCAATACAGGGCATTACTTACGGCGCTGATAACAGCTACCAGTACCAGAGTCGGATACACAAGTATCCTGTGTTTTTTTCCTGCATTAAGTAATTTTCTGATAATCCGATCCTTCAATTTCATTCACTTCACCTCATCCTCATACAAATGTCTGAGCCCTTCCTTACATATAAATAATATATAAATATAAAATATGTATTTTACAAATATCAATTGCCGTATAAATATAATTATTCACACTATGCCTTATTCTATCATATTGAAGCGTAAAATTAAATACCCTATTAAGAAATTTGAGAAAAAATACTAAATATTGGTGCTTAACCTGAATATAATACTAATGGTTGTAAAATGAATGTGTAATAAAGAATGTACTATAGAAAATATATCGGAAAATTCGAAAAAAAATAAGAAAAAATGATTAATAATGTAACGTCTGCTTCCAGAGCGGCTGATACCTTCCTTCAAAAAAGGAATCCAGATTTGCATTGAGATATTCTACTTCCCTCCTGACTTCGGCTTCAGTCATTCCCTCCCGGTAAAAGGGCTGTTCCTGTAAAATAATCCTGCTGTAATAGCTGTCCCTGGCATATCCGGAATATTCCTTCCCTGTGTCGGTATTATGTTGCGTATTATCCATATATCTACCTCCTAAAATTAATTTTAAGATATACTAACATGTAAGACATTTATCGGTCAAACCCATTTTTGTATATATATGGTACAAACATATATCCTTTTATATTGTCCGTTATTCTCTTTGCTACTTAGGATAATTCATTCTGCTGTCGTCCGGATTTTCCAGGACATTATCAATATATCTCTGCGAAATATACCTTGCCATAGGCAGATTCATATCAAGATAATTGCCGCAATCAGTGGCTGATGCCCCCGGTACCGGTCCATCATATCCCGCCATAAATGCAAACATTTCCTTTATAAGAGGAATCACATCACGGGAGGTATACCTGCCGGACATAATAAGGTAAAAGCCTGTCCTGCAGCCCATAGGTCCAAAGTATATTATCCTGTCTCCGTAATCCTTATGATTTCTGAGAAACGTAGCTCCCAGATGCTCTATGGTATGAACCTCTGCCGTATTCATAACCGGTTCATAATTGGGTCTTGTTATCCTTATGTCAAAGGTTGTCACAGGATTGCCTGAAACCTCATCAATTCTTGATACATATATTCCGGGCAGCAGCCTTGTATGATCAATTGTAAAGCTGGTAATTTTTTCCATGGTGTTTTTTCTCCTTGCCAAAAGTATTATTCAGTACATATATAATCGGATAAGCAGCTATATATTGTTAACAAGCTCCTTTAAAAGTCTCACCGTATTCTCTATGGCCTGTGCTTCAAAGGCCGGATAATCCATAGTGGCACTGTTATCTGCCTTATCCGAAATAGCCCTGATTATAAGGAATGGAATATTATTGAGATATGCCGCCTGGGCAATGGCAGCTCCCTCCATTTCAGTGCAATATCCGTGAAAATTCTCTAAAATAAACTCTTTCTTTTCTCTGTCGGAAATAAACTGGTCTCCGCTTACTACCCTTCCTTCAAAAACATGTATATCCGGATTAACCTTATTGCATATGCTGTGTGCGGCTTTTCTCATTTTTTCATCAGCCTTAAATACAGATGTTTCCATTCTCGGAATAATCCCCGGGGCATATCCAAAGCCGGTGGCATCCATATCATGCTGGATGGCATCAGTAGCAAGAACAATATCACCTATGTCAATATCAGCATTCAGGCTTCCGGCAATCCCTGTATTAATGACACCGTCAACCTTAAATATATCACATAATATCTGGGTACAAATAGCCCCATTAACCTTTCCGATTCCGGAACGTACCACAACTACATCCTTTTTCTTCAGCTTTCCCTTATAAAATTGCATGGATGCAATGTCTGTAAGCTCAATATCATCCATGTCATCCACAAGTTTTGCAATCTCCTCGTCCATTGCTCCGATTATTCCCAGCATACTTTTCTCCTTATCCTTGTATATATCCTTGTCAGTCCTTGTATAATAACACTAATTCCGTATTATATCAACCTATGGGTTCTGTATATTTATGTCAATCCGAAGGTTTCATATATGATTTTTTTTGCCTTTTTAATCCTGTTAAGTAAAGCCTCATATATATTTTTTTCCAGGCAATCAATATCTGTGTCATCATTTTCTATAACAATATCACTTAAAAAAAATGTATTTAAAATAAACATAGTTATTTCGTTTACGTCCTCTTCTCTTCCCTTTATTTTTAACCTTGTAAGTGTGCTTCCGATATCTTTGATAAAGAAATGCCAATCCTTTATAAAAATCTGATTCAGGGCGATATTTCTCTCATCCAGCCATTTTTTTACCTTGATTTTTGTCCTGTCGGTTTTTGTACATTCATTTGTCTGTAAAAAATAGCTGTAATCATCCTCTCCATATATTCTGCCAAGAGGGAACAGTCTGCAAATACCCGGTCTTTCACTATGAATACCGCATCTTCCGTCACTGTCTAAAAAGCTGCATTTATCCTCCCTGTTCATGGCTATATTGGGAAGAATAAGACCGTCTACCACATTAAGTTCGATTCTTTTGTCATTAATCAGCTCCTGAACCCCTTTGCCTGTTTTCCTCTTAAGCCTCCACATATCAAGAGGATCCAAAACTATAGTATTTCCTGCATTTGTACAGCATTTGTTGCAATTACGGCACATACCCGTATCAGCCTTAACCATATCATTAAGTCCATATAATCTTCCGTCAGATATTTCATTCATGGAACACTCTCTTTGCATTATTTCACCACCTATTAAAATAGGATTGCATCCTAAAATAGGATTGCATCCTGACAACTAAACTGCCGGGATGCAATCCTCATTATTGCTTATAATCTATGTGATAAAGGAGTTCTAGGTCAAGTTATAAAGCTTATCCTTGTATTCAACCTTTATCCTCTTTCTTGTCTTGTTACCGTTAGTATCAACGACCTCGATAACTATATATACATACTTACCGTTTGTTAAGTACTCAGGCTTAATCTCCAGATTGTCATAATCTATACCACCTGTCTTATTAAGAGGAACCTTAATAAGCTTGCCTGCCTCAACTTCCTTAGGTGAGTACTTCTTAATAAGAACATCATCTGTACCTAGACCAATTGCTCCGTCAAGCTCATAGTATACATTGATTTCCTTAAGAACAGCACCACTGCCCATCTTAAACTCAAAGGAGAAATCCGGACGGGTTATATTCTCATCAATCTTATATACATATTCCGAGCCCTGCTTCTTAACAATATTGTTAGTCTTATTGTCATCTGTAGAGCTGTAGTCATATGCCTTAATCTCTGTTACAGGAATATTTGTAACTGAGTTACAGATAACATTAATATAGAGCATTCTCTCATCGTTATTATCCTTATTCTGTCCTGTAACCTTTGTATGGCCGGCGCCACAGTAATTAAGATTACCGACAGAGTAGATAAAGTAATTATCAGTACCGTCATGAGGAGTGGCAGCCTGCATCTCTGATGCCTTCTTGTTATTGCTTCCTCCTCCGATTGTATACCATACCGACAAATCCTCGTTTTGTAAATCAAGAGCATAAGCCTGGGCATGAGTCGGTGCAATATTAAGCTCATCACTAAGATTAAACGGATACATTGTCATGATACCCTTGTTAGTCTTGCTGGCCTTGTTGGAACCAAGACTTGCCACACTGGCCGAATAACCATTCTGTGTACATGCATGCCAGTCAACAGTAGCATACCTGTAAGGTGAATAATATTCATTGTCATTATGTCCAAGATTTAAGCTGTCTGTATAAGCATACAACGGAGAATAATACCTGGCTCCTGTCTGATTCAGCTTACCGAATACATTATTCATATCATTTTTCCATGAATAATATCTTGATGTATCATCCTTTGCCTTATATGAAAGATTAGGCAATGTATATTCGTCGGCTGTATATCCCTCCTTGAGCTTATATGGAAGATACCATGCATCATTAGGAGTATAGGTTGTAGTAACCTCTTTTTCAGTATAATTCTTAACCTTAAGCTTAACGATACCATTTGCGTCAGTGGTTCCTGTATAGGTTTCACCATTGATAACCGCTGTAATATCACCGTTTGTATAAAGGTTATTATTCTTGTCATATACTGTTATTGTAAAGTTAATCAATTCCCCGGCTGATAGAGTTCTTCCTGTACGCTGTATATTAAAGCTATTATAATTGTCAGTGTCAAGCTTAATCTGCATGGAGATATTTTCCTTCTTTGCCGAAAGCTGAAGGTTGTTATATTGCTTTCCGTTGACAGTTATACTTGTATTATAGGTTTCATTGTTGCTTATTATCTGCTGGACAGTCTCTGTAACCTGCTTGTTTCCGCTTACAATATCTGTATCCAGCTCAGCGTGGTTTTTATCCATTCCGTAATAATCAATAAGCATTGCCGTAAGGTTCTTTGAACCTGCGTCAGAATACTTTGTAAGAGTATCGTGGAACAGAATCATCTGTCCGCCACCCTCGATATAGCCTGCAAGGTTATCAAGTGCAGCCTGTTCCTTAATATCATCACCACAGAAGGATTCTGCCGGTCCGATAATAACACTCTCGTAGCAGCCAAGAAGCCAGTTATTGTAATGAGCTAATCTGTTGGCTTTATCGTAAGCCTCCTTAAGCTCTATCTTCCTGTCTCTTACTTTTGCATATGCTTCATACAGCTTCTTATATTCTCCGTAATGCCATGCAGGTGTATTATTAACATTATTCATGTCTCCGAGGAATAAAACATAATCCTCATACTGACCGGAATTATAGATATAATTAAATGCCTTATTAGTATTTGCATTACCTGTATCCTTTACAGAAAGTACAAACTTCTTAAGATTATACTCCGCTAAGGCAAGCTCATAGGTAGGATCGGACTTCAATGTTGTCTCAAGCCCACTCATATCACCTGCTGTCAGATCAGAGAAGCTCTTATTCGGATACTCGGCTTCAATAACATCGTCAAGCTCAAGCAGTTCCTCGTAAGCACTCATGGCTGTGCTTGCCAGATCAAGGAGATCAGCATCCAGCTTCTCCTTATCCTCATCCGAAAGATCCTCTACGGCCTTTCCGTTATAATTAGCTGTTAAATATGCCCTTAAATCAAGCTGAACACTTCTGCTGGTTTCTTCAAAGGCTCTTGAATCCATAACATCAATATCAAAATCAAACATATCAGATACATCATCGGCATAATTGTAGTACCAGTCATCCATTGCAGTAGCACTGTCATATCTGACTACTCCGAATTTGTGCTCATGCTTACCTGTATATATTCCCTTATAGCAGCCATTTGCGTCAAGATGGTCCTGCCCAACCTTACCATCGTAAAGATTAGCTGCATTGCCATCTAAGAGACTTCCTTCATATCCGGGATTCCTATCCAGAATCTCAATTGCTCTCTGGCATTCTGTACAGAATATAAGAGATACCCAGCTGTTTTCACCGTACGCTTGTTTTATAGTCTTGTCAGGAAGAATCTGAAGAACCCTTACCTGCTTCTTAGAGGAGCTTTCAGGCTGGATATATGCAAGCTTTGATACGCTTACTGCAGCTCCTGTGTCCTTATCTACAATTTCAAGCTTCCAGTATACCGGACCTGAATAATCATCACCGTATTTATCCCTGGTTGCAAGATTGACGGATAATGTATTGGTATTACTATCCTGTCCTATAATCTCACTGTCAGTAAAAATACTGTTCTTATCATAGTCGGCATAGAGATATATGTCATACTTTGCACTACCTGTGACATCAAACTTATAATTAAGTGTCAATGACGAGGTTTTGGTTGATGAATCGTAAACATTATACACAGCAGGCATGCTTGTTACAGCAAGCTTAGGTCTCTTATTGTTTGTTGTATATAAATCCTTAAGTGCAGTCTTTGCATTACCGCTAAATACCTCAACCTTACCTGTAAGAGTATCGCCTAATCTGCCACCGTCATTATCCACAAACTCTGTTACACCTTTATCAAAATCCCATGTAACAGAATTCTTACCGTCACAATATGCAAGGAACTTATACATATATGAATCCGGATCAATGCGGTTCTGAAGATATGGATTAACACTTCCCTTAATTACATTGTAAGGAATCGATACATCAGTGCTGATAAGAACAGGCATTCCCGCATCGACAAATTTCTGAAGTTCCTCAAGTCCATTATAGGTTATGTCATTACCGTTTAAGGTAACAAAGGTTTCATCGTTGGTATGTCCCGGAGCGGCATTTATAGGAGTACCGCTCGGTACAGGACCCTCCTCAACAGAAAGCTCATTCCTGACCATATCACCTGTATGTGTATACATGGTAAATACAGGCAGCCTGCTCTTGTCATTTATACTTGCAATATTAAAGTCATTATGAATCGCCTTTAAGCTCATCCAGGAGTTTTCGTCCTTTAAAGCAGAGGTGTTACCACCGATATAAACCATGTCATAATTGCCGAGAACCGCATCCTTGCTGGTTGCAAATTCCTCAGATGACATATGTACAACCTTTACCTGCTTCACATCCATGTCGAGAGCATCGGCTATCTTTGCCTCTGAAAGCTCCCATGCATAGTATTCCGGTGCCTTCTTAATATCAATTGAATTACCGTCTGCGTCCAGAATGTTGTATGTTCCTGTGGAAGCGTCAATACCTATCTGCTCTCTTGTTTTTCCGTTAATCACCTCAGATGGCACAGAATAATACTGTTTCTTTGCCTGTGCAATCACTGTATCAACCGGATAACATGGCTGTATCTCAAGAACCGTAAAGGCTGTTGAAGTAGAGCCAGGTCCACCTATTCCCCTGAAGGAACCGTTATTAATTATATCGGCTATTCCTTTGCATGATGCTGCGCTCTTACTTGAAGCAATAATGCTAAGCTTTGCCTTTTCAGTTACCATTACATTAGGATATCTTGCAATATCATCATTGGTTGCCACCATACAATAAAGCTCATAATAATTGGACTTTGTATCTACAGCAGCCGAACCTCCGGTGCTGCCTGATGAAGCATCGGCAAGCCCTTTGTTGTACACCATATGAACATTTGCATACATAACACCTACCAGCTTTTTATACAAATCGGCAGATATAACCTTGTCCTTACACTCATCGGCTAATATAACCATATCATATTGTGTGAAATCTAAATCAGCATAAGTATCAAGCTCTAAATCAGCAAGGGTAATATCAGTTACTCTCGCATAATCAGGTGTGATTGCATATCTGTCATTATAACCATGAGCCTTGATAGGTGTAGTATCTTCTAATTTATATAACTTCTGGTTTGCTCCCAGAGTCAGTTCCTGTGATTCACTGTCACTTAAAATCTCATATATGGATGCCAATCCGGTGTCTGTTGCGCCGGCCATGGTTCTATTAAACATAACATCACTAAAGCCATTGCCACCACTGATGATCAGAATATCAGCCATTCTGAACTGATCCTGGGATGTCTGGTCCATTTTGATATTAGTCCAGTAATTCTGTCTTACTCTACCGTTGATGCCTGTATAGTTAGAACCGGAGCCAATGCCTGCTTGGTAAAACGTATTTGCCGCAGCTTCATCGCTTCCTGTTATAAGGCTTGCATCCCAATAATATGCCTTATACTGTGAACCCATCTTAACAAAGTACCTTGAAACCATCTGGTTTACAGTAAGATTAGTACTGTCTGACGGGTCATCAGAGGTTCCCGCCGAGGTCGGCTTATCGATTATAAATGGCTTATAATCACCAACTGCAGTAACATGAAGAAGATTGTATAAGTCCTCTGAAAAATCGTTACCGTTAGTAATTGAGTAAGGCTTTTCGGCACTTACATAAATCAAATCAGCCTGGGCAATTGTCTCCAATGCCTTTGCATTATCACCGGTTACGTCCCCTGAGTAGAAATAATCATACTTAAAGGTGCCGTTAGTCAAAAATGCCTGGATAATTGCATCATCATTAAGAGTCTTGTTGCCGTTAATAACATATTCCTTGAAATCTCCGTTTGTCACAAAGGTCTCAAAAAAAGTTTCAAAGTTTGTTGCTGCACTGCCTGCCCTTACAGAGCCAATCTCTACAATTTTGTATGGCTCCGAGCCTGCCTCACTGCCTGCCTTAATAATATAATCAATATTAGTAAGGGCATTGCCTGTAACACTGGCTACTCCTATTCCGGGGTCAGCATTCTGTACTTTTCTGCCACCCAGCTTAGCCAAGGAGAAGGAGACAACTGTAACTGCCAATGTCATAACAAGCATGGCTGCCAAAGCTAAAACAGTACGCTTTTTGTTTCTTTTCATCTATCCTACCTCCTTTTACTTCTTTGCTCTTAATACATAAGAGTTTCTAAACTTAACCATACCCTGGGTTGTATAAGTTGCATTCTTATCGGAGAACATCAGATCAATATCCACTGCCCCGGATTTTGCATCAACCGTAAGAACACATCCTGTAAGATTCACCCCGGAATCCTTATTCTCCACATAGCTTAAGGATTCTGTATAAAGGTAATTACTCATTGAATCAGAATCATCTGAGCTGTCATATACATCATTAAGCCCGGTCATAAATGCATATCTTGTTTCATAATACATATTCTCTTTGTCAAAGGTGAATATGTTTCTCTGTGTATCCTTAACATTATATACAATATCACCGTCAATGGTTGCAACACCGGCTCCACTGACATAGCTTCCGTCATCCTTCTTAACCTTATGGGTTTCTCGCTTTATGCTGACTATCTCGTCTGTTATATCATTCTCGTAATTATTTGCTTCCACAGGTGTAGCGTAAGTCAAATCCACAGGTATGGATACATCTGTTATTATCTCTTTAACATACAAGGTTGTTCCTTCCGGTATATCCTTATAATATATCGGAGTTGCCGCAGCATCCTTACATTCGTCTGTTACCTTAAAGGCATCCCACTGTGCCTTGTCCCTGACATAGTATCTAGGTCCGGAATTCAGTGTAGCCTTGATGCCATCACCGCTTACACTAAAATCCACACTTGAAACAACAGGTGAACCATCCTCCGGCGGAGTAGTGTTAACTGTGTAAGCATAGACTACAATGTCATTTGACTGCATTATGGAATCCATAAGCTGGTTGTAAGTATCCTGGGCCGAATTGTGAACCGTAATATCGGCCTTTGCTTTCTTAAAGCTAAGCACTCCCGAGCCCATAAAGGACGCAATTGCCGTCATCAAGAAAGCTAGTATCGCAATAGCAATTATCAACTCTATCAGAGTGAAACCACTATTACTTTTTCCTGTTTTTTTCATAGTTTCTCACTCCTTACTTAATATGATTGGTAGCTGCCGTTTTTGTTTACTTTTACATCTGCTATAAGTGCCTCTTGGTTTTTGTAGAAGCTGTACATGCCACTTCCGTTAATGCATCTGCCTTTTCTGTCATATACAATATATACATAATCCAGATCAGCCTCTGTTCCACCCTCAGGTGTATAGGTTATCGTAACCTTTGAGGAAAGGCTTATGCCTTTTCCGTCATTGGGATTACCGGCCTCCGGGAAAATGTATTTTGTTGCCTCTGAACCGGCTTCCGGATTATAATACCCCTTCTTGATGTAATATCTGTCATCATCCTTATAAAGCTTCAGGCAGAAATTGTAATTTGGATATTTTACCTTGCTTCCGTCATCGGTTTCAATGACAACCACCTGATTTTTTGCCTTAATCGCTGTATCGGAAAGCTCAGAGGTGAAGGTTACGGAGGCTTCCTTTGCCTTTGCTGAATGAAGTAATGTTATCGTCACAAGAGCTATACCCGAAAGTATTGCTATTACGGCAATACATATAATCATCTCTACAAGAGAATAGCCTTTGTTATTATTCTTAAGGTGTCTCTGCTTCATCATAGCCACCTCCTACATTCTTCATCCAGTTTGTCATGCTGACAACCTGAGTATAATCAATAGCATCGATTGATATTTCTTCATCATCGGAAACGCTTCCCGATCCATCTGCCGTATAATTCTCATATTCCTTAAATACATTAAGTATCTTGAGTGAGACAGCATCACCGGTTGTTATACAGTCTCTTAAAACTCCACGGCATACATTAGGGCTGGCGTTCAGACTCTTAAGATTTTCGCCTATATAAATCTTGCCGCCTGCTACTATCATGCCTTCGAAGCTTTCCACGTTTTCATCAAAGGTAACATCACCCTTGGCAATAATTACACCTGATATGGATTTGGCGGTTCCGTCCTTAACGACAACATCAGAATCACTTATTATTACCTTATATCCTGAAGTAGTAGTTACATTGGTAACACCGGTAACCTTGTTCATAACCAGGTACTTGTGTATAGGAGTAATGCTCTCTCCTTTTTCTGCAATCATTGACTGTACATATGCCTGTTCATCGCTGGCAGCATTGTAATGGTCAAGATTCCACTTGAGATAATTATATTCAATCTCCATATCCTTTGAGAATATAAAAGCATTACCAGGGTCTGAATATGTATTATCAGACGAATTATATATATAATTATCCTTAAAATCACTGTCACTTAACAATGCATTAACTGCTGTAGTATTATTATTTGTAACCATGGTAAAGGTATTGCCGCTCTTTGTTGTAATGGCACCGCTTGAATATATCTGAGCCATGTTGGCAAAGTCTATCTCGCCTGAATTGTCAGGAATAATAATATTACCTGCTTCAAATTCATCATATGCTGTAATATCTCTTAATTCTGTATCCTTATTTTTGGAAACAAAATCATAATATCTCATGGCAAAGGCAAGAGACAAATCATTAACTGTGCGTATCTCATCTGCTTCATTGCTTCTGAGTACTTCTCTTGCAGCCTTCCATTGCTCAACACCTACATCAGCCTGTGACCAGTCCTCCGAAACCCGCTTAAGAATGGCAAAGCCTGTTTCAAAATCGACAAGATATACTGTCTTGCCGTCAACTATCTGCTCTACGCAAGGTACATTGTTTCCAAAGATTATTTCAGGGAAAAATTCTCCGAAAACAATCTGTGCATTTGGCTTTCCGGAAAGACTTATGACGTCAAATTCGATATCATCGGTAAGAGAGTAGTTCTTCTTGGTTCCAAGACTTGAAATGTTATACATAACCTGGTTACTCTTAACCGAAATACTTTCTGCAGTCTTATAATCTCTTATAAACTGGGTCTTTTCATCCGCATCGGTATATGTCGGCATATAGGTAAAGGTTTCGCTATATACGCTTCCGTCCTCTGAAGATGAGCCCTTAACATCCTTTGACAATTCTATGTAAGCTCTACCTGCAAGGTAAATCTGCTTTGCCTCTGACAAATCAAGAGTTGAATTCTCTCCGTTTACCACGATAGAACTACTGTTATAATGTCCTCTGTTTTCTGTAGATGAACCATTGGTAATCTGGAAATGATCCTTGTCTACGGTAGGTACAAAGGTTCTGGTATCCTTGGAGGTACTGTTTCCATATCCGTAATATGAACCATGGAGAACAAACTCAGAGCCCTTTGCGTTGATTTCTGTATCATCTCTTACATACAGGTTACCACCGAAGATTGCTGTTGCACCTTCATACTTTACTCCCTTGCTCGGATCTCCCGCTGCAACAGGAGTAACCTTGGTTGAACCTCCCAGCACAATATTGTCTGCCCATACCTCGGATACGCTTCCGGCTGTACCAAATACAGTAAGCTCGGAGGAATCCATAACTGCAACAGTACCAGGAACGATAACCCTGTCTGCTACAAGAGTTACATTACTTCCTGACATATAAAGACCTGAATTCATACTGTAGGTATTCTCACCGTCAAATGGCAAAAGCTTAAGTGTAGCCGGATCTGCCACCCTGTTGACGTAACCGTTAGTTCCGGTTAAATCCGTTGGAACCTTAGAGGTTACAGGAGATAAATTGTACTCATATTGTATTTTACCTTCTCCATCCTTGGTAGAAAATACGGTCTCATCGTCACCTGCCATATTATATTGCTTGTTATAATAATCTGCGGATGCGTAGATATTACCGTTAATCTTAAGATTAGTATTATTGACAATCTGAATACCCATATCGCCTACAAGGGCATATTTGAATATTCCCGAATAATCGGATGCCATATTATTGAATCTTACGGAGAAATCCGGCTCACTGATTACAATATCGGTAGAAATTGTCTGTACATAGGTACCGGCTGCCGTAGACTTATCATATTCCTGCATACGGGTAAGAGTTACATCCTTGATAACTATCTTGTCTGCCGAAACCTGAAGGTTTACCTTCTCCTTATCCAGCTTAACCGTATCATTGGATATGTAGCTTTCAAGAACCTCTGCCATAGCTTTGTCACCCATGGCAAAGAATTCACTGTCTATAACATTCTTCATGAATTTGTCCTTGAACATTTCATTAGCCACATCATCGTCCAATGTAACGTAGGTACCGATGTTAGGATCAAATCTTACCATATTCTCTACAGTATATGTATAAGCATCCTTCATTTCTTCTATTGTATGAGCACCTACACCTGCGTATATTTCCTGCATAGCCTGCTCAACATAGTAAAAGTTATTCTTAGAGTTTTTGTTCTCCAGCTTAAGCTTATAAGCATATCCGGCTGCAGATAAAAGTGCGCCGATTATAATACCTATAAAGCCCAGGGCAACCACAACCATAACTATACTGGAACCATGGTTATTTAGTTTTTTTAATCTTTTAATGAATTTTTTCAACTAATTGCCCCCCTTTGCTCCGGTAAATATAACTGTGTTTGCATTCTCTGTCTCAGGCTCAAGAGTGATTGTAGCTGTATAAAGTCTGTCACCCTTTGAATCCTCATCCTCGATTTTCTTGAGATAATCCGCAGGAACACTAAAGGCTGTTCTTGTCTCGCCGTCAACTAAGAACATAGGTCCGGCACTGGTATAAACCTCCGGCTTATTAAGTGTAAACTGTGGTTTATCTGCATTAACTCCTTCAGCCGTAACCGCATCATCCAAATCGAGATTTGTGTATATTGTAAAGCTGTTAGTATCATTGAGCTCCCTTGCGGATGCCACATTGATATTAACCTTTGTGAAGTTACTTCTTCCTCCGGCAAGTTCATCGCCGGGCTCATTGGTATAATAATAAGTATCTATCGGATCAGGTGTATCATCATCGGCAATAAGCTGAAGATCCATTATATTATTGACAAATATCCTGGCCTGATCCCACTTAGGCTTAACAAGATAAATCTTGGCATCCTTAACCGAGTTATCAATTAATATATATTCATTCTTTGCATAGTTAATGTATTGCTCTGCAGCTGTCCGTACACTCTCTGTTGCAAAAGGCTGGTACTCAAAGTAGATTTCCGGCGGAACCTTGTTTGTGCTATCCTCATACTCAAACCTCTGAACATATATATCATCATAGGATTTCTGGATAAATTTACTCTGGATAGTATTCTCGTATACTACGGAAACTCTTACCTCATAATACTTCTCAGTTTCGTTGTCCGATAAGGAAATTGTAGTAAGCTTCCTCATTCCGCTCATGTAAAGCCTGCTGTCAAGCTGGATGGTTCCTGCTATAGCATTCTCCCATCTCTCTCTGTCGGCGGCAACATCACTGTTCTTCAAAATCTCCATAGTCTCAGTGTAAAAGTCACCGGCTGCCTGTTCATCATAATCGGTTGTATAACCATTAATTAACGCCATCTGCTTGTAATCAAAGTTATGCATGTTACCCATGTTAAGGCTGTTAGGATCCGAAGAACCGTTACCTCTTACCTTCTTACATACTATTGCGCTGACGTAGCCATCTGTATATTGTACCATGCTGCCCTCCGAGGTGAGTTCAAAACCGTCAATGGCAGTCTTGGCATTATATACTATCTCATATCTGTACTCGTCTAACTCGCCATCTCCGTCCTCATCAGTATCCGAGGTATAGGTAAGAACCTTGATACGGTTAGCTATATCATCCAGTACAACCTTTCTGGTATATACGGTATTTCTGCTTCCGAGCTCAACATTATTGAGTGTATATTCATAGGTTGAATATTCAATATCCAGACTGGACTCAATACTGTCTCCCGAAATAATACATACCTTGCAATCATGCTTTGCTTCATTACCAGCTTCACCGTTGCTTATATTCTTGCTGACACAGTAAATATCACCGGCTGCTGTTGTATCACCCAGTTTGTCAAGGCTTTCGGTCTGAACATACTGGAGAACATATTCTGCATTCTCTACGGCATATTGCTGTTCCTTTGCCCGTCTGTTGGTTGAAAGCGTTGCAGAAAGCTGTTTCAGAATAGGTGTTAAAAGCAACGTCATTATGGCTATGGCGACTATGAGTTCAGCAATACTGAAACCCTTATTATTGTTTTTTGCCATAAAATCCATCCTCTCTTAGATTAATATACTTTTACAGTACCTAACTTTCTTCCAACTGCAAATCTTGGAGAAGTTGTATCATCACCGTCAACCTTAACAAATACATTCAAGTCTGTTGTATTTTGAATATTAAGCTTAACTCCGTTCTTGTCATCAGCTCCGACTCTTGCAGAAGACTTAACATAGATTGTTACATCCTTTGTGGTAACCTCTGTGGAATATGAGTCATTACCTATGGAATATGTCATCATAATCTTGCCATCCTCGTCCTCAATAGTAAGGTCAACGGCAACAACCTTGTTTGAGCTGCTTGTTACATAAGTATCCTCTGAGCCTGCAGATACGATAATACCGTCTGCTGTATCATTCTCTGAGTTGTTAAGAAGAATCTTCATGTTGTTGGTGGTTGCAATGCTTGCTCCGTTGTCTGCATCATATACATAGCTCTTCTGGTCTGCTGCACCCTTGCCTCCTATGAAGAGGTTATCAACACCGTTTTCAACATCCACATTAACCTTGTCGCCTTCTCTGTCTCCGCCGGTTACGCAATATGCATTAAGTGAAACAGAACCGGTTGCTATATCATTCTCAACGTCATATGAAATACTTACACTTGAAATGTTCATTCTGTACTTGTAATTCATTATGTAATCGATAAAGTCCTTGATTCCCGCATATGTTCCTGTATAACTTATAGGAAATGCTGCTTCATAACAGCTATACTGGGCACCTGCACCGTCCTCACCTGAAGTTCCGAGGCTGTAGAACTGATTTGGCTGTCCGAGTCCTACGGTGTTTACCTGGAACTTATTCTTGTGGGCTTCCTCAACGCCCTTTATAAACATAACCGATACTTCCTGATTAAGATCGGCAGGGAAGTAGGATATAACCTCATCAACACCTGCACGGTATGCTGCAATCTCTGTCTCATATTGCTCTCTGTTGGCTTCCTTTGCCCTAAGGTCATTAAGCTTTGTCTGAAGAGTTGTACATTCACTCTCGATTGCCTTCTTGTCATCTGTGTTTGGCTTATATACATATAAGTACACACCGCCTACCAAAAGTACACTTAATAAAAATAATACTATCTTTAAATTATTCTGTGACATATATTCGCCCTCCTTTTATTCTGCCGCTTCTGATGTTTCTGCTGACTCTTCTTCTGTTATAAGAGAAGGAGCCACATATGAAACAGATACATTGAAGTTGAATGTTATCTCTCCCGCATCATTAACAACCTTTGTAAGGTTCGGAACATAAGCATCTGTTACACAGTCTATTGTCTTAAGCTGCATTATGAAATCAGCAATAGAGTCATAGTTGGTAGCAACACAAGGCAGGCTTGCTCCGGAATTGGAGGAAGTAAAGCCTGTAATATATATGTCGCTTGGAATCTTGCTTTCAAGCTCGCTTATAAAGGTTCTCACATTCTCATTCAGCTGGTATGTGGAAGCATACATTGAAAGAGCATCTGTATATATTGCCTTCTCAGCCTCCCACTGGGCTATGAGGTCTTCTATATCCTGTATGGCTGCTATATCGCTTTGAAGCTTATCCTTCTTATCCTCTGCATCCTGCTTTGCCTTGATGGAGGAGAATGCCAGATAAGCTGAAACTCCTGCGGCTATAACAAAAATCGCAACAAAAGGAGCGATTCCAATGCTTACTCCCGATGACTTAGTGCTTGTATCAACAAGCTCGAAGCCCATTGGGTCAAAGGCAGCTCCGATCGGAGTTACGAGATATACAGGATTGTATACCTTAAGGTCAATACTTGGGTCAAACTTAATATTGTAGAGACTATCCATAATTCTTGTGCTTACATTAAGCTGAATCTTGAAGAGTCCGTCAATTCCTCTTATAAGTGCTCCGTCACCGGTAAGGAATACATCCTCAATCGGCTTATCGGGATTCTTTGAAGCATAATAATCCATAACACGTCCGATGTTGTTGATGAGATATCTGAATGCACCTGTTGCTTCGTTGTCATCAAAGTCTACGGTTATAAGTCTGTCATTTTGCAGCAATGTCATGGCAGTTGTGGCATCTACGCCCTTCTCATCCATTACAACATTGACAACAGAGTTGGTTCCGTAAGGAACGGTTCTCTGAAGGAGGAGATTGTCTCCCTGTACTATATTAAGTACGGTAGACTCGCTTCCTAACTGGATTACCATGGTGGTTGTATTAGCTGCTGTCTGGGTCTTAATGAGCTGAAGCATTGCATTACCTATGTAATCAAGTGCCACAACGTTAAGTCCGGCAAGAGCGGCAAGGTCATAATATGACTTAACCATATGCTGTGGTGCCGCAACAGCCATAACTCTTATCTGCTTGTTGTTTTCCTCATCTGTCACTGTCTCAAGTACGGAATGAGAAACCACATAATCTTCTATATTTACAGGGAAATATTCTGATGAATTAGCATTGATGATTCCTCTGATTTTATTCTCCTTTACGAAAGGCACCATAACCTCTCTGTTAACAATCTTGGTAGAGGAAAGAACGAATATTACATTCTTGTTGCTGATTCCTCTGCTTACAAGCTGTTCTCTTATAGCATTAGCTATCTTCTCCGGCTCTTTGATTATTCCGTCCTCGTAGGAATCCTCCGGAGTTTCAAAAATAATAACATTGTGAATATTAGTCTGCTTCTTAGGAGCAGCTGTTAATTCGATTATTGTAATACTTTCATTTGTGATATCAACAGATAACACCTTATTAATCTTTTTCGCCATTCTCTATAGCCTCCCTCGCTAATCAGTGATTTTATAAAATAATATTATAAGGACTAATAGGTAGCCCACATACTCAGGTACCAGCTCACAAGCTGCTCACCCCATATCATTGCCATATAAACGCCCATAGAAAGGTATGGACCAAAAGCTAACACTCGGTCAGCTTTTTTAACAGCCATCAGTGTTAGATGTATAATCGAACCGAGAACACAGCCTAACAAAAATGCTATAATATTAAGCTGCCAGCCTAACAGTAAGCCGGTTGCTGCCATAAGCTTGATGTCGCCGCCTCCTATGCCTCTGCCCTTGGTTATGAGAAACAGTAAGAATAAAAAACCGCTGACTGCAAACAAACCGATTACATACTGACTCCAATTACCTATATCGGTAACCAGTCTAACCAGTCCTAAAAGTAATATAAAAATATTAAATCCTATAGGGATTTCCCGGGTGCGCCAGTCAATTACGCTGAGCGCCAGTAAGGCGGAAGCACACAGGCAATATAGTACAGTCTCAACAGTCATTCCCCCTGCGAGGTAGAGAATAACATAGAATATTCCGTTAGCGCCCTCCACAAGAGGGTACTGTATGGATATGTGGGACTTACAATGCCTGCACTTACCACCTAAGAAAATATAACTAAATAAAGGAAACAGTTCATACCAGCTAAGGGTATGACCGCAGGTCATACAATGAGACCGTTTAAGGGTTATACTCTCTTTTATAGGTAGTCTCAATATAAGTACATTCAAAAAGCTGCCTATAACCAATCCGTATAAGCCGAAAAATATGGAAAAAATTATTCTAATCATAATAATACTCCTTGGGTCTCAAAGTAAGAATACAGTTAAATTCCACCTGGCGAATCAGGTGGAACTTAACTATAATTATGAGCTTATATCTTATTGATACTCGTCACAGATATTTGGCTGGATCTCCCATGCCTTCTTATCTGATCCGGTAATAGTACCATCTTCTTCAGTACTGAAAGTAGCAGCATCACTTGCGATAAACATATATACTGTACCGCCCTTTGATACTATAGCAGTAAACTTAGTAGGCACATCAGTGCTGTCCTTATCGGAAGCGTTCTTTCTGTACTTAAGCTTAGGAGTCTTCTCACCGATGTTGGATGCGATAGTCTTCTCGCCGGTTTCCTTGATAGCAGCAGGTTCCTTGCCGTTAATCTTTTCGGTAGTAGGACCTGTAACTGTTACAAGTACGCCGCCGTGTCCTGCATCATCAGCACTTGTAGAAACGCCAGGAGTTATGTCGATTCTTGCGAATCCGGTTCCTGTAGTAAGGTACTCATAGAAGGACTCGTTGGACATAGCAGTCTCAATAGCAGTCTTAATAGCCTTAGCTGATGTAACGTCGTTAGACTTTCTTGACTTATCAATGTACTTGATAAGAGCTGGAGCTATAGCACCTGCAAGAATAGCCATAATGGCTATAACGATGATAAGCTCAACAAGTGAGAAACCTTTGTTGTTTGTTTTCTTCATAATATCTCTCCTTTTCTTTTTAAAAATATATATGATAAAAGTCGTTGTCCTCGCCCAACGGCCTGTATCCGTAATTAATAATTGTCAACCGCATCGTACATGCCGAGCATAGGTGAGTAGATCGCAATGACAATACCACCTACAACCACTGCCATAAGCACGATAATAAGGGGCTCCATCATGGCAGTGAGGGCATCGGTTGCATTGTTGACTTCCATCTCGTAATAATCAGCAACCTTATCCATCATGTCCTCGATATTACCTGTCTCCTCACCGATCTTAGTCATCTGGGCAAGCATCGGTGGGAATATCTCCATATCCCTGATAGGCTTGGAAAGAGGCACACCCTTTGCAACCTGTACCTTGGCATCCAGAAGCCCTTCTCTTATGATACGGTTATTAATCATCTTGGCAACCTGCTCAATGGCATCCATAAGCGGAATACCTGATGCCATAAGGGTCGAAAGAGTTCTTGAAAAAGTAGCTGCGGCATTCTTGACTACAAGTGAGCCGAAAAGCGGAGCCTTGATAGCTATCTTGGCATACAGCAATGAGCCCGGCTCAGTCTTGCCGAAGGCCTTGAGCCCGGCAATAATAGCTGCAACAATAAGAACAACTATGTACCACTTCTTTTGCATGAATTCACTTAAGCTTACCAGCATCTGTGTCGCCTTAGGAAGCTCGGCTCCCATATCCTTGAACATATCCGAGAACTGCGGGATAACTGTCATAAGAAGCACTACCACAACCGCAATAACAACTACCAGTATAACGATAGGATATGTCATGGCGCCCTTAACCTTGGACTTCAGCTTGTTGGCACTCTCAAAATGCTCTGTAAGTCTCTCAAAGGCAGTCTCAAGATTACCTGACATCTCACCTGCAGCTACCATGTTGACAAGAATAGGTGGAAAAATCTTAGGGTTAAGCTTAAATGCATCTGCCAGTGAACCACCCTTTTGTACATAGGTCTGTGCCTCCCTCAAGCCTCTCTGAAGAGTCTTGTTATCCATCTGCTCTGCCATCATCTCCAGGGCGGCTATAATAGTAACGCCTGCATTAAGTACGGAAACGAATTGCTTACAGAATACCGCAAGGTCCTTATCCTTAACCTTCCTGCCTCCCCGGCGTCCTCCCATGCCCTGTTCCTTAATCTCCTGAATTATGTAACCTTCGGACTTGAGCTTCTCTTTAGCCTTGTCTTCGCTAACAGCCTCTACGGTGCCCTTCTTGGCCTTACCGTTTTTGTCCATAGCTCTGTAATTGTATTGTGCCATGTTTATTCCTCCGACCCAAATTTTTTAAAAATGAACAAATTATTAACAATATGTATCTAAAATGATAATACAATATTTTAGTAATTTTTGCAATAACGTTCAATAAATTAATACATTTTTGTTAAAAATATACAAAGAACTACATCTGCTTCTTCATGCCTGCCTGATCCTGGGCATATATCAATGCATTATCCCTGGTTATTCTTCCGCTTCTGTATAACTCCAGGATAAAATCATCCATGGTGACCATTCCCTGTGCCCTGCTTGTCTGTATGTGGGACTGTATCTGGTGAGTTTTTGCATCTCTTATAAGGCTTCGTATAGCAGCACTTGCAAGCATAACCTCGAAGGCCGCAACTCGTCCCGCACCGTCTGCGGTAGGGATAAGTGACTGGGAAATAACTCCCTCAAGAACCATGGAAAGCTGGATTCTTGTCTGCTGCTGCTGATGAGGCGGGAATACATCAACTATACGGTCGATGGTTGATGCCGCACCGATTGTATGGAGGGTGGAAAATACCAGGTGGCCTGTCTCAGCCGCTGTGATGGCAGTTGATATGGTCTCCAGGTCTCTCATCTCTCCTACAAGGATAATATCCGGATCCTCACGGAGGGCAGCTCTCAGCGCGTTGGCGTAGGAAAGGGTATCCATTCCGATCTCACGCTGGTTTACAACTGATTTCTTGTGCTTGTGTACATATTCTATAGGATCCTCCAGAGTAATGATATGGTCTGTAAGATTCTCATTAGCCTTATTAATTATAGAAGCAAGTGTTGTCGACTTACCCGAGCCTGTAGGCCCTGTTACAAGAACCAGACCTCTCTTCTTCTTATAAAGCTGGACAACAGCTTCGGGAATACCCAGCATATCAGGTCTCGGAATCTGGGTATCTACCTTTCTGTAGGCGGCAGCCATATTGCCTCTGTCCATAAATACATTAACACGGAAACGTCCGGTCTCTGCGGAGGCATAGGAAAAGTCAACCTCTCCTCTCTCCTTAAGTATCGCCTTATGTCTCTCATGCATTGTAGAGCCTATAGCCTCTGCCACATCAGAAGGGCCGAGAGGAGGTATCTCTACCTCTGTAAGTCTTCCGTTGATTCTAAGCTTGGGTGGAATACCGCAGGCTATATGAACATCGGATGCGTTTTGCTCAACGGCAAAAGCCAAGAGTTCCTTCATATCTAACATATACCGTATCTCCTTTATCATTATATTCCGGTTCCGGCATTATAATATCTGTATATTGCATATTATCTTATGCAAATCAGCTTTTATCTGTTTAATACCGGTATTACAAACTGTATTAATATTCATCTCCGGTCTCGTAGGTAATCTTCTTCATCTCATATAAGGATGTTACACCGTTAAGAACATGCTTTGCAGCTCCCATCTTAAGTGTAAGCATGCCTTCCTTAAGAGCCTGTTTTTCTATAACATCCGCAGTGGAGCCCTTGGAGATAATTGCCTGGAGGGATTTTGAAACCGGCATCATCTCATATACACCGATACGTCCCGAGTATCCTGTATCTCCGCAAAGAGCACAGCCCACAGGCTCATATATAATAACATCCTCATCCTCATCGGTAACTCCGAGAATTGCCTTTTCCTCCGGTTCTGCAAGCCTTGCCTGCTTACATGAGTTGCAAAGTCTTCGCACAAGTCTCTGGGCAATAACTCCGACCAGGGCATCACCGGCAACATATGGTTCAATACCCATATCAATAATACGGGTAACCGTAGATGCGGCGGAGTTGGTATGGAGTGTGGAAACAACAAGGTGACCGGTTATCGCAGCCTGTACCGCAATCTGGGCAGTCTCGCCGTCTCGGATCTCTCCTATCATTATAATATCAGGGTCCTGACGGAGTATGGAACGAAGTGCTGCCGCAAAGGTCATATCTGCCTTGACGTTAACCTGTACCTGGTTAATACCGTCGATATTGGCCTCAACAGGGTCTTCAACTGTGATAATATTAACATCCTCCGTATTAAGCTCACTTAAGGATGTATAAAGAGTTGTGGATTTACCGGAACCTGTAGGACCTGTAACCAATATGATACCATGTGGGTTACTAAGGATTCCGTCAAATACCTTCAGGGTCTCGGCATCAAATCCAAGGGCGCTCTTAGGCTTTGTAAGACCATCCTTGGAGGTAAGTCTCATAACCGTCTTCTCTCCGTAAACAGTAGGAAGCATGGAAACACGGACATCATACTCTCTCCTGTCTACCATAATTGTGATACGTCCGTCCTGAGGCTTTCTCTTCTCCGCTATATCCATGCCTCCGATGATTTTGATACGGGCAGATATACCGGACAAAAGGCTGTAATCATAGGTCATGACATGCTTTAATGCACCGTCTATACGATATCTTACTCTTACGCTGCTCTCCAGAGGCTCTATATGTATATCGGATGCTCTCTGTCTTACACCACCCTCAATAATCTGCTTAACCAGGAGTACAACCGGGGAATTCTCGATATCCTCGTTGAGGGCTTCCTCCTCGGCAGTGGTAAGACCCTCGGATTCCATCTCCTTCCTGTACTGTTCGGCAGCCTCCATAGCCTGGGCGTTGCCATAATACTTACCTATGGTCTCCATTATGTCGTCTTCCATGGCAAGAAGAGGCTCTACCTGGGTATTGGTAGCGATACCAATATCGTCAATGGCATTAATATCCATAGGATCTACCATGGCAACCCTTAATACATTAGGATTATTCTCATCATAGCCTATAGGTATCGCCTTGTATTTGTTGACCAGGTTCTCCGGTACAAGCTTAAGAATATCTTCATCCAGCTTACAGGCTCTTACCTCCACATAGTCAATACCCATCTGGGTAGTGAGAACAGTAATCAAAAGCTCCTGGCTGATAAAGCCCATCTCAAGGATAACACTACCTATTCTGCCGCCGTGTTCCTTCTGGTATGCCAATGCTTCCTGAAGCTCTTCCTCTGTAATCGCCCCTGCCTCAACAAGCAGATCACCAACACGAATCTTCTTTCTTCCGCTACTTATTCGCATAGTACAATGTTCCTCTCATCATAATAATATATAGCATATTATACCATACAAAGCCCTTAATGAAAAGGATAAGTTATATCAAAGTTATAATAAAATCATACATTCCATGGGATATAACAAGGCTTATAAATGTACAATCTTTGATATAAAGCTTACCGTATCCAAGGGCAATGCCCACCATAATATTCATAATAACAGAATCCCAGCCATTATTGGGCAGATGTATCATTCCGAACATGACTCCCGACAAAACCGGGGCAAGCCACGCAGCCTTTCCCAGAATAACCTTAAGCTCCTCCAGAAGGTATACCCTGAAAAAGAATTCCTCCCCTATGGCTACTATAAAAAAGTAATAGAAAAACAGCCACAGCAATCCGCCGGGCAGCAGCTTTGCCCCCTCTGTGGGTTTAATTCCGAAAACGATTTGGCAGGCAGCAAAAAAAGGAAGGGTCATAATCAAAGCCCATATATATTGCTTTACATTCTTAAAATCAAGCTGCTCCTTATGTAAGCCCCACTTTTTGTATACAATAAAGGCAGGAAGCACAACAAGGATATGGAGTCCCGTATTTACAACCCTGGTCCAGAAAAGAGAGCTTATGGCATCTGAAATGTCATAAAGATAGACCATCCAGTAACGCAGGATACAAAGCACAAGCAATAGCTTTATCTGTTTTTCATATTTTATTTCCACTCTTTTGTTAAGATTGCCAAGCTTCATCATCCCGGGGGTATCCTTTCATTTTATCAGCCCGACGGCTGATATTGTTTATCTTTAAGTTTTTTAATTTTTACCTATCCTTAAGAGTTTACCAATTTTATCCTTTTCTATCAAGTAAATATTGTTTTACCATCTGGGGATTTAAGCACTTTTTTTAGTTTTTTTCATAGTATATATAAAAGAGAGATTGTGTGAGGCGGGATTTGCAAACCTTTAAGCGACCACTGTCACCAAAAGAAGAAGCCCATTATCTTGCCCTTTCAAAGGAAGGTAATCTGGAGGCTAGAAATATTCTGGTGGAATACAATCTCCGGCTGGTTGCCCATATTGTGAAAAAGTATCAGACAGGTAACAGAAATATGGAGGATATGATTTCGATAGGAACCATAGGGCTTATCAAAGCAATCAACACCTATGACCCAAGGAAGGGCAGCCGCCTTGTAACCTACGCCTCCAGGTGTATTGAAAACGAACTGCTTATGCGTCTCAGGCAGGAAAGAAAGGAAGCCCGTGAGGTTTCCATCTATGAGCCTATAGGCACCGACAAGGAGGGGAACGAGATAAGTCTTATGGACATAATAAGCAATGATGACGAGAGCATTCTCGGTGAAATAATTGTTTCAGACAACATAAGCCACATTTCCCGTATTTTTTTTAAGGTCCTTGATAAGCGGGAGCAGCAGGTAATCATATTGCGATACGGTCTCTTTAACGAAGAGGAAATGACCCAGAAGGACATTGCCGCCCTGCTTAACATATCCCGTTCCTATGTGTCCAGAATAGAAAAAAAAGCACTGCTTAAGCTTCGCAGTGCTTTGAACGTATAATCATTCCTTTTTTAATCATGGATGAATCCTTTATTTTGATATAGAGCAGTTGTTTTGGGTGCGGAGCAGATTCCATGGGGCTCATGCGCTCGTCATAGATAGCTTCCACCCTGGCATCTGCGTTGGCTGCATCAAACAGCATAAAGCTTATCTCGTCCCCGACGGAAAACTTATTTTTCTGGTGAATAAGGATAAGTCCCTTCTCATCTATGTCCTCCACGGTTCCGATATAGATATAATTCCTGATATAGGTATTGTTATCGTAAATCTGTGTGTTTTCATCCGGCTTGTGAAAATAAAAGCCGGTGGTAAACTGTCTGTAGGTGCAGGCTGCTATCTCCCTTGCATAGTAATCCTTCCTGCTTTCATACAGCTTTTCCGATACATAATAGTCATCTATTGCCTGTCTGTAGGTTCTTGTAACAGCGGCAACATACAGGGCTGTCTTCATCCTTCCCTCTATTTTGAAGGAATTAATTCCCGCTTCTATCATCTCGGGAATATAATCAATCATACACAAATCCTTGGAATTAAATATATAAGTTCCCCTGTCATCCTCCTCCACAGGAAGATATTCCCCGGGACGTTTTTCCTCGACTATGGAATACTTCCATCTGCATGGATGGGTACATGCTCCCTTGTTGGCATCCCTTCCTGTAAAATAGCTGCTCAAAAGGCATCTTCCCGAATAAGAAATGCACATGGCACCATGTATGAATGCTTCTATCTCCATTTTGGGAGGTATATTCATCCTTATGTCCTTTATCTCCCTTAAGGACAGCTCTCTTGCAGCCACAACTCTTGCCGCTCCCTGTTCATACCAGAAATTGTAGGTGAGATAATTGGTATTATTGGCCTGGGTGCTTATATGGATTTCTATTCCGGGCAGCATCCTTTTTGCAAGAGTAAATATTCCCGGATCGGATATTATAAATGCATCTATGTGTTCTTCCAGACCACTTTCCTTTATGTCCTTAAAATATTCCCTGATTCCTTCTATATCATCATTATGGGCAAATATATTCACTGTTACATAAAGCTTTTTCCCTGCCTTGTGAACATAAGCTGCTCCCTGTTTCATCTCGTCAAGGGTAAAATTACCTGCCTTGGCCCTAAGACCGAACTTTTGTCCTCCGATATATACGGCATCTGCGCCATAATCTATCGCAGTCTTTAACACGTCCAGACTTCCCGCCGGTATCAAAAGCTCAGGTTTTTTATCAGTCATATTAATTATCCCTCATTATACTGACTGCCACTCCATCTCCTACCGGAAGTATTGCTGTATCAATATCCGGATTGTGGGTTATGGCATATAAGTATTCTCTCATTCTATCATGTATGGTTCTGTTGCGTTTTTCCACAAGAAAATGGGATTCCAATATCTCGCCTTCCTGAAGAATATTGTCAGATATTATTACTCCTCCCCTTTTCATTACCCTGAGTATATCGGGAAGATAGTATATATACTGCCCTTTGGCCGCATCTACAAATGCAAAATCATAGGTATCATCAAAAAGATGCTTAAGCACCCCGGCAGCGTCTCCCTGATGAACGGTTATGACCTTTTCTTTTCCCTGGGACTTTATGTTTTTTTGTGCCCGAAGAACCCTCTCCCCGGAAAGCTCAATGGTATCGATTACAGCATCGCCGGCATACCGTGACATATAAAGAGCCGAATAACCTACAGCAGTACCTATCTCAAGAATCCTTGACGGTTTTTTTAACAATAACTGGGTTTTTAGAAATTCCCTGGTCTCCGGTCTTATTACAGGTACATTATCTGCTACGGCTTCTTTGTATATTAATCCGAGGCTGTCATTATCATCTTCAATGTAAGATTTTATAAAATCAGATATTCTCTCTAATGTAAGCAAGACAGCCTCCCCTATTCATGGATATTACATATTACATCAAGGATTTCCTGGTATGTCATGGATGGTGACAGACCATATTTGCCGGGTATGATCTTCGCCCCGTAATCCTTAATCTTAACCTTGACCATGAAGGCATATTTGTTGTCAATTACTCCGCCATCCTCCAGAGCCTGTGATATTTCCTTTACAGAAGAATCCGCAGGTATGTCTATTACAACATACTCCTTTGCGGTTGGATCCTTTGCCACATCACCGAATATGGAATATGTAAAATCAAAGGAAAAAGCAAAAACCCTTATTACCAGATATACAATTATAACATTGACCAGAAGCCCTCCGGTAAATCCCACAGACTTCTTAAGTCCGATTCTGACTACTTCATCAGTACTCATCTTTTGTTTCTTTTTCTTGTTATTGCTCATCTAAATAATCAAACTCCAATCCTTCTGAAATAGAACTATAAACCTTTTGCATCATTCTGCATATATGCTGTTCGGCTCTTAAAAAATCGCTGACCAGAGAGTTGTGAAGAAGCTCGTCATATTCCAGAACAAGACCTAACACCTCATCATAGGGATTGACACCCTGTCTGTTCTGAAGCTCATAATTTCTCCGTCTGAATTCTTTAAGCTGGTTACATAATTCCATATTATCATATAATTTTTTCCTGGTGTCTATATATTTTTTGTATTCTTCAGAATTATGTATATTTTCGTTAAGTTTTTTACTTTCTTCAATTACATCCTTCATCTTTATACCTCTGTAATAATAGGCAGTATCATAGGATTTCTCTTAGTTCTTCTCCACAGAAATTCCCCCAGGGAGTCCTTTATATTGTTCTTGATTTTACCCCAGTCGTATATTCCTCTGTTAAGGCAGGCATCCAGGGCATCCTGTACAACCATACGACATTCGTCCATGAGATTTTCTGCTTCTCTCACATATACGAAGCCTCTGGACACTATATCGGGTCCTGCCAGAAGCTGGTTTGTGTCTTTCTCCAGAGTCACGACAACTATCATAAGTCCGTTCTGGGAAAGATGCTGACGGTCTCTCAATACAATATTGCCTACGTCTCCTACTCCCAGACCGTCCACCAAAATTCCCTGGGCAGGAACCTTTCCTGTAACCTTAAACGTACTGTCGGATATTTCAAGTACATCTCCTGTAGACAGAAGCTTTACATTCTCCTTTGGTATTCCCATCTCAACAGCCAGCTCCCCATGGCGTTTCATATGCCTGTATTCACCGTGAACCGGTATGGCATATTTTGGCTTGGTAAGTGCATACATAAGCTTAAGCTCTTCCTGACAGGCATGACCCGATACATGGGTATCCTGGAATATAACGTGGGCGCCCTTCATTTCCAGCTCGTTTATTACCTTGAATACAGCCTTTTCATTTCCCGGGATAGGATTAGATGAAAATATAACCACATCTCCCGGCTTTATGCTTATCCTGTTATGTATGCTTGCCGCTATGCGTGAAAGTGCTGCCATATTTTCTCCCTGACTTCCCGTAGTTATCATAACCAGTTGTTCGTCAGGATAGTCCTTTATGCGTTCAATATCTATGATTGTATTTTCAGGAATGCTTATGTATCCCAGCTCCGTTGCCGTCTGTATGATTGTAACCATACTTCTTCCTTCTATAACTACCTTACGGCCGTATTTGTTGGCCGAATTAATTATCTGCTGGACCCTGTCCACATTGGATGCAAAGGTGGCTATAATAATCCTGTTCTGGCTGTAATCAGCGAACAGATTGTCGAAGGTTTTTCCCACTGTTTTTTCCGACTGGGTATATCCTGTCCTTTCAGCATTGGTAGAATCAGCCATAAGTGCCAGAACTCCCTTTTTACCAAGCTCACCGAATCTCGGCAGGTCAATTGCTTCCCCGAATACAGGAGTAAAGTCAACCTTAAAATCACCTGTGTGTATTATTATCCCTGCCGGTGTATATATGGCAAGAGCCGCAGAATCTACTATGGAATGGTTAGTTCTTATATATTCTACGCGAAAGCAGCCAAGATTAATTATCTGACCGTGCTTTAATACCTTTCTTTTTACCTTGCTTAAAATATTATGTTCCTTTAATTTGTTCTCAATAAGACCCATTGTAAGCTTTGTAGCATATATAGGCATATTGATTTCCTTTTCAACATATGGTATGGCGCCTATGTGGTCCTCGTGTCCGTGGGTCACCACCAGTCCCTTAACCTTGTCCGCATTCTCCTTAAGGTAGGTAACGTCAGGTATTACAAGGTCAATACCCAGCATTTCATCCTCAGGAAAGGCAAGTCCACAATCTATAACTATAATAGTGTCCTCATATTCTATAGCGGTAATATTCATTCCTATCTGTTCAAGTCCTCCAAGAGGAATGATTTTAACCGGCTTACTTTTAACCGGCTTATTTTTAACCTGCTTCAATGTTATACCTCCAAATCAAAATCTTCTACCAATTCATTAAATATCCCTATTACGGATTTAAGCTCCTGTGGTTCCTCCACGATGACATATGAGGAAATATCCTGCTGTCCTGCCTCTTCTTTGAGAATGAGGAATTCCCCTTCGTCACTGTCCACATCATCAGTCACCAGCAAATAATTAATTCCGCCAAGCATAGTCTGCTCAAGAACGTAAAATTCTTCGTTTCCGTCCTCCGATTCAAATACAATCTTAGTATAATTGTTATCCATACACTAACCTCTCTGTTTACTTTTTAATATACTGTTCACTGCTCAATTATTTTGTATTATTCATATCAAGATAGGTTTGCAATATTATGGCTGCTGCCATCTTATCAATATGTTCCTTTCGTCCGCTCACAGGAACATTGGTAGCCTCAAGTATTCTGTCAGCCTGGACTGTGGTAAGCCTTTCATCCACATATACAACCTCAAGTCCTGTCCTTTGCTCCAGCTTTTCTCCGAAAGCCCGGGTATCAGCAGCCCTTTCCCCCTGTGTATTGTTCATATTCTTGGGAAGCCCCACAACAATGAGACCTACATCCTTTTCCATGATTATCTGTTCAATGGCGGCATAGGTCTGCCTCAGCTTCGAAGGGTGCTTTCTTTCAATTGTACTGTGGGGTGAGGCTATTATGTGTCCTTCATCGGAAATTGCAACTCCCACTGTTTTTGTTCCGTAGTCTAATCCTATTATTCTCATATGTCTTTCCACACTAAGTAAGGATATAATCACCGGGCAATCCATGACTATATCCGTAGTTAGTTAAGTAATCTTTACTTTAATCTTGTGTCAATATAGTTTTCAAGTAAAACCTCAATTATCTCATCACGTTCAGCCTTCATGATAAGGCTTCTTGCATTCTTATAACTGGTGATATAGGTAGGATCACCGCTCATTACATATCCCACTATCTGACTTACGGGATTATATCCCTTCTCAGAAAGTGCTTCATATACCTGAGCAAGTATATCCGGAACCTCAATCATGGTCTCCCTAATTATGCCTATATCCTGGGTATTTTGATTATTCATATCTTCACGTCCTTTAAGCATATAGTGTTATTTTAATATATTTGTACAAAAATAGCAACTCTTTATTGCAGCATACTGAAGAAATCATATTGGTTTGTATCAGGCAAATCTCCCAAAAGCCCAAGCTCATCCATATCATCAAGCATGGTTTTTGACACCTTCCCTCTTATTCTTACATCCTCCTTCGAGACAAACGGTCCCCGGGCTGCTGCCTGCTGAAGCTGCTTTGCGGCCTTTGCTCCCATTCCTGCAAGAGCCCCAAAGCTTGGCATTATCCTGCCATCGATAATCTGAAATCTCTCTGCATCTGCCCTGTACAGGTCTATAGGCATAAATTCAATTCCTCTGGCATACATTTCCTGTACAATTTTCATATCTCTTATTGTATCCTTTACCGTAGCTGTAAGCTCACCCTTATCCTTCTTTTGCAATTCTTTAAGGTTTGCCTCCAGAGCTTCTTTTCCCTGGCACATAAGCTTATAGTCAAAGGCCGATGCCCTTATGCTGAAAAATGCAGTATAGTAGGCAAGAGGATAATTCACCTTATAATATGCCACTCTCCAGCCCATCATGACATATGCCGCAGCATGAGCCTTAGGGAACATATATTTTATCTTTTTACATGACCATATATACCAGTCCGGTACACCATGGGCTGTCATTTCCTCCTCCCATTCCGGCTTAAGGCCCTTTCCCTTTCTTACACTTTCCATTATGGTAAATGCAAGTCCCGATTCAAGACCCATGTTAATAAGATATATCATAATGTCATCTCTGGTACAGATTGCTGTTCCAAGTACACACTTACCCTCCTGGATAAGTGTCTGTGCATTGCCAAGCCATACATCTGTACCGTGGGATAGCCCCGCTATTCTTACCAGGTCAGAAAAATTCTGCGGATTGGCATCAATAAGCATCTGCATGGCAAACTCTGTTCCGAATTCAGGTACTCCCAGAGAACCAAGTCTGATTCCTCCTATATCCTGAGGTGTAATGCCCAGTGCTTCCGTGCCATGGAAAAGAGACATAACCTTTTTATCATCCAAAGGTATAGTCTTGGCATCAACTCCGGTCAGATCCTCAAGTCTTCTTATCATGGTAGGATCATCGTGCCCAAGTATATCCAGCTTCAGAAGATTATGGTCAATGGAATGATATTCAAAGTGAGTGGTTATTATATCTGTTGTCATATCATTTGCCGGCTTCTGGATAGGGGTAAAGGAATATATCTCCTCATGCTTGGGCAGAACTATCATTCCACCCGGATGCTGCCCTGTGGTCCTCTTTACTCCCGTACATCCCAGGGCAAGCCTTTCCATCTCACATCTTCGTTTTTCAATCCCCTTATCCTTAAAATAATTATATACATACCCAAAAGCTGTTTTTTCTGCCATGGTTCCTATGGTTCCCGCCCTGAAGGCCTTTCCCTTTCCGAAGAGCTCTTCCGTATAGGCATGGGCCTTAGGCTGATATTCTCCCGAAAAATTAAGGTCTATATCCGGCTCCTTGTCACCCTTAAATCCAAGAAAGGTTTCAAAAGGAATATCATGTCCTTCCTTTTTCATAAGAGTTTTACATAAAGGGCATTCCCGATCTGGCATATCGCAGCCTGATTGTCCCTGCATCTGATATGGCTTAACTGCCTCGGAATCAAAATCCGTATAAAAGCATTTTGGGCATATATAGTGTGCAGGAAGGGGATTTACTTCGGTAATTCCTGCCATTGTGGCTACAAAGGAGGAGCCCACCGACCCTCTTGAGCCTACAAGGTATCCATCCTCGTTGGATTTCCATACCAGCTTCTGGGCAATTATGTACATAACGGCAAATCCGTTGGTGATAATGGAATTAAGCTCTTTTTTAAGCCTGCTTACAACTATTTCAGGAAGATTTTCCCCATATATCTCATGAGCCCTTTTATAGCATATATCAGTAAGGGTTTCATCCGATTTTTCAATTATAGGAGGCTGCTTATCCGGTCTTACCGGCGATATTTTTTCTATCATATCGGCAATCCTGTTGGTATTGGTTACAACAACCTCCTTTGCCAGCTCGCTTCCCAGATATTGAAATTCAGAGAGCATTTCCTCTGTGGTTCTTAAATACAATGGTGGCTGTCTGTCTGCATCATCAAAGCCTTTTCCCGCCATTATAATCCTTCTGTAGATTTCATCCCCGGGATCAAGGAAATGCACATCGCAGGTAGCAACTACAGGCTTGTTGAAATGCCTTCCCAGTTCAACAATTTTCATATTGATATTGTGCAAATCCTCTACGGAGCTTACAGGCACCTTTTCAGAGTCAAGCATAAACATATTATTGCCATCCGGCTGGATCTCATAATAATCGTAAAATTCGGCAAGCCTGGTTATTTCATCCTCGTTGCTTCCGTAGAGAATAGCCTGATACAGCTCACCGGCCTCACAGGCAGAGCCTATTATAAGTCCCTCTCTGTATTTGTTAATCAGACTCTTTGGTATTCTCGGTCTCCTGTTAAAATAATTAATATGTGACTCCGATATAAGCCTGTACAGATTGACTCTGCCTGTCTCATTTTGAACAAGAATAATGCCGTGATAGGTTTTTGCTTTTTTTATTGCATCCGGAGAGGTCTGTCCAAGGTTATTTAATTCCTTTATGGTACGGATATCTCTTCCCTTGAGCATCTTGAGCATTTTTACAAATATTTCTGCCGTTGCCCCTGCATCATCACAGGCTCTGTGATGGTTTTCAAGAGATACATTGAACTGCTTGCACAGTCTGTCCAGTGTATATTTTCCAAGCTCAGGTATAAGTATGTGGGCAAGGGTCATTGTATCTACTATTGTATAATCAAAGGGCAGACCCTGCCTTTTTGCAAATTCCTTTATAAATCCGGTATCAAAGCCTGCATTATGGGCAACCATTACTGCAGAGCCGACAAATTCAAGGAACTTTGGCAGAACCTCTTCAATAACAGGTGCATCTAAAACCATATTGTCATTTATGGAGGTGAGTTTTGTTATTGTATAAGGTATCGGCACCTCGGGATTTACAAACTGTGAGAATTTGTCGGTTATCCTTCCGTCCTTAATCCGTACAGCTCCTATCTCGATAATTTTATTGTACATAGGACTTAAGCCTGTGGTTTCTATGTCAAATACAACATATTCCGTCTCTATATCCTGCCCCTTGTCATTAATTACAAGGTCCTTTAAATCATCCACAAAATATCCTTCAACACCGTATATTATCTTAAAATCTTCATCCTTTTTCACACAGTGATTTGCTATAGGAAATGCCTGGACACCACCATGATCCGTAATGGCTATTGCCTTATGTCCCCATTCCTTTGCCCTGGATATTACCTTTTCGATATCCACAACACTGTCCATCTCACTCATAACGGTGTGCAAGTGAAGCTCCACCCTTTTATCCAGGGATGTATCCATACGCTTTTCCCTGAAATCATTGGCAGCCTTTATTCCCGTAATGGAGGATACGGAAATCTCCCTGGAATAGCTGTCATACATGGGAACACCCTTTATAATATAGAATCTTCCCTTTTGCAATTCATCAAGGATCGGCTCTCTGTCATCCGGTGATACAAATAGCTTAAAGCCTATAGTGTCCGTAAAATCTGTAATATTACCGTTTATTATGTATTTGCCGCTTTTAAGCTCCCTGTCCTCCAGGGTTATCACCTGTCCATGTATGCATACCGGGCCTAATCCGTCATATAAATCCTTGATTTCTACTATATCACCCTCGCAATTTCTTCCGAAAAATACATCAGGGTCAGTTTTGCCGGCAGTTTTATTGGCAGTTTTGTTCTCAGTTTTGTTGGCGGCTTTATTCTCGTTTTTATTCTCGGCTTCCTTTTTATTATCAGGCTCTTTGCTTACTTTTTCCGAATCCGTATTATTATTGTTATTATGCTGCTCATCCTTTGTGGCTGTTTCAGGTCTTCTTATGTCTTTTTCTTTATCCTGAACAGCCTCTATGGCAGCAAGCTCAAGCTTGAGCCTTCTGTCATTGGCTTCTCTAAGCTTTGTCTTTTGCTCCTCTGTATAATTAAAGCCAACCTGTACCTCCATGGCAAAGCGTTGCAGATATGTATTTTCCAGATATTCCTTTATAACCCGGCTATGACTTTTCGCTATAAACGTATCCTCCAGAGCCAGAGTAAGTATGTTATCGTTGTAAAACCATTCAGCCTTGTCCAGCAGGCGGAAATCAACATAGCTTTTTTTCATTATCTCAAAAAGGAAGCTGTCCTTATATATAGTGGTAAGCTGCTTCAGGTTATATTGCTTTGACAGGATATACCTGTCCTTTATCTCGCACCTTTCCTGTGCCCTTTCACCGAAAATATAATTCTTTATTTCTTCCTCAGCCTTGTATATAAGCTTCTTAGCTATCAGATTATAGCTTAAAATAGAAATAACCATCTTCTTTTCGGATTTGAACATGGTTATATTCTCTATCTGACTCTGACCTATTATATCAGCTAAGTCTTTATCAAGTTTAAGGCCGGGAAAAACATCCTTAAACATTTTTTTATCCAATTATTGTTCCTCCCAATTGTCCAATTCCCACTTAAGGGCATCAAGCAGCTCATCCTGGGGCAGTTTTTTTATGATAACACCTTTTTTAAAGAGCAGCCCCTCTTTGTCTCCCCCGGCTATTCCGAGATCTGCCTCTCTCGCCTCTCCCGGACCGTTTACCCCACAGCCCATGACAGCAACCTTTATATCCAGGTTGTCGTAGCTCTGTATAAGCTTTTCCACTTTGCCTGCAAGAGCAATAAGGTCTATGCCTGTTCTTCCACAGGTAGGGCAGGATACCAGCTCTATCCCGCCTTTTCTTAGATTAAGTGTCTTTAGTATCAATTTTGCACAGGTAATCTCATCTACCGGGTCACTGGTAAGGGATACTCTTATGGTATCTCCTATTCCCATTCCCAGTATGATTCCAAGACCCACTGCGGATTTTATATTACCCCGGTACAGGGTTCCCGCCTCTGTTATCCCCACATGAAGAGGATATGCAGTTTTACCGGCAATAAGCCTGTGAGCTTCTACACTCATCATTACATCGGAGGATTTAATGCTTATAACTATATTGTCGTAATCGCAATCCTCTATCATTTTTACTTTGTCGAGTGCACTTTCAACTATGCCTCCGGCAGTAACTCCATGGTATTTTTCTATGATACCTCTTTCAAGTGAACCGGAGTTTACTCCCACCCTGATAGGTATATTCCTCTCCTTTGCAGCTTTAACCACCTTTTTCAGATTTTCTTCCCCACCTATATTACCCGGGTTAATTCTGATTTTATCGGCTCCGTTTTCCATGGCTTTTATGGCAAGTCTGTAGTCAAAATGAATGTCTGCCACAATAGGTATACGAATCTGCTTTTTTATACCAAAAAGAGCTTTTGCAGCATCTTCGTTATTGACTGTAGCACGGACGATGTCACAGCCCGCCTCCTCAAGTCTTTTTATCTGTGAAACTGTGGCATTTACATCATCGGTTCTTGTATTGGTCATGGATTGTATTGCTATAGGCATACCTCCACCTATGATTACATCCTTTATATGAATTTGTTTTGTTTCCTGACGGTAAGCAGCCATAGCTTTTCCTCCACGATTATATATTGTCTAGAAAAATACGTTCCTGATATCGTTAAAAAATACCACTATCATAAGAATTATAAGCAGTATAAAGCCTATAAGATTAACAACAGCCTCTTTTTCCTGTGGTATTTTCTTTCTTCTTACGCCTTCAATTATGAGAAACAAAAGACGTCCTCCGTCCAAAGCCGGAACAGGCAGCAGATTCATAATTCCCAGATTAACACTAAGAAGAATACACCAGTTAATCATATTAAGAATTATATTTATTACTGCTTCCGCCTTGGTGGCACTCTCCTCCTTTACTTCCTCAATAATATCATTCATGGTTCCTCCGACTCCCAAAGGTCCCATAATATCATCGCCGGATACTCCTCCGGTCACTATAAGCTTAAGGCTTGTAACTGTTGCCTTAACCCAGTATCTAAGCTCAAGACAGGCGTATTTCAAATCATTTCCTATGCTCTGTGACTTAATATACCCGCCTGCTATACCCATCATATAGCTGCCGTTTTCGTTGAGCTTTGGGTATACTGTTGTTGTATATCTTTCTCCCCGGGCATTTTCCATAACCATTTTAATCGGCTCAGAGGCATCGTTAAGCTGCATATAAAGCAGAACCTCACGATAGTTGTATATTTTTTCACCATTCATGCTTATTATGGTATCTCCCGGATTTAAGCCTGCCTCCATGGCAGCACTTGAATCCTGCACTGTACTAACAACTGCCGGATCGCACCCGGTAAAATGAATGAGAATAATCGAAAACAAAAAGGCCAGGATAAAGTTAAAAACAGGTCCTGCTGCCACTACAAGCATACGAACCCATATCGGCTTATTGGAAAAGGAATTCTCATCCTCTACCTCTTCATCTTCTCCCATCATAAGGCAATATCCTCCTATTGGCAAAAGCCTTATGGAATACTTGGTTTCTTTTTTCTGAAATGAAAACAATGCCGGTCCCATTCCGATAGAAAATTCTGTAACGGAAATCTTATTTATCTTTGCCACAATGAAATGCCCCAGCTCGTGAAACATTACAATTATGCCAAATACCAGAATTATCAAAATAATATTCATGACACTTACTCTCCTGTTTATAACATATATTGGTCAATAAAATCATATACCCATTTTTCAGCAGCAAGTATCTCATCTAAGTCAGGCTCAGGTATAATACTGTGAGCTTCCATGCATGCCTCTATTATGCTGTATATATCGAGGAATGCTATTTTACGTTCCAGAAATAATGCTACAGCCTTCTCGTTAGCTGCATTCAGTACAGTAGGCATTGAGCCTCCTTCGTTGATTGCCCTGTAAGCCAGAGCAGGTCCCCTGAAGGTGTCCATATCCGGCTTTTCTATTGCTATTCCTGTAATAGCAGCAAAATCCAGTCTGTCTCCCCTGAGAAATTTTCTGTCGGGATAGAAAAGAGCATACTGTATCGGAAGCTTCATATCCGGTGTTCCAAGCTGTGCCTTCACAGAGCCATCCTCGAATTCCACCATGGAATGTATAATACTCTGTGGCTGCACCACTATCTGTATATCTGAAGGGTTCATATCGAAAAGCCACCTTGCTTCTATTACTTCAAGCCCCTTGTTGACCATTGTGGCAGAATCAATGGTTATTTTCCTGCCCATAGACCAGTTAGGGTGTCTTAGGGCATCCTCGACACTCACAGTCTCGAGAAACTTTCTGTCACGTCCTCTGAAGGGCCCTCCTGAGGCAGTAATCAGCAGTCTTGTCGGTTTGTTGTTTTCTTCTCCTCTGATACATTGGAAAATAGCCGAATGCTCACTGTCCACCGGAAGAATTCTTACATTTTTTTTCTTTGCCAGAGGCATAATAATATGCCCTGCAGTTACAAGAGTTTCCTTGTTTGCAAGAGCAATATCCTTACCTGCATATATTGCTTCAATGGTAGGTCTTATTCCAATCATTCCAACCAGGGCAGTTACGAGTATATCGCTTTCAGGACATCCCGCCACTTCGATAAGCCCATCCATGCCCGAAACAACCCTAATATCAAATCCTTTAAGCTCTTTTCTTATAAGCTCAACCCTGCTTTCATCCCATATACTGACAATCCGTGGGTGAAACCGTCTTGCCTGGGCAATAAGAAGCTCATGATTTTTTCCTGCACTGAGGGCTACAATCTCTATATCCTCCGGATTATCTTCCGCCACCTTAAGGGTCTGTGTACCTATGGAGCCGGTAGAACCCAGAACAGCAATTCTTTTCATAAGCTAACCTCCTATGTTTCCTGCCATAAAAAGCAGACAGTAATATATAATAGGAGCAGTAAATATTATGCTGTCAAATCTGTCGAGAACTCCTCCATGACCCGGAATAAGCCTGCCATAATCCTTAATATCATTATTCCTCTTTATGGCAGATGCTGCCAGATCACCTATAACAGCCATTATGGCTCCCGCCAATCCGACTATGGCAAAAATAAGCGGTGCCTTATCTAATTCATATACATTTTTGCTGAAAAATATACCATAGAGTGCACCTACAACCGTAGATGAAAAAAGTCCCCCTATAAGTCCTTCAATACTTTTCTTAGGACTAAGCTTCGGTGTCATCTTATGCTTTCCCATAGTCACTCCAAAGCAATATGCAAAGGTGTCATTAACCCAGGAGCATACAAATATCATTATTACAAAAGCACCGCCATGCTTTAAATCCCTTATAAGATATACATATGAAAGCATAACCGATACATAGAAAAACGTAAGTATGGCAGCCATGGCATCCCGGTCCCTGTAAAGAGGATATCTTATAACATATAAAGATAAAACCAGAAGAACAAACAAAAGCATAACAGGCAGCACATACTCCCTTAATCCGAAAACAAGAAAGCAATAATACACTGTTGTAGCGGCATAGGTAAGAATACCCGGTCCTTTTTTCTCCAGTCCATAAACCTTAAGCAGCTCGTAGTTACCTATAATTGCCAGCAAAAATATAGCAAGGGCTGTTACATACCCTCCAAAATATAATATACCGAAAATCAGTACAACTAATACAATTCCACTGAGAAGTCTTGTTTTAAACATTTATTTTACCCCACCGTATCGTCTGTCTCTGCCATTATAGTATCTTATGGCCTTTTTTAGTTCTCCTGCCGTAAAATCCGGCCAGAGAACATCTGTAAAATAGAATTCCGTATATGCCAGCTGCCATATCAGAAAATTGGATAATCGAAGCTCTCCGCTGGTTCTTATGAGCAAATCGGGATCCGGAATATCTCTTGTATCAAGATATGAGCTTATAAGCTTCTCATCAACCTTCATAGGATTAATCTTTTCCTGCCGTATGTCATTGATAAGCTCTCTTATTCCTCTTGTTATCTCATCCCTTCCACCATAATTAAGAGCTATGGTAAAATTAAGTCCGTCATATCCCGCAGTCTTTTCTTCCAGCTCCTCTATACTTTTAACTATGTCAGCGTCAAGGGCTGCCCTGTCACCTATAACCCTGACACGCATATTGTTCCTTGATGCTCTTTCTATGCAATCCCTAAGATAACTTCTTAAAAGATTCATAATACCGGTTACTTCCTCAGTGGAGCGTTTCCAGTTTTCAGTGGAAAAGGCATACACGGTGAGATATTTTATACCGAGATTATAGGCATCCTCACATATCTGTTCCACTGCCTTAGCTCCTGCCTTATGTCCAAAATTTCTTGGCATAAGCCTTTTTTTTGCCCACCGTCCGTTTCCGTCCATTATAATGGCTACATGTGCAGGCACAACTAATTTTTCTCCGTCAATTACTTTCTCCACGATTAATCTCCCGGTTATACAGTCATAATTTCCTTAGTCTTATCTTCTATCGCCTTGTCTATATCAGCAACATACCTGTCAGTAAGCTTCTGAACCTTTTCCTCATTGTTTTTAAGCTCATCCTCTGAGATTTCATTTGCTTTGTTCATCTTTTTGAAGGCATCATTGGCATCTCTTCTGATGTTTCTTATAACAACCTTGGCTGCCTCTCCCTTTTTCTTAATATCCTTGGCAAGGTTCTTTCTTCTTTCCTCTGTAAGCTCAGGAAAATTAAGAATAATTGCTTTTCCGTCGTTGTTAGGAGTCACTCCCAGATCAGAATTCATTACAGCCTTTTCAATTTCCTTGATAAGACTCGACTCCCATGGCTGAATCATAAGAGTTCTTGCTTCAGGTACTGTTATATTGGCTACCTGCTGAAGTGGAGCAGGTGCTCCGTAATAGTCAACGCGGAGCTTGTCAAGGATATGAGGGTTGGCTCTCCCGGCCCTGATGCCCGCATATTCCGACGCAAGGCTGTCTATTGCTTTTTTCATTTTGCTTTCATACTGTTCTAACATTGTTTTTCCTCCTGAAATATATTATATTCCGTATTAATCTAATCTGTTGTCACAAGAGTTCCGGTAAAGTCTCCGGTTACTGCTTTTACTATACTGTTTTCTTTGTTAAGTCCAAAAAGCATCATAGGCATTTTGTTCTCCATGGCAAGAACCGCTGCCGCAAGATCAATAACGCCAAGCTTTTTGTCGATTATGTCTGAAATATTTAATCTGTCATATTTTTTTGCATCCGGATTAACCTTAGGATCACTGTCATAAACTCCGTCTATCGCCTTTGCCATAAGTATTACATCTGCCTGTGTCTGGATTGCAAACAGCACAGTGGCCGTATCTGTAGAAAAATATGGATGTCCTGTGCCCCCCGCAAAAAATACTACCTCTTTGCTATTAAGATATTCCAGAGCCTTATCCTTTGAAAAAAGTTCTGTCACATTGCCACATTGAAAAGGTGTCATAACATGGGTTGCAAGCCCCTCCTGTCTGAACATGTCCGCTGTATATATACAATTCATTACAGTTGCCAGCATACCGATCTGATCAGCCTTCACCCTGTCCATATCCGGTGAGGTTCTTCCTCTCCAGAAATTACCTCCGCCTATGACAATGCTTACCTGAATTCCCTGTTCAATAATTCTTTTAACCTGCTTTGCAACAATTCTGACAGTATCGGCGTCAAAGCCTGTCTTTTTATCGCCTGCCAAAGCCTCCCCGCTGAGTTTAAGTAAAATTCTCTTCATATCCATGTCTTTTCTCCTATTCGAAAAAGCTCTTAACATCTATCTCTGAATAACACTGTGAACAAAATCCTTCAATAACCGCACCATTGTTAATCTGGACGGAACGGGATTTTATATTACCCATAATAACTGCTGTAGAGTCCACGATAACAGGACCCTCAACATCTATGTCTCCGTTAACTGCCCCCGCAACAACAGCCGACGTTGCCTTGACATTGCCGACTACTACAGAGCCTACGCCAATCTTAACACTTCCTGCAGCCGTAATCTCTCCTTCAATCTTAGATGCATTGGAATATATCTCACCTGCGTTGACATTACCCTTTATGCTTCCTCCTACAATAAGCTTGCCTGAGCAGGATACATTGCCCTCTACTGTTCCAAGAACATCAATCCCACCGTCGGTTTCGATATCACCCTTTATTTTAGTACCCTTTGTGATATAAGCAGTATCCTCTGACAGAATACTCTCTCTGTCTGTATTGCCTTCTGCTGCGGAAGCTTTTACATCCTCATTGCTAATCTCTGCCATATTATCCTCCTTATGAACATCATCCTGTCTGGAAATAGCATCGGTAACAGCCTTATTAATATCTGCATCAAGTATGTTATCTCTTTCCTCTGTCACTCCGTCAGGCTCAGTAAGCAGTGCATCCTCAAGATTTTCTTCCATATTGCCTTCATCTAAGGCATCATCCTCTACAAGCTCATCTCCTGCCTGCCCCTCAATATTGTCAGCAGCTTCAAGCTCCACCATGACAGAATCCCTGTATTCCTTATCAGGTATCATATTCATAACCTCATTGCCATCCACTTCATCGGTTAATATCTCTGCATCAGGAATATTGGTGAAATCATTCTCCCCTTCATCAGGGTTGTTCTCCTCATTATCGGATACCTGAGCCGGGTCCGGAATATCTCCAAGGGAAAAATCTTCTTCATCTTCACCCTTAAATTCATCCAGATTCTCCATCATATCCTCAGGAGCAATATCCATATTATCATCCTCGTCAAAGGTATTTACAATATCCTCATCATCATACTCTCCGGAAAGCTCGTCCTTATCCGGCATAAGCTCATTTACAGCCTGAGCAAAATCTCTCTTGAAATCTTTAAAAAAGCCCATTTGTTTCCTCCTTTATCTGTAGAAACTGCAAAGTGTTTTACAGCCAATATTATACACTATACTAAGCCTTAAATCAATCAAATCTCCCTGTTATAAATCTTAATATTTATCCATATTGTAAGCTTCCATATTTATTTTCCCTTCAACACTTATTATGTCTATGTCCCCCACATTGTATATTATATCAGGCAAAATAAGATAAGTGTTTGCATGGTACATATCTCTTCTGCTTTGAATAGTCTGAATGTAAGAGTCACGGCTGTGATAGCTTAACAGCTCATATATCTCAAGGTATGACATGTCCTCCCTGGCAATTCCAAGCACATCGCCGAGTCTGGTTATTATTTCAAGAAGCAGGTTGATGGATTTGGTAAGCTCAAATTTCATTATATCCCGGTTCTTATAACAAAGAATAATAAACTCCATGAATTTTTCGGGAGACATATTAATCTTTCCTTCCTTCAGGGCCTTTTCCACCATGGCAGCATCAAGAAATACTATATCATCGGTTTCTTCCTTTTCCTGCTTTTTGTCTTTGAAAAAGTCACCCGGTTCAATCTTAAGATTTTCGAAGCAGTCAGTTCTTATATCAAATATTCCTGAACGGAATTCCCCATACAGGCTGTTAAATTCCTCCCTGGACATATTTCCTGATGCATAGCTTTTCATGTCCCTTTTTAACTTCTTTTTTATTGTCCATATTGAGCCGGTAAATCTGTTCATATTTTCAAGGGTAATATATCCTCTTTCAACAAGGGATTCACACAGCCTTTCCGCAAGAACCGAGCATCTTAATTGCCTTGAGAAGCCCGGGGTTCCGTATTTTTTTATTCCCTCCAGCAGCTCATTAATATTCCTGTACAGCTTCATTACATTGGTTTCCTTCTGAGGCATCATTTCCCTAATACTTCTGGTAAGTGCACTCATTTTTTCCATGTATTCCCTGTCCTCTTCATATATGGAATGATAATTGGACAAAATATATTTTGTTATATCCGTTACACCCTGTTTTATGCTTTGAACCTCATCAGGAGAAAAGCCGTTATTTTCCAGTTTTTTAAGTCTCTCATCTGTCGAAAAATCATACAGGTTAAATATGAGCTTTTTTTCTATGTCCCTGTGAAGCCCTCTATTTTCCTTAAGCTCCTTTTTATAGTATTCAAAGAGCCTGAATCTGAGCTTTGAGTCTATCGCCCCGGGGGTAAGGGCATCAAAGGTGCTATTTACGGAGGTATAAGGCTTATTACCTACCTTTTGCATAAGCTCTCCTTCGTTTTTTGTATACCCCATTGGTACTATTGATTCATTCCATACCCTCATGGTTATCAGCTCTCTGAACAGGGAATAATCAAGAGGTCTCGGATTAGTACCCAGCTGGGATTTTATATTCCAATATGCGCTGTCAGATAAAATATGGCTGGTATCAAGATAGGAGCATTTTGCAAAGGCCTTTGTATCAGCAAACTCCTTGTCAGTCATATTTCTTGGCATATTTGCCACCTTTTCCAGACTATCCCAGCGTATAACGTTAATTTTATCATTGGCATCTATACAAAAATCAATCTGAAATGTGTCTATTTCAGGAAAAGCTTCTTCCATCTCCCGGGCAATCTTAACCAGGCTGTAGCATTTTTCCGAAAGAAATTCCCTTGATACATTCCTTGCAATCCATTTTGTATATTTCTTACCGTTTTTCTCGTATTCAATAAAATAGTATGGTCTGTTATTAGTAATGTCTCTGGTATACAGGCTTCCCTCACAGCCCGTCCTGTCCTGGTGTTCCATTGACTCCTCCCGGGTACTTCCCTTACATAATGAATTTTTTAATTACCTCAACTATTCCATCCCTGTCACAGGAGGCTGTTATATAATCTGCATTATCCTTTACAATTTGCTGGGCATTGTCCATGGCCACACCTACCCCGGCATATCTTACCATAGTAAGATCGTTGAAGCCATCCCCACAACATATAGAATTCTCCCTTGGAATTCCAAGCCCCTGCAGCAGTTTTTCCAGGGAAAGTGCCTTGTCTACTCCCCTATTGGTTATCTCTATAAAATAAGGCTCTGAGCGGAATACGTTAAGCTTTTGTCCAAACAGATTCTTAAGTGCCTCCTCATGGACAGGTGCCACATCAGGAGGGGCCGTAATCAGACATTTTACCATATCAAAATCAACATAAGCAGGAAAATCCTCCACTTTCCTTAAAACCATATAGTTAAGTCTGGCCTCATATTCCATATACTCATCAATGTCTGTTCCTGTAATAACCTTATCTTCCTGATAGGTTACCATTCCCAGATTGTGTTGCTTTGCATATGCATATATCGGGATTGCATATTGGCACGGAATCACATTCTGATATATTGTTTCCCCGGTTTTACAATTTATAACCTTGCCACCGTTAAATGAAAGTGCGTATCCTCCGTATTTGTCAAGACATATCTGCTTTGCATATCCCATCATTCCGGGATAAGGTCTTCCTGAAGCCAGGGCTGCAATATGGCCTTTTTCCTGAATTTTAATCAGATATTCCTTTGTTATGGGAGTAATCTCTTTTTTTGAATTAACCAGTGTTCCGTCAATATCAAGAACCAATATTTTTTTGTCCATCACGCTGCTACCTCTTATATGTTAATAAGTATATAATATCATCATTTTTGATTTTTTAGAAGATGTATGTTATATTATTCAAAGATATGTTTTTATGGGTGATTTTTATGGAGATTAATATATATGTACAGGGCAGAAAATTTGATAAGGATTATATATATGCTTTTAACGAGTATTCAAAACGCATCTCTCCCTGGGCAAGTCTTAAGCTTAATATATGTAAATCCCTGCCTTTCTTTTCCGATAAAAGGGGAACAATGAGCTATATTGTCCTGCCCGGAGCACATACCTTATCCTCTCCCCGGCTTGCAAAGGAAATTAACAGGCAAAATCTCATGGGAATATCACGAATAGATTATTATATTCCCGAAGAAATAAGCACGTTGCCTCTGTCGGCGGATAATGCATCAATATTTAATCTTTCCACTTTTTGCATGGGCAGGGAGCTTACCTTCGTTGTTCTGGCCGAGCAGCTTTACAGGGCATACACAATAAATAACAACATAACCTATCACAAATAGCAGGCAATCTGCTCCAGTAATATTATTCTCATAAGCTGGTGTGGAAAGGTCATTTCCGAAAAGCTGATTTTTATATCGGCTTTTTTTAACACCTCTTCATCAAGCCCCAGAGAGCCTCCTATTACAAATGCAATATTTCCTTCCTTCTTTTTTGCCCCCTCCTCCACAAGCCGGGAAAGCTTTTGGGAATCCATTGATTTTCCGTCTATAGCAAGCATTATTACATAATCACTGCCACTGATATTTTCCAGTATCTTTGAACCTTCTCTCTTCTTAATCAGGGTGTTCATGGCTTTGCCTTTGTTTTTGGGGATACTTTCATCCGGTACCTCCACAATACTGAGCCTGTGCTTATTACATATTATTTTTTTATATTTTTCTTCCAGATTACGCAGATAGGCTTCCTTTAATTTACCTACGGCAATAAGCTTAATATTAAACATTCTCTTCATTTCTCCTGATTATTTTATCTGAAAATGCCCTGTTTTCCTTTGTTTTTTTACACATTGTTGCCACTTTGTTTAAACTTTGTTCATAATTTAATCCTATAATACAAGTATAGTTTTTTTTCATAAATCCTCTCTTTAAATTATACAAGACAAAATGCCGGTATTACAACCGGCATTTTTGTATCTTAGAACCTTCTATTTACCATTTTTTACTTCTTCAAACTCTTTTATCATGTCATCATCAGCTTTTTTTGCAATCAGTGAAAAAACTACTATAAAGAAAAGGCTCACGAAGAATCCCACTAACAGGGAATACATTCCTGTATATACTGCCGGAGTAACCTTCTTTCCGTCCAGTGTGAGAAATTTTACATAATCCCATATTATAACAGTAAGTCCTCCACTTATCATACCTGCGGCAGCTCCTGCCAGATTGGTACGTTTCCAGTAAAGAGACATAAGTATAACCGGTCCAAAAGCACTTCCCAATCCTGCCCAGGCATCACTTACAAGCTGCATAATACTTGAATTAGGATTCCATGCAATTATGTATGCAAGAACGGCTATAACCAAAACTGTGATTCTTGCAACAACAAGAACCTGTTTTTCGTTCAGCTTCTTGAAAAATACTCCCTTGCACAGATCGTTTGCAACTGCGGATGAGGATACCAGAAGCTGGGAGTCTGCTGTGGACATTATGGCTGCAAGCACAGCGCAAAGAAGCAATCCTCCTATAAAGACAAGATTTGTATCATCCATAAATATTTTCATTATCATTCTGATAAATACGTTTTCATACTCAGCTCCTTCTGTAGAAAGTACATCAGGATACAGATATGCCCTTCCTAGTACACCTATAATACAGGCAATTGCAAGAGAAAGAAGCACCCACACAATTCCGATTTTTTTGGATTTTGCCAGCTCCTTTTCGTCTCTTATGGCCATAAATCTTACAAGGATATGAGGCATACCACAATATCCAAGTCCCCATGCAAGCTGGGAAGCCACGCTTACTGCGGTTATAGGCTCACCATCCACAGAGAAAATGTTAAGGTAATCCTTGGCATCCACCTTAAGTCCACTGTCAATAAGGTTAGGTATGATGTTGCCTGTTCCCATAAGCATTACAGCTATTATAGGCACAGCAATAATGGCTGCAAGCATCAAAAGTCCCTGGACAAAATCTGTATTACATACAGCGATAAAACCGCCCAGGAAAGTATATATAAGAATAACAACTGCGCCCAGAGTAAGGGACTGATGATAATTAAGCTCTGTTACCAGCTCAAAAAGCTTACCGCCTGCTGAAAATGCCGAGGCTGTGTATACCATAAAAAATATAACTATTACCAATGCTGAAATTGTCATGAGTATATTGTGCTTATCCCTGAATCTGTTGCTGAGATATTCGGGAATTGTCATGGCATTTCCCACCTTTATTGTATACCTTCTTAATCTTCCCGAGATAAAAAGCCAGTTAAATACTGTTCCTATAAATAAGCCTATTGCTATCCATGCCTGATTGGTTCCATAGGCATATATACATCCGGGAAGTCCCATAAGAAGCCATCCGCTCATATCTGACGCCTGAGCCGAAAGGGCTGCCACCCATCCTCCCAGATTACGTCCTCCCAAAAAGTAATCATCTGCATTTTTATTTTTTCTGGCAGATGTAAATCCGATTATAAGCATACCGAGCATATATACTCCGAATGCCAACAATACCCATACTGTCATTAATCCTTGGTCTCCATTACCAGCAGATATCCTTCACCTACTATAATGTGACCTTCCTCCTCTCTTATTTCATTGCTCACTCCGATGGAGTCAGCCTTTATCATAGCAGCATTGTAAAGAGGGTACTCAAAGCCCTTAAGGCACACTCCCTTTACTGTATCGGAAAAGGGCAGACAGGAAACATAGTTTCCATATTGCTCATCTTTTTTTATGATACAATGCTTATCTATCATCCTTATACGGTTACAGGTGTCAATCAGATATGCCTCTATCCCCTCATCAAGGCACAGCTTCAGCATATTAATGTTTGCCATCATGTGATCTATACGGCTTCCCGTACCGCCAAATATATATATCCTGTCCGGTTTTTTCTCAATAGCCTTAAGGATTGCCACGTGGGTATCAGTCAGATCCTTATGGGAATTCAAAACGGATATATCCTGATATTTTTTTGTATTATTTTGAAGCTTAATCCTTGTGTCGTTGCTGCAGGAATCAAAATCTCCTATGGCAAGTCCGGGAATAATATTCATGGCATACAGAGAATCCAGTCCCCTGTCAACGCCTATAATACAGGCATCCTCATGCTCGGACAGCATACTTTGAAGCAGATTTCTGTCTACTTTTCCTCCGGTTACAATAAACATATCCATCGCAATTATTCTCCGGTTTTTTTGTTAAGCTTTTGAAAAAACGCTTCCAGATTTTCTCTTATATCTCCCTTAAACACTGCTGAGCCGGCTACAATAACATCAGCTCCCGCAGCTAAAGCAGTGGATACATTATCAAGGTTAATTCCACCATCAACCTCGATATGAAGCTCTTTTCCTATTTTGTCTGCCTGATTCCTTATTGCCTTTATTTTGTCTATGGCATCGGGAATAAATTTTTGTCCGCCAAATCCCGGATATACGCTCATTACCAATATCATGTCAACTCTGTCAAGATACGGAAAAACCACCTTGTAATCTGTGTCAGGATTGATGGATAATCCCACTCCGGCTCCGGTTCTTTTAATGGCCTCAATTGTTTCATCCAGATCCCGGCAGGCTTCATAATGAACGGTTATCATATCCGCTCCTGCCTCCCTGAATACATCCACATACCTTACAGGCTCTGTTATCATAAGATGAACATCAAAGAAGGCTTTTGTGATTTTTCTTATAGACGCAATAACAGGTGGTCCAAAGGATATATTCCTGACAAAAACTCCATCCATAACATCCAGATGGTACCATTTTACTCCCGCTTCATCCAGAATTCCGGCATCCGCCTCAATATTATTAAAATTAACCGATAACAGTGATGGTGAAAGAATATTCATGCTACCATCTCCTTTTGTCTTTTATTTCATGGTACAATTGCACATAATTGTCATATCTTAAGCTGCTTATTTTCCCCTGCTCTATGGCAAGCTTAACCCCGCAATCCGGCTCATTTATATGAGCACAGCCGTTAAATCTGCAATTTCGCTGACAGGGAATAAATTCATTATAATAATTCTTAAGCTCCTGCTCCTCCATATCGTTCACATATAACGAGCTGAAGCCCGGTGTATCCATTATATAGGTATCTTCCTTTATCCACATCAGCTCAGAATGTCTTGTGGTATGCTTACCCCGTTTTATCTTTTCACTTATCTCGCCTGTTTTTGCACCTGCCATGGGATTAAAAAGATTAATTATGGATGATTTGCCTACTCCGGAGGGGCCTGCAAATACTGAGGTTCTGCCTTCTATAAGTTCACCCAGCTTTGAAATTCCCTCTTTAAAAGCAGGTGATGTGACAGAAGTGATTATGACCTGATATCCGGATTTTGTATATATATTTTTTATCTCATTGGCATAATCAGAATCTACAAGATCTCCCTTGTTAAGACATATTATGGTCTTAACCTCCTGCCTGTCCATCATAATAAGAAATCTGTCCAACAGATTAAAATTAGGCTTGGGCTGCGCCAGGGCAAAAATAATAACTCCCTGGTCAACATTGGCCACTGCCGGTCTTATAAGAAGATTTTTTCTCGGAAGGATATCAATAATATTGCCGGTGTGTTTTTCTTCACTGATTATATCTATAATCACATCATCTCCCACAGCCGGCTTAATATTCTGATTTCTGAAAATACCCTTTGCCTTACATTCATATATCCTGTTATGGTGCAGGTGGACATAATAGAACCCACCTACACCTTTAATTATCTTCCCTTGCATCTATTCCTGTGGTTCCTCTACTTCAGAATATCTTACAGAAGGGGAAGTGCTGAAATTACCTGTAACATTAGTTCCGTTATAGATAACCTCAAAGGTTGCATTGCCACTGTCTGATGAAAGCCCTGATATAGTTTCTGATACGGCACTAGGAGAGCCTAAGACTGCCTTTACGGTTTTATCCCTGGTTGCTCCGTTTACTGTTATACGGACTGTAACATCAGCTCCGTCAAGAGATGCCGCAGTTCCGTCCGAAAGTGTTATATCTGCATTATTCAATGTAATGGTACCGTCAACCACTGCAGTATAGGTTATCTTCTTTTCCTTTGGTCCGTCACTTATTACTATGTCTATTTTATCTCCTTCGGTAGCAGTGGAGCCCTGGCTTACAGACTGATTAATTACAGTTCCTTCAGGAGCTGTATCATGATTTTCATGAGTTACCTTTCCGACGCTGAGCTTATTGGATTCAAGAGTATCCTGAGCCTGGCTTTCAGTAAGTCCATAGAGATTAGGAACCTTTGTTTCTTTCTTTTCGGAGCCGTTGCTTACTGTAATAATAATCTCTGAATCTGCCGGAGCCATCTCTCCTGCAGCCGGTGACTGGGATATAACCATATCCTTTTCTACCTCATCATCATATGCATAGGCATGCTTAACCTTAAAGCCTGCTTCCTTTATAATCTGACAAGCCTGTTCATCAGTATAACCTTCCACCTTAGGAACCTCTAATTCCTCTGTGCCTCCGCTTACGGAGATAATTATCTCTGTATCACTTGGAACTGCCTTATTTGGTTCAACGCTCTGGTCTACTACATATCCCTCAGGAATTTCATTGTTTTCCACTCTCTCTACCTTAACGTTGGTAAATCCCTGCTTGCTAAGCATGTCAAGTGCTTTCTTTTCAGCAAACTCCCTGACATCTATCATGACTATTTCCTCTGCATCCTCGGATGAGATGATATCATTCGTCTTATCCTTCTTGCTGCCTCCGAAATTACCGGTAATTTTGGCAATTGCAATTATAACAATGATAGCTATTATTACTGCTGTAGCTATGCCTGCTATAGTGACTGCCTTTTTAAGGCTTGGATCTATCTCCGAATCATCATTTTCGTAATCTTCTTCATCATAATCATCCTGGATTTTCTTGATACCGGACTTTTGTCTCACCGGCTGGGATGACTGTTCATTCTCATACTCATATTCATCCTCATAATCATATTCATCCTCGTAGGAATCATTAATCATCTGGTTAATGCGCTGGTTATTAACAGGTATAGGTGATATACCTCCTATAGGTTTAAGCTCTCCCATATCATTTTGTACAGGAGGATTTTCCCCAAAGGTGTTAAGCTGACTGTTGTCAACATATCCTTTAGCCTGCTGATATGTACCTGCATCCTTATATGAGCTTACATTTCTTATGGCTCTTACATCTTCCCTGGTAAGCTCCTTGGTAGGGCTGTTGGTTACAGAAGCAGGTGCAACAATTATATCTATGTTGGGATTATTCTGTACCCTCTTTAAATCGGCAATAAGGGCACTTGCAGTGAGGTATCTCCTCTCCGGCTTCTTCTGGGTAGCCTTCATAATAATCTTCTCAAAGCTTGAATATATATCAGGGTAATACTGTCTTGGAGGTATCATCTCACTTTGTATATGCATAAGTGCCACAGATACATTATTGTCTCCCTCAAAAGGCACTCTGCCTGTAACCATTTCATACATAGTAATACCCAGTGAATATATATCACTTCTCTCATCACTGAAGCCCCCTCTTGCCTGCTCCGGCGAAATGTAATGCACACTTCCCATAGCTCCCGATGTAAGGGTATTAGAGGTAGCTGCCTTGGCTATACCAAAATCTGTTACCTTGATTGTACCATTTTTTGAAACAATTATATTCTGTGGTTTAATATCCCTGTGAATAATATGACTCTCATGGGCAGCCTCAAGGCCTGAAGCAATCTGGATGGAAAAATTAATAGCCTCATCCATGGACAATCTTCCATGCTGCTGTATATATTCCTTGAGGGTAATTCCCTCAACCAGTTCCATAACAATAAAATATAACCCGTCATCATCATATACATCATATACATTTACAATGTTAGGATGTGAAAGCCCTGCCGATGCCTGAGCCTCAACACGGAACTTTGTTACAAAGCTTTTGTCATTGGCAAACTCCGGCTTTAATACTTTAATTGCAACATTTCTGTTTAGCCTGTGGCAGCGTGCCTTATATACAATTGACATTCCTCCGGCACCAACCACATCGAGTATTTCATATCTGTCACATAATATCATTCCTGGTTTTAACATTATCATTACCCTTTCTGTTTCATCTAATGGTTTTACTTGGAAATAATGACTACGGATATATTATCCGAGCCTCCATAGTAGTTGGCTCTTTCTATCAATGCATCTGCTATACTGTCCAGGTTGATATGATCAACTACAATATCCCTTATTTCATCATCCTCTACCATATTGGACAATCCGTCTGAGCAGAGAAGAATTTTATCCTTTGGATCGTAATCCATTTCGAAGAAATCCGGAATAACCTCATCCTTAGAGCCCATTGCTCTTGTTATTATATTCTTCTCGGGATGATTTCTTCCTTTTTTTCTCTCAAGTTCTCCGTTTCTTATAAGTTCCTCTACCAGAGAATGATCCATGGTTATCTGCTTTATATCATCCCCTACAAGGTAAAGTCTGCTGTCTCCTACGTTAGCAACGTACAGTCTGTCATCCTGAATCACGGCTGCAACCATAGTCGTTCCCATTCCGTTCAAATCCGGATCATTATTGGATGCCTTATATATTTCATTGTTGGCAAATATCATGGCTCTCTTCAGTATGGCTATAGGATTTTCCAGTGTTGATTTCTTAATGAAATCCACTGTAATGTCTATTGCCATGTGAGATGCCATATCTCCGGCTCTATGTCCACCCATTCCATCAGCAACAATATACAAATTGGCTAACGGACCTACAGGCTTGTCGGAAAAGAATATACTGTCCTGATTGTTACTTCTTTTACATCCGGTATCAGTTTTTCCACTAGACCTCATTAGTATCCTCCTGACTGTTTATTGCATATTTTCTCCTCAACTGACCACAGGCAGCGTCTATATCGCTACCCACACTCCTTCTTATAGTACCATTTATTGAGTATTTTTCAAGTAGTAATTTAAATTTTTCAATAGAATTCCCATCACTGCGCCTATATTCTCTCTCAGAAATAGGATTGACAGGAATAAGATTAACATGACAATTCATTCCCTTAAGCAGTCCCGCCAGCTTAACAGCCTGTTCTTCTTTATCATTTTCTCCACTTACAAGGCTGTATTCAAAGGTTACTCTCCGCCCGGTTTTTTTGAAGTAATATCTGCATGCCTCAAGGGTTTCCTCCAAAGTATACTTATATGCCACAGGCATAAGTCTTTGTCTTTCGCTGTCTGTGGGAGCATGAAGTGAAAGGGCAAAGGTTATTGATAGCTTTTCATCAGCCAGGCGATATATCATAGGCACAATTCCGCAGCTTGATACAGTAATATTTCTCTGGCTTATATTGTATCCATCCTCACAGGATATGAGTCTTATAAAACGCAAAAGATTCTCATAGTTGTCAAGAGGTTCTCCTGTTCCCATAACCACTATATTGGATATCCTTTCTCCTGTTGCTCTCATTGTGGCATATACCTGCTCAAGCATTTCCGAGGGAGTAAGGTTTCTCACCAGTCCTCCTATGGTTGACGCACAAAAACGGCAGCCCATACGACAGCCTGCCTGGGAGGATATACAGATCGAGTTTCCGTAGCTGTATCTCATAAATACACTTTCAATCATCTGTCCGTCATTCAATCTGTACAAAAACTTTATTGTCCCATCCTTTGAGGAAACCTGTCTTGTCTCCTCCTCTATGGAAATAAGTCCCGTATCCTTTATTTTTTCTCTTATATTCTTAGGTATATTAGTCATTTCTTCTACGGACGAAACATATTTTTTGTGCAGCCACTGAAAAATCTGTGATGCCCTGAATGCAGGATAATTATTTTCCTTTACCCACTCCTTTAGCTCATCCATATACATTGACCTTATGTCCATATTTCTACCTCTTTGTCATAATGGCATAGAAAAAGCCATCACATTTATCTACTCCCTGAAGAAACAGCCTCTCTTCAACCAGAGAAAACTCAGGATAATTCAGAAGAAACCACTTTACATTCTCCTCATTTTCATCCGGATTTATGGTGCATGTGCTGTAGCACAGCGTACCTCCCTGTCTAACATACCCTGATACTACCTTTAGTATGTTCCTTTGAAGCTTTGAAAGCTCCTCCGGCTGTTTTTCATTTAATCTGTATTTTATGTCACTTTTTCTTCCCATAATTCCCATTCCTGAGCAGGGAAGATCCGCTATAACCACATCTGCTTCCATATCATTTATCAAAGCTGTGGCATCATGGCAGCTTATATCCACGTTTTGTATTCCGAGTCTTTTAACATTTTCTTCTATAAGGCTTAGCTTATCCTGTGAAATATCCATAGAATATATATGCCCTTCACCTTTCAGATATTCTCCCGCACAGGTAGTTTTACCTCCGGGAGCAGCACAGACATCCAATACCACATCTCCGGGTTTTATTCCCGCTGCTCTTATGGCACACATTGAGCTTTCATCCTGTACCGTAAAATATCCCTGACGGTATCCGGGTACCTTTTTTATAAAATCATAGTCCGAAATCAAAAGAGCCTTGTCGTCATAACTGCCCTTCTCCACTGTTATGTGGTTTTCTTCAAGAAGGAGAATAAGATTATCTCTTGATATTCTGTTTTCATTAACCCTTATGGTTGTGGGTCTTTCCCTGAAGGAAGCTTTAAGTATGTCTATATATGAATCAGGATAGTCCTTGGCCAGCTTCTTGCATATCCACAGGGGGGTAGAGTATTTCACAGACAGATATTGAGGGGAGTCCTCCGGATAATCCGGTTTCTTTATGCTGTGTTTATTTCTTGATATATTTCTCAGAACCCCGTTTACAAAGCCCGAAAGGCCTGTAAGTCCACGTTTTTTTGCCAGTTTTACCGCATCATTGCAGGCAGCACTGTCCGGCACATTTTCCATATAGATTATCTGGTATGTTCCCATTCTTAAAATGGATCTTATAAGGGGCTTACATTTGTCCAGCCCTGTCTTTGAAAACTGATTGATTATATAATCCAGCGTTATCCGGTGTTCTGTCACACCCTTGGCAATTCTTGTAACAAAGGCTCTGTCTCTTTTGTCCTCAAACTGATTTTTTGACAGTGCCTTATCTATGGCTATATGTGAAAATGTATCCCTGGTTTCAATATCCATTAATATGTCAAGGACGACTTCTCTTGAATTCATGCAGGTTTTTCCTCTTTTCTATGAATTAAACTTCATTCCCGGCTGTAGTCTGTTACCATTTAAAAATGCCACTGTATCCATGGGTTTTTTCCCCTCAGGCTGAAGATTTTTTATTATAAGTGCTCCTTTGCCGCAGGCAACGGTAAAATCCTTTCTGGTAACCCTTATTATCTCTCCGGGTGTCCCGTCTTCATCAACAACAACAGCCTTGTACAGCTTAAGAATTTTTCCTTCCAGTGTTGTATAAGCACAGGGCCATGGATTGAGTCCCCTTATCAGTCTTTCGATATAGCTTGCATCATTTTGAAAGTCTATTCTTCCAATCTCTTTCGTAAGCATTTTTGCATAGCAGCTTTCCGAATCATTTTGTTTTTCTCTTACAGCCGTATTATTCTCAAGAGCCTTAAGGGTAGATATTATGAGTTTTCCTCCTGCCTGTGCCAGCTTATCATGGAGGGTTTTTCCTGTATCATCCTTTTCTATGGTAACCTCTGTCTTTTCAATCATGTCTCCTGTATCAAGTCCCTTTTCCATATACATGGTGGTAACCCCTGTCACTGTTTCTCCCTCAATAATCGCCCATTCAATAGGAGCTGCACCTCTGTATTTCGGAAGCAGTGATGCATGGATATTTATACATCCATAGGGAGGAAGGTTAAGTATGCTTTCGGGAAGTATCTGTCCATAGGCTGCCACTACTATTACCTGAGGATTAAGTTCCTTAAGCTTTTCTATCATTGCCTCATCTTTTATCTTCTCAGGCTGGAATACAGGAATATTATATTCCAGTGCCTTTTCCTTCACCGGTGTATATTCCATATTTTTGCCTCTTCCCCTTGGTTTATCCGGCTGGGTTACGACTCCTACAACCTCATGCCCGTTGTCTATCAGGGATTCAAGGCCATATACGGCAAATTCCGGTGTACCCATATATACTATTCTCATACAATTACCTCTTATTCTTTCGGAGCATCAATGCTATATAACCCATCCAGTGTCTTATCCTTGTACAATATACCGTCAAGGTGATCCAGCTCATGGCAGATTGCCCTGGCCAGAAGCCCTTCTCCCTCTACGGTTATCTCCTTCATTTCCTCATTCAGCGCCTTACATATTACATGGTTTGGCCTGATTACTGTCCCCTGCAGACCGGGAAGGCTGAGGCAGCCCTCCTCTCCTTCCTGCTCGCCGTCTGATTCTATGATTACAGGATTTATCAATGTAAGAGGATTATCGTCACCTATATCAATAACTACAATTCTTTTTAGTATACCGACCTGTGGAGCTGCCAGCCCCACTCCGTTAGCCTCATACATGGTATCATACATATCATCTATAAGGGTAAGTATTCTGTCTGTCATTTTTTCAACAGGTTTACTTATCTTTCGTAATACTTCATCGCCGTCTAATCTGATTTTTCTTATTGCCATATTTTCCTCCACTAATACATATTTACCGGGTTAACATCCACAACTACTTTTATTCCGTCCCTCTCATAGGCATCTATAAGCCGGCGGATATTATAAAGGCTTTCTTCTTCCTTTCCCTTTATATAAATCACTCTTCTGTACAAATCCTTTATCCTGGATATGGTTGCATCACTGGGACCTATTACTCTTAAAGTTTTATCCTCTGACCTGGTATTCCTTATAATTTCCGAAAGCTCATCCGATGCCTTCACTACCTCATCATATACCAAACCCACAAGTAAAACAACCATCATGTTATATACAGGCGGATATTTCAGCAGCTTTCTGTAAGTCATCTCTGTCTCGAAGAAGCCCTCATAATCCTGCTTTGCCGCTGCCCTTATGGCATAGTGTCCCGGCTGATAGGTCTGGATTAACACATGGCCTTTCTTCTTCCCTCTGCCTGCTCTCCCCGCAGCCTGGGTCAGTAGGTCAAAGGTCTTTTCTCCTGATCTGTAGTCATTGTCAAAGAGAGATAAGTCTGCAAGTATTACCCCTACAAGAGTTACATTTTCAAAATCATGACCTTTTACTATCATCTGGGTTCCGATAAGGATATCTCCCTTCCCCATGAGAAAATCATTTAGTATCTCACCGGTACTGCCTTTTTTTGAAGTGGTGTCCTTGTCCATCCTGAGAACCTTTGCCTGTGGAAATAATCTGTGTATTTCTTCCTCGACCTTCTGGGTTCCTGTTCCAAAGCCACCTATGAGTCTTGATTTGCAAACAGGACATATCTTAGCCTCTCTTTCGGTGTGTCCACAATAATGGCACATCAAAAGTCCGTTGTTGTGAAGAGAAAGAGCTACATCACATTTTGGGCATTTTATTACTTCTCCACACTCGCGGCAGGATACAAAGGTATTAAAGCCTCTTCTGTTAATAAAAAGCATAACCTGTTCTCCTTTCGACAATCTCAGGTCTATAAGCTCATACAGGCTTTTGCTTATAATACTCCTATTGCCCTTCTTCAGTTCTTCACGCATATCTACCACAGACACATCCGACAATTCCATTCCATAGGGTCTATATGGCAATTCCCACAATCTGTACCTGCCAAGCTTTGCCTTTTCATAGCTTTCTATGGTAGGAGTTGCAGAGCCTAATATTACAGATGCATTTTCCAGCATACTTCTTTCTATAGCTACCTCCCTTGCATGGTACTTGGGGGTCTGGTCGCTTTTGTAGGCTCCGTCATGCTCCTCGTCTATAACTATAAGCCCCAGGTTATTACAGGGCGTAAACAGAGCTGACCTTGGTCCGATTATAACATCAACCTCATGTCTTTTTGCCCTCATAAATTCTTCATATTTTTCGCCCTTACTCTGTTTTGAGTTAATTACAGCAACCCGTTCTCCAAAATGCTGCCTGAATCTTGCCACATTCTGATAAGTAAGTCCTATCTCAGGTATAAGAACAATAGCCTGTCTGCCTTCCTTTACAATGTGCTTTATACAGGCAATATATACCTCCGTTTTTCCACTTCCTGTCACTCCGTGGAGAAGATACGTCTTGTTAATGTTTTGCTCCCTATCCTTTATAAACTCCGAAACCAGCTCCTCCTGGCTCCGGTTTAAGGCAGTTACCGGTGCTTTGGTAAGGGTTAATTCCTGCCGGCGTACTCTTTCCTTTGTTTTTCTCACCTGTTCCTTTACAGGCATAACGGTTTTAAGGGCATCTATCATAGTAGAGCCATAATTTTTTCTTATCCAGGCTGCAAGCTTAATAAGCCTGCCCTCTATCTTAAGTCCCTTATCACATATGCCTGATATTTCTTTCATTCTGTCCAGATCAAAGCCGGGGGTTTCCGTAATGTTTATAACATAACCCTTTCTCTCCTTTGTTCCGGCTCCAAAGGGTACCTGAACCTGACATCCCACCTCTATACTGTTTTCCAATTCAGCAGGAACCATATACTGAAATGTCCTGTCTATGGCTTCATGCGAAATATCTATTATTATATCCGCATATTTTTGTGACATCTTCTTCCTCCAAAATCTCATTAATAAGCTCACGCTCATCCATATGGTGCTTTACACCCTTTATCTCCTGGTAATCCTCATGACCCTTCCCGGCAAATACTATAATGTCCCCGGGCTTTCCGTTAAGTATAGCATATCGCATGGCCTCCTTACGGTCGGGTATCTCGATATACCTGCCATTGGTTTTGGAAATTCCTTTCTTTATATCCTCTATTATATCCAGAGGATCTTCATTTCTGGGATTGTCACTGGTTATTATGGTAAGCTCAGCCATGTTGCCGGACACTTCTCCCATCTCAAACCTTCTGTCTCTGGAGCGGTTGCCTCCACAGCCGAAAAGAGATACAAGTCTCTTAGGTTTGTATGCTCTCAAGGCCTTATAAAGGCTTTCCATTGCCATTGCATTATGGGCATAATCTATCATAACCGTAAATTCATCGGATATAGGTATCATCTCTACCCTGCCCCGGACTCTTACCCTTTGCAAAATCTCTCTTATATCCTCAAAGGGAACAGAAAGCATATCCGCAACAGCAACTGCCGCAAGGGAATTATGGAGTGAGAATTCACCCGGCAAATCTACCTTTATATTTCCGTTAAGCCTTCCCTTAAGCTCATAGCTTATACCAAGAACTCCCTTTTCAGAATACAGGCTGTAATTACCTCCGATATAATCCGCATTTTCATTCATTCCATAGGTAACTTTTTTGCAAGTCGCATTTTCCATCATTTTTCCGGCATATTGATCATCCAGATTAAATATTCCGGTTTTGCAAAGGGTAAACAGCTTTGCCTTCCACATCATATATTCTTCAAAGGTTTTGTGCTCATTAGGACCGATGTGATCCTTTGACAGATTGGTAAATATTCCATAATCAAAATCTACACCGGCTATTCTGTCAAGCATAAGTCCCTGGGATGATACTTCCATAACCACATACTCAAGCCCATTATCCACCATATCCTTCAAATATTTGTGAAGTGACAGGGATTCCGGAGTTGTATTAGGTGCCGGTATACGATTCTTTCCGTCTAATATTTCGATTGTGCCGATAAGACCTGTCTTATGCCCCGCCGCATTCAGCATTTCCTGTATCATATAGGTAATGGTTGTCTTTCCCTTTGTTCCGGTTATGCCTATGACCTTAAGCTTTTTTGACGGCTCCCCATAATATGCGGAGCTTATTTTTCCCATTGCATATCTAGTAGAGGCAACCTTGATTATTGTTATATTATAAGGCAGTGTAATTTCCTTTTCTACTATAATTGCAGCAGCCCTTTTCTCTGCTGCCTGTCCTGCATATTTATGTCCGTCAAATACAGCTCCTGAAATGCAGAAAAATAAATCATTCTCCCCGACCTGTCTTGAATCATTATGTATATTATTTATCTCGACATCAGTGTTTCCCTGTATAATGCTATATTCAAGTCCGTGTAATAATTCCTTTAATACCATATCTGCCTCCATATACATATAATAACATAGGGACCCATTTACGAGTCCCTAAATTTTATTCGTCGTCTCCAACTATCTTAACCTTTCCCTCATACAGCTCATCAATTGCAACGGATAAAGGCTTCTTTTCCTTCTTATACTGGTAATTATCCTTTTTTTCCTTCTTTTCCTCTGCTCTTGCCTCTATTATCTGTCTTGCTCTTTTCGAGGTAGCCATGACAATAGAATACCTGCTCTGAACCACCGGCTGTTCACCCGGTTCAACCTCACTATTAACAACTGCCATTAAATCTGAATATGATGGATGTAACATATATATTTCTCCCTTCTACTTCTCATGAAGCTCCTTTTTGATTTTTTCTATAAAATTCAAATTATTTTCCCTCTTGCACTTTTTTGCCACAATTATGGAATTAATCTGCTCGACACATTCCTCAAGCCTGTCATTGATTACAACGTAATCATACTCATCAATGTCCATAGACTCATCTGCTGCCCGCTTCATTCTCCTGTCTATTACATCATCAGTCTCTGTTCCTCTTCCTGCCAGTCTCTCTCTTAATGTTTTCCCACTTGGTGCCGCAACAAATATCAATATGGCGTCCGGGTACTGTCTTCTCACATTCATGGCACCCTGGACTTCAATCTCAAGGATGACATCCCTTCCCTCATTCATCTCGTCTTCAACAAATTTACGGGGAGTACCGTAATAATTATCAACATATTGAGCCCACTCAATAAAACCGTTATAGTCTATAAGGAGCCTGAAATCCTCAACAGATTTGAAATAATATTCCTTACCATCAATCTCTCCCTCCCGTGGTGCCCGGGTTGTGGCTGAAACAGAAAGACTGTATCCGTATTTGTCTACCAGATTTTTTACAACTGTTCCTTTTCCTGCTCCCGAGAAGCCGGAGATAACAATCAGATTACCTTTTTTCTCCATTGTGCCCACCTCATGCTTTTATTCTAAATTCTGGATCTGTTCTCTTACTTTTTCTATGTCAGTTTTGAGTAAAATACCTATATCAGATATCAGCAACGAATCTGACTTACTCAATATAGTATTAGCCTCTCTGTTCATCTCCTGGGCTATAAAATCAAGCTTACGCCCCACCGAGCCTCCCGCCTTGAGTATATTAACGGTACTTTCTATATGGCTTTTAAGCCTTACTATCTCTTCATCCACGCAAATCTTGTCAGCATAAATAACCACCTCTGCCGCAATCCTCTGCTCATTTATCTGTGAATTTGCCATAAGCTCCTCAACCTTTTCGGTAAGCTTCTTTTTATATGCGTCTATTATCTCAGGAGCTTTTTCTTCAATGCTCTTAACCATTTTTCGCATACCTTCCAGCTTGTCAAGCAAATCCTTTTTAAGATTCTCGCCTTCCTTAAGCCTGGAATCCACAAACATGGTGACTGCTTCATGGACAGCTTCCCTCAGATGCTCCCAGACTACATCTTCATCAGCAGCCTGCTCCTCCAGGGAAAACACCTCAGGCAACGTAGCAACAGCCATGGTATCCACATTGTCCAAAAGATTAAAATCCTCAGCCATATTACGCAGATATTCCACATATTCTCCCGCTATTTCCCTGTTATATTTTACACACATGGCAGGCTTTGAATAATCCTCGTAAAATACTGATACATCCACCTTACCGCGGTCAATATAATCCTTAAGATAGTTTCTTATAACTGTCTCAAAAAAGTTAAGCTTCTTCGGAAGCTTAACGCACATATCACAATATCTGTGATTAACGCTCTTTATCTCGACAACTACCTTATATTCTTCGTTTATTATCTCGCTCCTGCCAAAGCCGGTCATACTTTTTATCATAGCACTTCACCTTTTTGATGGATATATACAACTGTGGTTACGCCACAAATCAATTTATTATATTATATCTGATGATAAAATGCAAATATTAATTCTCCCGTGACCACTCTTTTATTCCGTTTATATCAGGCTCTATGGCAAGAGAATAATTGGTATGATATATTACATAGCCCGGCTTTGCTTTTGGAGGTTTTTTCAGATTTTTCCTTCTTGTATAATCAATTTCCACCTTGGGATTAGTATTGCCCGATGAATAGTATGCTGCAAGTCTTCCGGCTTCCTCATAGGTTGTATCAGGTATTTTTTCAGCTCCATCCGTTTTTACGATGACATGGGAGCCGGGCATTTTTTTTGCATGAAACCACAAATCCTCTCCCTCGGCAAGCCTGAAGGTAAGCTCGTCATTCTGATAATTATTCTTTCCCACATACATATGGAACCCGTCAGAGGAAACGTAATGCAAAGGAGTGCTTTTCTTTGTCTTCTTATTCCTGCTTCTGTCTCCCCTGCTTCTTATATATCCACTCTCAACAAGCTCTGACCTGATTAACTCCAAATCATTGTCCCCGGTAGCTATATTAAGGGAGTTTTGTACGGAAAGAAGATACATAAGCTCCTCCTCTGTCTCTTTTGTAAGCTTCGTCAGTGCCTCCCAGGTTCTTTTTTGCTTATTGTACTTTTCAAAATATTTCCTGGCATTTTCTATAGGGGAAATATCCCTGTCCAGGGGTATTGTTATATCTTTATCGGTATAGTAATTCCGGCACACCAGCTCAGTCTGTCCCTTACACACTCCATATCCATAGGTTGTAAGCAGCTCACCGTATACCTTATATTGTTCCCTTTTTTCTGTATCCTTTAGCTGCTTTCGCTGCAAATCATATTTTTTACTTGTACGTTCAATTGCATTGCTCACTATTTTTCTAAGGTCGGCAGAGCGCTGTTTAACTCTTGTGGATATACTTTTTTTACTATAGTATTCTTCTATCAATGCGGATGGGTCTTGAAATTTCTTTAGTCCCTCCTCTCCCCTGCAGGGCAGCATAACATCTTCCCTTACCTTTCCGTAACAGGTAAGTAATACGGCTCCAAACTCCAAAGGCTCATATTCCCGATATGCTATATTGGGGATATATTTTTCCTGCCTGATATCATCCATAATCACGGAAAAGGCCCTGTACAAGGCTTCTCTCCGGTGCATTGATACAGAGGAGGTACTATCTCCTCCATCCACACCTGCGCGATACGCTATTTCCGCTGCCATAACAGGAGATATTCCCGTCATTGATGTATATATGGCTTTTTGTACGGTCATGGGCTTGTTAAGGACGTGATTCATAAAAAAGTTAACATCCACGTTAAGAGGATTGGCCTTGTCCTGCCCCGGAGGATATTGGTAATTTCTTCCCGGAAGCACCTCACGGACTGAGCTTACCTGACAGGAAACACGCTTTATGCTGTCAATTATCACTCCCTCGTTATCAGTAAAAATTATATTGCTATGCTTTCCCATTATCTCTACTATGAGCTTTTTTTGGCACAAATCACCCATTTCATCCAGATGCTCTATGGTAAATTCTACAATTCTTTCAAAATCAGGCTGTGACACCCCAAGTATTCTTCCATTTCCTATGTGCTTCCTGAGCAGCATACAAAAATTAGGGGCAGTAGCAGGATTTTCCCCTGCTGTAGCCGTAAGATTAATCAGAGGCAGGCTTGGATTGGCTGAAATGGCCAGCCTGTAGGTCAGGTTTCCCTCATCTGACCTGTTTTTTATTACCAGACAAAGCTCGTCCTCCTCCGGCTGGTATATTTTGTATATTCTGCCACCGGTTATCTTTTTCTTTAATTCGCTGACAATAGCTGATATATATATTCCGTCAAATGCCATAACTCCTCCTGTTTACAAGATAGGTAAAATGAGCCCGGGAAAAGTATATTTTCCAGAGCTCATGTTTAGTACCATATTGTTATACCTGTCGATAAAGTTCCTCATAAAGCTTGGCTGAATTGCTCCAGCTATAGTTTTGCTCCATAGCTCTCTCCTGCATAGATTGCCATGCATCCTTATAGTCAAAGAATATTCTCTTGGAATAATTAATTGTATTGAGGAGTTCAAAGGCATCATAGTTTGCAAATGAGAAGCCTGTACCGCTTCCGTCAAACTCGTTATAAGGAATAACCGTATCCTTAAGCCCTCCTGTCTCTCTCACTATAGGAAGTGTTCCGTATCTAAGTGCCATAAGCTGTGTAAGACCGCATGGTTCAAATCTTGAAGGAACCAGCATGGCATCACAGGCCGCATACATCTTGTGGGATAAATCATCAGAATAATATATATTGGCTGATACCTTTGCCGGATGGATACCCTGATAATACCTGAACATCTCCTCATACCGTCTCTCACCGGTTCCGAGTACAACAAATTGTGTTCCGTCGGTACATATATCATTCATTACCCTGTCAACCAGATCCAGTCCCTTCTGATCTGTAAGCCTTGATATAATACCTATCATATATGCATCCGGGTCCTCCGGAAGGCCAAGCTGTTTCTGGAGCTCAAGCTTATTCTGGACCTTATTCTTTTTATAGTTTTTGGTGGTATAATTCTTATATATTTTCTTGTCTGTGGCAGGATTATAATCATTGTAATCAATACCATTCACAATTCCCCACAGAGAATCATGTCTTGCACTTAAAAGACCATCCAGTCCTTCTCCATATTGAGGAGTCTGTATTTCTCTTGCATAGGTATTGGAAACGGTAGTTATCTTATCCGCATATACAAGTCCACCCTTCAGCATGCTGGCATCCTTATATATCTCAAGCTTATCCGGTGTAAAAAGATAATCAGGCAGACCTGAATATTCCTGGATTGTCTTAACATCCCATCTTCCCTGGAACTGAAGATTGTGTATTGTCATTATAGACTTCATGCCCTTATAAAAATCATTGTTTGCAAACAATGTTTTTAGATATACGGGAACAAGTCCTGCCTGCCAGTCATGGCAATGAACTATATCAGGCCTGAACCCTATGGTAGGCAGAATAGATAATGCGGCCTTACTAAAATAGCAAAACTTCTCTATATCCCACTTTACATCCCCATAGATATTGTATCCGTTAAAGAAATATTCATTATCAATGAAATACACAGGAACGCCTTCGTATTCCATATACATTACGCCCACATATTGCTGTTTCCAATTTATGTCCATATAAAAATGAGTAAGATATCTCATTTTTTGCTTATACTTTTCCGGAAGACATGTATAATTTGGGATTATAACCCTTACATCATATTCCTTCTTGTCAAATATCCTGGGCAGTGTACCGACTACGTCTGCCAGTCCACCGGTTTTTATAAAAGGCACACACTCGGATGCTATATAAGCAACTCTCTTCATCAAATTTATCCTCCTGATTAGCTCCTGATTATAAAACAATTACTCTATGTATATACGTTTAACCCTACATATTGTAACATAGGAAGGAAAAATATTCAATTATAACATCTTACAGGTTTTATTTTCTTGCATACCATTGCCAGTCTGATATTTTTACTCATGTGAATTTTCTCTTGACTATTAATCTCTTTAATGATAACATAGCATTTTAGAACAAGGGCGTTCAGAATTATTCTGTGCGCCCTTTTTTTGTACCTGAGCCAATGTCATCACAGGATATTTGTTATAGAAAGTTAATATATGAGGTGAATTTCATGAAGCAGAGAATATTTCTCCAACTAGAAGACGGCAGCACATATGAAGGCTACTCCTTCGGAGCCGGTCTTACAAAAAATGTTATTGCCGAGGTTGTATTTACTACAGCCATGACAGGTTATGTTGAAACGCTTACCGACCCCAGCTACTATGGGCAGATGGTAATTCAGACCTTTCCCCTTATCGGAAATTATGGTATAAACCCATCAGATTATGAAAGCAAAGGTATACATATGAGTGGCTACATAGTTCATGAATATTGTGAAGCCCCATCAAATTTCAGAAGCCAGTTTAATCTTGATACATTCTTAAAAAAGTACAATATTCCGGGTATTTATGATATTGATACCCGTGCGCTGACCAAAAAAATCCGTTCCAAAGGTGTTATGGTCGGTTGTCTTTGCTCCTCCCCTCTCACAAAGGAAGAGTTAGCTTCTCTTTCACAATGGGAAATAAAGGACAGTGTTAATCATGTTTCCTCCAAAAACCAAATTGAATTCCATACAGGTCTTGCAAAGCACAGGGTTGTTTTGTGGGATTTCGGAGCAAAGGAAAATATACTCCGCTCCCTTTTAAGGCGTGACTGTGATGTAACTGTCATGCCGGCCTGTTCCTCTGCCCAAGAGATTATGGCTCTTAAGCCTGACGGAATTATGCTTAGCAACGGTCCGGGAAATCCTAAGGATAACCCTGATATTATAAAGGAAATAAGCAGTCTTACCCACAGGAATATCCCTATCTTCGGAATATGTCTCGGGCATCAGCTTCTGGCTCTTGCCAATGGAGGTAATACAACAAAGCTGAAGTACGGTCACAGGGGTGCAAATCAGCCGGTAAAAAATCTTACAACCGGAAAAACCTATATTACAAGCCAGAATCACGGATATGCCGTAACTAATGATGCTCTGCCCGAAAATTCCACAATATCATATATTAATGTCAATGACGATACCTGTGAAGGACTTACATATAGCACCTTCCCCGGATTTTCAGTACAGTTTCACCCGGAAGCCTGCGGAGGACCCCATGATACGGAGTTTTTGTTTGATCAGTTTATATCTCTTATGGAAGGAGGCCGTTAATAATGTCATTAAATCCAGAAATCAAAAAGGTATTGGTAATCGGTTCAGGACCTATTATAATAGGTCAGGCGGCAGAGTTTGACTATGCAGGCACCCAGGCCTGCATGGCTATTAAAGAGGAGGGGCTTGAGGTAGTCCTTGTCAATTCCAACCCTGCCACAATAATGACTGACAAGGCAATTGCTGACCATGTGTACATTGAACCCCTGACTCTTGATTACCTTAAAAAAATAATTGTTAAGGAGAAGCCTGACAGTATATTGTCTACCCTGGGAGGACAGACAGGACTTACATTATCCATGCAGCTCGCCAGGGAGGGTTTTCTGGAAGAACACAATGTAAAGCTTCTGGGTGCTAATCCCACTACTATAGATAAGGCTGAGGACAGAAAAATATTCAAGGACACTATGGATGCAATTAACCAGCCTATTATTCCTTCCATAGTTACCCAATCCCACCAGGAAGCTCTTTCCTTTGCAAGGCACACAGGGTATCCGGTTATAGTGCGGCCTGCCTTTACCCTGGGTGGTTCCGGCGGTGGTATTGCTGCATCTGAGGAGGAGTTAAAGCATATTGCCTCCTCCGGCTTAAGACAATCCCCTATTCATCAGATTCTTGTGGAAAAATGTATATCCGGCTGGAAGGAAATAGAATTTGAGGTTATGCGGGATGGTGGTGGAAATGTAATTACAATCTGTTCTATGGAGAATTTTGATCCTGTTGGAATTCATACCGGAGATTCCATAGTAATAGCTCCTGCCGTTACCCTTGCCGATAAGGAATATCAAATGCTGCGTTCTGCCGCACTTAAGATAATAGATGCCATGGAAATCGAGGGTGGCTGCAATGTACAGTTTGCACTTAATCCCGAAAGCTTTGAGTATGCTGTAATAGAGGTTAATCCAAGAGTATCCCGTTCATCAGCTCTTGCCAGCAAGGCAACCGGTTATCCCATTGCCCGGGTGGCAGCAAAAATTGCTCTTGGCTATAGAATGGACGAAATTAAAAATGAAATTACCGGAAAGACAACTGCCTGCTTTGAACCGGCTCTTGATTATGTTGTTATCAAATTCCCGAAATGGCCTTTTGATAAATTTGTATATGCGACCCGTTCCCTTGGTACACAGATGAAGGCTACCGGAGAGGTAATGGCAATCGGAAGAAATTTTGAGCAGGCTCTCCTTAAGGCTGTCAGAGGTGCTGAAATAGGTCATGATTATCTGGATGACGAGAATATAAAAAAGCTTACAGATTCTGAATTAACCTGCAAAATATTAGAGCAGGATGACGAGAGATTATTTGCAATATATGAGGCAATAAAAAGGGGAATCGGCATTGACGAGCTTCATTCCCTTACCATGATTGACGAGTGGTTTCTGGAAAAGCTTTCCCATCTCGCAAATCTTGAGAAAAGACTTGAAGAAAATAAGCTTGATGACACACTGATATATGAGCTGAAAAGCTTTGGATTTTCCGACAAAACCATCAGCAGAATAGGTAATGCAGATTCTATTGCAAGACTTCCAAACAGCTATAAGATGGTTGATACCTGCGCTGCGGAATTTTCTGCCGTTACACCTTACTTTTACTCTGTCTATGGTGAAGAGGATGAGGCTCTTGACTACGTTACGGAATTTGCACACAAAAAACCTGTTGTGATTGTTTTTGGTTCCGGTCCCATAAGAATAGGTCAGGGTATAGAATTTGATTATGCCTCCGTTCACTGTGTTCTTTCACTGAAAAAAGCAGGCTACGAGGTTGTTATTGTAAACAATAACCCGGAAACTGTTTCAACAGACTTTAACACCGGTGACAGATTGTATTTTGAACCTCTTACCCCTGAGGATATAAGGGATATTATCCGGATTGAACAGCCGGTGGGGGTTGTTGTTGCCTTTGGCGGCCAGACAGCAATAAAGCTTACAAAATGGTTGTCTGATAACAACATTCCTATACTTGGTACTCCGGCTGACAGCATAGATGCCGCAGAAGACAGAGGCCGGTTTGAAAAGCTCCTTCATAAGCTTAATATCAAACAGCCTAAGGGTACTACGGTGACAACAGAAGCTGAAGCCTTAGAAGCAGCCAACAGCTTAGGATATCCTGTACTTTTACGGCCTTCCTATGTGCTTGGCGGTCAGAATATGATTATTGCATTTTCCGATGCAGATGTCAGTGAGTATATGAAGATAATACTTTCACATATGAAGGGAAATCTTGTACTCATTGATAAATATATGATGGGTACAGAGCTTGAGGTAGATGCCATATGCGATGGCAGTGATGTTCTTCTTCCGGGTATAATGGAGCATATTGACCGTGCAGGTATCCATTCAGGAGACTCTATAGCAGTATATCCTGCGTGGAATCTTACTCCTGAGCAGACTGATAAGATAATTGACTACTCCACCCGACTTGCCCTCGCCTTAAAAACAAAGGGGCTTATTAACATTCAGTATGTAATAAGCGAAGGCGAAATATATGTAATTGAAGTCAATCCGCGTTCCTCAAGGACTGTTCCTTACCTTAGCAAGGTTACCGGAGTTCCAATGATTGATATTGCGACACGGATTATGATGGGAGAATCTCTGAAATCCATGGGGTATTCAGGAGGATTATATCCAAATAATGCCCATACTGCCATAAAGGTCCCTGTATTTTCCTTTGAAAAGCTGGCAGGACTTGATACAACTCTCGGGCCTGAAATGAAATCTACCGGAGAGGTTCTTGGTATTGCTCCTACCCTCCATGAGGCTCTATATAAGGGGCTTCTGGCTGCCGGATATCACTTTGAGCACAGCGGTGGTGTCTTTATAACTGTAAGAGACACCGATAAGGAGGAGGCATATGGTCTTGCAAGGGAATTTTCAGATTTAGGTTTTCACATATATGCAACAGAAGGAACAGCCAATCTATTCAGAGAAAAAGGTCTTTCTGTAACAATGGTTCATAAAATACATGAATCGGAGCACAACACTATCTCTCTTTTGGAAAGTGGCAAAATTAATTATATTATTTCCACCTCTGCCAAGGGACGTTCCCCGCGCCGTGACAGTGTCAAGCTCCGCCGTAAAAGCGTGGAGCTGGGAATTCCGTGTCTTACAAGCCTTGATACAGCAAAGGCTCTGGCAGACATTATATCCCTTAATTACACCCCTGATAAGACAACTCTTATCGATATCTGCTCCATATAAAGTAATAAAAGAGGCCGTCGCATAATGCGATGACCTCTTTTACAAATCCATAATTTATCTGTAAATAATATCCTCACGTCCGGGACCGTTAGAAATCATTGTAATAGGATATCCTATCTCCTTCTCAATGAATTCTATGTATCTTTTACAATTTTCAGGGAGCTTATCATATTCCTTAATTCCCCTGATATCGCATTTCCATCCCGGAAGACTCTTAAGAACAGGTTTAGCCTTTTCCAGAAGATGAGTAACAGGGAATTCTGTTGTAACCTCACCATCTATATCATATCCTACACATATAGGAATCTCATCCAGATATCCAAGTACATCAAGCACCGTAAATGCAACCTGGGTAGTTCCCTGTAAACGGCATCCATACTTTGAAGCCACGCAGTCAAACCATCCCATTCTTCGTGGTCTTCCTGTTGTTGCTCCGTATTCTCCGCCATCACCACCACGACGTCTAAGCTCATCTGCTTTTTCTCCAAATATCTCGCTTACAAACGCACCTGCGCCTACTGCTGAGGAATAAGCCTTACATACAGTTATAATATCCTTTATTTCGTATGGAGGTATACCTGCGCCAATTGCCCCATATGCCGCAAGGGTGGATGAGGATGTAACCATAGGATAAATTCCGTGGTCAGGATCTTTAAGAGTACCAAGCTGCCCCTCTAACAGGATAACCTTATCCTCCTTAACAGCCTTTTCAAGAATCAAAGCCACATCCGCAACATAAGGTGCTATCATATCTCTGTATTCATGAAGTGTATCCATTAATTCTTCAGGAACAAGAAGTGGTTTATGGTACATATGCTCCAGAATAATATTCTTTTGTTCTACAACTCTCTTAATCTTATCCTCAAGAACAGCATCATCAAAAAGCTCACTTACCTGGAAACCGATTTTTGCGTATTTGTCAGAATAAAATGGTGCTATACCTGATTTAGTAGAGCCAAAGGAATTTTTTCCAAGTCGTTCTTCTTCATACTGGTCAAACAGGATATGATAAGGCATAACTATCTGTGCCCTGTTTGATACTAATATCTTAGGCTGTGGCACACCTCTGTCTACTATAGATTTGATTTCATTACATAATATAGGAATATTAAGTGCAACTCCGTTTCCAATAACACTGGTGGTATGATTATAAAATACTCCTGAAGGTAATGTATGCAATGCAAATTTACCATAATCATTTACTATTGTATGCCCTGCATTGGCCCCTCCCTGATATCGTACTATATAATCTGCTTTCATAGCTAACATATCAGTGATTTTACCCTTTCCTTCATCACCCCAGTTAGCGCCTACTACTGCCTTAACCATCTGAAATACCTCTCCTTATACATTAATTTCTGCTGACATTCCAAGTAAATCCTTGTTATTTTCAAGAATCGGTGTTACACAATCCCTAAGGAAGGTATCAACCTGTCTGCCTGAACGTCCGACATATTTTGACGGATCCATTGCCTGTTGCAATTCGTCAAGAGTCATATTGAATGCAGGATCCGCAGCTATAAGCTCCAAAAGATTATTATCCTTTCCCTCCATCTTAACCGCCATTCCGGCTTGCATGGAAAGCTCACGGATTCTCTCATGAAGCTCCTGTCTGTTTCCTCCCTTCTTTACGGCATCCATCATTATATTTTCAGTTGCCATAAATGGGAGCTCACTCATAATTCTCTTTTCTATTACCTTTGGATAAACAACTAACCCATCAACTACATTTAAACACAAATCCAGTATTCCGTCTATAGCCAAAAATCCTTCCGGTATAGAAAGTCTCTTATTGGCCGAATCATCCAGTGTTCTTTCAAACCACTGGGTTGCTGACGTAATTGCAGGGTTAAGGGCATCTACTATAACAAATCTGGACAGAGAAGCTATTCTTTCACTTCTCATTGGATTTCTCTTATATGCCATGGCTGAAGATCCAATCTGGCTTTTTTCAAATGGTTCTTCTATCTCTTTTAAATGCTGGAGCAGTCGAATATCATTGCTCATTTTATGGGCGCTTGCCGCTATTCCCGCAAGGCAGTTGAGTACTCTTGTGTCAACCTTTCTGGAATATGTCTGCCCCGAAACAGGATAGCATGCCTCAAAGCCCATCTTTTTTGCTATCATCGGATCAATCTTATCGATTGTCTCCTGATCTCCGTCAAACAGCTCAAGGAATGATGCCTGGGTACCTGTGGTTCCCTTTGAGCCCAAAAGCTTCATAGTAGAAATTACAAATTCAAGCTCCTCCAGATCAAGGAGAAATTCCTGAATCCAGAGACAGGCTCTCTTTCCTACTGTAGTTGGCTGTGCCGGCTGGAAATGGGTAAATGCAAGAGTTGGCAGATCCTTATGCTTTTTTGCAAAGTCTGACAGCTCTTTTATTACATTTATAAGCTTTTTTCTGACTAATTTAAGTGCTTCCGTCATGACAATTATATCTGTATTATCGCCTACATAACAGGAGGTTGCACCGAGATGAATTATTCCTGCTGCCTTAGGGCATTGCTGTCCATATGCATATACATGACTCATTACATCATGGCGTACCTGCTTTTCCCTTTCCCTGGCAACATCATAGTTTATGTCATCAGCGTGACTTTTCAATTCCTCAATCTGCTCATCAGTAATAACCGGTCTGCCATTCTGGCTGAGTCCCAGCTCTTTTTCTGTCTCGGCAAGAGCAATCCAAAGCTTTCTCCAGGTTCTAAACTTTTTGTCAGGAGAAAAAATATATTGCATCTCCCTGCTTGCATATCTCTCCGATAAAGGGCTCTGATATCTGTCCGTACTTTGCATGTCAATCCTCCACACTTATTGTATTAATTTACTTTCCGCTGTTTCCGTAGTTGGAGAGAACTCTTGCACTTGGGTCATTAACTGCACAGCCCTCCCAATCCCTGTTAGGCATCCAGAAATCAGGAACCATAGCCGCCTGGCCGGGATAATACTTCTCGAACAGCTCTCTGTAAAGGAGACTTTCCTTTGTAAACGGTGTGGCAAATGTATATTTCTTAATAAGCTTCCGGTACTCCTCATCAGAATATCGCTCTTCAGCATATTCCTTTAAGTCATCTACCATACTGTGACCTACCGCATCACTAAAGGCAGCCTTCTCTCTCCAGAGAATATCTTCAGGTAGAATTTTATCACTCTCAAAAGCCTTACGCAATAGATATTTTCCCATATTATATGTATTTATCTTTTTTGCCGGGTCAACAGACATTACATATCGCACAAAATCCAGATCTCCAAAAGGCACTCTGGCTTCAAGACTGTTGGCAGCAAGACACCTGTCAGCACGCAATACATCATAGCAATGAAGCTCTCTCACACGCTTCATCGCTTCCTCCTGAAAGGCCTGGGCACTTGGTGCAAAATCTGTATATTTGTATCCAAAGATTTCATCGGATATTTCTCCTGTAAGCAAAACCTTAAGATCTGTATCACGGTTTATGGCTTTGCACACAAGATACATTCCCATGCTTGCTCTTATGGTGGTAATATCATAGGTTCCAAGAACCGATATAACCTCTTCAAGTGTGTCCAGCACCTCCTGTCTGGTCATAATTACCTCGGTGTGCTCTGCACCGATATAATCCGCAACCTCCTTCGCATATTTCAGGTCAATTGCATCAATGTCCATACCTATTGCAAAGGTTCTAATAGGTTTCTTTGTTATGCTTGCCGCTATGGCACATACAAGGCTTGAATCAAGACCTCCCGAAAGAAGGAAGCCCAAAGGTGCATCTGCATCGAGACGTTTTTCTACTCCTTTTACCAGGAGATCGTGTATATTTTTACATATATCGTCTATATCTCCATGTCTGTATTCCTCTACCTTTGTTATATCATCATAACAGAAAAACTCTGCCTCTCCTCCCTGTGATAAATCATATATCATATAATGTCCCGGTGGAAAAGGACGGATATTCTCCACGACTCCCACAAGGTTTTTTGCCTCACTGGCAAGAGCCAGCTTTCCCTTTGGGGAATAACCGTAAAACAATGGTCTTATTCCTATAGGATCCCTTCCTGCCACAAGCTGATTTTTTTCCTTGTCATATATTATACAGGCAAATTCCGCATCAAGGTGGGCAAACATATCTGTACCATATTCATTGTACAGTGGAAGAAGCACCTCACAATCGGAATCACTTTTAAACTCATAGCCTCTTTCCATAAGCTCCTTTTTAAGCTGCCTGAATCCATAGATCTCGCCATTGCATACAACATAGTTTCCATCTCGCGAAAATGGCTGCATTCCTTCCGGTGTAAGTCCCATAATTGCCAGACGGGCAAATCCGAAATATCCGAATTCTGTCTCAACCACCTGCTGGGCATCAGGACCCCTTTTTACTGTTCTAAGCAAAATATCTTCTACTTCCTGCTTTGATAAATCTTTTCCGACAAAACCTGCTATAGAGCACATACAACATTCCTCCTTTTCGTATAATAGTCAACTCCCTCTTTTGGGTATGTCTACATTCTTTTTATCCTTTCAAGTGCCTCAAGGGTATTTTCATATGTACCGAAGGCTGTCAATCTGAAAAAGCCTTCTCCCTTTGCTCCAAATCCAACTCCCGGAGTTCCTACAACATTGGCCTTCTCCAAAAGCCTGTCAAAAAACTGCCATGATGTTATATTACCCGGTACCTTAAGCCATATATATGGTGCATTAACACCTCCGTATACAGTATATCCAAGGTCTTCAAGGCCTTCCTTTATCGCTTTGGCATTGTTCATATAGTAGGCAACCTGCTCCTTTAATTCCCTTCGTCCTTCCATGGAATAGCAGGCTTCGCCTGCTCTTTGTACAATGTAAGGTGCACCGTTATATTTTGTTCCGTGTCTTCTGTTCCAGAGACTGTGCAGGCTCACCCCATCACATATTACATCCTTCGGAATAACTGTGTATCCCAGTCTGAGGCCTGTGAAGCCGGCATTTTTTGAAAAGCTGTGCATCTCTATGGCACATTTTCTCGCACCCTGACATTCATATATGCTATGAGGAATTCCTTCCTCTGAAATATATGCCTCATAAGCTGCATCATAAATTATAAGCGAACCATTTTCATTAGCGTAATCTACCCATTTTTGAAGGTTTTCCTTTGATATTGCCATTCCCGTAGGATTATTGGGAAAACACAGGTATATAATATCCGGTACGGTTGCCGGAATTTCCGGCACAAAATCGTTGTCAGGCGTACATGGCATATAAATAAGACCATCAAAACCATTTGTATCCCGGTTAAAATCACCTGTTCTTCCGGCCATTACATTAGTATCTACATAAACAGGGTATACCGGGTCGCAAACTGCCACCCTGTTATTTAATCCAAGTATTTCCTGGATATTTCCCACATCACATTTTGCTCCGTCTGATACAAATATTTCATCGGCATATATATCGCAGCCTCTTTCCCTGTAATCAACTGCAGCAATCACATTCCGCAGAAATTCATAACCCTGCTCAGGTCCATAGCCGTGAAAGCCCTCAGGGGTTCCCATCTCATCCACTGCATCATGTAATGCTTTTATTATGGTCGGGGCTATAGGTCTTGTTACATCCCCTATTCCCAGTCTTATAATATTTGCTTTTGGGTTTTGCTCTTTATATTCGTTTACTTTTTTTGCTATGGTTGAAAACAAATAGCTTCCCTGTAATTTCAGGTAATTTTCATTAATGCTATACATACTAAGCCCTCTTTCCTTATATCATGCAAATCTAATCAACCTGTAATAGTAAAATCATTTGTGCGGTTTCAATCATATTGGTACACGAATCCATACTGCACTTTTGAATATATCTGAACGCCTCAGGCTCTGTCATATTGTTCCTTGTCATAAGAAGCTCCTTTGCCTTGTCTATACATTCCTGCTCTTCCCTGCTTCTTTGCTTAGGTGCGTTTTTCTTCTTACGGATTCTCCGCTCCAGCTGCATTGTCATCATTTCAACCGAGCTTAGCAAATCCGATGTACGAAATGGGATTGTAACTGTCATTACTCCATCCGGGCATTGTCCCAGCCCTTCCACCGTAGAAAGCAGCAGCATCTCAAAATACTCCGGCAGGTTCTCAGCTATTTCATTGCAATACATATCCCGGAAACGTCGTGTGCAGATAACAATTCCGGCATCCAGCTGATGAACCCTTGACAATATTCCTGAACCTGTTGTACATATTTCAATATTTTGTATACCGCGGGATTTTAATATATCGCTGACCTTTTTCGCATCCTCAAGTCTGGGCATTGCCACAATAATACTTATCATGCGAATTTCCCCCCGTTATACTCTGTTCAAATATTTACTGACCTCCCAGTCAGTTACTTCCTCCAGATATTCCTTCCATTCTTTGTTCTTCGAATCAATATAAATATTGAAAAACTCTTCTCCGAGAACATCCTTGACAAATTCATCCTTTTTCATTTCGTTTATGGCTTCCTTAAGGCTTTCCGGAAGTCTCTCCACAGGAGCATTCTCCTTTTTCAATTCTCCATAGGATTTCCCGCAGCTTATCTTTTTCTCAATTCCATCTATTCCTGCCATCAGGCAAAGGGCAATTGTAAGATATGGGTTTGCCGAAGAATCAGGAAACCTGACCTCTACCTTTGTATCCTCACCTGCTACCGAATGTAATCTTAGCAGAGCATTCTCATTCTTTAAGGACCAGGCAATATCCTTTGGTGCCTCAAAGCCCGAATTGATTCTTTTATATGAATTCACCAGAGGATTAGTTACTGCACACATTCCTCTCGCATGATTCATAATCCCACCCATAAACCATCCGGCCTCCTGCCGGATGCCTTCGTCTACAGGATTGAAAATGCTTCTTCCATCCTTATATATTGAAAAATTCATATGCATACCTGAGCCCGCCTCACCCTTTTTCGGCTTTGGCATAAAGGTTGCATGTAATCCGAACCTTCTTGCTGTGGATCTTACAGCACTTCTGAAGGTAACAACAGAGTCCGCTATAGCCAAGGCTTCCGCCTCCCTGAAATAGATTCCCTGCTGTCCCGGTGATTTTTCATGATGTGATGACTCCACCATAAATCCCATATCCTCCAGAGTTAACACTATATCCCTTCTTGGATTTTCTCCAAGATCCATAGGACCTACAGCCATATATCCTGCATTTTCGTGGGTCAGGGTTGTAGGTATTCCATTCTCGTCTGTGTGAAATAGAAAGAATTCACATTCAGGATCTGCATATATTTCATAGCCCATCTGCTTTGCTCTTTTCAGCACATTTTTCAATATTGTCCTTGGGCTTAAATCACAAGGTGTTCCGTCCTCATTATGTACGTCACAAAGTAGTCTTGCCACCTTACCCTGCTGTGGTCTCCATGGCAGAATAACGAAGGTGTCTAAATCCGGATACAGATACAAATCGTCGGCACATATTCTTCCCTCATCATAAAGGGCAGAGCCTTCGAATACATATTTGTTATCCAGAACTCTCTTAAGCTGGCTTGCTGTTACAGCTACATTTTTTATATTTCCAAACATATCTGTAAACTGCAGTCTTATAAACTCTACATCTTCCTGCTCAACTAACTCCAAAATTTCGTACTTAGTCATAAAAACTTCTCCTTTTTATAGATTTGTGTACTCCATAAGGGATGCATCCACCTGTCTGGCAGCCTCTCTGCCCTCAGCAATAGCCCATACAACCAGAGATTGTCCTCTGTGCATATCTCCTGCTGCAAATACACCCTTAACACTTGTTTCATAAGAACCCGGCATTGTAAGTACATTGGTCCTATTGTCACATTTTACACCCATTGTGTCAACAATGTAATCCTCTGTTCCAAGAAAACCGGCTGCAATAAGCACTAAATCTACACATATTTCCTTCTCTGAACCCGGAATCGGAACCATATTAATTCTTCCGGTTTTTTTATCAGGCTCCGGCTTAAGTTTAACAAGTACTGCCTTTTTTACCTGACCCTTATCATCGGCAATAAATTCCTTTACTGTAGTTTCATATATTCTTGGATCCTTGCCAAAAAGATATATGGCTTCCTCCTGACCATAATCAGTCTTGAGAACCTTTGGCCATTCAGGCCAGGGATTGTTCTTTTGTCTTTCCTTAGGAGGCATAGGCATCATTTCCAGCTGTACAACACTTTTTGCACCCAGACGTATGCTTGTTCCCACACAGTCATTTCCGGTATCTCCACCACCTATAACCAGAACATTTTTCCCCTTTGCCAGCTCATAAGGAACCTTTTTAAACTGACTGTCAAGAAGCTGCTTTGTAACCTGCTTCAAGAAATCAACCGCAAAATATATACCCTGGGATTCTCTTCCCGGTACCTTTATATCTCTCGGATTAGAAGCCCCGCAGGCAAGAATTACCCTGTCATATTCCTTAAGCAGATTCTCACCCTTTATGTCAACTCCGACATTTGTATTACATACAAATTTAATTCCTGCCTTTTCCATAAGGCTTATTCTTCTGTCAATTACCGATTTATCCAGCTTCATATTAGGAATTCCGTATCTTAAAAGTCCTCCCGGTCTGTCGCTTCTCTCAAATACGGTAATGCTGTGTCCCCTTTTATTAAGCTGTTTTGCCGCAGCAAGTCCGGCAGGTCCGCTTCCCACAATTGCAATTTTTTTACCTGTCCTTGTTTCAGGCGCATCATCTGACACAAGATTGTGTTCAAAGGCATAATCGATAACCGCCCTCTCATTGGCCTTTGTTGCAACAGGCAGGCCTCCGTTTCCACAGGTACAGGCTGCTTCACAAAGTGCAGGACATACTCTTGAGGTAAATTCAGGGAAACAATGTGTCTTTGACAATCTCTTATATGCAAGCTCCATATTACCCTGATAAACCAAATCATTTATCTCCGGTACAAGATTATTAAGGGGACATCCTGATGCCATTCCGGATATCATCATTCCTGCCTGACAAAACGGAACACCACAATCCATACATCTTGCTGCCTGACATCTTTGCTCCTCAAGAGGAAGCTTTCCGTGAAATTCCTCAAAGTTCTTTATTCTTTCTCCGGGAGGAGTTTCCGGTGCATTTTTTCTCTCATATTCTAAAAAGCCATTAATCTTTCCCATAAAAACTCCCTCCTATGCTTTCTTATTTCCAACGCAGGCATAAAATGCTTCAATCTGGGCATTTTCCCTGCTCAGCCCCTGCTCCTCAAAGGTAGCAGATGCAATCATAAGCTCTTTATAATCTGCAGGTATAATCTTTTTGAATTTCGGAAGATACTCTTCAAAATTGTCTATAATCTCACGTCCCTTTTTTGAACCGGTATAAGCAATATGTTTTTTGATTATTTCCTTCAATTCCTCCTGCTCAAACTTATTGTCTATCTTCTCCAGAAGAACCAGCTCCTTATTAAGGTTCTTGTAGAGGTGATTCTTATCGTCAAGTACATATGCAATTCCTCCACTCATGCCTGCTGCAAAATTTTTGCCAGTAGGTCCAAGAACGACAACCTTTCCTCCTGTCATATATTCACAGCCATGCTCACCTACACCTTCTACAACTGCTGTTGCTCCCGAATTTCTGACACAGAATCTTTCGCCGGCCATACCTGCCAGGTATACCTCTCCTGAGGTTGCTCCGTATAAGGCAACATTACCTACCAATATATTATCTTCCGGCTCATACAGGGCATTTTCGGGTGCAGATACATATATTTTTCCACCGGAAAGACCCTTTCCAAGATAATCATTGCAGTCACCGCAAAGGTTAAGTGTAAGTCCCTTAGGAATAAATGCACCAAAGCTCTGACCCCCTGCGCCCTTACAATTAATTGTTATTGTATCCTCCGGAAGTCCATCCGGATGCCTTCTTGTTATCTCTGCTCCCGTAAGTGTTCCAAAGGTTCTGTCTATATTGGAAAGCTGTACATTAAAGGTCTTTTTTGTTCCCTTTTTAACAGCCTCTGCCATATCCTTAGTACTAAGAAGCAATTTCTCATCCTTAACCAAGTCAAGCTTAAAATCATATGCACATTTCGGATCATATACAATGTTTTCACAATGCTTAACACCGTCGTCAGGAATAATTCCGGTAAGATCAATTTTGGCTGCATTTCCTGTAAGTCCGTCCTTCTTCTTAAGTAAATCTGTTCTTCCCACCAGCTCGTCTATTGTTCTGACGCCAAGCTTTGCCATATACTCTCTCAATTGTCTTGCAATAAAGAGCATAAAATTTTCAACATATTCGGGCTTACCTATAAAACGTTTTCTAAGCTCAGGATTCTGGGTTGCAATTCCCATAGGACAGGTATCAAGGTTACATACCCTCATCATTACACAGCCTAAGGTTACAAGAGGTGCAGTTGCAAATCCGAATTCCTCAGCACCGAGAATAGCTGCAATCGCCACATCTCTTCCACTCATGAGCTTTCCGTCTGTTTCAATCATTACCCTGTTTCTTAATCCGTTTGCTATAAGTGTCTGATGTGCTTCAGCAAGCCCAAGCTCCCATGGGAGTCCGGCATTGTGAATAGAGCTTATTGGTGCAGCTCCTGTTCCTCCATCATATCCCGAAATAAGTATTACACTGGCTCCTGCCTTTGCAACGCCCGCCGCAACAGTACCTACTCCGGCCTCAGATACAAGCTTTACTGAAATTCTTGCGTTCTTATTTGCATTCTTCAAATCATATATAAGCTGTGCCAGATCCTCGATTGAATATATATCATGATGAGGTGGTGGCGAAATAAGGCTTACTCCCGGTGTAGAATGTCTTGTTTTTGCTATCCATGGATATACCTTTTTGGCTGGCAGGTGACCACCTTCACCCGGTTTTGCTCCCTGAGCCATTTTAATCTGTATTTCCTTGGCACTTACAAGATATCTGCTGGTAACACCGAATCTTCCGCTTGCCACCTGCTTGATTGCAGAGCTTCTGTCATCCTTTGTTCCTGCAGTCAACAGTCTCTCATCACTTTCGCCGCCTTCACCACTGTTAGATTTACCTTTAAGGTGATTCATTGCAATAGCAAGAGCTTCATGAGCCTCCTCAGATATAGAACCATAGGACATTGCACCTGTTTTAAATCTTTTTACAATCTCCTCTTCAGGCTCAACCTCTTCTATATCCACTCCCTTTTCCGGATAATTAAAGTCCATAAGACTTCTCAAATATCCGCTTTGTTCTTCATCTATCATATTGGTGTATTCCACAAATTTGTCATAATCTCCCTCTCTTGTAGCCAGCTGGAGCATATGTATGGTTTTTGGATTGTATCTGTGTTCCTCTCCCTGGCTTCTCATTTTATGACGCCCCAGGGAAATAAATGTAAGGTCATTGGTAAGTCCCAAAGGATCAAATGCTTTAGAATGCTGCTCATCCGCTGCCCTTGCTATATCCTCCAATGTAATTCCTCCTATACGGCTTGTTGTACCTGAGAAATACTTATCGGTAACCTCCCTGGATATACCTATTGCCTCAAATATCTTACTGCCCTGATAGGATTGGATTGTAGATATACCCATCTTTGATGCAATCTTTACAATTCCCTGTAAAATAGCATGATCATAATCAGAAACTGCAGCATAATAGTCTTTGTTCAATAAGCCTTCATCTATAAGCTGGCCTATGGTTGCATGGGCAAGATAAGGATTTACAGCACTGGCACCATAGCCTAAAAGGGTAGCAAAATGATGTACCTCTCTTGGTTCGGCAGATTCAAGAATAAGTGACATTCCTGTGCACTTTTTTGTCTGTACAAGGTGCTTATGAACTGCTGCCACTGCCAGCAGTGAAGGCAATGCCACATGGTTTTCATCCACACCCCGGTCAGAGAGAACCAGAATGGTCGCACCCTCCTTGTATGCCTTGTCAACCTGTACAAACAAGTGGTCAAGAACACGGTCAATAGGCGTACTTTTATAAAATATAATAGGTATTTTTGCAACCTTAAAATCATGCTTATTCATGGAGCATATTTTAAGCATATCCAGATCTGTCAGGATAGGATTCTGTATTTTTAATACCTGGCAGTTTTCAGGCTGTTCCTCCAGCAAATTACCGTTTTTTCCCACATATACAGTTGTAGAGGTAACAATTTTCTCTCTTACTGCATCTATAGGAGGATTGGTAACCTGGGCAAACAACTGTTTAAAATAGTAGAACAAAGGCTGGTATTCCTTTGACAATACGGCTATCGGTGTATCAATTCCCATTGCCCCTATCTGTTCTGTCCCGTTTAATGCCATGGAATAAATGCTGTTTCTATACTCCTCATAGGTATAACCGAAGGCCTTTTGCAGCCTCGACCTTTCTTCATCACTATAGCTTACTATTTTTTCATTAGGAATCTTAAGGTCCGACAGAGAAAGCAGATTGTTATCAAGCCATTCTCCGTATGGCTCCTTGTGGGCAAATTCCTCCTTCAGCTCCTCATCATTTCTGACCTTTCCAGCCACTGTATCAACCAGAAGCATTTTACCGGGATGAAGACGTTCCTTACACACTATATGAGCCTCATCCAAATCAAGAACACCCACCTCAGATGCAAGAATCAGACGATTGTCATCCATAATATAGTATCTTGACGGTCTTAATCCGTTTCTGTCAAGAATTGCACCTAATACATCTCCGTCAGAGAAAAGTATGGATGCGGGGCCGTCCCATGGCTCCATCATAGTTGCATAATATTGATAAAAGTCTCTTACCTCCTGGGAAATGGTATCGTTATGGCTCCATGGTTCAGGAATCATAATCATAGCTGCAAGGGGCAGCTCCATTCCACTCATTACAAGAAATTCCAGGGTATTATCCAGCATTGAAGAATCTGAGCCCTCTGTATTCACAACCGGAAGAACCTTTGTAAAATCATCATCCGATAGCTTACTTGATACCATTGTTTCTTCCCTGGCAAGCATTTTGTCTGCATTTCCTTTAATGGTATTAATCTCACCGTTGTGAACTATAAGTCTGTTTGGATGTGCTCTTTCCCAGCTTGGGTTGGTATTTGTGGAGAAACGGGAGTGTACTGTGGCTATAGCAGATTCATAATCCTCCTGCTGTAAATCAAGGAAAAAGGTTCTAAGCTGTCCTACAAGGAACATTCCCTTATAAACTATTGTCCTTGAAGAAAGGGATGGAACATATGTATAGCTGTTGCTTTGTTCAAATACTCTTCTTACAATATACAGCTTCCTGTCGAAATCAATACCCTTGTTCACATTCTCGGGTTTTTTTACAAAGCCCTGAAATATAGCCGGCATACATGAAAGAGCCTTCTCGCCGAGAACCTCAGGATTGGTAGGTACCTTTCTCCATCCCAGGAATTCCATTTCCTCCTTTTCAACTATGATTTCAAACATCTTCATAGCCTGACTTCTCTTTAACTCATTCTG
>ERZ808267.24-NODE-24-length-112403-cov-11.506106_pt1 | contig 112403 bp, 144 predicted proteins | sample MGYA00521241_ERZ808267 | MGnify/ENA primary metagenome ERZ808267 (study PRJEB31516, sample SAMN03275592) | gut metagenome | biome: mammalia-associated habitat; material: feces | host: Papio cynocephalus | place: Kenya | collected 2012-07-19 ...
GCTATGATCTTGAGCACGATCTTCCAACTTTACTCAAGGAGTATGCGGGCCGAATTACCTGCGTCTGCTTTATGGGTGAGGGGAATGACCGAGACGCGCTGGCGCGATGCCTGATGTCGGTGCGGAAGGCGGGACTTAAAACCTGCCTCTATTCCGGCTCGCAGGTGTTCGATCTCTCCCTTCAGTGCTGGGTTGATTACTACAAAATCGGCCCCTACATTGAAGAGCGCGGTGGGCTCGACTCACCGAACACCAATCAGTCCATGTGGCTGCTGTCATCCGGCAAAAACGGTATGGCAATGAACTACTCCAATATCACTTATAAATTCCAACATAGAAAGGTTTGATGTGATGGGTGCTCCTCAAATTATTGTAATTATTCTGTATTCGCTTTCTTTCCTTGTGAATTTGCTAAACGCTCTTAAAGAGAAAGACCCGACTAAAATAGCAGCCGGCTGTATCGGGTCGGTTGTAGGAACAGGAATGATGGTCGGCCTGCTCCTCTGGGGCGGTTTCTTTGGAGGTTAATATTATGGGCGAAGTAAAACGCGTCTGCTCCTGTAAAAAAGGCGGCTGTGCGGTGAGGTATAAAACGCTCGTTCGAGATTACGAGCACACGCTTGTCCGCTGTCAGAACCTGAATCTGTATTGCGACTATTTGCTGAAACACTTTCTAGGTCAGTCGCAGCGCGACGCCGTCATGGAACGCTTCAGCGGGATGCCTGGCTATAGCGAAGCGGAGGCGCTCGGAGTCGAATGACCAACTCCTTCATTGTTTCCGCGCTCCACACAGGCCGGAACGTCGAAGTTTATGCTGTTCGTAACGATAAGAACGGCTACCCGCAATTCCTCGTCTATGAAAATCGTCAATGGTGTTGGCGTTCTGCAAAAAACTACGAGCCGCTGTCTGCGGCCGGAAAGGAAATGCCTGTAAACGGATATGAAATTGAGTGAACTGGAAACGATCGAGCAGACTGACCCGCAAGTGTCTGCCCTAATTCGTAAAGAATATCTGCGTCAGACGGGCGGAATCGAACTGATCGCCTCGGAGAATTATCCAAGTCCCGCCGTGCTGGCCGCGGCCGGTTCTATTCTGACCTGTAAATACGCCGAAGGGTATCCCGGCAGGCGCTATTATGGCGGTTGTGAGTATATTGACGAAATCGAGCGTCTGGCCATTGAGCGCGCGAAGCAGCTCTTCGGGGCCGAACATGCTAATGTGCAGCCGCATTGCGGCACCACGACCAACAACGCCGTCTACGCTGCGGTGCTCAAACCGGGCGATAAGGTGCTGGGGATGTCGCTCAGCGGCGGCGGCCACCTGAGCCATTGCAATCCGCAAGGCCAGGGCGGTCGGCTTTACGACGCGGTGCTCTACGGGGTTAATGAAGAAACCGGCCTGATCGACTACGACAGGGTTTATGACCTCGCTCAGCAGCATCGGCCGAAGCTCATCGTCTGCGGCGCTTCCGCTTATTCCCGTGTGATCGATTTCAAAAAGTTCCGCGAGATTGCCGATAGCGTCGGCGCTTATCTTCTGGCCGATATCGCGCATATCGCAGGTCTGGTCGCGACGGGGCTTCATCCTTCTCCTGTCCCCTACGCTGATTTTGTAACGACTACCACACATAAAACGTTACGCGGTCCTCGCGCCGGGTTGATTCTGTGCAAAGCCGAGTATGCCAGGCAGATTGATCTTGCGGTGTTCCCCCGCCTGCAGGGCGGCCCCTTGGAACATATCATCGCAGCCAAAGCTATTGCCTTTAAGGAAGCGCTAGAACCCGGCTTTAAGCAGTATCAGAAGCACGTGCTAAAAAACGCGAAGACGTTCGAGCGGGTTCTTACCGAACGCGGCGTCCGTCTTGTCACCGGCGGCACCGATAATCATCTGCTTCTGCTCAATGTCTCCCATGCGGGCAAGACAGGCAAGGAAATTGAGGCCGCTCTCGGCGCGTGTCATATCACGGTTAACAAGAATACCATTCCCGGCGAGAAGCTAAGCCCCAACGTGGCAAGCGGTATCCGCATCGGCTCTCCCGCCATTACGACGCGCGGCATGCGTGAGCCGGAAGTAAAATTTATTGCTAACACAATCGCCGATATTCTTGAAGGCGCGAACCCGTCGGATTATGCGAAAGACGTTCGCGATCTTGCCCTTAATTTCCCGCTGTTTATGAGGTGAAGCATGAAAACATTGAATGAAATTATCGATGGACTTTCCGCTCTCCGCGACCAGGACCATGAGCTGATTGACGATGCGATTACCACATTGATCTATCTGGATGAGGTTGCCGCCGCAATGGGATGGGACGTTCTCAAGCGGGTTTCTAAAGCCTATGCCGGCGGGGACCTGTACTTGTATGGGCGCAACGGGATGATTTACAGCCGCGTATCGGGCAAAGCAATGCCTGTTGAAGACGCGATTGATGAATTCGTGGCGAAGGTAGAATCCGACTAACTTCGCATATTGCCGGCCTGCGCCGTGCAATGAGTGCGGAAGCCGCCCGGAGCCCATTACAGCTAACACCGAATGGGCAATCCGGACTGTTTCTCGATACTAACCTAAGTACCGATTCGTATCGACTCCCGGCCTGTGGGGACTTTTACGTGTGACGTCTAGCCCTGTTTAACAAAGATAGTGTCTCCGCCCGTCCTCCGGCGTTTGTCTTCTACGAATCCGTGCTCTTTGAGTATTGAGATAACTTCCCGAGAAGATATGTTCTTCTTCAAGAAAATCACCTCCGCACTCATTATACGGCACGGGGCGACAATATACAACCATTAAAAGCAAAGGTGATGATACGGTTTGGCAAAACGAAAAACTATCGATTATTCTAACCCGCCGGAGACACTGGACGATCATCCGTTCTTCGGCCTCCAGCTTGACGGCGAACAGAGGGCGTTTCGCGACGCGATCTGGGACCCCGAAAAGCTGATCGTTCTCTGCGATGCGAAAGCCGGCTGCGGCAAAACAACCATCGCAGTTATGACGGCCGAACTGCTCGTCAAATATGGGCGTTATGAGGGCATCGTTTACGTCACTTCCCCTGTACAGGAACAGAAGATCGGGTTTCTCCCCGGCACCGTGCAGGATAAGCTCTCTGTTTATAACGAGCCGTTTTATCAGGCGGCGCTCAAGGCCGGCATCGATGTAATGCACGCTGTCAAGCAGGAGAACATGATGAACGTAAAGGAGGATACCGCGTATATCGACTGTGTGTCCCACACCTTCTTCCGCGGGCAAAACATCGAAAATAAGGTCGTTATCATCGATGAAGCGCAGAACTATTACTTCGATGAGCTCAAGAAAACCCTGACCCGCATCCATGACAGCTGCAAAACAATCGTCATCGGTCATACCGGCCAGTGCGATCTGTATCACCGGCCTGAACATTCCGGCTTTGTGGATTATCTGGCCGAGGCGAGATATGAACCTTTTGCCGCCGTCTGTAAACTGACCCATAACTATCGCGGTGTTGTGTCCAACTGGGCTGACAGCGTAGAACATAGATCCTGAGAGGAGAACATATGGACGGACTTGTACTTCCTATTCTTTCTGATAACGTTGGCAATTATCAGTTGCCAGATCCTGAACTGGTATCCTATTACAAGCTGGAAAAAGAGCGCAAACTCTGGCTCGACGGCGAAGTCGATATCAACATGCTCGAGTATGAGCGGCTGATCCTCCGCTGGAACATTGAAGACGCGGGCAAGCCGGTCAATGAGCGCAAACCGATCTGGCTGTATCTGATGAATTACGGCGGCGACGCCGATATGATGTGGTCTTTCATTGATACAATCGAATCCTCTGTGACGCCGGTTTATACGGTTAACATGGGCGTGTGCGCTTCAGCGGCTGGTATCATCTTCCTCAGCGGTCATAAGCGTTTCATGCTTCCCCGCGCTCGCGTTGTAATCCACGAGGGCAGCGCCTCCCTTTCCGGCGACAGCACCAAGGTGTTCGACGCGGCCGACAGCTACAAAAGTTCCCTAAAAGCCATGAAGGAACATATCCTCAAGAAGACCAACATTCCTGCTAAGCTGCTGAATAAAAAGCGCAACAATGACTGGGAACTGGATTCCGTTTTTTGCCTTGAGCACGGAGTCTGCGACATCATTGTGAAAACAATGGACGAAATTATTTAACCCACCCCATCATTGCGGTCTGCCGTTTACAAACAAAAATGGACATGCCCAGTAGAAGGCCGTCCATTTTGAAGCGAGGTCGCTCACCGGTGATCATCAAAATTCACACCGGTTTGCCGCCCGATACTCTTCTAGGTTCCCGCTGGGAGTTCTTTGCTGCGGGGTACCGTAACGTGGAGCCCGTTCTCAGGGTTCTCAAGAACCGTATGGCTTCCCTTACCACGGTTTTTGAGCTTGCGCCACTGCTACTTTTCGAGTATCGAGATAACCTCTTTGCTACCTAACGGCTTATGCATTGAAGCCACCTCCTGTGGCTATTATACACAAACACGCGGCAGACTGCAATGTTTTCTTTTGTGAACGGGGAGATGGAGCGGTACAGCAATATTAAGGGGCGATCGCGTTAACCCCGCCGGTTTCTATTACCGGCAATGCTGCTCCCAAGTACAAATAGTGTACTTAGGCTCAGGTTTGTTTTTCCTGGCCTTTTCGAGTTGCCCCGTCAGCCAGGTTTTCATCTATGAGATCACCTTTTTGACGACGTACTCAAGAAACAGTTCGATCATAACGTCACAAACATGTTCCATTGGCACATCGCTCCTTTCACATAGCGCTACGCATCCCGATGCATCAGGTGCGGCTATGTAAACGCGATCGCCTCCGCTCCTCTCCCCGCCGACACAATTATATCATAAGGAGAACACAATGACATTTGACTTATTCGATGAAATTCTGCACCGATTGATGGAATGGAACGACTTCTGCGAAAAGGTTTCGGATGCAACAGACGACGCCATACGCCTTCCTGAACTGTGCCAGCTGGACGATCCCATTGTAAACCTGCTGGAAATTATTATGAAAGATAAAGAAAACGACTGGACCGGCTACTTCTGTTGGGAGCTTAACTTCGGCCGGCGATATAAACCTGGCATGATAACGGACGGGGACAAAGACATTCCGCTCGCCACCACACGCGATCTGTATAACCTGCTGCTTGAAAACATGAAGGAGGATAAGGTTTAATGGAAAACTATCTGCGCATCACCGGCACAAAAGAGCAGCTCGATGAAGCCGTCCTGAAACTGTGCGGCAAGAAAGGCGTCGTTAAATTTAAGCCCAGCGGCGCTTATCTTAAACAGCATCCCGCAATTCCTGAAACCGGCGTGAAGGAGAAATCTCCCGTTACATTCGATCCAGGGTTTAATGATGAGCGGCTGCTTGCCTTCAAAACGGTTTATATGCCGCCCTTTATGCTTTATAAAGGCATTACAAAGCAGCTTCCGGATATTGAAATGGAATATGCCTATATGGACCGCTCTCGGTATCATGAAGTCGGTCATGGTTTTTATAAAGCCGGTAAGACGCATAATTGCGAACAGAAAAAATTCAAAGCGTCCTCACCGCAGCTGGAACCCCTATACAGAAGCCTTCTTCAAAAAATGAAATATAATTAAAAGGAGATAAATACAATGCAATATATTTTTAACGCCCCTGAACCAGAGGAAATGAGCAAAGCCTTAAAGCGTCTTCTTGCCGCTCAAAAAGAATATGATGCGGCCATGAAGGAAATGAGGCGCGTTACTTTTGTCCCGTGCTTTGCAGAAATTGAAGCTACCAATGAACAGTTTTCCTCAGAGAAAAATGGGGCGGCAGAATAATTACTGCCACCCTTCCTCGGATATAATTTTCTCCAGCAGATTATAAATTGCTTCAAGCGCATCTTTGAGCCCTGGTACATCGGCGGATTCTTGGATCTTCTCTACAGCTTCACTCAGCTTATCAAGTTCTGCGCCTATTTTCTTTTTCTCGTTGTCTGTCACATGCGCCACCTCCACTTACATTGTAACACATCGCATTTTAGAAAGGAATATTAAAATATGAAGAAGGCAATGTTATCTCAGCCGATGGCTGGCAAAACCGAACAGGAAATTATTGAAACCCGCAACCGTGCCATTAAGGCGCTGGAGAACATGGGCTATGTTGTCGTCAATACACCCTTTACCGATGAATGGTACAACAAGGAGGCGATGACCGAGCGCGGCGTCGTTCAGATTCCCTTGTCTTTTCTCGCAAAGAGCCTTGAAAATATGAGCCTGTGTCATGCCGCTTACTTTTGCAATGGTTGGGAGCAGGCACGCGGCTGCCGGCTTGAACATGAGGCGGCTAAGGCTTATGGGGTCGAAATTCTTTATGGGGAATGATCTACCTGTCTCGTCAAAGGAGGGACTGCTTTGTATTGCTGTATGTGTGGCCGTGATCTGACCAACGTCTTCTATGAACCGGCTGGATTATTTTCGCACGAATACATTTGCCTGGACTGTTTGAGAAAAATTAAAGGAGAATGCCATGTTCGGAATCGCAGAGAAGAATATACTATTGACTGAACAAAAATGCTTTGACGCCGGCAAAGTGAAAATTCTTATAACAGAACATTTCGCTGCGGACGGCCAACCATTCGCCGACCTCTTCAAAGAATTCATCCTTCGCAATCTTAAAATTGCGTCTTAATTCCACTTATGCTATAATCAACCCGCATGCAAATGTGGGTTGTTTCTCTATCGAAAGGAGGATGGGAATGAAACAACCCTGGGTAGCCGCTCTTTACATGCGGCTAAGCAACGATGACGGAGAGCCGGGCGACAGCGGCAGCATTGAAACGCAGCGCCGGATTCTTCATCAATATTGCGAAGACAACAACATTGCGATTTATGATGAATACGTCGACGATGGATGGTCTGGTACAAATTTTGACCGACCGGCGTTTCAACGTATGATGGCGGACATTGACAAAGGCGCGTTGAATTGCGTTATCACAAAAGACCTCTCCCGGTTGGGGCGCGAACACATTCAGGTGGATCGCTACTTGGAATACGTGTTCCCTGAGAAGCGCGTCCGCTATGTGGCGGTAAACGACGGCGAAGACTCCGAGAAAGGTATGAGCGACTTCTCCCCTTTTAAGAACCTCTTCAACGAGTGGTACGCCAAAGACACCAGCCGGAAAGTAAAGGCCGCGCTAAAAGCGAAATATGAAAAAGGCGAACGCCTAGGCCCCACACCGCCGCTCGGTTATATATGGAGTCCGAAAGAAAAAGGCAAACTCCTCATCGACGAAGACACCCGCTGGATCATCGAAAAGATATACGCGCTTGCGCTGGAAGGAAACGGCTACAATGTAATCGCAAGGTATCTGAGGACGTCCAAAGTCCCTACCCCGGGCTGGGTTGGCTATAGCCGCTACGGCGCGTATTCGCAATACTATGAGAACGCCGCCGAAGAGAAGAAAAGCTTCTGGCAAAGCTCCGCCGTGCGTTCCATACTGATGGATGAAACATACATTGGAAATACGATTCATTACCGCAGGCAAAAGATTTCGTACAAAAGCAAAAAACGAATTCACAACTCCGCTGATGAGTTTTACCGGGTAGAAAATACCCATCCGCCTCTTATATCGCGCGAGACATTCGAGCGGGTTCAGGAAAATATTTCACGGCGGCGTCGTTCCTGCGGGGATGGGACGCCCCAGCTTTTCGCCGGTCTGCTAAAATGTTCAACCTGCGGGAAAGCGTTGAAAGCCCGTCCCTGCTATGCTCCCGACGATAAAGCCTACGTCTGCCGGCAATATTCGGAATTCGGTAAAGAACACTGCACCGCGCATTACATAAGGCAGTCTACCCTCTACAATTATGTGCTATCACGGATACAGTATTGGACCTCGACACTCGCTGGGAACGAAATAGATTTTGCCCAGGAGATTATGAATTCTTCGCGCAAAGCAACTCAGTCTAGTGGGGACAAGGAGCAAGCGAAGCTTGATGATAAAAAGCGGCGTCTACGAAAAATAGACGGGATGCTCGCCTCACTCTATGAGGATCGCGCCGAAGGAAACATCACTCCGAACAATTTCTCGACGCTGCTCAAAAAATACCAAGACGAGCAAACCGCCCTTCAAGAATTCATCGCTGCCGCCGAAGAAGCACAACGAGCTACCGACGAAACCCAAAGAGGTCTTAACGAATGGGCTAACATGGTCAAACGTTACACCCATCCAACCAAACTGACTATCCCGATGCTCAATGCGCTGATCGACAAAATCGTAGTCCACGATAGACGCTGTGACCAGAATGGCAAACCAACGCAGAAAATAGAAATTTACTACAAGTTCGCCGGGAAGCTCGACCAATAGAATGTTTCCTTATGAAGGGGAACCCTTCCTTTACACTACGTAAGGAACTACTATACTACACAATGAACTACATCTCCTGCATTTGCATGCGTCCAAAAACAAAAAATGACCCTGCCACCTCCGGAAAGGAAGTAGCAGGGTCAAATTTTTTCTTTATCCTTCGCAGTCTTCGTCGTCATAGACATCATCGTCCACAGAATTTCTCATCGCAGACTCAATCTTCTTGAAATTTTCTATACCAGCTTTTCCGAAATATCCGACATGAACCGCCCCGGCCAATGTGGCCGCGGTCTGCAGTACATCGATCATATAATCCCCTACCGCGGGAAACAAAGCGATCATCACAATAACAAGCACAACCAGCGCCCAGAATATCCAGAAAGTTCTGAAAAGAATAATTTTCGAAGTCTCGGGTTTAGAAAGATTTTGTTTCATTGTTTCCCTGGCTCAGTGGGGAGTTCGTCCAGCGCCTCTTTCAAATGCCGGACAATGCCGTTCCCGCCGAGCGTTATATATTGTTTGAACATATCCTCGACCACTTCGCGCGCATCGATTGGAAAATACCCGAGATGTTCGTATTGATTGTGTGCCTGATAAAGCCGGTCCCGCAGCAGCGCCACCATTCCGTGTCTGAGCGCTTTTTGCGTGCTCGCCTCTTTCTTGATATACGCGACGAACGCTCCAACGACCGCCGTCAGCAGCTACTCAACCCAATACTTTACCAGGAATTGAATTAGCCATTCCACCAGGAATCACTCCTGTCAATATATTTTTGCCTGCTGAAGCAAGGCTCTGAACGCTTCGGCCTCGGCTCTTGTGTCGAACCGGACGCCGACCGTGTAGGCACTAGGCTCGGATTCACCACGCACCGACACATAGGCGGCCATAACATACCCCGTTTGCCCATTGTACTCCACTTCGTACCACCCGTCCGTGATCGTTTCCGTGCTCAGGATATTCACTTCAGCCCCATTAGGAATCTTCAGAATCCGGTCAGCCGAAGCGCCTGGATATTTCCGCATATTGAGCGCGCCGCCGTTCGCGGTCGTTACCGTTCCAATCATTGTTATCGGCACCTCTTTTTCTTGCGCGGGGCGTATTTCGCACCCCGGATAATAAAACGCGAGAATTTCCTCGCAGGTTTTGCCGAGCGTGCCCGCCGCGTACTTCGCGCCTTCCTGGCTCATGCCCACGCCGTGTCCCAACTTCTTTCCGTTTGTAGCCGCCAAGTCCCACGGGTCATCCTGCGAAGGCAGGTATGGGAGCGCCGTTGAATTCCAACGCTCCGCGTTGCTGATTTCGCGCCCGCCATTTGACTTGCTGAACGGGCAGCTTGTCAGAGGTTTGCCGTCATAATAGAGCACGAGTCCGGCCGTTGCTTTTACGCCGCGATGCGCGTTTTCATAAGCAGGGTCTACAGCCCGCTCCGCCCGATACGCCTGCGCCGTAGAGGACGCGTCGCTGATGGGCACGCCCTTCGTTAGATACGGGAGCGCGTATGTTCGAGCCGCGATGGTCTGTGCTTTGCATGCCTCCAGCGGGGCGACTCCTATCTCGCTCGCCACAACGCCCAGTAAATACTGCTCGAAGGGGATGGAAACAACATCCCCTTTGGCAGCATGATAATAGTCCGCGTTTGTTTTACGCGTGAGCTTAACCTTGATGTTCATTATTCAGCCTGTTCGTCATTATTAAACGCTTTGGCGAGCTCCTTCAGTGCCGCGGCACTCATCTGTTTCAGCGCCGCCTCAATAGCCGCGCGGTCGACCTTTAGCCCCGCCTGTTCCAGTTTCTGTCCGATGAGGGCCCACAGTTCGTCGTATTGCTTGGTGAGCTTGTTCTTGTTGAAATTCTTTCGAACTACGCCCGTCACGATCGTGGTCAACAGGCCGAGCACAAAGCATAGCACCGCCACTGCCAGTTCGGTCAGGTCGAAAGCACCGGCAGCGTCCGGTTCAGTCACAGGTGCCACAGGAGCGGTCGGTTCAGCCGCTGTCTCCGCCGCGGCGATACCAACGCATACTGTCATCATAAAAACCTATGTGAGCAAAATGCAAAACACTTTATTCATAATATTTCCTCCTTTTAGCGCGCAAAAACAATGTAATTTGTAATGGACGACATTGTTCCACTGGTTGCGGTAAGCGTCAGTTTTGTGCCCGACAAAACCCACGTTGCATACGCGCCGCCATTCGCAGTTTTTGTAGTAACTGTTCCGTCTTTCGAATAAGACCAGATTTCACGAGAGTACCCACTCGACACACTGTAATCCGCCACGCCCACCCATTCAGTCGGAGCGAACCCCAGATCAAATGTGAAGTTGCCGCGGTCAGCAGTGCCAGCCTCAAAGAAAATTTTCGCGCTCCCGCCGCCACTGCCTGTGGCCAAAGGCTGCATGATCATAGTATCCCTCCTTATACCGGTACGCGGATGTAGACGACGCCTTGGTAACCCGCACCAGCGGTACCGGTATTTGGCCCGTAAGTTCCCATAGAACCCGCACCATATCCACCGCCGCCAGAACCATAAAATGTCGCAGCTTTGCCATTGATCGAGTGACGCGAACCGCCCTGCCCACCGCCATAATTACCACCAGCGCCAGCGTCGCCGATACCGCTTGTTGACTTTGCCCCGTTGCTACCGTTCGAGCCGCCAGCGCCGCCATTGTATTGCCAACTATTATCGTCGGAGGAATAATTCACGCCGCCACCGCCGCCGCCTGCGCAATGACACCTAAAGTTTGTCGTGTCCCCGAAAGGGTATTTAGTTATCCCGTCGCCTGTGGGAGCGTTAAAGTTTGCGCCAATATTTCCACCGCCGCCACCTGTGCCCCCGTTGGCTGTTGTCGTGCCATTCGCACTGACAAGTGAGCCAACTGAGGTATTCCCGCCGGAACCGCCTATGGCAACCACATAATCACAGTGAAGGGACTGAGCGTCTACCTGCGCGCAATACGCGCCAGCACCGCCGCTGTAATACGAGTAGGTTGCCCCGCCCCCGCAGCACCACACATCCACATTCTTCGCCGTCCCCGTCACGGTCAGCGTGCCAGAGCCGGTCAGCGTATACAGGTCATACGTCACGCCACCGGAAGTGATCTGCTTGAGCGTGTAAGCACCGGTATAGGTGAACTCGGCCTTTCCCGCCTTGCCGGGCAAGCTTATATTCAATATCATGCCGTCACTCCTTCTATGACCACCACGTTGTATGTTACCGCTTCGTTCGGCACATCGCCGCCGCAAATAAAAGTAAGCGTTCCTGCCGCCTGTGCCGTGCATCGAATCTCTGCCGTCTGCCATGCCTCAAAGCTTGCTTCCGCCGGCGATACCTGCACCAGATTATCAGCCGTCACATGGGTGGCGGTCACGGTCTGCGTTTTCTCCGTCGCATCCCATCCTGCCGCCGTCAGGCTTACCGTATAAGCATAGAGGGTCGGTATAGTCGGTTTTCCACTCAGGTCGCCGTATGCTCCGGATGTGGCAACCGTCGCAAGCCCCGTAACGTCCGCCGCCGTATGTGTGTGGCTTGCCGCAGCGTAATCCGTTCCTGCCGTCGCAGCCGTAATCCCCGTGGAAGTTCCTTTCAGTAGACCCGTAGCGGTAATCTTGTTCTGCTTTGCCGAAAATAGCGTAGAGTGCGCGGAAGAAGAGGTGTTGTGTGTGTTCACAGCACCGCTCGCCTCAGCCCCCACCTCGCTTGCCGTGTAGGCGGGCTTGCTTTCGGCTTTCGCCCATGCAGGAACCGTGGGATCGGTTTCTGTGTAGCTCGTCAGATATTTAGCGTCGTTTTCAAAACTGGACACCTTCGTGGGGACTGTGGGGATCGTGGGTTTGTTCTTGATGAAAGCGTCTCCGCTTGTCGCCGTCCAGTCCGCCTGTACATTTTTCTGCGCCCCGGCTGCGATGCCACCAAGCTTTGTCTTCTCGTCGTCCGTGTAGTCGTTGCTGGATAGCCCTTTGCCCGTTACGGCACTCACCTTCCCTGCCAGTGCGGTTTCCAATCCAGTGATGTCCGTCTGTGCATGGGTGTGGTCGGCCGGTGTAAAGGCGTCAGGTTTTCCTGTAACGCTCGTCCATGTCGGCGCAACGTTCTTCTGCGCCCCCGCCTCGATTGCAGCCAGTTTTTCTTTCTCCGCCGTCGTGTAATCGTTCGTGGAAAGCCCCTTGCCTGTTACCGCGCTTACTTTGCCGGACAGATCGGACGCTTTCGCGTAATATGCCGGCAGCTGTCCGCCCAGCTTGGCCGCATCGTCCACAATTCCGTCGCCGTTCGCGTCGTAAATGGCTTTCTGCATGTCGCCAACAGAGCCCGCACCATCGCCGTCCGCGCCGTCGTTAATGGTCGCGGTCTTCGTGCCGTCTTTGTCTGTGATGGTCAGTGTCGTGACTTTGCCCGTCTTGCTTACTGTAATGGTCGGGGATACGCCGTCGGTACCCTTTGCGCCTTGGCTTCCTGTTTCACCCTTCGCGCCGGGAGAACCAGTATCGCCCTTTGGGCCCTTGATGTTTACGCTCGCCGGGTTCGTCAAGCTCTTGTTGTTCGTCCAGCTCAGCACGCCCGCTTCGCTTACCGCCGGGGTAAATGTCGCGCCGTCCGCGCCGTCTTTACCATCCTTGCCTGCCGCGCCAGTGTCGCCTTTCGCGCCTTGGTCACCCTTCGCACCCGTCGGTCCCTGCAGCTGTCCCTGATCCTGCCAGCCCTTTGACGTATCCCACATGTAGATCGTGTAAGGCGCAGCCGTACCAATATTGTAATAGTCTCCCTGCGCCGGTGCGGTTACAGCCGCCTGCAGCGCGCTCAGCGTCGCATAGGTTCCGAGCACGCGGAAGTTTTTACCGTCTTCGCCCTTTGCGCCGTCTTTGCCGTCCTTGCCATCTTTGCCAGGTGCGCCTGTGTCTCCCTTTGCTCCCGTGTCGCCTTTTGGTCCCTGCGGTCCCTGAGGGCCTTGCGCTCCGACGAATTCGCCGTTATCCAGTTTTGTCTGCACGGTCGCCACAATTGCCTGCGCGTTGCTCAGCGCGCCTTCGAGTTTGTCCAGCGTGTCCGCCACGGGGCTGTCCGGCGTTTCCGCCTGCCCGATCAGACTGCTGGCCACCGTCGCCGTATAGACCGCGCTCTTCACCCGCTTGTCGCCGACCAGAGCGCGGAGTTCTATCCTCATCTGGCCGGGGATAGAAACGTCCGCGTCGCTAATCGTAATAATTCTCGCGCTGCCGTCTGCGCTGCATTCCTTCAGGTACGCCCCAAGGTCGCCCTGCCGCTGCATCGCGCATACAATACTCGCGCCGGGGTATTCGGCGAGGACTTCGCCGCAGTCAAAGGCAATCTGCCTTGTTCCGTTTTCCCCGCGCCGCCCGATCAGGCCAAGCTCCTGTTCCCGCTGGGAGAACGCCGCGTTAATTGTTATCATCCGCCTCGCCTCCGCTGTTTGTTATGCCTGTTCCGTCCAGCCGTCCGGGTAGTCGGTCGGAGAATAGGTACAGCCGTCCATCTTGCAGATGTAATGCTTGCCATTGAATGTTATCTTGTCGCCGGTCTTGTATGCGTCGTGTGCCCCGGTCGGCTGAACAAACGCAGGCCATTCGTCGGTTTCGGTTCCGGTTTCTTCTCCGTCTGCTTTCCATGTACTCGCCAGATCGGTGGGGCTGTAGTTCGTGTCGGTCAGGCACTCGTAATACTTACCGTCCGTGAAGATCATCCATTCGCCCTTGCGGTACATATCCTGCTCGCCGGTCGGGGCAACCCATGCCCGCGCCGTCTCCTTGGATGTGCCATGATACTGCATCCACAGCGCCGGGTATTTATCCGGGGTCCAGTCCGTGTTTTCGGTCGAGTCATGCGCCTGCACGCACTTGTACGGGACGCCTGCATAAACTCGAACATCGCCTACTGCATATGCGCCCGCCTTCCAAGGGCGGATCATTTCTACTACGGCGTTAATTTCAACTGCGCCCTGCGCCGCCGCAAGCGTTACGCCGCCGTCCATCGCCGCTCGAATTGCTTTCAGTTTGGTTCGCTGGCTTTCGCTCATATTCATTCGTCATCCGCTCCTTCCAGAATTGCAATTGCTTCCGTGACAGCCGCGCTGTCGCCGATGGGCAGCGTGACCTGTTCCCCTTCTATATTGCGCGTCCAAGCACTGCCGTTAAAAAGATCACCGACCGTCAAGCCAAGAGGCCCTGCGTCGATCAGTACGCGCCCCAGCGCGATCTGCAGCTCACTTTGCTGGTCTTCGCGCGCCACAATTACATTTTCAACCATCGTATGGTCCGTCGATAAAACTGCAAATTTCATTCCTTTATATCCTCCTGTTATTCAATTGGAACGAGTAAGTATACAATGCCTTGGTAGCCGGAACCGCCGCTGTAACTCCGGTTTGCGTAGCCGGGGTCGTGCGAAATGGAATAATCTTCGCTCCCGCCGCCACCTCCACCGCTCCCATAGAACGTCGCAGCGCTTCCCGCGGACTTAGAGCCACCGGTTCCGCCGCCGACGCTTCCTCCGGGAGCATTACGTGCGCTGTAAGTTACGGGTGACGAGCCTTTACCGCCTGCCGCGCCGTTGGAACCGCCATTCCCGGCGTAAGCTACATTAGAATATTCTGTGTAGTTATCCCAATCATAGTTTGTGACATACTTACCTGAACCGCCGCCGCCTCCCGCGCAATGACATTGAAAAGTGGTGGAATCACTGAACGGATACTTCGTCACTCCGTCACCCGTGCCGCCAGTGCCGTCCGAGCCGCCGCCGCCCGTGCCGCCGTTCGCGCCGCTAGCTCCATTTGCTAAGAAAACAACGTTCCCGTTTGTGGTTATACTGCTGTTCCCACCGCCACTTGCGATTGCAATCGTGTATACGCCGGATAACTTTTGGCTGTCATACTGAGCACAAAACGCTCCGCCGCCGCCACGCCCGCCACCAGAAGCATCTCCACCCAATCCGTTTGCCCCACCTCCGCAAAGCCACACCTTGACGCCTTTCGCTTTGCCTTTGACGGTTAATGTACCCGAGCCGGTAATTTTATACTACGTATAGGTCTGCCCGTTTAATGTATAGCTTTCGGTCGTGTGGGTTCCGCTGTATGTTATCGTCGCTTTCCCGCCGCCGCCGATCATTCTGTTGAAAATCATAAAATCACCCTTTATCCCTTATGTTTAAGCGGGCACGCGGATGTAAACGATGCCCTGATAGCCAGCGCCGCCGGATTTCTTCTGTGTTGCGGCGCCTATCGCTGTCGCTTCATAGTATCCGCCACCACCACCTCCAGAGCCGTAGAACGTTGCATTGCCACCAGCGGACGCATCAACTGATTTGCCTGAAGACCCTCCGCTACCGCCGCCGCGACTCCCGCCACTCCCTCCATAGAAGCTACCAATTCCAGAGTAAGACACCAGGCTGCCTGTTTTGCCAGATTCGCCGTTTGTGCCGCCTGCACCACCTGTAGCCCCAAAGTCCTGAGAGGGAGTCCGCTGATAATACGCACCGCCGCCTCCTCCCGCGCAGTGGGGCTGGAAACTGGCTGTATCAGAAAATGGATATTTTGCAACTTTATCACCAGCACCCTGGTTATACCACAGCCTCTCCGATGTTTCATATTGAGTTGCCCAGTAGACCTCGCCGCCTGAGCTTCCGCCGCCCGTACCTCCGCTCGCACCAGACACAGCCGCGACACTCAATAGATCTCCAAATGAAGTAGCGGCGGATGCGGCCCCAATTGTAATCACATAAGTTCCATGCAGTGTTTGATTGTCTGCTTGCGCGCAGTATGCGCCCGCGCCGCCAGGCCCTCCGGAATATTGCGGAGTGGTTCCGTTTGCCCCGCCTCCGCAGAGCCATATCGCAGCGTCGTTGTACGTACCTTCGACGGTCAGCGTTCCGGAACCGGTAATTGTGTACTGCGTGTACGTCACGCCACCGACGGTGATTTCCTTCACCGTGTGCGCGCCGGAATAGCTCATCGACTTCTTTTCCTGCACCGTCACGGCCTGCGTGACGGTTTTTGTCCCTCCACCGAAGGAGACCGTCAGCGTGACGGCCGTGGTTTCCAGCGTGAGCGTGGCAGGCGAGACGGTATAGGCGTTCGTTGCGATGCGCGTGCCGTCCGCAAAAACGAGCGAAACGACCATTCCCGCCGGGTCGAACGCTTCATCAATGTTATACGTCGTCCGCGTGGGCGGGGTGGTGATTTCGACGCTCTGCCAGACCAGAATATCGGTCGAGCCTGTCGAGCTGTTATAGATCATGCGCGCCGCCCCCTTAGCCGAAGATCGCCACGTTCGCGGTCACGTCTTCTGTAGGCGTATCCGAGCAGGTGAAGACCAGCGCGTTCGCCGCCTGCGCGGAGCAGTAAATATCCGCGTCCGTCCATGCCGCGCGGCTGCCGGGCGCATAGGTGACGATGACCATGTTATCAGCCGTCACGCCGGATACAGTCACGGTCTGAGTAGTGCCGCTCCATCCCGCCGCCGTCAGCGTGACCTGCGCCTGTGCGACGGTGGGCAAGGTGGGTTTGTTCAGTATGGCGGCTGCGCCGCTGGTGGCCGCCCAGTCCGCCTGTACGTTCTTCTGCGCGCCCGCTTCAATCGCAGCAAGCTTTTCTTTCTCAGAGGTCGTATAGTCGTTACTGGACAGTCCCTTGCCGGTCACCTTGTCCACCTTGTTCGCGAACAGCGTGCTATGCGCGGACGTGCTGGTGTTGTGCGTGCTCACCGCGCCGCTCGCTTCAGCGCCCACTTCGGTTGCCGTGTAGGTCGGCTTCGACGCTGCCAATGCCCACGAAGGGATTTTGGATTTGATGTATGTCCAAAGCGAGCTGATCGGTCGCCGCACATACGTAGCTTTTTGCACGTCCGTTGAGCTTGCCGCATTTGCCCATTGACTGATATAATAGTCTCCGTCGGATGGAGTTGCAGTCCCGCTGGTCAATGCGTTTATAAACGCGTTCGCGCTATCCGTAAGCGTCGTCTTCCCCGAGCCGCCGTATGCCGCACCGATAACGCCCACGTTAACCGCAGCGGAACCGTCGTAGGTTTTGCCGTTGATCTTAAGAGCGTTCGTTAGCGCGCCCTTGAATTTGGTGGCGGCAACTTGTGCGGGGAAAACAACATTCTGGCTCACATCTAATTGATAGGCCGTTCCATATGTTGCTTGATTACTGTTTCCAACCCAGCAAGTAGTACCCAGCATCAAAACGCGATATATACAGCATTGTTGGCTCTGACTATATGGCGTTGTAATAGAAAATGTTAATCTGATTGCATTGGAATTATCAGTTCTTGTACGTTTACCGCCATATGCTAACGAGCAAGGAATACTGTTCCAACCAGACCAGCCAGCAACATCATAAGTTCCGTCAGTAACAAAAGATAGATCGCTTAAACCGGTTGCACCTGCTTTACCCTGAGCGTGTTCAACTTTGCATTTACAGCCCGAAGCCCCACCTGTAGTCATATAAATACAAAGCGTCTTCAAACTAAAGTAAACGCCGCCAGCAACGCCATCAATTGTAATCCTTAACTGGTCTGTTGCTCTCGTAGCTCCATCGGTGTACTTGCCCAGCTTAAAGTTGGGCATAGAAGCACACTCGCTAACAAGTGCGCGTTTATCACTATCCGACGCTCCATAATCTGTCCAAGTCACGCCGCTATCCGTGGAATATTCGACTGTAATTCCCGCAGGATTCATGAAATTGCTGCGAACCGCGCCGAGCATTCCGCTCATACTCGCGTCAACAGGCGCAATATCTCCAACGATATTTTTCCCGCCCCAGCTCAGATACTTTTCCTTCACAGCCGTAACCGGAATCGTAATATTCCCACTGCCGTCAAAGCCTGTCGCGGTACCGGTCGCGCCGGTGCCAAGGGCAATGGTTCTGGCTGTCGCCAGTTTTGTCGCCGTCGCAGCGTTCCCTTGCGGGGTCAGGTAATCCGTCCCCGCCACTGCCGCCGTGATGGTGCCCGCGCCATCCCCTTTAAGGATCCCCTTCGCAGTAATCTTATCCTGCTTCGCCGTTACGGTCGAAAGCTTGCTTGCCATCGTGTCAATCTTGTCGCTGTCGGCCACGCTGACCCCGTTCTGGGTGAGATAGTCACCCAGTGTGGTCTTCGCGCCGCTAATGCGATCAATCTCACCCTGAACGTTTCCCATCTTATTTCACCGCCTTAAATCGCCGCAAGAGCGGTATAAATATCATCAGTGAGAGAAACAGTTCCGCCAGTCGTGTAACCGGCAGGGATAGAAACCGAAGTGGTCGTCAGGCCGTCGATGGTGGTAGTAACGCTGCCATTATTTGCCATTGTACCGGTCAGCACAACAGGGAGCGACTTGGCGGCGTCCCAGCCGATCGCCGTCGTATCCGCCAGCATCCCCGCCGCCGTGGCGGTCATGCCGGTCGCGTCCTTGTACTTGGTCGGAATACGATTCACAGTGACGCTCGAAAGTACTTTGCCGGCTGTCGGGGAAATTGTCTGCGTGGATTCGGTCGGGGTAGCGGACTTGGTTTCCGTTACCAGCTTAATCACGCCGGTACCGTCGTGATAGCCCTTCGCAATGGTATAACTGGCTGTCGTTGTGTCCAGTGTCTTTGAGATAGCCCCGTTATTCGGCATGGTGCCGGTCACGGCCACAGGGGCCTCCGCCTCCGCGTCCCAGCCGATTGCGGTTTCGTCCTTGAGCAGCTTATCGGCCGTAACACTCACGTCGGTCGCGTCCGCGTACTTGGCCGGGATTGCGCCGACGGTTACCTTGCTCAGCACCTTACCGGTTGTCGGCGTGACGTCCTGCGCAGATTCCGCAGGCGTGACAGACTTGGTTTCCGTCACGATCTGCACTTTTCCAGCGCCGCTGTGGTATCCGGCAGGAACGGTATAGCTGGTCGTCGATGCATCCAATGTCTTTGCAACCGCGCCGTTATTGACCATCGTACCGGTCGTGACTGTGCCCGCCGCCGTGACGAACACTTTACCAGCCAAGACATTCCCGGCCGCAGCAGTTGTGCTCGAAACGTCCTGATAAGCTTCGGGGATCGCCGCGACGGTTACAGCAGACAGGCCGTAATACCCGTCGTCGGAAGTGACGTTCTGTCCCTTCTTTGTGGGCGTGATGCTCTTCGCCTGCAGCGTGTAGTTGCCGCCGCCCGCAACGCCCGCGACGGTGCCGCTCCCGTTGTGATAACCCTTCGGGATGGTATAGGTGTTGCCTTCAGTGACACTGGCGTTGACCGCGCCCCTGTTTTCGATCCCCTCAATCGCGGCTGCTAAATCGTCCAGCGTCGCCGTCGAAGTTGCAAGGCCAAGGTCGACCTATTTTGTTCTGATTGTATTTCTATCTGTCTGTATACGCGCAATCTCAGTTGCAATTGTGGTCTGAGGCATAATATCAGCTCCTTATATTGTAGATAGCAAAACGGCAATATTACCGATTTCGGTATGCACCGCCGCGGATGTAATGGGCAACGTGTTGTCTTCTTCCACGGCGTCCGCTCTGAGCACGGACAGTACGCCGTCTTTCGTAATTGTAAGCGCGTCGCCCACTTTGATGCCGCCCAGCGTCTTGTCGGTCGCGGGGAAGAGCGTGTAACTGCCGCCCCCGCCGGTTCCGATTACAACGTTGATCTTCGGGGGTTCCCGCACGCTTACAGTTATCTTCGGAGAGTCGGTAGACCCGGCCATAGTTATCCCCCCTCGTAAGCAACACAATTAATCTTTGGCAAGATATTAAAAGTTCCGTTATACGTCGCCGTTCGCCGTTTTGTGTCGACAAACTCAACCGTCAAGTCGTACGTCCATCGGCCTTTCGGCATAACGCGCGTATCGTCATATGTCATCGTAAGCAGATATGCCTGCTGGGTTTCGTCATAAAAAAGCTGTTGCTGGAATTTCGCAGCCCGGCAGGTAAAATATACAGCGGCGATTGTGGTGGGGTCTACCGCTTCGCCAGCTTCGTCCTGCAGCAGAAAAATTCGGTCGACAGAATCGCCCTGCACAAATTCAATTGCAGAGGTATCATCGCACATGCTTCTCACCTCCATGATTTACAAAAAATGGTAGGAATTAAAAACTCCTCCCTCTGTATATTATCGAACGAAAACAGGTTTCGGTAGACAACGTGTTATGCCGTCGTCGTGTCCATCGCCATGACGTTCACAGTTACCGCGTCCGTGGGAGCGTCCTCAACACAGGTGAATGTAAGGCTGCCCGCAGCTTGTGCAGAACAATAAATTCCGCACTCCCGCCATACGGCGACAGAGGCCGGCGCGGGCTCCACAATAATTGTGTTGCTCGCCGTCACCATGCTCAGCCCTGTGCTGATGGTCTGCGCCTTCTCTGTCCATCCCGCCGCCGTCAGGGTGATGGATGTAACGGTCGGAGGAGCCGCGTAATCCAGCCCCGCGACAGCCAGCGTCACCTTTCCGCCGGTCGCCCGCAGCATGCCGGAACGTTGCGTCCCTGATGTGTTTGGGAAATCGGTCGCCGTGTTCGCCGTGATCTTGTTCGGCCCCATAATGTTTTTCGATGCCGGTGTTGTGTAACCGTCAATAGGTGCCCAGCTCAGCGTGCCGTCGTCCGCCACCGTAGGCACAAACGCAGGCCCCGCAATGCCCTGAGGCCCCTTGATGTTCGCAGCCGCCGGCGCAGTCGCTGTGTTGTCCTTCGTCCAGCTGATTCCGCCATCCGCCGCCACTGTCGGCTTCCATACGTCGCCCGCAGGGCCTTTGATGTTTTTTGTCGTCGGCGTGGTGTAGCCTTCAATCGCGCTCCAGCTCAGGTTGCCGGCGTCATCCACGCTCGGAATGAACGCGGGGCCTGCGGGGCCATGAAGCGATCCCATGTTCAGCCACGCGCTGTTGTTCCACATGTAAACTTCATACGCTCCGGCCGTGCCCACCGCATAGAAGTCGCTCTGCGCCGGAGCTGGTACGCCTGCCTGCAAAGCTGCAAGCGTCGCATATACACCCTTAATCGTAAAGTTCTTGCCGGGGTCGCCCTGTTCGCCCTTCGGCCCCGTGATGTTGCGCGCCGTCGGGTTCTCCAGTTCGGCGTTGTTTGCCCATGTAAGGTTCCCGCTTGTGTCCACCGACGGGGTATAAGTCGCCCCCCGCCGGCTGATAAGCGAATAGTTCGGGTCATCGTTCGCGCCGGTCGGCGCCGTGCCGCTCACGTCCTTGAGCACGATGTAACCGTTGCCCTCATATTCCACAATGTCCTATTTTTTGTATTCCGCGCTCGCGTCATATTTGCCGCGCGGTACGGTCACAACGCGGCCGAGAGAAATTTTGTCTGCCATATCCATTCACCCTCCTTAACTGTAATATACGTCCATGCTGGGTATGATCTCGCCGTAGAAATCAGAAGCCAGGAAGTACAATGTTCCAATATAACTGCCGTCCCACAGGTCACCGTTTTGATAGACAAGCGTATGGCTGAAAGAATACCATTTGCTGTTGACCTTGGTGACACCGTATACCGCGTCTACATATTCCATGGACGGCGTGTCCTCGTTCGCATTAAAGTAAAGTTGCGGAGACGAACCATAGAAGTTGACGACATTGGTAACTGTTTTTGATTTGACGTACACCGAGATGGTCGCGCCAGAACCAGCCGTAGCGGTTACCCCTCTAGAGGTCGTAAGCGTTAAATACTCCAACCTGTATGTACCAGGACTTTCAGCCGTAAACCATACCTCCGGGCTGGCGTAATTCTCGTCATAATAATCGATCGAACATTCTACCGTCAGGTCGTCGTTTACTTCTTTGACGCTGGCTTTCGCTTTGTTCCTGTCGTAGTTTTTCAGAACATTGCTGTAAATTGTTGCCTTCCATACGCCATTCGCATAAAGGTTGATCTGTGCCGCCTCACACCCCATAACAAACGGCACCCGCACCACATCGAACCGGCCGCTCTGGCTCCCCATACAATGCGCGTTAGCCGCGTCCATAACTGTCGCTTCCCATGTCGCATAGGTGCCAGCATTCGGCAGCGTAAACGTGTGGCTGCATGAGGTTGCCCGCGTCGGCTCCGGTGATTCGTAAACAAGCGGGTCTTTCCCTTCAACTGTCAGCGTGAACTTGTATCTGTATCGGCCTGTGCCACCGCTCACGTTCAGCATATTAATATAGAATTCTCCGCCCCACCAGTCCGCGCCGTAAGCGTCTACCGTGTATTCCAGGTTTGGCGAATAGAACAGCCGGGGTTTGTTGTTTTCGTCGCCAATCCACCCCGCGACTACGCGTACAGGTTTGTTGTTTGCGTCGCCGTAAAACAGCCCCGCCACATATTGTGGTTTGTTGTCCGCGTTTCCAATATATAGCGCCATCTCGTTTACTCCCCCGTGTCCAGCTGCAGGTACAGATAGCCTTTCGGCAGTACATAGCTGTCAGAAGGCTCCGACGTCCCCGTCCAGATTTCGCTTCGGAGGAACGCGTCCGTCAGTTCCCGCTTTGTCGTGCCGACGCCATGATACATCTTCCAGTCCCCCGAAATCTGCACCGCGTCCTGCTCGTTCCCAATCATCCCGAAAGATACCCCGCGCCCGCCGGCTGGGAAGAAAATCGGATATACACCCGAGGAAAGTGTTGTGATCTTCGATATTGTCGAGAGCTTATCGCTTACTGTAACCCGCACCTCATGCACCACAGGGTCTTCTGTTGTTGGGTATTCCACCGCATAGGTCTGCGTAATATCCACGTCCTGCGTGCCCAGCGCCGTCCACGCCTCATCGCCAACCGTCCGGAATTCGACTTCCACCACTTTCCCGCCGCTTACCGCCGGCTCCAGCGCGTTCTTCTCACCCAACGAGTAAATGTTTACGCTGCAGCTCGCGCTCACGTGATTACTCTCGTCGTCTGGCAGCCCGTCTTCTGTGCTTCGGTATGCTTTTATGTCATAGATCGAGGGCGAACTGTAGTCGAGCACCTTCAGCGTCTTCCCCGTCCATGGCCCTGGGAAATCGACCCCCGTTGTGGAGCTGGCAACTTCGAACGTTACATCCTCCGTTATTACACGCCGTTTCGCCGAATCTGTAGACGACGCGTAGCACCGCACCTCGTCGCCGAAGATGTCAATCTTTTCGAACACATGGCGCACGGTCAACTGGGTTTTGTTGCCATACACGCAGCTGTTGCGGGATGCTTCCGGCACCGCATCATACGAGGCCGGTATCGAGTCAAGCTCCCCGTCGGACGTGTATTTGACCGAGAAGGATTTATAATAGCGCCCCACCGATACCGCAAGGTCGCCGAAGTGGTAATACCCCGCCTTGAATGTTGCCGTAACTACAACGTCGCTCATCTTGCGGATGCAGTAAAGCGCACCGTCCTGCAGCTCCCATTGCTCCGCCGCGCCGCCGCTCAGGTTCCGTATGCCGAATACAGCGCTGGGGATCGTAACTGCTTCCTTAGGCGGCACTTCCACATTGAACCGGACTTGCTTCGTCGCCAGCGTACGCTCTGTGTCCGGTGCAATAATGCTGAGCGTGACCAGCACCGAGCAGGATTCCGTCAGCGTCTCCGGGATGATGAATGTAAAAATACCCTCCATGTCGTGTGTGTACATCCGGTCGTACTCATTTCCGCCGACATTAAACCGCAGATGGTTATATAGCCACCTCATGTTTCCGCCAAATGTTATTGTCTGTTTTTCCCCCGGTTTTAAGGTGTCGTATTGTACCTTAATCCAACCCTCGGTTTCTTGCTCAACGCTCATGCCTTACACTTCCTTTACGTCCTTTTATATTTAAGTCCCATACCCGCGGTAACGGCTTCCCATTCCCATACGCCGCCCAGCGACTTCGCGCCTACCGTGAGCTTGTTCGTCACGTTCGCCTCTGTGATATACATTCTGTTGTTGCTGATATAGGCGATCTCTTCATCTCCCTCCAGAAACGCCAGCTTCTCGTTGTCGATCTTCGTCTTGAACCGGCTGTTCGATTTGCCAATTTCCATGCCGCTCGCATCTGTGCGGATATAGGTTTCCAGTGATCCGAGTCGCCCGTCCATTTCCTCCGCCTGCTCCGTGAAGGTCTGCGTGATGCTGGTTGTCGTCTGCTCAATGCGGGAGGAGAGCCGATCGTCCAATGTCGCCACTTCGGAGTTAATCTTGGCCGAGAGCACTTCAAAATTGGAGCGCGTCTGGCTGAGGATTTCCGCGTTATACGTGTCGTCTGTCCGGTCGACGATCGTCATATTTGTTTCGACGCTGTGGATTTCTCCCAATGTATCCGTGTAGAGATCGGAGCCGTCGATAGAATATTGAATCTTACCCGCGCTGTAAACCACCAACTGACCGTCTTCGATGGCAAATTCGCCACCCTTGTAGTCACCGGAACGATAGTAGGAAAGCTCATTGTTGTGGTCAATATCGAAATATGTTCCAACCGTCGTGTATTCCAGCTTACAGCTGAACACTGCGTGGAAGTCTACATCCTCGTTTGTCAACACAATGCTGTACGGATCCCCCGCCGGATGTTTCGGCCGCCACATTTCGTCCGTTTTCGCCAGTTCCGTCACGTTCACGACTTTCTTGAGCGAAGAGATGTTTTCGTCCGTGATGTCGCGCTCGTCCTCAAACCCAAGACTGAACCGGACTCTTGTCGTCCCCGCCGGCAGTGTATAGCTTCTGCCGATCGTCCACCCCGTCCAGCCAAGATATTTGTTGCTGTCGTCGTAGCCGTATATCGCGTACTTTAATCCTTCAATCGGCGTAATTCCAATCCGATACTCGGCGATGGGATAATACACGTTGCAGTAAGCAGTTGTAGCCGCCGTGACGCTTTCTTCGTCCGGGTTCACGTCTTCGCCGTTCGCCGAACTAATCCCGCCGGCGCGCAGGCCAATTTCCATTTCGTAAGTCCTGTAGGTTTTTCGCGTCCATGCGAAAGCTTCCGCGCCCAGGCTGTTGGTGATGTTCGCGCCGTTGCGTGTCACCATCGGGGTGATCGTGGTCTGTGTCAGAATATTGTCCAGATAGATGCCGTTGTCAGCGGTGAGCGTCAGCGTCACGCCAAACAGGTCGGTCATCGATTCGATTGCTTTCGGGATTACATCCTCAACGATCATCGTAATGGATTTGTTGCTGCTCAGATCAAGGCTCTGCCCCACGTCTGAGGCCAGCTTATTTGCCGTGATGCTGCCCGCCCGAATCCTGTCGGAGCTTAAGAAACCCGTCGTAATCGTGTCCGCCACAAGCCCTTCGCCGGTGCCGCAGGTGCGCCAGTTCCAGTTACCTTCATCGTCTTTGCCGTAGGCGATCATCAGCCCTTCGCCGCTCAGCAACATCGCGCTCTGTCCGGTCGCCGATTCCAGAATGATATTGCCGTTGTCGTCCGTGTACCAGCCGGAGCGGGAGAAGAGCAGTTTATTCTTCAGGATATCCAGCTGTCCTTCCAGCCGGTCGATCGCAATGGAGCCATCCCCATTAATCGCCCCGGCGCGGCTGTACAGGCTGTTCTTCTGATATACCATGTCAGACAGGCGGGTGATGCGGCTCAGCACACTATCGAATGTCTTGCCGGACATCAGCACATCTTCGTTCGAAACCTCCGCCGAGTCCCTGCTCGGGTCGTCCAGATAACGCGTAACCGTTTTTACATAGACGATATCGTTCACACCCAGCTCCGTGTCATAAACCCGCGCCCGGCAGTTCAGCGTCAGGTTTCCTTCTTTGTAGCCCATCGCTTCCGAAAGCGGCACCAGCGACATCGTGTAAGACACGGAAGGCCGGCTCACCTGCTTCATTACGTCGACCGCGTCCTCGTAGAGGAACCGTTCCTGCCCTACCGTATAGTTGCTGTCCGACCAGTATCCGTCCTTGAGCATGTCGCCCATCGCGTTCATGAAGTTTGCTTCAATTTGCGCCTGCGTCTGCAAAAGGCCGGCCTGGCTGTCCGCGCCGTCGTTCTTCAGCTTGTCGATCTCAAGCGCCAGCGCCACCGCACGATGTACCATACTGTAAAGCCCCTCGATCGCTTCCTGCGCCGGGATGGCCTCCTGGTCCTCCGTCGCATCCTGTGCCGGTTGCGCCTCCACGCCGAATCGGATTTTTGCCAGCTCCGCGCGGATGGATGTGATCTCTTTTTCGAATTCCTTCTTCGCGCTCTCGCTCGTGTTCGGGTCTTCGTATTTCTTCGTGATCGTTTCCAGCCGCTTCAGTTTCGCCTCGATCGCGCATTCCTTCGCACCAACCAGACTGTTCGATTTGGCTTTGCTCGCGTATTTCAGTATATAAGTCGAACCGGTCGGGATGTCAAATTCCTTGTTGTCGTCTACAGTTTCATACGCGCATTGCGCCACCGGAGTGTCTTCCACCACACCGTCCCGCTTCGCCGTATAAAGAACAATAATACTGTCGCCCTGTTTCAGGTCGCGGTCTTCCAGCGTCGCGCCCCCGCCATATACAGCCGCCGGGTTTCCCGCGCTGTCGTTAACGATCTGGCCGTTCTCCACCTTGTAGATCACGTAGGGGATCTGTCCCCAGAGGCCATTCAGCTCCGTCTCTTTCTCGTTGATCTCGGTCGTCTTCGCCATGATCTTGTCCGTGGCTTCTTTCATGTTTGCAAGATAAGTGTCCAGCGCCTTCTGGTGCTCGTCTGTGAACACGCCGATTTCTTTGTAATAATCAAAGTTCAGCAGGTAGCTCAGCCCCGTCGGGTTTACGTCGTCAATGCCCACATAGCCGTAGTCGCCGTATTCGCCCTCCACGTACAGCCGGGTCACAATGCTTTCCGAGTCATATTCCACCGAGAGCGAATCGAGGTTCTTGCCGATGTAAAGCTCCCGCGTTTCCATAATGTCCCGGTCGTTCAGCGCGTGCAGGTCGACCGTTTTTGTATCGCCGTGGAATACAGGATAGGCGTTGAACAGGCCGCATAGCTCATTGATCAGCTGATAACTGCCCACTTTGCTCTCCGTCTTGAGCGACCGCTGCTTGACAACTTTCTCACCGCTTTCGCTGAAGCCGTCCCGCTCGTAGAACGTGTCGCATGTGCCGATGCTCCAGCCGGTGTTCGCGAGAATCTGCCCCAGCAGGTAGTCCGCCGTGCCGATACCATTCTCATCGTCAAAAGCCAGATACAGGTTCTTCGTTTTCAAGATAGAAGAAAGATGGGAGCAGCTGACCTCCTGCCCTGTGTACCGGCCGCCCTTTATTTTCTTCGGCGCATGAATAATGAACCAATCCTCGGCTGTCCCGATTTTCAGCCGCAGCAGGTACTCACTCTTGATGTAATGCCACCGGAATCCGGTCGGCGGGATACTGAAGGAAAGCTCTTTCCAACCGTTCAGTTCCTCTTTGTATACGATGTCGTATGCCTGCCCCTCAGCCTGCACCTCCGAGTCGTACAGGTCGCAAAGCTTTCTGTGCTTATAATCATAAACGGAAAGAGATACACGTTTCATTATCGCTTAGCTCCTTCCTTATAAAATTTTCGGTTTGTATTCAACTTCAAGTTTTTCCATTTTGCTGAATCCGGTAATCTGTATCCGGTTCAGCGTTGCGATCATTGTCTCCGCCATGGAAGAGGTCGCGGCCTTCGTGTCGATCACAACGCTATTCGCGCCGTCTGCCAGCTTTACGTTGAGGATTTTTCGCCATGCGCTCTCAACCCAAATATACCGCCCGGCATAACTCTCGTCCAGTGTCACTCCTGCCACCGCCACAACGTTGCTGTCTTCCGTGGTGGTTGCGGTAACACCGTCGCGCTCCAGGTTCGCAGGCTCCAGCTTAATGAAGCCGTCGTCATGGTAGCCGAACGCAAACGTCGGCGAACCAAGCCCCAGCAGCTTCACTGATCCATACTGGCTGTCAATCTCCAGATAAGACCCGGCATTATTATCGTCCACTGGCATCCGCTGATAGCCTTCCAGCGGCACCAGTGTGCAGACCTGGTTGTTCGCTGCGTTGCGAATCTGCACCTTGTCGTTTATCAGGCCAGAAATACAAATGCGCGTGTCGCACGGCTCCGTCCCACAGTTGTATAGAAGAAAGTCGTTTGTGTTTTTGCTGGGCGTTTCGGGCATCAACGCGGGCGTGAGCATATCGCAGTATTCAGCCGCCTTCAGGCAGTCGTCATTTGCCACATCCAACCTGTCATAAAGCAGATATCCGCACGGGTCGTAGGCCGTAAACGTCACGGTGAATGTGCCGCTGATGCGTCCCTTGTCTGCCGGGTAGATTTTGTATGTAACCGCCTTTGTTGGGCGCACATTATAATACATAAACGGCGCGTCGTCGAATATCAGCCGCCCCTCTGTTTTCCGGTCAAGCCAGTGCTTAATCTTCTCCCATTGCTTGATTGTGATCTCTTCAAACCAGCACGGCAAAGAGAACTCGCGCGTCTTCAGCCGGGTAAAATAAAAATACCCGCCGTCACGGCCGGTAATTTCATCGCTGGCGACTTCATATGCCGCCTATTTCCGCTGTCTGGAGTCGGCTGCCGGAGCGAATCCAACTCCCATCGCGTCACTGTGAATCCCATTGTAGGAAAATCCATCCATACGGTGTTCACTCCTTTATCCTTTATAAATACGGTGTTCAGCCATTCTTATTCCCGGAGGCAAAGCCGCTCGAACAGCTCGGCCGGTTCTATAACTTCATTCCTTTTACAGCGGAGAGGAGGGAGGGAATTCCCCTCCCCCATTATTCATTTGGATAACCTTATGCCGCCTACAGACTGAACCCGCCCGGATTTCTCCAAAACATGATCGAAGAATTTTTCAGCCAGCTCATCATAGTCCGTGTCGTTATCAAGCTTATCCACCTGGATCACAACGTCCCCAAATGTCAGCGTCGGCTGAGAGCGGGAATTCGTCTCCGCGCCAAACGCCGGCATTGTCGGTACGTTGATTGTCTTGATTGCGTGCAGCGTGTCGATCATGTCTTCAAACAATTCGGTCTGGTAAGGAGAAAGGACGCGCTCCGGTTTGCTCGGCGTGCCGTCCAGCCATGCAAGTCCGGTTTCGGTACTCAGGCCACCCGTAGCATATTTCGACACAGTGGTATTACGCGTACCAGCCGTAGAATTTCCACCGCTTGAAGACCCCGACTTCAATCTGTTCAAAATGTCCGTCGCAGAACTCGTAGCCCTACTGCTTGCGTTTCCGCTGCTATAGCTCCGGATGGAAAGAATCGCGCTGTTGAGCATTGTGTTGTACTGGGCGCGTACCTGCGCTTGCCCAGCCGCACCTCCTGCCGCTGCCATATGTCTGTTCAGCCAGCTTTGAGCGGCCTTCTTAGCCGCGCTGTTCGCAGCCGATCTGGAAGAATAACCACTATATACCTGCCCATCAAACGTAAAAGACCAAAGTGTCTTAGGCTTCGACCCCCCACCTGGGGAACTGGGGCCGGGACTCGGACTATAGTCATACCCTCCGTCATAACCGCCACCAGGGCTTCCAGACGCCGGCATTACCGGCTGGTAGTCATAGCTGCTGATATCTACCGCAACATCTTTGTAGGCGTTCTTCAGGTTCTCTAGCTGCTCTTTCCACGCATCGACATACGCCTCCGCCTGCAGCTTGCCCGCCGCCTTATAGTCCGCACTGTTGTCCATCAGGAACTGGATAATCGCATCGTCGCCCTTCGAAATGATTTCTTCGATTTCATCCCAATATGTGACGATCGCGCCGCGCATGTCGTTGAGCATATCCTGCCAGCCGTTTGTGATATCCGTGCGCGTGGCGTCTGTGGAGTTTTTATATTCCTCGCTGTTTTCCTTCAGCCACTGCAGGATTTCCTCATCGGACTGCGCCATGATCTTCTGCACTTCTTCGATGAAGTTGCGCGGGTTTTCCAGCAGGTCTTCGTAGTATTTTTCGATATAGTCTGCGTATTCTTCCGTACTCGTAATCTGCTGGTCAATCGCTTCCTGCTGCGCCTCAACTTCCTTTTCTGCCGTATCCCATGCGATTTCGTCGCGCAGGTCTTTAATCTGCTCCTGCAGCTCCAGCGCTTCCTTGCGCCGCGTCGAGTCAGCCGAAATACGAGCCAGTTTCGCTTCAAGTTTTTTCAGCTCAATCAGTTTTTCCTCTTCCTGCTGTGCTTCCTTGCGCGCGTTCAGCTGCTCCTGCAGTGCCTTCTTTTCCTCTTCTAGTGCGTCTCTTTTTGCGTCCGCCGTCTCAAGAATCTCGTCGCGTTCTTTCTCGTATCGCGCCTTGATGATATCGAGTATCGCTTCCTCTGTTTCGATCGTGCCCTGCAGCATGCGCTCCTTCAATTCTTCCCGATCCTCAATCGCCGCCAGAATGGTGTTCCGCAGATCAATTTCCATCTGCCGGATCTTGTTCTTCCATTCCTTAATTTCCTTGTTCAGCGCTTCGATGTCGTTCCGGTTCTGCTTCAGCTGCTTGCTGTATTCCATGTGCTGTTGCTGCAAGCTCTTCAGATCGTCCGCCGCCTCAGAATACCCTTCCGCGGAGGTGTCCATCATATTAACTTCTGCCCGCTTGGCTTCCATCAGGGCTTCAACTTTGGAAAGGTTCGCCTGTATGGTATCCGTATTAGCCTGTATCGCCTGCTTTTCATATTCGATACATTTCAGCACGCCCTGAATTTCGCCGCGGCTTTCAAAGTATGCCTTCTCCAGTTCAATAATTGCTTTCTTGTGGTTCTGAATCGTCTGGATTTGGTCGAGCACGTCCAGGAAGCGTTCAATTTCAGAGGGGCCACTGTTGCCACCGCTCCCGCTTCCTCCATAAGAGCTGCTGGGGGTGCTGCTTCTCCGGCTGCTTCCGCCTCCGCCACCACCACTGCGTCGGCTGCTGGAGCTGCTTCTTCGCCCGTTGCTCTTCGAGCCAAGCCCGGTGACGTTTACCCTGCCGTTCTTGTCAAGGCTCACAGTCGCGCCGTTTACGCTTGCGAGGTATTCAATCAAGTTCAAAACAGCGTCTGCTGTCACGTCGTTTTGAGCCGCCAGCGCTTGTAGTTGTGCGATCCATGTGCTAGGATTCAAGTCAATGCCGGTTAACGTCAGCATTGAATTAATCAACCACTCCACGCTGCTGGTTGCCATGTCTGTGTCGCCTGCCAGCAATGCCGCCGCCATAGCCAAATCATATTCAGAGTTGATCGCGAATCCGCAATAGTCCGCCAGATTCGCCAGCGCTGTAGTGTATGCGTCAGTGCCGGCTTGGGTTGTATCCATCACGGTCGCAAGATCTGCCTGTGCCAGCGCTAGGTCGTTCAGCCTTGTTCCAATACCAGCGATAGATTTCAGGTACTCCGCCTGTGATTTGCCGCTGTCGCTGATTACATCGACGGCTTCCTCCCAGATTTTATTCTGCTTGGCAAGCTGTGTGCCTTCTTTTGTCAGCCCTTCGCGCGTCAGCTTCTTCGCCGCGTCCAGCGCATCTTCGTGTGCATCCGACATATCGCTCAGGCTGGTCACATAATCCTTAACCGCATCCGAGCCTTCCAGCAGCGCCTTCTGCATCGTCTTACCGAGGCTGTTCCATACGGCGATAAACGCCTCCTCCGAGCCGGTGTCCAACGCCTCCTGAATGTTCGCCAAGGCCGCATTGTATTCCGCCGTACCATTCTGCGCTTCATAAAGCGCGTCTGCTGTTTCCTGCAAACTCCCGCGGCATTGTTCAAGCATTTCCACATAAGCCGATACAACGTCTTCCCAATCACTGTCCGGGTCAAAAAGTACGTTCCAGAAGCTGCCGTAGTCCTCGCGGAAGCCTTCTGCCAGCGTGGCGTTTTCCGTGTACATCTCGTAGATCTTTTCCCGCAACATCTCAATGGCCTCGGCTTTATCTTCCATATTCGCCGAATCCATGAATACGCCCGCCAGGTCGTTGATCTGCCCAGAGTAACTGTTATCCGCCGCGGTCTGCGCTTCCGCGTTCAGCTTTTCGTTTTTCGCATATTCGGTCTGCTCCGCGAAGAAATCTTCTTTCGACGCTGAAGAGATGTTTGCGAGCATTTCATAAACTCTTGCGAGCGCCTCTGCCCATGCACCCGTTTCGTCGGTCACTTCTACCGTCCCGGCGAGGATATTGTAAAGTTCAGGATAGGTCTGCGCGAAGCTCTCCTGCATGTCAGAAGACCATGTGTTAAATTCCTTCCGCGCGTTTTCCAGTCCGCCCGAAAGTCCCATCACGCCATTGGCGAACGTCGGTACCTGACCTTCCGTGAACGCCTTGTCCAGCGCGCCCACCTGGTCGGCAAACCCGGCCTCTTTCGCTTTCGCCAGCGCTTCCTGCGCTTTCAGGTTCTCCGCCATCTCCGAACGTTCTTCAGCGTACGCCACCGTGGTTCCGTTGATAATGCTCTTGAGATAGCTGTACGCGTCGCCTTCCTTCATCAGCCCGGCGTAAATATCGCCCAGCATCGGATAGGCTTTCGTCATCTCTTCCACCAGGTCTGCGTTCGCCGCGTGCGCTTCATCCATTGCAGCTTTGAAAAGGCTCACGTCAAATTTCTTCGTGTCCGCGTTTATCGACCTATTCAAGATATCACTCGTTGCGTCCCGGTAATTGTTCTTCGCCGCATCAGCCGCCTTCTGTTTCTCCAGCCATTCCGCGTAGTATTTGCCAAAACTCCCCATCTTTTCGGCCGCCGCATCTGCCGCTTCACCCACAGCTGTAACAGAAGCTACTGCCGTTTCTTTCCACTTGACGAATTCCTCTTCATTATAGTCGGGGAGCAAGTCGATCTTCGCGCCTTCAATTTCGCCGTTTTCAACTTGCGCGTTGTATTCGGCAATGTATCCGTTAATGCCGTCAACAATTTTCTTGTAGCCGTCATAATCCACAGCTTCCGGCGCTTTCAGCATCTCGTTATATTCGTCCATCAGCTTGGTAAATTCCGGCGAGGAGGCGAGCTTGGCCAGCGTATCTCTGCATACCGTGAACATTTCCGTGACCGAGCCGAGCAGTTCCTCTGTGACCGCCGCCGGGTTCTGTTCGTACAGTTTCTGCAGGAATGTAAACAGCTCGTCGCTGTATTCGCTTAGCGCGCTCTTGAAGTTGTCCGGGAGCACGTCAGCCATATCGGCCCCTTCAAGATTCTGTTTAACCGCGCCCACATAACTCTTGATCAAGGAGGCGGCCTTATTCAGCATTTCTTCCGTCAACGCGTCCACGTCTCCACCAACCGAGTTCCGCATCGAATCCACGATCGTGCCTATGAACGAATCGATATTCTTCGTAATTTCCGCCGGCACGTCCATAAAGCTGCCGTCCTGCCCGAACGCGTTCAGACTCTGTTCAATGCCATCCCATGCGTCAGAGATGCCAGCCGCTGCCTTCTCCGCGCTCGCCCCAACTAACGTGTTGAGGTTCATCATCTCTGTATTGATGTCGTCGCCCAACTTGTCCACATACGCAAACGCATCATTATATTCATCTGCAAGGGCGTACAGCTGCCCAGCCCAGTCCTTCATGCCGTTCGCTTCCCGGTCAATTCCCTTGGAGCTGTATTCCACATACTTGCTCTGCAGGTAATCTTCAAACCCGCCCTTCGTCGCATCCAACGGGTTCTCCAGTCCCTGCGTATATTCGCTCCAATACTTCAGCGCATTCTTCTGGAGATCGACCTTATCCATCTCCGAGTACGCGTCCTTAACCGTCTGAACTTGCTCCGCAAATTTGCTGAACGCGTCCAGCTGTGAGATCGAATTCTGCAGGTCTACCTGTTCCCGCAGTTCTTTATTCATCGCCCGTATGGCTTCGCTGCCGCTGTTGTACTGGCCTTCCAGCCCTTCCAGTTTTGTCTGCAGAGTATAAGAGGTTCCGGACAACTGCGCGAATATCGCGTCCATCCGCTCCGTGTCGCTCGTCGTCTTGTTTTGCTTTCCGGCGAGTTTCGTGTATTCGTCGATCAGCGGGGAGATCGTCCCCGTATAATCCTTCAGCGTGCTCAGCTGTTCGCTGTAATCCGGCAGTTTTACCGTAGACGCTTTTTTGATCGCACCGGTAACGGCCGTGATAACCGTAACGAGCCCCGCCAGCGCGGTGACGATCAGCCCGATCGGGTTCGATGCCGACGCAATGCCAGCAACAAGCCCCATAGTTTTGATTGTTTTAATCAGCGAAACGATCTTGGTAATTACCACCACAACCGCTCCAAGCCCGGCTGCCACCACAGGGATCGTAACGTTAAGCCCCTTCAGGGATTCCGTACCGCTCGCGATCAGGTCAACAAATCCGGCCAGTCCGTCATAAGCGCCTTTCATCCAGTCCGCGCTCAGCAGTCCATAAAGGCTTTCCAACGACGACTTCAGCCGTCCCTGTGCCGCCTCAACCGATTCCATATACACGCTGTATTTCTGCGTCGCTGTGCCGGCCGCGTTCAGCGCGCCCTCATAAAGCTCAAACGCACGGCTGCCGCCCTCCACGCCCTTAGCCATATCGCTCATCAGCGCAAGGAAAGTGTTCTGCTGTCTTGCACCGGCGATAGTGGTCGAAATATACGCCTTCTGTTTTGCATCCAGTGTGTCCCACTGCCCAGCGATTTCCGTCATAATGTCGGACATGCTGCGCCAGTTGTTCTCTTCGTCCAGCAGTTCGATACCAAGTGTGCCTAATGCTTTCGCCACGTCGTTGATCTGGGTGGCGTCTTCTTCGTTGAAACCCTTCTGCTTTATGGAGTGCATGCGCGCCATCAGAGAGTTGAACGCCGTACCAATTACTTCAGGTGCCTGCCGCGTTTTTTCGCTGACGGTCGCAATATACGCGCCAAGCCATTCAAAACTCACGCCAAATTCTTCGGCGGACGCAGATGCTTTCTGCATCGCCACACCAATTTCATCGGCCTTTCTGTTACTTTTATGACCTACAAATATTTTGTAGGCGGATAGGATTTTCATCCTACCTCTGCAACTTCAATAAGGTACGTTGCAGAACAGACTGTATCTTCATCCCGAATAGGGAGTCCACCGTAGCTGCATCATTACTAATACAACATTCAGTCGTTACCGCGCTTAACGCGCATCGGAGTTACCCTCCTCAGGGCTTTCCCCGAACAAGTGGATTCTTTTATAACACATTACTGTGTATACGGGCTGTTTGTCGTTAACCCGATGCCGATTCATCTCCCAAGTACGCAAACACATCCGCGACTTTCTGCGCAGATATATCCATTGTGTTAGTGGCCGCCGTAATCAATTCAGCCGCCTCTGTAAATTCCAGCGAACTGATCTTCGCGTATTGCGTCGCCGCTTTGATACGCCGGTTTGTTTCGTCTTCATCCAGACCCTGCCGCCAAAATTCCACGGCCGCCTTCGCAATGTCGGTAGAAGATACGCTCATCTCTTTCGCCAGCGTGCGGTATTCCGCGCCCAGCTTGGCCGCCTGTTCCTCGCTGTATCCCGAAACAATCCGGATCTCGTTCATCAGATCGTAGTATTCCGATGCGTAAGAGATCGCATCCTGGAACATATTCTTAAGCGTATTGGTCGTCCAGGTGACCGCCTGCTCCGCGAGCTTCGTCCCAATTTTATCAAGGAACTGCCCGTTAATATCCAGCATCTCGCCCTGCTTGGAATACAGGTCGTTGACCTGATGCAGCGCGTTTTCAATTGCGGCAAGTTCTTCTTCTGAGAGCTGGAGTTTTTTCAATTGTTCAGCTACTTCATCAGTGGTTTTCTTCGCCTCATCCCCGACTTTCGCCCACGCCTTCATGCCGTCCATATCTTTATTCGCATACGACCTGCCGATACCGCTCAGCGCGGTCTGCATCTGCGCCAACGCCTTCTGTGCCTTTGCCAGCTGCTCCGCCCCGGCGTTTCCAGTGTTCGTATTCTGCTTTGCCAGCACGTCGGAAATTTTCTGCTCCAGCGTAAGCAGCTGCTGCTTCCGTTCGGTTGTCAAGTCAAGCTTCTGGATTTCCTCGCTCTGCTGTGTCAGCAGTTTTTTAGATGCCTCAATCCGCTCCTGCCAGTAGGACGTATCCTGCCCGCTCTTCTGCGCGCTGTTATAGTTGCGGACATATTCAGACAGCCGCTTATATTCCTCCGTCATCTGCTTGAGTCCGGTTTCTCCGCTGCCGCTTTCCTTCAGCGCGCTCTGATACTGTTTGATAATTTTCGCTCGCTCTTCGCTCAGCTTATTCAAGTTCGAAAGCTGTTTCGCCTCATCACTCAACGCTGAGGACTGTTCTCTGCTTTTCGCAATCAGCTCGCCGTATTTTTGAATTTCCGCGTCCAAGCGCTTCGCCTGGTCACTGCCATCCGTAGCGGAAAGTCGCTGCGTCCGCAGGGAGTACATTTCTTTTAGATAACCGATCTGCTCTTTGTAGAGCGCATTCGCTTTGTCGATTTCTTTTGCAAGGTCGCCCTTGGATGTGGTCGTCCGGCTCAGCTATTCTCCCTGCTTCCGAACCTCTGTTATCGCGGTTCCAAGATCTTTGTAACCCCTTGTGGTCTGCGTCACGCTGCCGTCTTTTGCCAGCTTGGAGGTGACGCTCATCACCCGCTCGATTTCGGTTGTCGCCCCGGCGAATCCGGAAGCCATTTCCTTCCCGGCTTGCCCGCCCGTTTTAGCCGCGCTTTGAACCTCGTTCTTGAGCCGTGTCAGCATCGCCTTAATCTGCTTCTCCACCACGTCGCTCATATTCAGGTTTACGCCGGCGCCAATAGACTTCAGAAGCTTATTGACTCCCTCGATGTCCTTATTGAGCTTGCTCAGATCCAGCCGCAACGAGGCAATATATTTTTCATCCGCCAAATTCCTTCACTTCCTTTGTCTTATTGGGATTCGTTTGACAAAAGCAAACGAACTTGCTATATTATCAATAAAGGGGGTATTGATTTGCTGGGTATATTTGTGTGGTTCCTTGTAGCGCTTCCGTTTTTATGGCCTGTATATAAGCACTGGCGTACTGCTAAAGAAATGATACCAATACATGACAAAGCCCAGGAAGACTTCCACAGAGAATGTGACCGCCTCGGCATTCAACGCACCAAAGAATTCTCCGACGTCTATAGCACCTCGTTCATCCGTTGCGACGATAAATCCGAACGTATTGCTGTATACGCCGGGAGGTCGAACCGCTTTTCTGTTATCCCTTATAGCGATTTCTTCTCACTCTATCCTGACGCTTGGTTCAAAGATCCCACTCCCTTAAAGGGCGGATCGAGCAGGACCCAATATGTGACGACCCGCATTGGCAATACATCAGTAACAACAAAGTACGACGGCATCACAGGCTTCAACGCACGGGTTGATGGGTATAAGCCAACCATTACACCGATTCGCAATGGTGTTGTTTGCCACTACTCCCCCGCTTTTATTTTCGACATGACTGAGAACGTTGGCTCTTCCCGTATCAAAAAAACGAAAGAGTTCTGTGAAGCTGCCGATAAGGAAATGCGCTATATCCGCACCTATTCGTTTAACGCTGCCCCGGGTCAAACTTACGCCGAGTGGAAGAAAATCGATGATGAGTTAGTCCGTGCCCGCAAAAACGCGCCCGACCCCTATGGGAACTACCACTTAAAATAAAACCGGATCTTCCGGTTTTATTTTTTTGCCAAATTCACCCCGCCCGGGATAACGGCCGGCTTCTTCTGCACACTTTTCATCATGTCGCGTTCCTTTACCGCACCCAGAATATCGATCATCTTCTCCTTCAGGTCTTCTGCTTGTGCAAGCGTTTCAGCCGTCTTCTCCGCGTCCAGCAGATAACCCATCCGGTTCTTAATAAAGTAAGGCAGCGAGCCGCGTTTTTCAATGGCTGTTGTCGCGGCGAATACCATCTTGTCGCCCATAGCCAACGTGAGATAGGTATCATCGTTAGTGACCAGTTTTATTTTATCCAGCAACCCCGTCCGTTTTGCATAATCAAACACATCTTCCGTCGGGATACCGTCAACATCAATATTGGTGTAATACTTCACCATCATATAATCCGCCTCAATATCTATCCGGTAACTGTCATAAGCAATACCATTCTCTTCATCTGCCACTATCAGCGCCCGCGCCGCATACTCAGCCGCCGCCTCTTCCCGCTCCGCATAAGGCAGATAATTTCGCACCTTCACCTGCACGCCGTCTTCCAGCGTAACGTCTGCCCACACTTCCGACTTTGCCGTCATATCAACCTTAATCTTTTCCATTACCCTTTCGCCCCTTTAATTTTCCTGCTCGGTTTAATCTGCACATCGGCGCTGCCAAAGAAATCTGCCAGCGCGTTCATGGCTTTATTGTTCATACCGTTCTGTTCACCAACGTTGAACGGGTTATGCTCTAATATCATATCCCAGCTACTCTCACAGAAACTGTTCCCGGCATAATTGACCACCGCGTCATAGGTGAGCCGGTACCCCAGTTCCGTCAAGATGTCTTCGAAAAAGACGTAGCTCATGTTATTAATCTGTTCTTCGTCCACAACACCCAGATAGGTTGCCACCATCGCGACAGCCCGATCAAGGCTTATACCGCCGCCTTTCTGGTCCTCTCCATGTTTTTTAGTTTTTCTTCCTTCTCGTCAATCTTGTTTACGCGCCGGAAGATAGCGAGAATCTTTTCAATGGTCGCGGTATCCATCTCGTCGTAGTTCGCAAGGATGAGCGCTTCATTATCCGTCGCCGCGATGAGCCAGTCCATCAATGCTTTGTCGCCATCCCGCTCATCTCCAAATGCCCCCGCGTCCATCGCCAGCACATCCGTCACCGGATATACGTCAAGCAGTTTGTAAAGCATCGCTGTTCGATTCCGCTGGTATTTTAATTTCGTCGCTTTTATTTCAATCGGCTCGCCGCCGATCATTACCGTATTTTCAGGGTTTCCAACCTTCGGAAGTTCTTTTGTTTTCGCCGGCGCTGTGTTTAGCTTTTTTTCTTGCTGTTCAGCACTCGGCAATTCCTTTTTCTTTGTGGCCATATTCCTTTACTCCTTTATCCAAAAAGAAAGGGGACCTGATTTCTCAGATCCCCTCCTAAAAATTTTACGCCCAGTCGACAGTTGTCTCCTCGGTCTTAGTAACGATGTTACCATTTGCGTCGAACGGCTCATAGGTCAGCGACCACATCTTACCGTCGGCACGCTTCGGGTCGATGGAGCTGAAAGTAACACTGTTGGTTGCAGCTGTCTTATCATTTATCTTCAACATGGTTCGCTATGCCATGCCCGCGTCTTTACGCTGCTGCATCTTTATATATACATGCAGATGAGACTATATCTTCCTCCTCCTTCTCAGGTAGGAGTCTTCCCATTTGGAGCGCCAATAACTTGCGCCCTACTCCCTTGCGGGATAGTCGTTAGGCTTTTATGGAATTAATCCATTTTAGCACGGTGAGTTATCTTACCGGCGCTGCATCAACCGATAAGACTTTCTCCGTTTAAGGAAGGTTTTGTCAAGCACATTTCTGTGCAGGGAACCTATCTGTTAAGCTCGTGTCAAAACCAGGTGCAGCACTTACGCGGACGCGGTAAAGGTGGACCTGGATTTCGCCCTTCTGTGTGGACTCTGTGCAGTCTGTACCACTGGAATACCTTATGTTCACACAAGATCGCTACTTCTTGTGCCGCTGCGGTGTACAACTTCGCAGCCGCTGCATCTTTATACATACATGCAGAGCAGACTATATCATGCTCCAACTTGGAGCCTCACCATTTCGAACGCCAATAGCTTGCGTCCTACTCTACTCGCTTCTTCGGTTTCCCTATGCTTTCGATAGTCGTTAGAGTTTCACAATCGACGCTTGGTCGATTGATTACTACGGCAGGTTACCCTCGCCAGAGGGCTTTCCCCGTTTAGATGAGTTATTCGATAAGGATCTCTCCTTAAAGGGTCAATTCAGTTTAACCGGCCATGTAGCATACACTTCGCCCTTGGACATCGGGGTGGTTGTGCTGATAGCAATACGGGTTGCGCCCACGCTGCGGCGCTTGTAAGAGACGCGAATGGTTTCGCCCTCTGCGAAATCACCCTCAGCAAACGTAATCTCCGTCTTGGGGTCAGACGACGCGGTGGCCTTAGTCACCGCAACGGCAAACTTGCCAGCAGAAGCAGCCTGAGCACGCGTCATGTTACGGATAGCAACGGATTCAACCTGCACCTCATAAGGGATGGTAATCTTATTATCCACAACATCATAACGCTTGGTTTCGAACTTGCCATAGTCTGCGGTCGTGTCGGTGACGGCGTTAGCCATAACGAACATATCCATGGTGAACTGCGCGCTGGCGAAGCTCATTTCCAGCGTCTTATCGGTATCGATAACCGCCAGAGGGAAGAAGCTGTGACCGCCATTGATGGAGATCGAGTTGGATGTGTTCGAGAAGTTTGTGCTGGTCTATTCATCAAAGTTGAAGACCGCACCGTCGCAACGGATAAAGTCAACGGTCGCAACGTCGGCGATATAACCGTCGTACTTCGGGATATAAATTGCCATGTTGGAGTTCCTCCTTGCGGTGTGTTCCGTTTCCGATTCCTCCTAAAATCAGTTGCGTCACACAGTAGTTTTATAGGAAAAGGTTATGTGATACCTTTTGTACCCCACAACCTTGGTCCACAAATTACTTTCGTTTTCAAATCGAAAACTCATATGCTGTATGTTCTTCTCCCTGAGCAAAAGATATTTCAGGCGCTCGGCAATCAGGTGATAACGCCGCCGAAGCCGGTCGTCTGATGCGTTATACAGCACGTCATCTTTTACGTAAATGTCCATCTCTTTATAATGGAATTTTACGTTGGGGTTACGCAGCGCGCCCCCGTCTGAGTCATAGCAGATAACCCGGACTTTTTCATCTGTCAACAACTCATCCGGGTTCGCGTCCTCTATGAAATACTTCGTAATAAAATCTATAATGGTTGCCTTCTCCGGGATCAGCATCAGCGCACGGAGCTTTTCATCCCGGAAGAGGACGTAACGCATAACATTATTCCAGTTGTCCGCCCAAGTTCTGGTTTTCTCAACCACACGTTCATCCGGCATCCAATCAGCTCCTTACTGCGTGTATATATTCTTGGAAAACATACTGTCCGGTATATTTGCAGACGCTTCATCGAGCGCGTTTGCCGCACGCACAGCGATTCTTTGCGCCGCGTTCTCGATAAAAAAATTGCCAACCTGATTGAATTGTTCAGGCAACGCGTATTCAGACTTCGCGGCCGACGGCTGTTTCCCGGTGATGTCGTCGTCCCAGACAGAGCGCCCCGGAGGGCCTGCTGTGATAAAAGGATTGCCGACAACTGACCCGCTGCCGATCGCAATAATCATTGCCCGAACTTTCTTCGCTAGCCCCTTCCTCCCTAACAGAGCGGGGGCTCCAGCGCCAAGCTCAATATAGTCTGTCGCAATTTCACGCAGAACTTCCGCCATAGAATCTCGCAACTCTTCCCGCCACGCAGGCTTACCGGGACCATCGCCGTGCATTGTAACCATGACTTCTTGCTTCAATATATCAATCAACTGGTCTTCAATACCTTCCAGCACCTTCACGTAATAGTCCCGCAGCTCGGCTCTCACAGTTGCCTCATTCAGCGTCAACTGATTGATCTTGCTCTCTGCCATCGGTCATTCACCAGCCTCGTCCAAATCCCCGCCAGCGACACGTTTTGCGTGAATAGTCAGCACACCAAAGCGCCGGTTGATTTCCACTTCCGCCGCGGAGATATTGATAACACGGTACGTAAACCCATTGATTACAAAATGGTCGTTGATCTCAATGTTTTGTGTCTGCGAGTTCCATTGCAAATAACACGAAATCAAATGATCCGCCTGAATGCCCGGGATACCTTGCGACATAGAATAATCCGGCCGGCCGGCATACTCGGCATGTACGCCGGGGATGTCTTCGGCGACAATAATTTCTTTTGCGCCTTCGATAAGGAACCCGTTTTCGTCAACTTTCTCTTCCCCCGGCCGGGTGAACTTAAACACTGTATTACACTCAATCGACTGTGTCGCCTGATTGTTTGGATGGTTCTGCACATTCCAGTTCAGCAGAAAAATCATGCCGTCGTCCCGCACAACCATGTCACCCTTATAGATCGGAATATCATGCGTCACTTTGAAGTTGGTGGACATGTCTGAGTTGCCAATCTTCGACTTCCAGTCAATCGGCGTCTGTTGCGCCCGCAGGTAAGTCGGCACATAGTCTGCTTCCTGCGCTTTGTACCAGTCGTGTATCAGCTCAAATGTAAAGTTAACATACGGAATATCATGTTGCAACAGCCGCCTGAAATCCGCGTCCAATGTGGGCGGCGGCCGAAAATCCCGGCGAGAACCTTTAACAATTGCGGGGATGGTTTTCTTCGCGTCTTTTATTTCGTCTGTTCGCCCCCACACAACAAATGCCATTTACTCACCGCCCTCCACAATATTCTGCGGCAGGCGCTCAATTTCACCGGCCTTGTCCAGCAGCTTGTGTTTGATCTTGCAAAACGCCGCCCATGATTCGTTTGACCATTCACTCTTCGGCTTATTATCATTCAGCAGATAAGCCATATCCTCAACGTCTGTAATCAGCCGCAGCTAATCCATTCGCAACATGCCGGTGTACTCATCCAGCCGGTAGCTCTTCTCATACAGCGGTTCCAGCTTTTCGTTATAATATGTAACCTTAACCTTCATGCGCGTCACCTCACAGAATGTTGTAGCGCGCCATCTTGTACCAGATCATCCTCTGCCTGGCGTCAAGGTCTGTGATTTTCTGCTGAAGATTCGCAAACGGTTTATCGCCGTGTGTTACAGCCATCGCGTCTGTCGTGTAACTTGTGATGTCGTCCACGCTTGCCTGCACCTTGCGGTAGAACATGATTTCCGCCGTGGTAAGCACATATTCCTGCTCGTCGAGCAACAGGTCGGCCGCGAACTGCGTACGGATACATCCGTCAAAAACGAACATATCTTCAGAATATTGCATCGTACGCCCTGTCATCACATATAAATATCGAATAGCATCCACCACGAACTCGATGAGTTCATCCTCGCCAACCGTATCCGGAACGCTCTGCCATTCAATGCGCTGAAAAAGCCGGTGCGCAAGATTAATCACGTCAGTCATGGCGTCCACTCCTTTTACTCTTCGTCAACAAAGGCGCGCTCAGGCATGTGCTCGCGCAACACCTTCAATTTCCCCATTGTCAGATTCATCTTAACCGCAATATCATAAATGCGATCAAGGATATACGGCTCCTTCACTGTGTCGAGCCATTCGCCAATTTTCTTCGGCGTCCCGCCCAGTCTCTTCTGGATTTCCTCATCAGTGATGAACGCGGGATTTGTTTCGGGGTCGATCCCAATCGCCTGCATCACGGCTTCTTCTTTTTTGTCCACCCGCAAATAACCCCGCTGGAACAGCGTGCTGATGGACGCAATATAGCTGATATCGTCCTCACTCAGCAGCGCAAAACTGCCCGGGGCAATGTTCAGGCCCATCGGGCGGTCGAACGTTACGACGCCGACATCAAACTTCTGCGGGTTGTACACTTTAATTCTTTCTGCCATAGCCTTTGCTCCTTTATTAAAATAGGGGGAGGGGAACTTCCCCTCACCCCTTTGCGAAGATTAGAGAGTCGTGTCTTCGTACACGCTCAGATACGGGCGATCGCCATAGACGATACCGGCGCCCAGATACTGGTCCAGACGGACTTCGTAGGAGCTGTCGTCAATATTGGTCGCTTCCTGAGAGAAGATATCGCCTTCGAACACGACCTTGAGCGGACGCATGGCTGCATCAGCACCAGCCGGGAAGATATACAGCTTATCAGTATCAAGAGCAAAGGTGTTGGTGCCTTCAACGATGGGGTTGATCATGTTGATAACTTTTGCACCGTTGTAGATGCCAACATAACCCATGCGGTTCGCTTCCTCGATGAGGTTGTCAGCGAACTGCTTGGTTGTGGTGTTCGCGGAGAAACCGGTCTGCTCAGCGAGCTTCGAAACAATATCGATGTCGCCGACGATAACCGCTCCACCGCCAGCAGACACACGATTCCAGAAACGGATCTGGTTGTCGATGGTCGCCTTCACAACGCCGGAACCGGAAGCATAGAACGGAGAAGCCCAAGCTGTGGCCGCAGCGTTCAGCACGCCCTTGATGTAACCGAGTTCCTTAAGTTCCATCTGGTATGCCGCATCGTTAATCAGGTCAGCCATCTGCGTCTGGCCGGTCTTCAGCTCGACGATGTTGATCACCGGACGGGCAGACACGGCAACGGTATCCAACGTAATCTGTTTGTTGGCAACCTTGCTGCGGGCAGTGGTGGCGCCCTTCGCCTGGATGTAGGCACGGATGCCTTCCTGCTTCACCTTGAAGGCGGCCTTCTCGTTGAAGCCCACGCGCTTCACATCGGCGACCATATCAAGGAAGTTGGTGGCCGGACGAACGATCTCGTTCACCGCAAAGCCAACCAGCTGCGCAATCTGATAGCGGTTGTTGGGGGTGGGATTGGATGCCAGATCCTTAATCAGGTTGCTGGCCTCCGCTGCAACGTTAGAGTCGACATTCTCATGCTTGGCCTGTGCCACCATAACATCGACAATCTTGGAATCTTTACGAATTTCAATAGCCATTATCTTTCACCTCAAATTATCAATTCCGGTATCTGCGAATTAGCCGCCGCCGCCCTGGCCAGTGGTCTTCTTGGCGATGGTGCCGTTGGCCGCAATATTCGCCTGATCACCAACCGCCAGCGCCGCGTACACGGTATCGCCAACGGTCATAATCAGCTGTTCGCCGTCAAGGCAGCGATGCATGCGGACATAGTCGCCCACCTTGCAGGTGTACTTCGCGGTGTCGTAAGCTTCCGCGTCGTTGATATCCCATTCGTTTTCAAGGAAGAAGACCTCGTCGTCGCCGTGGTTCACAACATCCAGCACAACCGCCGGCCGGTTCCACAGCGTGGTCTTTTCCACAACGCGCAGAACCATACTGGTCTTTGCGGCTGCGACAGGCTTCACGCCATCAGTAGTGATTTCAACAAACACGCCGTTTTCCATTGCGGCAGCGGCGGTATTGGCTCCGTCGTAAACGTAGCCCTGCAGCTTCTTCATATATCCTGCCATAATTTTTCCTCCTCGCAATCAGCGGCTTTCAAGCAGGCCGCCGTACTTGCTTTCAACTTTCATATTTTCGGTAATCACAAAACTCGCCGTAGCAGTCTGTGTTTCCGGCTTGGAAATTTCCATCGCCATCGTGGCGATAGTTTCATAGTTTAGTTCCGCGATTGCCGCCTGAACCTTTTCGTCCTCAACGTCCAGCCCCTGCTTCTGCGCGAATGCTTTCGCGTTTTCCTGTTTGGCCTTCAGTTCGGTCGCCGCCTGTTCCGCCTTAATGGTTTCCAGCTCAGCCTTGGCCTTATTCAGTTCCTCGATCTGAGCGTTCAGCTCTTCGATCTTCCGGTCTTTTTCAGCGGCCGCCGCATTCGCCTCTTCCAGCTTCTCGGCGCACTGCTTGCGCTCCTCTTCCGCCGCCGCAGCGGTTTCCGCATCGCGCTTGGCCTTTTCTTCGGCCTCAGGATCGGGCTTCGCCTCTTCCTTCAGCTTTTCATTCTCTTCGGCCATCGCAGCGTTCTGCTGCTGAAGCTCCGCAATCAGCTGATCCTTTTCAGCAATTGCCTGCTTGGCTTCTTCAATCGTCACTTTGTTTTCAACTCCTTCAGTCGCGTTTTCCACTTCCGCTCCATCCGCTTTTTCCTCCGCCACCAGCGACAGCGCCGTAGACTCGCGATAAGCCGGAGTCGATACGATCGCCATGCCCGTCAACGCGTTTGTGTCTGCCGCGTCCACATAGCGAACGCCCTCGATCACAACCGTGTTATCCGGCACATACTTGATCTCGAAAGAAAAATTCAGCGCGGCAATGTTGTACAATTCCAGTACGCACTGGCAAACGTCCGCTTCCCGCTTGGGGATGCGCGCTTCGCCCATCAGCGATATGCCATACTCGTCGCTCTCCTTCCAGAAGCGGCAGAGACTGCCAATCTGGGTAGAGTCGAACTTTCCGGTGCCCGGATTGTACATATGCCCCAGGTTTCTGTAGTCGCGCGCCCGCAGCCGATTGATATCGACATAGAGCGGGAGGCAGTCATACTTCGCAGGGTTCATAACAATTTCATCAATGAACGCCTGCGTGACGCCTTCCCGGTTTCCATTCGGGCGCGTAGACAACATTCTCATCGTGACATAAAGAAAAATGTCATTCGATTTCTGTTCAGAGATGGAGATGTCGGAAGCAAGAAAGTAAAGTTTCTCGTCCGTCAACATAACCACAATCCTTCCTCAAAACTGCGTTAGGAGGGCCACAGTTTCTTGTGAAGTTATATAAACATGGCTTTCGCCATATCTATCAAAAAATTTTTACCCATCTGTGCTGGGCTTCGGCTGCTTGCCTGTTATTGCGTTCGCCGGATCGCTCGTGCGCTCCGATTCGTCCACTTCAGGCCGCCCAACTTTTCCTTCAATCAGCGGCTCATCCGGTTCCATATTAGAAGCCGCGTTGTTATCTGCGCTGTTGCCTGCGTCTGTCTCTTTCTTCGGCATCAGCACATGCGCATTGCCGCTGCTGTCCTCTGTCTTCTTCCGCTCGACTTCCTGATCGTAATCATAGCCGTAAGTTTGCAGCAGTGTCTTGTCAGACACCACACCCTTCTCCCACAGCTTCATACACGCCTCGCGGAAGTCCTTGTCGCCAGAAAGGTCGACCGGCGGGAATGTAAACAGGGGAATACTGGATTCTGCGCTATGTGGGATAGAAGCCGCGCCGCCCGCGCCGTTTAGCCTGCGGTTGATTTTGTTCATCATCTCGCAGAAGCTGTCCTTCGCCTGGCGGATACGCATCGCCGCCGTCTTCATGCTGACCTGCGCGCTCGCGAACGTCGAGCCGTCTTCCGACCGGCCGCTGACGATCACGCCGCTGATTCCGCCGGCATTCAGGATTTCGGCGTTCACGCCCTTGTACTTATCGTACTCGAACATGTCGTCCATCTTCGGCTGGATCACTTCTGCCGCGCACCAGTTATTGGTAACCGCCAGCGCAGTGCCCGTCATAGCGCTCTTGAAGATGTTCGACACCTGCCGCAGCGCGTCGACTGTCGGGACTACTTCGTTCTTCGGGTCACCGTATTTTACATGAAGAAAAGCCATCGCGCCCAAGTTCAGCAGCGAATCTTCATACTGCGAAATAATTTCCTTTTTAGAAAAAGCGCGCAGGCATGTCGCCACCATCGGCACCGCATACCGCACCCAGTCTTCCTTCAAGTCCTGCAGTACGAACGTATTCGCCGGATTCAGCTGGACATATTCCTTGCCTTCCTTTACGGCCGTTTGCACTTCTTTGGGGAAGCCGCGCAGCCGAACGTCCAGCAATTCGTCGTCCAGATAATCCTTTTTTGCCTTAATACCTTCGCGCTTCAGGTCCTGCGTAATGGTGCGGCAGTTGAATTCCAGCACCGGTTCCCCATCTACCATGACGTTCGCAATGCGAATCATATGCACCGGCAAGGTAATAAGAGAACCATCTTCCATCAGGTATACATATACGTTTCCGTATTTGTAATACTGAAGAAAGATACTTCTCATCTTGTCCTTTAGGTGAATTCTGTCATAATAGTCAAGATATTTCTTCTTAACCTTCTCGTTCGCGCCAACAAGCCGAAAGTCATCCGCGATGCTAAAAGGCGTATATACCTCTTTGATAATGCCGCGATACAAAGGATCGGCGTCTACGTAATAATCGCTCAGCTGAAACAGACTTGTAATATTTGTCTGTTTATCCCTCAGTATCGCATCATAGTCATAACTCGCAAGATCGCCTGTGTAGGTGATGTTACGGTTATTAAATGTAATACTCACATCGTCCTTGGCCGCGCCCACCGCGATTTCCCTCGGAGGGGCGAGCGAAGACTGCTGAGGCGAACGGTTCCATAGCCTGTTAAAAAATCCCATCGCCTGTCGCCTCCTTAAAATTTTGTAACCAGCCCAATGCACTCCTCAGAAGAGCCCTGGATGTATTTCTTTTTGCGCAGTTCTTCCAGCCCGCTGATATATAGCAACGCCATGCCCAGCGAACTGTACCGGTCTTTGTGCTGCGTTGATTTTGCCACGTCGTACACGACCGCGCCCGCCTGTGTCGCTTTCGCAACCACGTTGCCCATCTCGATCTGGAGCGCGTCCGCCTCGATGAAAATCGCTTTCTCTTCTTGCGTCAGAGACTTGCTTTGCGTTTCGTCATCTTCTTCGTCGCGCAGCATCACCTTGTTCCCAAGCACATGGCGCGAGTTAACCGGTAGCTCAAGCGATTCCTGCTCAAGAGCGATTGTTATGGCGGATACGATCTGCTGGTTTACCGTGATATTCGCAATAACCGGATGCAATAGCGGCACCGCATTGTGGATAATAGATTTCTCTGTGTCCATTACCAGCGGCGGATATTCCTTCCCATTTATGTCAACCCACGGCTGTGCCAGGAATTGCGGGAAAGCGTCACCCAGGCCGCGATGGTCGAATACAACCTTGACTGTCCGCGGGAATTTCACCAGCAACTTTCGTACCTCGCCAGCCAACGCGTCCAGCCGTTTGCCGTGAAAAGATCGAATGTAGACAAGTTTCTTAATGTAGCCTCCATCGTCGCATTCGATCAATTTGATTACCGTAATAACCGCGTTGTCTGCATACTTCGAAGCCGACGTAGCCAAGTCGACGCCAATAATATAATCCGATGTGCTTGACTTCGGCATCGCCACTTCAACGTCTTTCAATACCCGGCATTTCTCTGTCAATTCGTATGGGAACAGGCTTCCTGCTTCCGCGCCAACGAATATCGAGTCGTACTCCATCGCAAATTTGGATTCTTCCATATCCCGGCGTTCTTTCTCAAAAAAGGACAGCGGGGAGATTCCAACGCGCGCCGCCGCTTTATAGTTGAGCGCGCAGGCGAAACAATCTTTCTCACCTTTCGCCATGTTGCGCAGTGTCCCGGTAAAAGCGTCGAAGAAGTAGTTGCTCTTCAAACACGCACTTGTGATGCTGATCATCTTGGACGGGTAATCCGGTATTCCCAGTTGCACACAATTATCGCGAGTTGTATTTCGAACCGGCTTCGCAATAGCTTCAAGGTCTTCTTTTTTCACTTCCGGCGCCTCGTCAATAACGATAACTTTTGCGCGGTTGCCACGGAACGTGCCGATCGAATAGCTTTCAATCTTACTTCCATTTCTCAACCGGCACACGCCCTTGTTACGCGAAAGCTGCACGGCGGAGTGCCCATTCGTTTCTATCTCCCGCAACACATCCGTATTCCGTACAAAATAATCATCAATCTTTTTAATGACCAGCGTCGCCTGCTCGGCTGTACCACTGATAACCGCAATCAAGCTTCCGGGGTACAGCACCCCCATAGCCAGGCAGCACACAGCCGTCAGCCATGTCTTACCGAAGCCGCGGCTCTGCACAAAATAGATTGTCTCGCGGTTTCCAAACATCCGGGCTTCAACCTTCTGGACGTCTTTAAGCTTTATCTTGAAGTAGTCCTCAATGAATACATCCAGATGTGTCCGCCAATACCAGATCTGCTCTTCCCAGCCAGGATCATTTTTGATCTCACGGATCTGAGTTGCCTTCATAATCCGGCTGTGGTCGATGGGATTCATAGCTGCCCCTCCAGTCCGACCGACCGGAGCGTATGCTCAAAGTCGTGTATAATTTTATCCACGTCGTCCTCCGGGAAGGTAAAGCCGTTCGTGTTCAGTTTCCCCGATACCTCGAGCCGCAGGATTATTTCGCCAAGCGATCCAAGCCCCGTCGCTTCGCCTGCTTTGCGTTTGCATGCCGCGAAGTTCGAAGACTTTGAAAGGTCGTCAAATATTTTCTGCGCTTCCTTGTATTCCTGATAGGACCCTTCGCCGCGCCGCATCCTGTCTTCCGCAACGTCGGCGTTCAGGCTCGCCTTCGCAATTTTGCGTGCGTAATCCTGAATATTGATATTGTCCAATACGAAGTCCTCTTCATACCGAGCGTAGGTATCATCCAGCCACTCAATCTGGGTCGGTGTATAATAACCGCGCCAGACTTTGCTGTATACCATCTTCTCCGCCTTTGTAGCGTCATCGATCATCTGCTCCCCGTCGGTTGATTGGGAATTCCCCATATTGTCGACATACACATAGATGTTCGACAGGTTCATAATCCCCCAGAAGTTTTTGATCGTGAACTTCGTTATCATCTCGCGTTTCTTTTCAATCGGCGTGGATGTACTGCAATATGTCTGGTCGGCAGAAAGCTGCACAAACGCTTTCTTCTCTGCAGTTTCCCAGTATTTATCTTTCCAAAGGCGGTTGTTTTCATAACAATACTGCTCCAGCTTCTCCTTATCTGTGCAGTATTCCTTTACACAATCGCGGCACCAGGAGTCGCGATATAGCTGCTGTTTCCAGCCTTTGTTGGGATAGTATTCGATAAGGGGAAGAACCCTGTTGCAGCGCATACAAATCTTGGTGATTACACCCGCTTGTTTTTGCCGCGCCATAATAATTCCTCCAATAAAAATACCCCGGCCTTACGGCAGGGGTAGAACTTACAATTTGATTGGATACACGCACCGGCGACCGTAACCATGTTCTATTAGCATAGCGATCGCCCCGGCGGCTCCTCCATAATGTTTTGTCTGTGCGTAACGGTCGGGTCCGCAAATGCTTGGCACCCGAACAATCACGCTGTTCCCGTCCGGCGTAAGGCCGGATGGATATTCCTGCTCCCGATGCTTGTGCGCGCAGATGAAAAAATCGATCGACTCCCCATAAAGGTTCACCGCATTGCGCGCGATATCTGAGATGGAGCGTTCTTCGTCTCCGTGTAGCAAGAGAAAATTAAACCCTTCCACGCTCACGTAGTTCATCCGCTCGCAGCTCGCGTCGATATAAATTCCGTCCTCTGCAAGCCGGCTCTCAAGATACCACATAATGATCTTCTCAAGATTTTCCTCTTCAAACTCGCGGCTCTTTGCTTTCAGCGGGCGAACTTCAGAATGATTGCCGCTTACCGCATGCGCAGAAACCAGACATCCTGTTTCAATGTACAGTCGCTGTATCCATTTCGCAAGATATTCCGCCAGCTGAATCGTGCTCTCAACAAGCCCGTATTCCAGCCGCATCAATTGAGATTGTCGGAGCATCCCATCCAGCATGTCGCCCATGAGGAACAGATACAGCGTGTGCGGATGTTCCTTTACTGCGATCCTTTTCGTCTCGGCCAGAAGTCTTTCCATTCGGCTTTCGAACACATTGTGATCATACTGATTCACAACTTCTCCGCGCAGCCCTTTGATTTTTATCTCAGCCCCATAGTGAAAGTCGCCGATAGCCAGCGTCAACGCCTTATTGCCATTGTCGCTGTCAAGCCGCACCGGAGTCCATTTGTATTGCCCCGCCGAAGGCAGCGCTTTCACCGTCTCGCGAATTGTCTCCCGCAAAAGTTCACTGCGAGACTGCGTGCGGTACATCTGGTTAACCTGTTTCGTCAAGTCGCGCATCTTCTGCCGTTCGATGAAACCGTTCTCCTGCCCGCCGCCCAGCATTCCCGCGTCGGCCGCAAGCTTTATTCCAACGCCGGCCTTGCGTAGCGTTTCAGCGTTGATGCCAAGGCCATATTCCTCAACGATCTCGCTCCAATCCTTGTCGCTCAGACCGTTTTTCTTTTCCTCAATGACGCCAATCAGGTTTCTTTTTTCCTGCGCCGTCAGCTCCTCCAACAATCTGCTCATTGTCTGCTCCTTTATCCATGAAACACCGTTACAAAAAGAGGGCGGCAGAGAAGTTGTGCCGCCCAGTGAAACATCGATTCGTCAGGACATGTACTGCTGCGCCGGATGATCTGCCAGCCATTCGTTGCCGCTGGTCAGATTATAATGAGCGGAAGTAGCGCCGACGTGTGTGAACGTGCCGAGATATTCTGTAACCTTGAAATACGGACAAATCTCCGGATTCTTGTGGTCGCAGAATTCCTTCGTCACCTGGCCATTCTCCATCAGGGTAAACGCACCGGGGTTAGCATAATCATGATAGCCCCACTTGCCATCCGTGGTCTTTGTCACAACGCTTCGTGCAGCCACGCCGCTTGCAGCATGGCCGTCCGTATAATCCCACCATGTGCTATTCAGCGGGTAGCGAGTATTCTCGATCTGGACAAAAGAATCGGTCTTCGCGTCCGCTACAAGCTTGCCGCCGTGAGGAAGCGTCGCCGCGCCAAGCAGGCTGTTGCCGTTCCAGACATAGCAGCACGTGGTCGCGATCGATTCGTTCATAGACATCTTATTCATAGAAATAACAGGTTTCAGCATTAAAAGTTCCTCCGTTTTGTGTTAAAATGTTGGGGCGGGCGGAAGGGAAGAATTGTCAGCGACCAGAGATGAAATAAATCTCAATCCTGGAAAGGAACAAACAGTATGATCTTGATTTCAATCTTGGCTACATAGCTCAATATTGCCAAAGAGATTTTCTGGATACTTGTCGGTATTCTTATCGAACGGTATCTTGAAGGTCGCTTGAAGTAACAGCCCCAAGCTGTTATGCGATAGAGGCTAAGCCTTGATGGGATTCCGGCTTCCCGGCCCCACCTGAAGCAAGCCGCCCGCCATAGCCCGTTATACGAGCGTGGTCGCACGATTCAGAGTCGAACTGACTAAGCCGAGGTATAAGCTCGGAGCGAAAATACCGTTTCGCGTTTCGTGCGATGCGGGGTCTTGTACGTAACTCGACCCCTGTGCTTTCCTTTTTCGTCAGGAAGCTGAACGCCATGTTTGTATGGAATCCGCGTCAGCGGTTTCGGTTCGACGCGGTTAACCGGCAGACGACCCTCCGGAAGGCTTCGCTCGGGAGCGCTTCCCGAAGCAGGACGCATCTGCGCGCCCTCTGCTTGTTGCCTCTGGCCATTGGCGTTGGTGAGCGGTGAGGAATTCGAATCCTCAACTCGCGAGATTAGAAGTCGCTGTGTCTGCCAATTGCACCAACCGCCCAAGTCAAGATATCCTGGACGCGTTTCTAAAATGCAAGTTACAAATTTGCTCTAGAATATTTGCTGTAAGCGTCCAAATGGAGCCGAGGGGATTTGAACCCCTAACCTCTCGCGTGCAAGGCGAGTACGCTGCCAATTGCGTCACGGCCCCAAACGCCGGTTTCCCGGCGCCCAGAAAGGAGGTATTCAATGAAAAGCCGGCCTCGAGGCAGCAACTCTCCGCCGACACGATGCTGGAGCCGTCTCTCGGACTCGAACCGAGCGCCTGCGCTTTACAAGAGCGCTGCTCTGCCAAATGAGCTAAGACGGCAAAGTGCGATACGGGATTTGAACCCGCTACAACGCCTTGGAAGGGCGTTATGTTACCGTTACATTAATCGCACGGGGTGAGGTTTGGCTCTTTTGCGTATAACGCATTATCCCAACCTCGAATTGGGGTGGCTTGCTTTACTTCTCGCCGCCTTAAGAAGAATAGATTTGGCTCTGAACACAGGTGCCATTGCGCAGCCGGGACTCGAACCCGGATCGCAGGAATATGAATCCCGCGTGCTGCCTTTGCACTACCGCGCGATGTGTGATATAATTACGGCACAGCAGTATACTTCGAGGTTTTGTGAAGAACAGCCTTGGTTATTTTGTCAGGGCGGCGAAATAATTCAAGGAGGTTTTCTCATGAATACTTAGAAGAAACTGTTTGTATAGCTGCTGTGCCTTGCCATCATGACTCCATTCCTTGGAGAGTTTCTCTCCTTGCCGTCATGGTGGGCAGCCATAGCAGGTGCGCTGTGCGTCGTTCACGAAATTCTTTCGTTGGTCATTCCGACTCAGTACACTAAGTTTGTTGAATGGACAAATCCGCAGAAACAGTGGAAGACCCGCCTGAAAAGGCGAAAACGACGACATAACACCGGAAGCCGTTTCCGTTAAGGAGCGGCTTTTGCTATTTACTGGCGGAGAGAGCCTGATTCGAACAGGCGCGCCTTACGGCCTATCGGTTTAGCAAACCGACCTCTTAAACCGCTTGAGTATCTCTCCATAATATGCTATACTGTTCGTACGGGTTGGAACGCTCTGGCTTTCCGCGGTCGCCGCATGTGTGTTTTATTAGGCGAGAAAACATTACATGGAGGTAAACCAATGAAAACATAGAGAATCCTACTCGTCGTCCTTTTGTGTGCGGCGTTCGCCGTATCGTTCCTGGCGGATTATATTCCGTTACCTCGTGCGATTGTCAGTATAGCAAAAGGTGTTTGCGCCGCCAGGGAATTCTTGGCGCTGCTCTTTCCTGCGACATATGCCACGTAGCTGGAACGACCACTTGGGCGGAAGCGCTGGAAAACTCGCCTGATAAGAAGGTCCAAACGGCGCAAACAAACAGGGGCTGCCCGGTAAGGGCGACTCTTGTTTCTTGAATAATACTGGGCGCGTTATGAAATAAAGATTACGAATCTTCTCCAAATAGATTGCTGTTAGCGCCCGCTTCCGCACGCCCGGATTCGAACCGGGGACACACAGATTGAACCAATAACTTTTGCTGTCAGCGCACCTTTAACTGCGCGCATTTTCTTTTTGTCTGTTGCTCTACCTTTCTGAGCTACATGCGGATAACGTAATAAGACTGGGCGCATGTTTTTGATGAATCACTGGTGGGAACCAGTGACTTGAAAGTTTTCAGAACTTATATCACTTGTGTTTGCTGTCAGCGCCCAATATTCAGTTGTCAATGTTCGCCGTGAACTTTTGCGTTCACTATTAAAGGGAACATTTTGAGGGTCATTTTTTCAGTTTTGCAAAAACTTTTTCAATTTTTTCCAAAGTTTTTTCATCTGCGATTCCGTTCACCGGCAACGCGTTGTCCCGCTGAAATCTTTTCACCGCCCGCTGCGTAAGCGCACCAAATTTACCATCTGCCGCCCCGCAGGAATAGCCAATCTCATTCAGCCGGTTCTGAAGCATGCGAACCTCATTGCCGCTCATACCACGCTTCAACGTAATCCTTGTTACGGCAACAGGTTTGCTCACAGGTTCATCATGCTCTGTATATGCGAGCGCCGGCATCTCAAACCAGTGTGTGAAGTTTCGATCCGCAACATTTGCCTCAACAATACCCGTAGCAAACCCGCGCGCCTCAACCAACTTTCCCCCACCGATATAAACGCCAACATGTCCGCTGCGCCACAACACCAAACCAGGCCGTTCAGGCAACGTGTTGATTGTTCCCCATTTCAGCTTGCGCTGTTTTGCGTAGGAGAACATCCCGTTCGCGCCCTTATCGGGGCAACCGTTCGACCCATATCGGACTTTGCCGGTTTCTTCGTCCATCCACATATACCCCTTAATAAGCCCAATACAGTCCGCGCATTTTTTACCGGCTTCAATATCAGCACGATAGCGCGGCATCCTCGCTGCCGTGTAATGAGCCGGGTACTGAGCAGCTTTACGCTTTAACAGAGAGGTCGTGCAATCGTGACAGTGCGTGCCATACCAATAAGGCTGCCCAACCCATTCTTTCACAAACGCAACCAGTCCAGCCGCAGTCTTCGCTGCCATCTCAGCTCACCCTCTCGATTAGTTCGTCCGATATCCGGTTCAAGTCCGCATCAAAAAACGCAACCACGTTTCCGCCCTTTACAGCGCACGCAATGTGATCCATATCGTAAAGCTCGCCCTCACGGGTCTGCTTCACGCCATACTGCTCTGCCTGCAAAGAAATATGGTATCGGTTGCCGAACAGCTCAAACTCATTATCTGTGTCGACAACCGGGAAAAAGAATTCACACGCTCCGAGCTCATTTCGAATCTGCTCAGAACGGGCAATGCGTGATACTCGTTTCGGCTTCTTTTTCTGCGCAGCTCTGCGCCGCTCCATGCGCTCAGCCTTGCGGTCAAGATTCTCAAGCAGAATCCCAAACCCGCTCTCGTCTTCGTCTTCGGGCGGAGCGCCATTGCCGTAAAGAGTATATTCCACGCTGCGGGGGCAGGAAGATACCGGGACTTCCCTCTTACCATTCAGAATATCCTTGTAATCAGTCACGATACCTTCTGTGTCGGAACGCATCAGAAAATATGCAAGTCCGTCGAGGAAGGTCTTCACCTTATCCTCCGGAGTCCGCTGATCATAGTGCCGCGTGCTGATCCAGTTGTTTTCGCAATACTGCTTCCAAACTTCGATCTATTCAGCTATTGCCTTAGATCTCTGTTCGCTGTCTGCAACGCGCAGCTTCTTTACTTTCCCGTTCGGGGTAATAATATTGTAACCGAGTATAATCAGTCCCTCCCTTATATTAATATCAAACAAGTTCAGTTTTTCGTAGACACATAAGTAGCATCCCACCGGGATTCGTTACATTTACAAATTTTCTGCACCGCCCGCCGAAACCAGACGCTCACCGTCGGGTGCTTGACGTTATTTATTTCAGCGATGTCCATAACCGTATAGCCGCGCATCAGCTTGTTCACGGTATATTGCTCCGCCTTCGACAGTCCGCATTCCCCAATCAGCCGGTCGAGATCTGCATATGTGCAGATTACGGCGTCGTTGAAGCGGGGAACCCCGGTTGACTCCGTGGGTCCCACCGCCGCCAGTTCAGGGTAAAAAGATGGATCGAGCTTGCTTCTCCCCGAAATCAGAAGCGATACCACGCGCGGCTCACTCAGGCTGACATACCCTTCAGCATTTACATTCATCGAGCAGTCCCTCCTTCGCGTGTGCCAACAGGTCGGCAATATCGACTCCATATTGCTTCGCAAACGTCAGCGTGCAGCTCATTGCCGCCGGCCACTCGTCATCGCGCAGCATGTCCAGATAAGAACCTTTACAACCGACCTGGCGCCGCCCAATGCTGATACCCTCTTTGTTATACATCAGGCTCTTCCAGTAATTCCACATCTTGCCATACTTCCATTCCCCGCCATCAGGGAAACGAATGCCGGCAACACGGCGCACAACGGCGTTGATGAGTTTGCGGGTGTCCCACTCCATCTCCTCTTTGAGCAAAACCTTGTTCTCAGCATCGAGCCTTTCATTGTCGTCTGCCAGATTTTTGTTGGCCTCGCGGAGCGCTTTGTTGTTCCGGCTGAGATACTCTGTAAGCTGGGTCATGTAGCTCGACGCCTCGACCACATTGCCATTCGTAAAGGCTTCCCCAATACGCTTATACAAAAACGTCTCTTTATCAAGATCTTCAACCGCAGCGAAGCCGGGCACCTTCTCAAACACATTCAGCAACTGCGTGCGCACCTCAGTTGCAACCCTCGAGCCCGGCATCAGCATACCGATGCGAAGAACAGCTCGGCGGGAAAAGACGCGGGTACCGCCATTATTGATTTCAATCACAACACCATTGCGGAATTCGAGAGAGGTAACCCCGCGCGTACAACCTTTGGACTGGACAGGCTGTCCAGCCCTAACATTACCATCGCCGCGCCCTAACGTGACTTCCCGCCCAGTTGGCCTATCTGCATCTTTAACCTGAACCTCAGGTTCAGTTAAAAAATCCGCCGCCTTCTTCACCGCAGTGCCATCCGAATCAATTTCCGCTTTATGACGCTGATATACTTTGCGAACAGTTTCGATATCGACCTCGTAATATTCCGCCACCTGCCGTGTGGTCATAAAATCTGTGCCGGGAATGGTAAATAGGTGCTTCACCTTTTCGAGCGTTTCGATGCGCGAAAGCATCTGCTCAACCTTGCCCTCAGCCTTTTCCCAGAACCCGCGCAGTTCACGATCTTCAACCATTTTCATCCTTGAATACCTCCTCTGTTTGTTGTCGTTTACTTGTTCTTCTTGCCAGCCAGTTCCTTATCAGCCTCGTCCAGCGCCTCGTTCAGCGCCTCCACCTCAGCCTCCAGATCGGCGATCTTATCATGCAGCGCCTGCTGGCCGCCAAGATCGTCAATGATTTCCTGCGCGTAATTAAACAGCAGGTTCTTCAGTGTTTCCTTTGCGCCGGCGATACCGTTTCCCCGCGCCTTCGCAGATTCATAAGCAATGTGCGCGTCCGTGAGATTGGTGTAATGTTCCTGTTTCATGTGTTTTCCTCCAATAATTCATGATGTTCAATGAGTTCCACCGGCGAGGTAGATAGGTTGTACCACCTCGTCGGCATATCTTTCGAAACCCGTATAATAACAGGGTTTCTCAGCAAAGAAGAGATGTTGGAAACGAAAAGATGTGCTATAATGAACTTGCCGGGTTCGCCCCATAGCATGCCTCAGCGATACTTTGAAAAGAGAGGTATTTTGTCTATGAAGAAGTAGAATTCCTGGCACAAAGACTTATTGATCGTATTCCTTGGCATCACATTGTTTTGCATTGGAATACAATACGGTGCGGCAAACGACATAGCGCTGTTCTGGTCCATCGTGCAAATGGTGGCCTCCGAAACTGTATTGGGCGCAATAGAGTTTATCTTATCTTGCGCCGGGTACTCTACGGAAATTGCAAACTGCGCTGCATAGGTGCTGCTTGTAATAGAACTGCTCTGTGCTCTATTTGCACCGCCGCAAAGTCAATAAGCCAGAGAGGCAGCTTCCTGGAGGTTGCCTCTTTCCGTTTCCAACGTTACCCGCCCCTAACCCTACGCAAAGCAACGAACGCATGATATAATGAACTTGAAGGTTCACGCCTCATAGCAAACCTCGGCAATATATCTCAGGAGGTAGTTGCCTATGTAGTATCTGTAGAATCTTCAAAAAGAAAAGATCATTGCCTGTATTTGCCTTGTCCTGTCATGCGTCGGATTGTTTGTCTCCGCCATATCCATTGTCGGAGCGCTTCTGGCCTTGGCTATTATGCTCAAGGAATGTACAGACATATCTGTGGTTGATTTTCTGCTGGCATTCTTCGGTTGCATTATTCCCGCGGTAGGAGTAATAGGCTTATTGCTCACGCTCTAGGAATGGGCAATTGCGATGTCGGGCAACGAACCGGCATCAGCTGCCCAATTTCCGCGGCATGAGTAATCGAAATATTGCTCATACTTTGGGAATGTAAAATCGTAATGCTTTGCTGAGGATAAACCGCCGGTTTCCTGGGAACGGCGCAATCCAGCGTCGCGTGTTGCTTTGTGTCAACCAAATTGTTATTCAGTTTTCAAGGTTTCCCCCACCCAATCCCATCCAGAATAAAGAAAACGTGTTGTCGGGCTCTCCCGCATAGCATACCTTGGCAAATAAATTTGGAGGTATTTGCCTATGTAGAAGTAGAACCTGCACTCTGAAAAGCTGTCCACCCTGTTCGACGTCTTGCTCCTGAAATACAAAGCTGCGAATGACATCAGCCTGCTCCTCTCGATCGTACAAATGATTCGAGTTGGCAGCATAGCAGCGGTGTAGGACTTCGGCCTGAACTTCTTTGGATTCATTACAACGGTGGCCGTATGCGTCTCCATTGTATACACATTCATAAAAGTTCTCTGCGCCTTATTCGCAGAAACAGCTTTCAGAAACAAGAGGTACGGCTGAATAAGGGAGCCGTTCTCTTCATTCCGGATACACCAACCCCATCGATTTTAAGGGGTTATTCCCTTTTAACGCCGCCTTGGATAGCGGCTACAAATTCCCCGTTAGACACCGGCAGCTTCAGCCCCAACCGGATACAGTTGTAAGCCATCAGCCCCGCATAGCAGGCCGAAAGATCTTCGTCCTCATCCAGTCCTGCCCCAAATTCCGCCGCCATCTGTAGGACTCCGGCCTTGTGCGCTTCGGGGTCGGCCTTGAACAGCGCGGCGTTCGCGTCATAGAATTCCCGCCACTTCTGCGCCTGCTCGGCCGCATAAGCTTCATTCATCGGCTTGTATTTCGGCATATTCCTTCGCCCCCATAATCTTTTTCAGCCGCGCCTGCGGCACCATGGCCTGCAGCACCGCCTTGTAAACCGTCTTGAAATTCTCCGGCGTAGGAGCAGCCATTTGCGGCTCCAACGTAAATTCGTCCGCCAGGCAGTCCCACGCGATCGGATCAGGCTCCGGACTGAAGAGGTAGTACCGATTCGCCGTTCGCACCGGCTGTCCGTCCTTTATCCGCACACGCCCATGCTCCACAGAAATCTGTTTTCCTTCAACCATTTTTCGTACAGCGCCTGACGCGCTGACGTCTGTAACGCCAAGGAACTTCCCAATCCGTTCATAACTCATCTGACAGCAGTTCCAATACTTCCCGCCCCATACCAGCAAGAACATCAGCCGCCGGCAAATTCGATTCGGTTGCTCCGCCCAATACGCAATGTCCTTGGGTGTAAACACGACAGGCCTGTCAACGGCCGCCTTCATGGCGAACTGCTCGCTGTAGACCCAACGCATGATATCGTCTGTCTCGCGCTCCAATGCCGCCGGCGACTGAAGCAGGAAATCCTCCGGCTGACGCGCCGCCCAGGCGAGCAATTCCTCGCGATTACGCTCCTGGCTCAGCCCGCGATAGCGGTTATGAATTCCGATAGCCAGCATCGTGTTATGCCGATGCCCCGGCTCTAACAAATCGGGATAGCCGTCGCCTTCTAGCCGATCCAGGTCTGCACGCTTCATCTTTCGCGTGGGAACTGTTTCATTCTCCGGCATATCGAACGGTTTGCGCGGCGGCAGGATTTCCAGCACCTTTTCGAAATCGGCGACCGCCATCTGCTGAATCTGCAATACGTAAGCCGGATCCTCGATGGGCTGCAGCGTATCCTGATCCAAATACCAGCACACCCGCCGGGTCTTGCAATGCACCGACAGCGGTAGTTTAATGGCCTGCCCGCTGGTTGGCCTGAACTCTATCTTGTGCGGGTCGAAGTTGCCGTCTACGCATACGCAGTCGTAGAACTTGCGCAGCTGCTCGGTGTACACGAGCCCGTCAAAAAAGATCTCGACATGATACCCCTTGCCGCCGCTGGTGCTGACGTAAATCAGATCGCGGGGCACACCATACCCGGTCAGGATCTCGATCAGCTTCTTCACCTCGAACGGATCGGGATAGTCGACGTCGAAGCAGATGAATTTGCTGCTATACGCGCCGGCGAAGACGCTGATTGCGATCTGCCGGTTCAGGTGCTGGCACACCGCACGGTTGGTCAGCTTCGCGGGACCAGAGCTGGTCTTTGGCATGAAGATCTTCCCCTCCTGGGGCAGCATCATCACGTAACGGCCGCGGTATGAGATATACAGGTCGCAGAGGCGGTTCACAACGTCGTAAAAGTTTTCCATGGCAGGTCCCCCTGATTTAATCAATCATTAATAAAGGGAACATTCTAATGCCCATTTTTTCAGTTTTGAAAAATATTTTTTGTGATACCAAATTTAGACCTGCGTTATGCGATCAATTTCTTGGTGATCTAAATAGAGTTAGCCCCGTCAATAGTATATACTACTACGTAGTGTAGATAGATATATACCAAAGAAATTATAATTAAGGAAAAGGGGCATCCCTAAACTTCATTCGCTACGCTCTGAAGTATAGGGATTTATGGTCTACCGCCCCGAACCCCAACCTGACCCCAACTCCGCCCTTGCCCTTGCGGCTGCAGACTCCATAGAAGTATTGTTAAATAATTCACATTGCAAACCGGTGCCCAGCCTTGGCCTTCGCTCTGGGGGCTCGGCCTTGGGGCTGCTGCTTCAAAGAAAAAATATCTCTGCAACGGGAAGGTTATGCCTGAACCCCACCCCCGACATATCCAACAACGGTCAAGGCCGAAATTTATTTTGATATTTATCGAAGCAAAAACGGCAATTTTTGGACGTTTTTCAGGGGAATTGGGAGACATTTTAGGGGGCTTCAGCGGTCATTTTATAATATAGTTTTATAACCAATTCACGGCGAAATGGGTTAAGGCAAGGCATTCTGCCAGATCAGCTGGCGCGAAGTGAGGAAAGGTTGTGAGAGTTCACGAGAGAAAATGCGAAAATATGTTGATATGTAACAGGCATGGGGGATTTAGAAGGCCGCCACACGCCACAAACGTAAATACAATAACAGGTCATAATATACTGTTATGCCCTGTTATTTTTTTGTCCCTGCCCATACTTTTTCAAATAAATATGATATATATCGATACACAATAAAGCGAATAAAAGCCATGGCAGGGAATGTCTAGCATCGCCCTAGGTAAACGAGCGTTCACATCATGGCAATAGTTATTTATTTAACAATTAAACACTCATTTAATTGTTCACAACAGTAAACATCTGTTTACCTTTTCGTTAAATATTTAACGTAGTCCAGCCCAAAGCGCTTCACTTTGCTGAAGCGTCTGCCTTGGCTCTCCACCTCTCCACCCCTCCACCCCTCCACCCCTCCACCCCTCGGAGGGAAGCGCTCTACCCTGATAAAGCGTTTTCCCCCGATGCCCTGCCGTCCTGCCTTCGCCGTCCTTCGCCGTCCTTCGCCTTCCTTCCCTTCCTTCCCTTCCTTCCTCCCTCCCTGCCTTCCCTTCCTTCCCTTCCTTCCCTTCCCTTCATCTTTTCCCTATCCCTTCATTATATTGCATTATAATACCAGTTAAATATATCTAACATTATTCCCTTTGCTATATAATGAAAGAACCGCCGCGAAACAAAAAAGTTGCGAAAATTCGAAAAAAAATTTGCGTGAAGGGGTTGACAGGGGACAGACACCTTGCTATAATGGCAATCGTCAAGGGGACAGACACCCCAACACCACAATGAACCGCCCCATAGAGGGCAGGAAGGAAGTAAAACGATGAACGCGAACGAAACCGTGAAAACCATTTCTAAAACCGAACAGAAACGCCTGGCCGGGAATGCCGCAATCCGTTACCGCAATGCTTGCATTGACTACTTCTCCGCCTTGTTGCGCGCAAAGCCCGAAACCGATATGGTCGCCATTATGGCGAACCTGTCCGAAACCTATTTCACCATGCTGGACATGAACGAAATTCGTTACCATGTTCCGGAGGAAATTGTGCGCATGTCCTGCGCGAAAATCAAAGTAACAAAGGAAACCTGCGCGATTCATATCGACATGAAAAACATTCCTTCGATTGTCCGCGCTGCTGCTGCGTCTGATGTGTTTGTTGACGCGAAACACATGGATGAAAAGGCGAAACCTGAACGCAAACCGCGCGAAAAGGCTGAAAAGGTTCAGCTTGCGCCTGAAATTGAGGCGAAACGCAGCGAGTACAACATTTGTAAGCGCATTGCAAAGGGACAGTTTGACTATGCCGAATTGAAAAAGCCGCTGGACGCTCCGGCCGGAAAGTTTGAATTCCCTTCCCTGCCTGAGTGGTATGCTCAGAACGTCGCTGCCTGAAACCCTGCCTGATGATGATTGTGTGGTTCGCAATCGAAACGGCCCTTGCGGCCGTCGCAGGAAACCTTAAATTCCGCGGTTCAGCGAACGCTGTATAACCAAACTCCGCGGCGGTTGAATGCAATCCCTTTATTGCCCGCGCTATCATGGTTCGACGATTGTCGTATAGCCAAACTCCATGACCCATTACAGCGCGGATGAAAACCAAAATCAACCGAACCTTGATAACAGAATACCGGTGTACAGAAGGGCGTGGCATTTGCTTGACCGCATGGTTAAGCGGTTGCTGGTTTGGCTAAACACGGGCACGTACCGCCATGAAAACATGGCATAGGAGGCTGCATATAGGCTTGCATTCTGCGAGCTGCGGCCGGGCGTGTAGTGTATGAGTGGCGGCGTGGTGAGAGAACCCGACTTCTGTACGCGGCGGCGGTTTCATTCGAATAGGCTGCGATGCGGGTTATTCTGATGCCAGCTTGAAGCCGTTGTTTCTCCCGCATAAAGTGCATGCCTTGACGCGGCGCGGGAGCTTTCAACCAAATGCACTATCTGCCCGGATGTTGAAGGGGGTTTACTTTGCCGGGACGGCCATGATATAATGCCCTTATGATTGGGGGCGGTTGATGTGTCTAATGAAGCTTGGAAAAAAGAAAACACACATAAATATACTATTCGTGTGTTGAATAAGACAGGTATCCCTGCAGCGTTGGAAAATGTAGTTGCGTCAGGCAATTCTACTAACAGTTATATTATAGCCGCACTGACAAAGCAGCTCATCGCCGACGGTTATCTATCACCGTCTGACGAAACCAAACCAGACCAGCCATGATGCTGGTCTTATTTTTTACCCTCTTGTTTAGCAATACTAATTAATTAATTCAGCACAGCAAAACAAAGGAGGAACCCCATGAGTGAAAAGGACATCGTCCTCCAAACCAGCGCGGCATATCTGTATGACGGCGGTTGGCGCAAAGAGGACAAAGAAGAGCTTATGCAAGAGTACAAATGCAGCATCGAAGAAGCCGAAAAGCTCTGCGAGTTTCTCGCGGAATTCGAAGAGCGCGCAAAGGAAGAGGAGGAATAGCCCATGCGAAAAATCTGGGAATCTGCGCAAATTGGGCGCAAGGTTGGAGCGGTGGCGCTGGTGATCGTGCTGATGACCGGCGCATTTTTTGTGGGCGGAATCTGGGCGGTCACGCATATGCACGTCTACACCCGGCAGGGCGGAGAAGTCCGCGCGGAGGTATTCGGCAATGTGTTCAGCCATAACGCCGGGCAAATTCGCAGTTGGAGGGGGCGGATGGAATGATTGCGAAACTTGCCGCGCTGTATCTGGCGCTGAGCATGGCCGCGTCGGCGGCCTATAATACCTGCCCGCAGCATGCGTGGGACATCGCGGAACATCGCAGCGGGCTGTTAATCGTGTCGGTGGACGAGGACGGAATCTGGCTGTTGAACCCGCTGAGCAATGCGGGAGACGATTGGTTAGGAGGAATAAAATGAGCAATCTCAAAACGGCAGACCTTTTCGGGCTGGATAATCGCGAAAATTCCAATAATCGCGGAACCTACGACGTTACCATTGCCGGCGGAGAGCGCAAGCGCAGCGTGTTTGCGCCGACACGCAAGGACGCGATTCATCAGGCATGGCGGGAACATTTGCTTGACCCGGAGCTGGGCAACAACTGGGACGAAATCGAAATTAAACGGAGGAGGAAATAACCATGTCCATTTACGGAAATTCCATGTTGGCCACACTGCGCCGGGATTGCGACGGCGAATTCATCGCGCTGAGCACCTGCGCAAAATTGGACGGGCGGCACGGCCGCTTTTTAATCAACGCAGACCGGCTGGGCAAATGGCTGGCTTCAAATACCGGCGACGAATTCTACGATTCTGATTGCGGAAACTGGCTGCGCATCACTCCGGCGGGAACCCTGCAGCTGTGCTGGGTGAGCAGTGTCGGCGGCAACAAGGGTATGTGTTTAACGCAGACCCTTCGCGTAGACCGCGCGGCGCTGAAACAGCTCATCACCGGCGAACAGGAATCCTTGAAGCTGTTCGTCCCGGAGAATCGGAGCGGCAGGGCGCGGATTGAACTGGCGCAGAGCGCCCATGTTCCTCAGAACCCACACATGCGGCGCGCGTTCAGCAAAGCCTTGGCGCGGGCGTTTGGCTGGGAGGGCGCGACCATTACGCTGTACCCGGACGGCGCGCAGGATTATTACTTCGTGGAGACGTGCGAGAACGGCAAGCGTGGAATCTGCGGCGGGCTGATCTATTCGGATTATCGCGGACATAGCCAGTATAACGTGCATACCTGACAAAGGGAGGATATCGCAATGATGATTTTTACAACTCGCAAGGAAGCGGAAGAATTCGCCTATGGCGATGAAGTTGTCGTCAAGGTGGACGGCGGCTGGGCAGTCATGAAGGCGCAGGATTATAACGTGTGGAAGGAGCAGAAATAACCATGATGTACAATACGATTCGAGAAGCTGCGACCGCGTGGGTGAATTCATTTAACGCGGTGCCCACTACGGTAGTTGAAAAGCTGATACGGCTTGACCCCGACGAGGTGCGGGAAATTACGCCCGGCCGCAGAGATGAGGACGCGGATTATCTCCCCATGTGGGGCACGATGTGGTCGTTCGGCGATTCCGAGGACGATTACTGGCTTGAGGAAGAAGACGGGCTGGAGCTCATGGCCGAGTGTGGCTTCCGCATCTACGAGCAGGAGGATTTCGGCTACCTCTTCGGCATCGATGGAGCCGGTTACAGCTTCATGGACGAGCACTGGATTCCGCTGTATAAGGCGCGCGGACTGCAGTGGCACAGGGAGGAGGAATGAACCATGCAGCGTTACAAAACCGAATACGACGCTCAGGCCGGCGAATTCATGCGCAAATGGGGCGTGAAGATTCGCCGGCATTTTGTTGGAAAAATGCGGTACTTCCCGTATGACCGCGAACCGCGCAACGTGTGGGAAATTACGCTGGAGCGCGGCGACCACGGGTATTCCTTCGCGTTCGGAGACAGCTTTGCCAACACGCAGAAATCCCCGCGCCATGAGCCGTCCGATTACAACATTCTGGCGTGCGCATCGGTGGATTCCCGCTTTGACTGCGGCGACGTGTGGGACATGATCGACGAATACGGTTATGACGCGCCTGACGACCGGCGCGAATTTGACAAACTCAACCGCATTTTGCTTACCTCTAACGAGCATGGGCAAAAATTGCGGGAACTGTTTGCGGACTGTCTCGACGAATTGCAGGAGGTGCAGTGATATGGCGGGTGGGAACCTGAAACTTTCCCCGGAACTTGAACCGCTGGTTGAGAAAATCCGGCGGCATGCGCTCTGGTTCCAGCAGTATGGCGCAAGACTGCGGGAAAAGGGCGGATATAAGGATTATGAAACCCGGTTCGCGTGGGATGTGCTGCGCAAAGTGGTGACAACGTTCGAAATCTGCGACTGGTACGACAAGTATGGCTGCAACGACCGGCATATTACGGCGCTGGCCATTGCGGCGTGCAAAAAGGCGGGGGTGCTGTGATGGTAAAAATCGAATTTGCAACCGGCAACGCGGCCTTCGAGGGCGATTACGAAATCGCGGAAGTGCTCACTTGCCTTGACCGGCTGAAGGGACTCATTTATTCCGGCCGCAGAAGCGGCAAGGTTATGGACAGCAACGGGAACTGCGTCGGCGAATGGACGCTGGATTCGAAAAATGTGAAAACGGAGGGCTAGCAATGGGACGCGGAAATTATCTCGCCCATGGCGGAGACTGTGGTTATCAGTGGTATGTGGACAACGACGTCTGGAACTGGGACGACGACCCCGAAAATATCCGCGCAATGCTTATGGCGCGGTACGCCTCTTTCGGCCCCTGCGATAAATGGCTGGATCGCGAAAGCCACGCGTTCGCGCAGAACCGACTGTTCTATGTGGGCGTGGCCGATAATGAATGGGGCGCGGCTATTTTCCTCTCGCCCCGCGACGACGGCTTTGTCCGGAATGAGCAGCGGCGGCACTATCCCCGCTATCGGGCGGCGCTTGAGGGCATGCTGTGCGATTTGGTCGGCGCGGAAAATGTGCGCATACGAACCTCCGCATGGACTTCGCAAAGTCTTGCGGTCAACGACGAAACGAAAGGAGCTTGAACCATGGAAGAACTGAACCGTATCTGCGAGGAGCTTGCCCGCATTGCGAAGGCGCTGGGGGCCGATGAACCGGAAATCGAACGCGAAGCAGAGCGGCGGCTGCGCGAACAGGAAAATCGCGAAGCTTTCATCCGGTCGAGCCGGGACTTTCTGCGCAAAGTCAACCCGCGGCTTGCACACGTCGGCTATTACTATGATGAAGCGGCCGGCGTGGAGCAGGCCGTGCTGCTGTTCCCGAACCGGCTGGTAAATGTGGACGTGGCCGGAATGGATACGCTGGCGCTCACCAAGGAGCTCATGTGGGCGGCGGCGGATGTGGCGTGAGCCGGGAGGGTGCAAATGAGACACGCAGTGATTATTCATTACCCGGAATGCGACACCGAGGACGAAGTGGCCGTGTTCACCACTACGGCGACCCGCTCTGAACTATTGAACGCGCTGGAGCGCGCAAAAGAAGTCTACCGCAAACCGTACATTTCAGACCGGTTCGACCGCGCCTACTGGACGTGCAAAATGGCGGCGAAGCTGGTGAACGGAACGTGGGGGTTCGTTGCCACGGACACCGTTATGATCGACATTGAAGAACCGGAGGGATGAAGAATGGAAGAAGCAAAGATGATCGGAGTTCTGGTTCGTCATGACGAAAATGATTATGAGCTTCTGGTGCCGGAGGACATGCCCGACTTTGAATTTGACTATAATGGGGTTTCTATCCGCGGCACGCTGAAACAGATCGCGGAACTTGTGGGGGTGGTGATGGGAAAATGATGTCTAAGGAAAATCTCTGGAAATTGCGGAAGGAAATCAAGCTGGGTTCTTTGTTTTTCTCAAACTATCGCAACAGTTTCGGAATCGACCCAATCAAAGCTAGCGATTTCTTCGACGGCTTTCTCGAATTCGTCGAGGAAAAAATGCGGGAAGACCACCCCGGATTCGACGACAAGGATTTCTGGGAGCTGCTCCCCGATTACGATACCCCGGAATACTTGCTGGATTGGTATTACTGCTTTGAGGAAGACCCATTGCCGCTAGCGAAGACCGAAAATGATGAGGAGGCTTGACCATGCACGGCAGAATTTATCAGATTGAAACCCATCCGCTCGTTCCGGACGAAGCCCTGAGCATGAGCTGGGATCTGGACGATATCAAACCCGAAATCGCGGATTATGTGGACGACGACCCGAATCCCACCAGCTCCATCTCTTGGCTGAAGAAAAATCTGGCGAATCGCTGCGGCGACACCATCATCATTCTGGACGACGGGTTCATCTTGCGGGAAGGTTTCCGCGAAGCGTACTTTCGGCATGCTCATGAAAGATTTCTCAACGAATTACGCGGACTTGAAAAGTATTCTCTTTCCGATTTTGCTACCGGTCAAATCTGGGAGGGCGTATTCAATCTGAATGAAGACTATAACGACAGGTTCGGCGATTACGTTTGGTCGGAGGAGAATGGCCTCGAAACCCGCGACGAGTTCATGCGGCGCGCGAAGCCGGGAATCCGCTATTACTTCGGCGGTACGCTGGATTATCACTGGTAAACACGGGAGGAGGAAGAATTATGGCAAATGGATTTGACAAGCTCGGCTTCTTTGAAATGTCGTGCAAGGAATATTGCTGCGAAGAGGTACCGATGTTCGAGAGACTTATCTGGAACGTCATTTGCGACGCCTATACCAACCACAACACCAGCAAAGACCAGCTGGTGCTGCGTCTGGCGGACATGCTGCCTGATTACTCCTTCGGCGAAGTCGCGCAGTTTGCAGACGATTCCTGCCTGTCCGAATGGGGCAAAGCCGAGAAACGCGAATGGAAGGAGGCGCACAAATGACCTGCAAACTCAGCCGGTATGAGATGGAAACCAGCATCCTCTGGAATGAGGAAGAGAAAACCTGCACCTGCTTCACCTGTTCCCCGGCATTGCAGCGCAGGTTGGATGGATTTTGTTCAAAATCCTCCGATATACATCGGAAAGAAATGGGTGACGGTGGTATCCGGTACACTTTCCCCAAGAAGTGGGTGCGTATCGTTATGCCTTGTGCGCTCACAGAGGAAGAGAAAGAAAAACGCGCCCTGCGCATTAAGGAAGCGCGCGAACAGCGGCGTATCGCGAAGAAGGAGGAACCGGCGAATGAGAATTGAGTGCTGCGTGCCCGTTGCGGGCGTGGATATCAGTAAGGCGCGCAATGCGCGCATGGTGGATGCCAAGGCCAACCGTATCCGGCTCTCCGTGATCTATAATTTGGGCGGAACCAACTGTTTCACCTACAAGAACGAACCCCGCGGGTATTACCTGCACGCCACGCCGGAATATGCGCATGGATATGTGAGGCAATATATGCTTGGCGCAGGCGTTAAGCATTTCCTGCTGGAAGTTTCGCGCCAGTCCAAGAAGCGCGCGATGGAAGCGTGTGCAAAGGCGGAACAGCTCGCGCCGCAGCTGGTGGAGTGGTGCTGCAATGAATACGGGCTGACCGTAGAACCGACCGAAATCAAGTTCAACGTGGAGGGAAAACAATGAAGCTCATCACAAAAGAAATCGAACGCCGGCTGGAAAAATATCCGTTCGGCTCGCAGGACGGAGAAGGCAAAGGCGCGCAGGTGCTGGTCAAGTTCTTCGGCGACAGCGCCTGTACATGGCTGGTCACGGAGGCGGAACGTACCGACGACGGCGGCTGGGATTTCTACGGCCTTGCGAATCTCGGCTACGGCTGGGAATGGGGCTGGTTCAGCCTGCAGGAGCTGGAAGAAGTGAAGTTCCCGCCGTTTGGGTTTGGTTTGAGCGTTGAGCGGGATATGTATCTCCCGGCCGGCGCAGTCGTAAAAGACCTGATTGGGGAGGATGCCGTTTTTGCTGAGAATCCTTGATGCGGCACAAGCGCGGAGAAGATGTCGCACCGGATAGGGGTTAGGATACACCGCGAACTAGAGCATGAGAAACCCTGTGTCTGCAGGGGCTTGGAGGACAAAGAATGGGCTATCTGACTTCGTATTCTATGGAGGCGCTGCATGTCGCGGCGCAGGATGTTGAAAAGATAGAAGCGGCTATCGAGGAGCTGAATATGCCGCTTGGCGATTTCTATTACGACCCGCAGTATCAGGTCTTTAACGCGGAACCGAATGGAGAATGGCGCTGGTACGGTCATGAGGACGATATGGCTGAGCTCAGCGAACGTTTCCCCGGCGCGCTCTTCAAGCTGCACGGCGAAGGTGAAAACCGCGACGATGTGTGGGATAAATACTTCGCCGGCGGCGAGATGATCGAGAAGGTTTACGCGGTGATGTTTATGCCGGAGCCGAAGAGGGTGAAATGGGAGGCGTAGGTCGGGAGTATGTCGAATTTTCTGATATATCAAAGCAAGGAGACAGAGCAATGTGCTGTTACGTCATAGCGAAAAACGTTGATTCAGTTGGCTGCATCGCAATCAAGATGAAACCGGGAGCCTCGGTTGTCGCGCTGAAGAGAGAGCTTGAACGGGAGTTCGGTCACCAGAAGCTTCAATTCGTAACGATCAGCCGCCCTTCCGCATATGGCGAATATGAACCGTATCGATTCGTTGACACTCCGGATGAATTCAAAAAAGGAGTGCGCCGGTTATAAAACAGTTCCGCCCAGAGACCGGGCGGATTTTTTCTGGAATATGAAACATGTGTCGGTACACCGATATACTCAGCAAGGAGGGTAGAACAAGTCAGTCATTCGTCCGGTAACAATAGCACATTCCATGTAACCGTCGCAAATACTCTGCGGCGGTTTTTTATTAATCAAACGGAGGTTATAATTATGCAGAAAGTCAACGTGAACGTGAACGAAGCCTCTAAGCGTGTTACCCTTGAAGATATCGCCAAGACCACCGGGAGTTGCGTAAGCTATGTCAAGAAATCGCTTACTGGCGCAAGTAATGGACCAGTAGCCGAGAGAATTCGTGAAACCGCGAAGAAAATGAATTATGTTCCCCGACATTACCGTATGGGTGAAGATTTTAACATCGCCGATTTGGAAAAAATTCCTGTTCCGGCCTCTCCCGTGACGTCCTTTACCGAGTTGGGAGATTTGATTGGCGTTTGTGGCGGCAACGTGAACCAATATTATCATGGCAAGATAGGTTCCCCCGAATGCATCGCTTATGTCCGCGCCGCCGCAGAACGCTTTGGCTATATCCCCGGCCGGAAAAAGAAGCGCAGCAAACCTTCCGGCTACGTCTCCGCCAAAGATATCGCCCAGCGCACCGGTTATGCGGTCAGCACTGTGTACAACGCGCTCGAATCCACCCCAAACACGCTCCCCACGGCCACCGTTCAGAAAATTCGAGACGCCGCCAAGGAAATGGGCTACAACCCCGCCCGCTATCAGCCGTCGCACACCGGCAAGCAGAACCCGCGCGCTTACTTGAAGCATTCCAATTTCCCCTCTCCGGAGATTGAAAAGGAGCGCATGGAAATCCTGCGCAAGCAGGGCTATACCAATGAAGAAATCGCCCAGAAAATCGGCAAGTCCTACCTGCACGTGCTCACCAAGCTTGGCGCGCAGCCCAAGGCCATCACGCACATAAGTCTCACCGCCGCGGCCGCAGATCGCCGCTTCCGCAAACAGCTGCGCGAACGCTATCAGCTGCAGGGCATGCTGGAAGAATACATCGCCGCCGAAGCCGAACTGGAGCAGATGAAGGCAAAGGAATCCGCGCTCAAGGCCAAGATCGTCGAGCTCAAGCCGCATGTCGACCGCGCCGGCCAGCTCGATAAGCAAATTTCCGCAAAATAATTTTGCACAGGTGAAAAAACAGGGGCTCAAATGTTCCCTTTATTATACGAGAAAACAATTTTCCAAGGAGGTCGATCCCATGCCTGAAAACTTCATCGACCTGTGCTACGAACTCATCAAGCAGCTGGAACAGAACCACGAACTGTTCGAGAAGATCGAGCGCGGCGAAATCACCGATAACGAGGAAGGCCAGCTGCTCGTCAACGCCGCAGTCGCGGCCAAGGAAGCGCTCGAGGCCGAAATCCGCCGCCGCATGAGCGACCCCGCCGTGCCCGAAGAGGATAAGGCCGCCGGCGCGATGCTAGTTCTCTCCTATGACGCGGAACGGAAGAACGGAAAAGAGGAGGCGCTCGCGGAATGACCCACGTAGTCACAGTTGAAATCCGCCGGTTCTACCGGGTGTATGTCGAAGATGCAAACGATGGCATGAACGACTACGACATAACCGATAAAGCAAAGGAGGAAGTGCTCGAACATCAGGACGCGGTACTGACTGACGATCCCGATCTGGAAATCGAGCCGCAGGATATCCTGCACGTCGAATATGAATATTCATTCTAAAAGGAGCGTATAAATATGAAGTACGGCCGCACCCTGATGGAACTCGCGCAGGAAATCGAACGCCAGAACAATGCTAAGCGCGACTATCTTGTCGATACCGCGCAGCTCACCATGGGGCTTGATGTAACCGATGAAGTCCGCCTGAACATCGATAACAGCGCTTACGCTTTTCACGTCAACGAAGTCGCCCACCAGCAAATTGGTCAGCAGATGGGCATTCCGCTCCCCTATTATCGCCGGATGCTCAGCGATGCGCCCGGCCTGCTCGCCACCAATGTCAACCACTGGATGCGGAACTGGGCACGCGACGAAAACGCAAAGGAGCGCCGCCGCATGGTGCGCACGCTGGATAACACTGCCCGCGCCTTCCTCTCCGATCGTTATCGCCGCATCGATAACTACGAAATCGCCAACATCGTCCTCCCCATCCTCGGCGAAATCAAGGATGTGCAAATCGCCAGCTGCGAGGTCACCGACCGCAAGCTGTATATCAAGGCCGTCAACCCGCGCCTTCAGGCGGACGTAACCCCCGGCGACGTTGTGCAGTCCGGTATCTGCATCACCAATTCGGAGGTCGGCCTCGGCAGTTTCGAAGCCTCCCCGCTCGTCTATCGGCTGGTGTGTTCCAACGGCATAGTTGTAAATGATGCGGCGCAGAAGCGCCGTCATATTGGGGCCAAAGCCCAGCAGGGCGAAGACTATGCGCTCTATGCGGATGAAACCATTACGGCGGACGACCGCGCGTTCATGCTGAAGGTGCGTGATACCGTGCGCGCTATTGTGGATGAGACGCAGTTTGATAAGGTGGTCGCCATGATGCAGGAAGCCCGCGATGCGAAGATCACCGCCGAAAGCATCCCCGCCTTCGTCGAGCTCACCGCCAAGGAATATGCCATTGGCAAAAAGGAAAGCGAGAGCGTCCTCAGCTACCTCATTCATGGCGGCGATCTCAGCCTGTACGGCCTGAGCAACGCCGTCACCCGCTTCAGTCAGGATGTGCCCAGCTACGACCGCGCCTCCGAGCTGGAAAGCATCGGCTATGACGTCCTGTCCATGCCGGCGAAGAAATGGAAGCAGCTGAACCACTCGGCGTAATGAGGCTCATTCATTGCAAGGGGTTTCCAAAGTGGAAGACCCTTCCCCATGCGGTGTGCCTTAAAACGGGGTATACCATACCCCATAGACGGCGGTAATGTTGCCCGGCTGGATGATGGGGGTACCGTAGTTTTAACCACGGTATTTGCAGCAATCCGCAAAGGAGGGTACACAAATGAACACCCCTAGCAAAGCGTAGGCGGTAATCATTGTAAAAGAACCTGAACTTTATTCCGAGGAGGAAATTGAATGGAAAACCAGACGCAAATTTTTAACAACGAACAGTTTGGAAACGTCAGGATTATCGAGGAAGCCGGGAAATTCTTGTTCTGCGGCAGCGATGTAGCGAAGGCGCTGGGATATGCCCGTCCTAATGACGCGATCGCCGCGCATTGCCGGTATACGGCAAAACGCAGTATACCTCACCCGCAGGCCGCGGATAAACAAATCGACATGATTTTCATTCCCGAAGGCGACGTTTACCGCCTCATCACCCACAGTAAACTCCCGGATGCAGAAAAATTCGAACGCTGGGTGTTCGACGAAATACTTCCCGCCATCCGCAAAACGGGCGGCTACATCGCCGGCGAAGAAAACATGACAGACGATGAGCTCGTCGCCAAGGCGCTCATTATCACAACCGAGAAGCTCAAGCAGCGCGAAGCAAGGATTGCCGCGCTCAGCGCGCAGATCGAGGAAGATCGCCCCTATACTCATTTCGGCAAGTCCATCTCCGCCAGCGACGCCGCCATCCTGCTCGGCGATTTCGCCAAGGTCGCCGCCAACAGCGGCATTCCCATCGGCCGCAACCGGCTCTTCAAGTGGCTGCGCGATAACAAATACCTCATGCCGGATAATAAACCGTATCAGCGGTATGTCGATCAGGGCGTGTTCGCTGTCAAGGAAAGCAAGGTCTTCACCGGCTTTGAGGAAACCATCCGGACAACCACGCTCGTCACCGGCAAAGGGCAGAAATATCTCATAGAACGATTGGAGGCCGGCGCATAAGCCGTGGACAGTTCATGTCCACCGTTGATGGAAGAGGTTCGCCGCGGTCGTGCAGTTCTGCAAAGACAACAAGCGCTATCGCGATTGCTGCCAGTAACAAGACGCCGAGAGGACTTGTCTCGGCGGTCGGGAACAAAAATACCAAGCCGCTGTAATTGCTTACAGCTTGTAACACGCAGGTTACGCCACGCAAGAGATAAATCATCAATTTGGTTAAAAACTTACGGCTCGGCGTTTTCTTCCATCAACCGTGGACATGAACATTATAACATGCAAGGAGCCTTGAAATGAAACTTGATATCGACGATACGAAATTTTTCGACGACCCAATCTTCGGCAACCTCTGGGCGATAAAAACAAACGGCGCGTGGTGGTTTTCCGGGCTGAATATCGCGCACTCGCTCGGATATGAAAATCCGGAAGCCGCTGTGAAAAACCATTGTGCGCCGGCTGGTATTGTCTGGCGGGAAGACAGGCCGTGCGTCTCGCTCAGCAACGCGCTTCGGCTCACAGCGTTCAGCACATCCCCGAAAGCCACAGCATACGGCGACTGGCTCGGCAACGACGTGGTCCCCGCGCTCTTCAAAAAAAACAGCATCTATTGCATCCCAAGCAAGGACGAAACCACATGGCGCAGCGCTATGGCACTTCTGATTGTCGCGCTTATCGTCTCCTTTGGATCGCTCGCAATCCATCTGATCGCTCATTCGGACTTGCATAAAAATTCAATTACGGCAACTAATCCGCCGGCGATTGTGGCAACTGCGATTGCCGCCCTCCCCCAGGAAGATCTCATCCTCTCAAATCTATCGCGAAAATATTGAACCCCTTCCTCGCTGATATAGTACTGCACCTCGGTTGGGGTGCCGCACTGAAAATTCAGAAATTTACGAGTTGCAAGTCCTTTTTGATAAAGCGGGAAACCTTCTTCTTGCGTAAGCTTCTCGCCGCGCTTCAATCGAACCAGATCGCGATGCTCTTTTTTCGTAAGCTTAAGGGTATCCATACAACCACCTCGCCCTTGATTATATCATATAATCCGGCGTCATAAAATCATGAGCGGAACAAAACAAAAACGGGACGGTTGTTACCCGCCCCATTCCTTCCTTGTCGGCGTGATTGAAGCTAACCATCCCAGCCAGGAAATAATGATTAGTCCAATCGCCAGCCACTCTGCCGGGATAAACCCGAGCTACGCCAACCCTACCCCGATGTAACCCATCAGGCTGCGCTGAATCATCGCCCCGCGTGCCGCGAGGACAACCCCAGCTGAATTCAGCGCAAAGTTTACAGGGAAAGGCGCAAGCGCTCCGGCCTAGCTCAGTACGAGTGAAACCGACGCGGAATATTTATCGAGCAACTTTATCATTTTCTTTTCTCCTCCCAAAACAAAATGGCGAAAGGAAAAGAAACGCAAGCGCTCTTATTTGCATTATACCATACGTAGAACAGGTGTGCAACGTTCCGCTCATGATCTTATGGCGCTGGACGCGCCAAATAAAACAGGAGGTATCCATATGCAGGATAACAACGACAAAGCGAAAAGAAAACAGGTCAGGGATGTTATCGATTCTATAAAGCTGCTCGGCTGCGCGGTTTTGTTCACCGGCTGCGGCGCAACGTTGCCCACCCGTGTGCCGGGCGTATCAGTACTGGAAACAGGACCGCTGTGGGCGGTGCCGGTAATGTGGGTCGGCGCGCTCATCCTTGTAGCTCTCAGTGTCTGGATGAACCACAACAAAGAAAAATGGCAGGAACCCGAAGAGAAAAACGAAACCAAGTAAAGCAAAGGAGCGTAAAACCATGACCCTTACAGCCGGTATTCTCAGCGTCCTTTTCGTCCTTGCCCTCGTCACAGCGTCCTTCTTCCTTGGCATGCGCATTTCGAATCTCTATCACCGGCATGAACAGGAGGCGATCAGCAGCGCCCTTCGCCGCAATAAGGAAGCCGCGCATGAGAACTATCTCATGTCCGAGCGGGAACGCTGGTGGAACGCGTACAGCGCGACATCTGCCAAGACAGGTTCAAGCTCCAAAGCGCAGGTAATCCCAGTCGAGTTCACCGATAAGCTGAGCTCCGAAGGAAAGGCGACGATACGGATTCACTAAGTCCGCTATATACGAAGTATATATCCTACTCTACTCAAGACCATTACCATTCGTTCACTTAAGTTTTTTGCTTAAATGTGATTGTTTTAACAATTATGTGGTAATAATCATCCTGCCTGCCCATTTGACAAACCCGGTTCAATTTTGCTTAACTCTATGCGTGTCGGGTTTCACGGTCGACGGCGAAAAGGGTGCCGTGAAACGTGACAGGCTTCTCTACTACCGCAGATCAGAAACTGAAAGGAGTTCAAGATGGAAAATCAGATTCAGCTTTTTAAGAACGAACAGTTCGGGGACGTGAGAACGGTACTGCAGAACGGCGAACCATGGTTTGTGGCCGCCGATGTGTGTAGGTGTATTGGTCTGGGTAATGTTTCCAGCGTTATCAACCGTCTTGATGATGAAGAAAAACGGAAGTATGAAATTGAAACATCCGGTGGAAAGCAGACGCTCAACTTTGTCAACAAAAACGGGCTGATTGTTATCGTTTGTGGCAGCCGAAAAGAAATTGCAAAACGCTTCAAGAATTGGATTTCTACTTCTGTTTTCCCGGCGCTTGGTCTACGGTGGAGCCTTGACGATATCTATCAGCAGGAAACGGTTTGCGCTTCGTCTGAACTGTCGGTTTACAATAGTGCAGAGTTCGGTTCTGTTCGCGTCCACCGAGATGAAAACAATGACCCATGGTTTGTAGCGGCGGATGCTTGCAGAATCCTTTCGCTTTCTGACACGTCGCAGGCAATGGAACGAATTGATGATGAAGACAAAAGGGTGTTCAGAGGAATACGCACCGCAAATAATACCCTTTTCGCGTGGTGTGTTAATGAATCCGGGCTTTACTCTTTGATTATCGAATCGAACAAACCTGAGGCCAAAGCCTTCCGGCGCTGGATCACCCATGAGGTTATCCCCTCCATCCGCAAGCATGGCCTTTACGCCGCCGATGAGCTGCTCGCCAACCCTGATCTGTTCATCAAGGTTCTGCAGGATCTCAAAGAGGAACGCGCCCGCGCCGCTCAGCTGGCCACGCAGAACGCCGTCCAGTCCCAGCAGATCGCGGAAATGCAGCCCAAGGTCAGCTACTATGATCTCATCCTGCAAAACCAGTCCGTCATGCCCATCGTGCAGATTGCCAAGGACTACGGGTTCTCCGCGCAGGCAATGAACCAGAAGCTGCGCGAACTTGGCGTGCAGTATAAAAGCGGCGGCGTGTGGCTGCTGTATCAGAAGTACGCCCCGGAGGGATATACGCAGACCAAGACCTATCTCAACGATGACGGGGCCTGCAACGTTCACACCTACTGGACGCAGAAAGGCCGGCTCTTTCTCTATGACCTGCTGAAACGGAAGGGGATTCTTCCCAGAATCGAACAGAATAACGAGGAGGTATGCGCGTAATGGAACATCTTGTAACCGTCGGCGTCGTTCTTGAGGATGAGGCCGTTCAGAAAAGCGTGGTCAACGCGCTCCGGGATAAGCTTTACGGTCAAATTGAGGATGCGCTCTGCGCCGAGTATTACCGCTACCGTAATCCGAAATCCGCGCTGACAGTCCTCGTCGAACATACCACTGAGAAATTCCTTGAAGACCATAAAGCGGAAATTGTAACGGCGACCGCGTCGTTGCTGGCCGAAAAGCTGCGGAACACCAAAGCCGTGAAGGATATGGTAAAGGGGCTGCGCGATGAACATGCAAATGACGCGTGAGGAAATCGTAAAAGGACTACGAAAGTTTGTCCACCAGTTTGACGGGCGAGATGTAGAGGACGCTTTTGTCGAAGACGTGCTCGAAGCTGCCGCCGACATGCTGGAGCGGGATGCGCCCGGCTGGATAAGCGTCAAGGACAGAATGCCAGAAGGCAGCGAACGTGTCTTGGCATATTTCCCGGAAATGCGAGATTCCGAAGCAAACATACAACTAAGTAAGGGCTGGGCGCTAAACAAATTTGTTTCCCACTGGATGCCCATGCCCTGCCCGCCTGAACCGCTACAAAAGGAGGATGGGAATGACGCGTAAAGAGATGGTAAAAGCATTGAGATGTGCTTCTAGCGAGGGGCATTGTCCGCAAACCGAATGCGATGCATCATGTTCCTTTTGGCAAGATGATTCCGTTACAATAAGAATACGTGACACGTCTGATTTGCTTTGGTTTGCTGCTGACATGTTGGAGCAGGACACGCAGACTTGGATCAGCGTCAAGGACAGGCTGCCGCCCGAAAAACATTATGGGCCCACGCCCGACATTGGTTTCACTTGTTCTGATGCTTGCCTTGTCGCGGCAGATATCTGCGGAATTGACTACACCGTAGCGCAAGATTGGACTATCGATGGGACTTGGCGGCGCTATGACTGCTATGTTACCCATTGGATGCCTATGCCCTGCCCGCCAGAACTGTTGAAGGAGGAACAGACATGACGACGGCGACCGTCACAATTCCAATTCTGCCGGCAATTATGGGGCTTGTAGGCTACTTTGCACTTGCCGCAGTCAGCCGGGACGATAGGTGGTGGGTAGAATTTACAGCATTGGCGTTTGGCGTGACAATGTTTTTCGCAATACTCGGAATGCAAACAGCAATACTGGGAGGATGAAGAATGAAACGTATCAGCTTGGATAACGGTCACACTTTCCTTTCCGCCCGTGGAGCAATCCTCGAAATCGCCGAGCGAAACCTCTGGGACGTTGTCGTCGCAGCGATGGACGACGAAACCCGCGAACGTACGCACGCCGCCGTCGCTCCCTGCCCCAACGAGGAATTCCTCGAAGAATATCTTGCCCGCGCTAATGAAGATCTGGTCATCGGCTGAATGAAAGGAGAGAACTAAATGACCCCTATCACCCTCTATGTCTGCGAGGTCTGCGGCACGCAGTATAAAACCAAATCCGACGCAGAAAAATGCGAGCGTAATCATAAAAAGCCTGTCAAGATTGTGCGCTGCAAGCATCTTTCCTATACACAGTGCGGCACCGGTATCCCGGTCAGCGTTACCGTCGAGTTCGAAGACGGCAATCAACTTGTCTATAAGAGGTGAACGCCCGAATGGAACTTGAAAAAATCCTCTGCCCCGGCTGCGGCGAAGCGATGTCTCTGCGAGCGCTGGGCTATCGCGATGATGCCTTTCCCGGTTATCATTATTATTGCAACGCCTGCGGCTGGGAGTCCCCGCCGGATGAAACCGCGCTTGGTGCGCATTACAGAGCCTCTGTCCGCGCCGGTTTTGTCCCGCTTGAATATCATGAACGCTGCATGGAGTTTGAAATTGAGAAACGAATCGCTCTTGAAAAACGGCTAAAAGAACTGGAGAGCAGCGGCAACGCATCCTGAACAATTGACACCTCGTGCCTGGAACAGTATACTTCATCCTAAAGGAGTGATCGAATGTATTATTATCTGATTCGCGCAACCGGTAACCGTAACAAACTTCTCTGCTGGGATACCGACCCCATGGCCATCGCCTCCCGTCTCAAGCTCCTCTATGATAACGAGGATCGCGACGGCAAAGCTCTTCCCGCCAGCGGGAATTCAGAACTGAAAGATATCCTCCCGCCCGATACCATTACCGCCTTCCGCAAGCCGGACGGCACCATGTACGTCATGATCATGATGGAACATGCGCCGGATGAAAACATTCTCAACAAAATGAAATAACCAAGCCCCGGTTGACGGAATAGTTTTGGCGCTGTATAATCACAGAAGTGGAGAAAATAATTTGTATCTTGTGAAAGGAGTGCCCGCATGCTGTATGATTATCTGCGTTCGCAGTATCGGCCGAACGAGCCCATCTTTCTTTCGGACGTTTCTCTCCCCGGCGTGCGTAAAGACAGTCTCCGCCAGCAATTCAAAACGCTGTGCGACGCAGGAAAAATCGTCCGCTATGAAAACGGTGTATATTATATTCCGGCGCAGACGCGCCTGAGGGGAGGCGCATCGCTGTCCCCCGATCTTGTGGCGCTGCGCAAATATATCAGCCGCGCAGGCGCTACGGACGGATACTATTCCGGTTTCACGTTCGCCAATCAGGTTGGCGCAAGCTTGCAGGTTCCGCAGGTGCGGGAAATTGTAACCAATCGGACGAATTCGTGGCGCAGGACGGTGCGAATCCGCAATCAGGAATTCGTTCTTCGCAAGCCGCGCGTCACCGTCACAGCGGAAAATGCCAAAGCGCTCCAACTGCTCGATCTGTTCAAAGATCTGGATTCCTACTCTGATCTTTCGGTCGCCCAGACGGCCCCAGCTATTCGCCGGTATATGAAAAATGTGGGGTTGACGCTTCCTCAGCTTGAAAAATACCTTCCGCTTTTCCCCGCAAAAACGCTGCGAATGATGTATGAAGCGGGCATTCTTAAAGGAGGTGACAACTGATGCGTCTTCTTCATAAAGAAAAAGATCTTTTCCGAGACGTTCTTTTCTCCGCCGCCGATAGCCTTGGCAAGCCAGTGCCGATCATCGAAAAAGATTATTACGTCACCATGGTGCTTCGTCTTCTGAACGAACGCGCGCCGCGCTGTGTCTTTAAGGGCGGCACCTCGCTCTCCAAATGCCATCATGTGATCGATCGCTTCTCTGAAGATATCGATATTGCGTTCGCCGAGTATGTAACACTCGGGCAGCGCCACAAATTAAAACACGAAACAATCGCCGGCATTTCTGAAGCGCTCGGCGTTCCTATTCAGGACTGGGATGACTCGCATAGCCGGCGCGATTTCAACCGTTATACGTTCGCTTATTCACCGGTCGGTGAGCTCCAGCCAACTGCGCTTGCTTCAGGCGTAATCATGGAGGTCGTGCTGGGTTCTTCGGCTTTCCCCGTCGAACAGGGCATGGTAGACAGCTATGTTTATCAGTTTCTCAAGACGGAAAACATGGATATCGTCGAAGAATACTCCCTCGCCCCATTCGTCATGCAGACGCAAAGCCTTTCCCGCACGTTCATCGATAAGATCTTTGCCGTCTGCGATTACTATCTCAAACAGAATGAAACCGGCGTTCCCTGTATCGCTCGTCATTCGCGGCATATTTACGATCTGTATATGATTCGTCCACGTGTTGTTTTCGATACGGCTTTCCGCGATTTGGTTCAGGAAGTCCGCGCCGCCCGCGTTCAAATGGGGAATTGTCCTTCCGCTCTGCCGGAAGCCGACGTCCCCGCCCTGCTTCACGAAATCTTACGGTCGCGTGTCTATGAGGAGGACTATCAGAAAATCACAACCTATTTCCTCCATTCTCCGGTTCCTTATTCCGCAGTCGCCCCCGTCCTCGAAGAAGCCGCCCAAAGCGGCATGTTCTCCTGACAGCCCCTCCGGGGGCTTTTCTTTTACCCCTCAATTCAAAAAGAAAGGAGGTTCCTTCCCTCTCCGCCGTCTCAACCTATAAGGAGTCCTGACAAATGAATAAACTTCCCGTGCATATCAGCGCCGGCAACACGAAGATGGGAGCGATCCCGTCTTTTTCTTTGTCTTCCGGCGCGTCCTGTTCCTCTTCCGCCTGCAAAACCTGCTTCTGCGAAGGCTGCTATGCCCGCAAGCTGGAACGCCTCCGCCCCAGCGTCCGCAACGCCTATGCGGAAAACTTCTCCCTCGCTCAAGAGGATCTCCCCGCCCTTGAAGCCTATCTCGCCTGGTATTTTGATTCCCCTAACGCCCCGCGTATGTTCCGTATTCATGTCTCCGGCGATTTCTTCTCCCGCGAATATCTCGATATGTGGCTGCGCGTTATTCGTTCTCATCCCAGCACCAAGTTTCTTGCCTTCACTAAGCGGTACGACCTCTTCGCCGCAATCGATCGCGAAACCCTCCCCGAAAATTTCCGTCTCGTGCTCAGCGCGTGGCCGGGCGTCGAAATGCCTAGTGCATTGCCGGGTTATTATCCCGTCGCCTTCATGCAGGATGGGCGCGAAACCCGCGTCCCTGCTGACGCCATGCCCTGCAGCGGCAATTGTTCCGCCTGCGCCAAATGCTGGGATCTTGCCGGCGGCCAGTCCGTCGTCTTCCATAAGCACTGAGCAAAACTGTCAAAAATAGCCCGTCCCCGCCGCGAATTTTTGACGCGGCGTTAAATAAATAAGAACGTTCGTTCGCATTTCCTCTTGACAATTCCTTCCGCGTCGGGTATCATATGTCGCAGAAACGAGGTGTTTAATTATGTGTGACAAAATCAAAAACCCACGCGGAGCCGGCCGCAAAACCCTTGGGGCGGAAGCCCGCAGCGAACGCGTTCATCTCCGGCTCGAGCCCTGGATTGTTCATCGCGTCGATTCCCTCTGCCGGCAGGCGGGGCTTACCAGATCGGAAGCAATCCGGCAGGCAATTCTCTTCTATCTTTCCGAAACCGAAAAACAATTAGGAGGACAAAATTATTATGATGAATCAGAATCCCGAAATCTTTGAAACGAACAACTTCGCCCTCGAAACCTTCATCCACGTCCACGATATCCGCTATGAGAATTCCTATAAGGATGAGTTCGGCACGCGTTACTGGCGCTATCTGCGCACGCCCCGGCTGAATGAGGTCGTTGAGGAATATAAGCAGATCGTCGCCGCGCGCAGAAGGAGGGAACAGGGAAATGTACAGGCTGGTTGAACGCTACGCCGCAAGCTATAAGGCGGGCGGCGCTTCGGATGTTTCAGCGGCGCATTGCGCCGAGGTCTTGAACCGCATCCTCCGGCAGCTGGAGCGGAACTACGGCGTGCAGGTCGGGGAGAACGAACTCTCCGGCCTTACGCCGTCCGTGCTGGATGCGTATTATAACCATCTGTCCGTTCGTTGCAAGATGACGACGCGCAATAATTACGTCTGCATGCTCAACCCGTTCCTCCGCTGGGCGTGGAAGGTCGCGCAGGCCACGGCGGAAGATCTCAGCGGCGTGCTGACCACGCATAAGCTCCCCAATGAGAAGGCCGTCCCCAAATGGGAGCGCAAGGAGAAATACATGACCGTCCAGCAGACGCGCAAACTGCTCGGCGATATGCCCGGCCGCAATAAACTGCGCGATCGCGCCATCTGCACGCTTATTCTGGAATCCGGCATGCGCGTGAGCGAGCTGTGCGCCCTGACCATCGGCGACGTGCTCGACGGCGAACGCGGCAAAATTTACTGCAAACGCAAGGGCGGCAACTGGGAGGATGTTTACGTTAAGGATTCGTTCTACGACGTGCTCGACGCATATCTTCAAACCCGCCCCGACGCGGACGATCATTCCCGCCCGCTCTTCCTCTCCACGCACGGTCAGCCGATGAACCGCAAAACCGTTTACGGCGCGCTCGCATTCAAGCAGAAACAGCTCGGCCTTGCCACAGGGCCTCATTGCCTGCGGCATACTTTCATCTCCGAGGTTGAAAAGCGTAACGGCGCCGGCGTGGCGAGGGACTGCGCGAACCACTCGTCTCTGCGCGTTACCAACCGGTATGATCACTCCCATCCCGAGCAGCTCGCGAGGGCGGTGAATACGCTGCCGTGGTGAATAAAAATTTTTTCGAAGAAAATTTTCGAAAAGTGAAAAAACGGTGCCGAAAATGTTCCCTTTATTATTGAAAAACAAAATTCGAGAAGGGGGTATTTTACCTTGGCAATCAGTAAAGCGAGAAAATCGCAGGTACGCATCAAGCTTGGCATCGGCGGCATCTCCGGCAGCGGCAAAACGATGAGCTCTCTCCTGCTCGCCTATGGTCTTGTCCACGCAGACCATCCCGATTGGCCGGACGCGCAGGTTTGGGATAGAATCTGCGTCGTCGATACCGAAAACCGCTCCGCCAATCTGTTCGTCGATGAGCAGGTCGGCAATGTGCGAATCGGAGAGTTCTGCAAAATTGATATCACTCCGCCCTTCGGGCCCCAGAAATACATTGACGCGATTGACGAAGCACAACGCGCCGGCATGGAATTCCTCATTATCGATTCGCTCACTCATGCATGGACGGGCGAAGGCGGCTTGCTTGAAATGCAGGCCAACGCGGCCAAGCGCAGCGGCAACAGCTACACCGCCTGGCGGGATGTGACTCCGCTGCACAATAAGCTCATTGATAAAATCCTTCAGTGTGATATGCACGTCATCATCACTGCGCGCTCCAAGAAAGAGTACGCTATGGAAGAGGAAAACGGGCGCAAGAAGGTCGTCCAGAAGGGTATGGGCATTCAGTTCCGCGATGGTCTGGAATATGAAGTCACCACCTTCTTCGAGCTTGATCAGGCGCATCAGGCATGCGCCACGAAGGATCGTACCCGCCTGTTCGACGGCCAGTATTTCGTCATCACGCCTGAAGTCGGCGCGAAGATTCACGGTTGGCTGGCCGGCGCAAAGCCGGAAGCCGCAACGGCGCCTATTGAGCGCGCCGTAAAGGCTCCCGTTTCCGAGCCGATGCCCGCCGCCGCATCCCCGATGGATGAATCGCAGCTCCCCTTCAGCGAGCCGCCCGCTCCCATCCCCGCTTCGGCTGTCACGCCGGAAATGGTAGATGCTGCTATCAAGGCCGCTTCAAAAACGATGGAACGCGCCGATTTGCTGGCAAAAGTCAAATCGATCACCGGCGGCACCGCGAATTATCGTACCATTAAAGATCAGGCTACGCTCGACGCGCTTTACGCCGCGTTTGCCGCCTGAGAAAGGGAGGAAAAGCATTGAGTCTTCATAGAACTGAAATCATCGGCCGTCTCACGGCTGATCCTGAAAACCGTATGGTCGGCGAAAATATGGTCACCAACTTTAACGTGGCCGTTGACCCCGATTATCAGCCCCGCAACGGCGAAGAAAAAGCCGCGACCTTTTATCGCGTCGCCGTCTGGGGCAAGCAGGCAGACGCCTGCGCCAAGTATCTCCATAAGGGTGATCCCGTCTATTGTGATGGCGAGCCGAGCGTCCGTTCCTATCAGGGGCGCGACGGCACAATGAAATTCTCCCTCGAGCTTCGTGCCGGCAAGGTGCAGTTCCTCTCATCTAAGAAGGATGCGCAGGCCGCCGCACCAGTTCAGCCTCAGCCCCAGCCTTACGGATACGCTCCGCCCGCTCCGGCTTATGCCCCCGCCCAGCCCGTCCCCGCTTATAATAATTACGCTGTGCAGCCTCCTGTTGCGCCCGCTGCCGCTCCCGCCAATCGTTTCAATGAGGATGATCTTCCCTTTTAATTTTTCTCCTCATCCCGTAATTTCGTAAATCGCCCATAGAAAACGTTTATATCAGGCTGCTGGCAGAAAGGATGCCAAATGAATCTTTCTCCCGGTCAGGAAGACCAGATTTTTCGTTCCTGTATAAATCTGGTCTGGTCAGCTGTCCATCAGTTTAGACGCCGCAATGACAAAAATTATAGCGCCTGCGCGGAGGATCTCTTTCAGGAAGCGTCCATTGTTATGCTGGAGCATATCCGCCGCAGCCCCGATATCGAAACGGCGCGCAAAGCCCCGCTTCTTGATATGACGAACGCAATGTGCCGCTACCTGATGGAGATGAATGTCGTCCATATCCCCAAGCGCACGACTGATTTCACAAAAACCATTTCCTATCCCGTTGATTCGTCGATTATGTTCGATGGGCTGGATTATTATGCCAAAGAAGGCTCTACTGCGGAAGATATCGAGACACAGGCTGATTTCGATATCTTCCTCGGCACCCTTTCCAAGCCTGAAAGAATACTTGTCCAGCAGAAAATGAACGGTGCCACCACGCGCGATGCGGGGCGTGCCGCCGGCTTTGGCGATGCTACGGCCATGCGCACCCTGCAGCGTATCCGAAAAAAATATGCGGCGTTCGCCGCCTGAAAGAGGTTTCAATGGCTGTTAATTTTTATGATAAGATGAATGAAACGCTCGTGAATAGTTCGGCGAACGTTTCTTATACCGATAACGGCGCGAAGGTTTATCGCACCAGCGGCCATGCCCTGCTTGATCTGAATTTTGCCGTCTCCTCTCTGCGGGAAGCGCCTGAAGAGAAGATCGAAACGATGTTTGCCGCCGCCTGTGCGGAAGATATGGCCGCGGCGATCGTCTGGCTCTTCTTTGCCCGCGATTGCCGGCAGGGTATGGGCGAACGGCGGCTCTTTCGCGTCTGCGCCCGCTATCTGGCGCGCGAGTTTCCTTATGCCCTGATGCGCCTGCTCCCGCTTTTCGCGGAGTATGGCCGCTGGGACGATTTGTTTACCCTGCTCGATACGCAGCTCGCTTCTTCCGTTCTCGATATCCTTGCCGATCAGATGCGGCAGGATACGGCGGATATGCTGCAAAAGCGGCCGATTTCGCTCCTTGCCAAATGGCTTCCATCCGAAAAGAGCCGCGTCCCCTCCCATCGCGAAGCCGCAAAATTGCTGGCCGCAAAGTTTCACGTCACGCCGCGCAATTATCGCCGCGCCGTCGCAAAGCTGCGCCGCTATCTGGATGTTATCGAGCTGAAAATGTCAGCCGGCGAGTGGGGGCAAATCAATTATAATACCGTCCCCTCCCGCGCGAATTTGATTTATCGCAAGGCGTTCCTTAAGCATGATGAAGATCGCCGGCGGCAATATCTGGAAGATCTCAAGGCCGGCGTGAAGGATGTCAAGATTAATTCCTCCGTCCTCATGCCGCATGAAATCGCCGCAAAATATGACGAAGATGAACGGCGTGTGGACGACGCGCTTGAAGCGCTCTGGCGGGCGCTCCCTGATACCGTCCCCGATGGAGCGGAAACCATCGTCGTCGCCGATGGCAGCGGCAGTATGACGTGCGGTTTGAAAGCCGGCGGTGTTCAGCCGCTCGATATCGCGCACGGTCTGGCGATTTATTTTGCCGAACGGCTGCATGGCGTTTACCGTAATCGCTATATCACCTTCTCCGTGCGTCCTCAGCTGGTCGATCTTTCCGGCGCGAGCACGCTGCTGTCCAAGCTGCGCATTGCCCGCCGGCATGATGAATGTTCGAATACGAATATCGAGGCTGTGTTTGATCTTATCCTTGATACGGCGGTTCAAAATAAGCTCAGGCAGGAAGAGCTTCCGAAAAATATCCTCATCATTTCCGATATGCAGTTCGACGCCGGGTGTTATCCGCACTTCAATCGCAGTCTGTTCGATGAGGTGAGGGAGAAGTACGATTTTTATGGTTATTCCCTGCCCCGCCTGGTCTTTTGGAATGTTTGCGGCCGCACCGATACCATTCCCGTCAGGGAAAATGATTTCGGCGTCGCGCTCGTTTCCGGTTTCTCGCCTAACATTGCAAAGATGGTCATGTCCGGCACGCTCGATCCCTATCAGTGCCTCATGGAGCAGCTGCGCAGCGATCGTTACCTGCTTGTTTGGGAGGTGCTCAAGTGATATGGGGAAAAAGCTCAAATATAAACCGCTTTCGCAGCGGATTGTGAAGGATATCCTGAATTCAAACCCGGAGCAGCCGCCGTCAGCTTCCGCATCCCCCGCTCCTGCCCCCGTGCTCAGGTTATATCGCAAGCAGGAGTACGATACCCTCCAACCGGTTGATCAGATTCGCGCCTTTCTCGATTTCGCCCGCTCCGCCGTCACCCGCTATGAGGAAAACGAGCGCCGCTGGCAGGAGTTCGATCAGGAAACGCAGGATCTTCTCCATGTTATCGAGCTGTCTGATAATCTGAACGCCTCCAAAGGCTATGATATGTATAGGCGGCTGGCCGCTGTCCGCCGGGAACGCCGGCAGTGTAAAAACGAAATGGACCTGCTCAAGCCGGTTTATGATTTCTTCGCCGATAAGCAGGCCATTAACCAGCTTGCGCAGGTGCAGGGCAAATGCCGCGCCTGTAAAGAGCTGGTCGATAGCCGCAGCTATACTCTCCGAACGAATGTGATGGATTGATATGAATAACAGAGATCAGATGATCCGGTTCGCGGATCAGTATCTCGGCAATTTTAAGGTGAAACCCAAGCAGGATGGGGGCGAAGAAATCGTCCCGGAGTATTGTCCCTTCTGTCACGGCGGGGATAATGGGGATAAGGAAACCTTCGCGCTCTCCATCGATAAAGGAGTGTTTGTCTGCAAGCGTGGCACCTGCGGCAAGCGCGGGCACTTTGACGAGCTGGCCGAATTCTTCGGCGATACCAATGCCGCCCGCTCCGCTCGCTCCTCCAGCCTCGCCAAACAAAAGCCTAAAGCGTGGAAGCTCCCCGATACGCATCTCAACCCGCCCACGGAAGCGATCTATCAGTATTTTGAGAAGCGCTGCATCAGCCGCGAAACGGTCGACGCTTTTAAGATCCAGTCCGACGACGCCGGCATGATCGTCTTCCCTTTTTATGAAAACGGCGTCAACGTCTTTGAGAAATTCCGCCGGCCGTGGAAGCCGAAAGAGGGCGAGAAGGGAAAGGAGTGGCGCGCCCCCGGCACAAAGGCTGTTCTCTTCGGGATGGATATGTGCTCCTTCGCCCAGCCGCTCGTCATCACGGAAGGCCAGCTGGACGCCATGTCCCTTTATGAGGCCGGCGTCACCAACGTCGTTTCTGTCCCCTCCGGCTGCGAGGATTTCAGCTGGATCGAGAACTGCTGGGACTGGCTGGAAAAATTCAAGCGTATTATTCTCTTCGGCGATAACGACGACCCCGGCCGCAAGATGGTTCAGCAGGTGGCCAAGCGGCTGGACGAGTCGCGGTGCGCCATCGTTGAGGATTACCCTTACTGGGAAGACCGCGGCAAGGAATGTAAGGACGCGAACGAAATCCTCTTTGCGTTGGGCCCATTCGAACTGATCGATATGGTCGAGAATGCCCGACAGGTTCCCATCAAGGGTCTGCTCGATCTCGGCACCGTCACCCCGTATGACCCGACGACCGTTCCCCGAATCAAGACGATGATCCCTGCGCTGGATGCGACGATTGGCGGGCTTGTCGAGGGCGGCCTCACCGTTTTTACGGGTGATTCCGGAAACGGTAAAAGTACCCTAACCGGGCTGCTTCTTCTCAACGCAATCGAGCAGGGTTATAGCGTCTGTGCTTATTCCGGCGAACTTCGCAAGGAGAAGTTTCAGGAATGGATCAATCTCCAGTGCGCCGGCTCTGATTATATCGGCCTGAAGTATGATCCTGTTCGAGAAAAACAGGTGCCGTCTCTCAGCTGGCAGGTTCAGCAGCGGCTTTCGGAATATTACGGCGGCAAGTTTTTTCTCTTCGATAATAACGAAATCTTCGAGCATAATCAGGCGGAATCCATTCTCGAAGTGTTCACCATGGCGGTTCGCCGCTATGGCTGCAAGCTTTTTCTTGTCGATAACCTGATGACTTCTCTCTCTGACGTCGATGAGGAAACCCGTGCGCAGGGCAAGTTTATCGGCGCGCTCAAAAAGTTTGCCGTTCGTTTTTCAGTCCATGTGCTGGCCGTTTGTCACCCGCGCAAGCGTAAAGCGGGCGAACAATTTGGGAAATTTGATGTCGCCGGTTCTTCACAGATCGTCAACCTTGCAGATTCCGCCATCGTTGTTGAGCGCCCGAATTTGCGCATCATCAAAAACCGCGAAGGCGGCATTGAAAAACTCATCGAGTGCTGTTATTGCGGCGATAGCCGCCGCATCTATCAGGCCGATAAAGGCGATCTGAATAATTTCAGCTGGAATAAGGAGGGAGTGCAGAAGCCTGACCCGCGCGCCGATTCCATGCCGGAGTATGGCATCATGCTGGCTCAGACATTGCCGTTCTAATGAGAAAGAAAATTTGTCCGCCGCTCACTGATGCGCAGCGCGCCTTCCTCGAGCGGAATTATGGGCTGCTTGTCCTCTATGCTTCAAAGCTTGCGCGTTATCGACGGGATTTGGGGTTCGATGATTCGCTTGGACTCGTCCATCTTGTTGCGGTTCGCGCCGTGCAGAGCTATGTCCCCGGCAAATGCGCCTGGTCGACTTATCTCTGGCACCAGGTTCGCAGCGAGCTCTCCCATCTTAACGCGTATAATAACACGCAGTCCCGTAAACCAGAGAGTGGCGTCGGTTTTCTTTCCGATATGATGATCGACTATTATCTCCCCGGCGATCAGCGCTGTATCACCGATGCAGACGCCTTTATGGATGCGCAGCGCATCGTTTCTTATATGAAATCCATTGTCGGCGAGGATGCGGCGCGGCTGTATCTGTGTTATCATATAGGTGGCAAAACCTGTCAGTCGCTCGGTGACGAGCTCGGGCTCAGCCGCCAACGCGTTCAGCAGCGCGTCGCGGAAACGGGCGCGCGAATTCGGACAAAATTAATGGAGGGAAAACAATGGCTAGGTATCGCAGATGGGATCGTGGGGTCGTCTCCACATTGATGCTCGGTTGCTTCGACCGGCATAGCAGAAACTGTAGCGCATGCAAATATTATCGCGACCCGGACGGGTGCCGCTCTTATGTTTATGAGTGGTTTATCCGCCATCTCTACAAGGGCTTTGGTGGGGAATATACCCGCGACCAGCTTAAAACCCTGCTCCATGTTTCCGAATACGCTTTCCGTGGTCACCTCCGTGATATTCGAATGAAAGGACTTGATACTTATGATGAATGACGCTTCCGTTTTTACCACTTCGTCTATGACCGAACTTCCCACGTTCTCGTCGACTGCGTGTACCGTCGGAGATGTTTATCCGTACTCTGTTACAATCCCGGCGGAGGCTGTCGGTGTTTGTCTTGCTTCCGCGCCCCTTAAAACAAAAGCACCGGAGGAGCCGGCGAAGCTTCTCCCCGATATCCTTAAAATCGCGCACCCCAACAATACCACCGTCGTTCATTGGAACGATGATACCACAACCTCCGTCCGCCTCATGCCCGGCGAAACCTATGATAAATACGCCGCCTTCTGCGCCTGCGTCGTCAAGAAGCTTTACGGCAGCACCACCCGCGCCAAAAAGATCTGCGATAAATATGACTTCGAAGCCATGCAGGCGAAGGAGCGCGAACTGCGCGAGAAAGAAGAAGAAAAGCTCCGCGCCAAAGCAAAGCGCCGCCTGAAGGCGCGTATCAAGCGCCGCGCCCGCGAGCTTTATATCGAAGAGGAAGCCCGAAAGCTGGCCGCCGTCACCGCGCTGAAGGCTGATAAATAAAACATTCCCCCCCGAAGGTGTAACGGGAACGCGCAGACGTTCGCCGAATTTACGGAGATTCCAAATACCGCGTTACCGCGGTATGGGGCCATCATTTTTGACCATTCATGGTGGGGTCGGTCGTACAGTACCATAAAGACGACAAGCGCGATAGCGATTGCCATCAGCAACAATCTGCCCGGCGGGGTCGCCGCGGCGGTCGGGAACAAGTGAACCAATCCGTCATAGTTTCCTATGACTTGCAACCAATAGGACAACGCCTATGAAATTAAAATTGACATTCTTTCGATAAACCTCCAAATTCTCCCACCGGCTTTCGCAATTTGTTACCCGCCTTGTTGTCTGCGGGGCCTTGCGGCTCTTACAGTCGCCCGTAAGTTCAGACTGTGCCTTCGCCCCTTGCAGGGCGCTCCGTGTCCAGTCGTTACACCTTCCTTTTTATAAAGGCTTGGCTCGGCGTTGTCTGCGCAGAGCCATTATACCATATCCATCGAGGTGATGCCGCTATTCCTCCCGAAACCAAGTGGTCTTTTTCCCGTCTGGCAACCTTTGAACAATGTCCTCTGGCTTATAAACTCCAGTATATCGATCGCGTCCCCAATGAGAATAACGCCTTCGCCGAATACGGTACGCACTGTCATGAAATTCTGGAAAAATGGGCGAAGGGCGAGCTCCCCGACTTTCTTATGGCGTCCGAGTATGAGGAAGGATATGATCAGGCGCTTCAGCACTCCTTCCCCCCGTTCCCCAAAGGCATGCCGCAGAAATATTACGACGCTGGCCTTGAATATTTCGAGACTTTCTCCGGCTTCGGTGATCAATATGATATTCTGGCCGCTGAAGAGCGGTTCGAAATTGAAATCGGCGGTTATCCTTTCGTTGGAATCGCCGACTTGGTGCTCAAAAATCGCGAAACCGGCGAAATTGAGGTCATCGATCATAAATCCAAGTCCATGAGCTCCATGAAAAAGGAACTGGATACTTATCGCAAGCAGCTCTATGTTTACGCCGCGTTTGTCAAGCAGAAATTCGGCGTTTTCCCCGCCCGGCTGCGCTTCAACATGTTCCGGGATGGCACCTTCATTGATGAACCGTTCGACGCGGCCGCATATAACGCCGCCATGGCCTGGGTCGTCGATACGATCGAGAAAATTCTCTTTGAGTTTGATTGGAGGCCGCATAAAGATAAGTATTTCTGCCGGTGGATCTGCGGCGTGCTGAATTCCTGCCCCCTCTGCGAGGAGATATTGGAGAGATGATGATCGATCAGAGAAAAATCGACGCGGCGCTCCTGAAGCTGCGTACCTTCGAGCCCGAAGAGGGGTACTATGTCGCCTTCTCCGGCGGCAAAGATTCTCAATGCGTTTATCATCTGTGCGAAATGGCCGGCGTTAAATTTGATGCGCATTATCGCGTCACAAGCGTGGACCCGCCTGAACTGGTTCGTTTCATTCGGGATCATTATCCTGACGTAGCGCGGGAAATCCCGTATAACGCGGCCGGAAACCCGATCACCATGTGGAATTTGATTCCCGCCGTTGGCAAGCCGCCGTCCCGGAGCGCGCGGTATTGCTGTGCCGATCTGAAAGAGTCCGGCGGGTAGGGGCGTGTTACAATAACGGGCGTCCGCTGGGCGGAAAGCCCTCGCCGCGCCGCCATGCACGGCTCTGTGGAAATCCTCCAGCAGCCCGCAAGGGCGAAACGGATTGCGTTAACGCGCGGCATCGATTTCCATGAAGGCTCGAAGGGCGGTATCATCCTGAACGATGATAACGATTCGTCCCGCCGTATGGTGGAAGTTTGTTATCGTACCATGAAAACGCTCGTCAACCCCATCATCGATTGGTCGACAGAGGAAGTCTGGTCTTTCCTGAACGATGTGGTTCAGGTTCCGCATTGCCGTCTGTATGATGAAGGCTATGGCCGGCTCGGCTGTATCGGTTGCCCGATGGGCTCCGTAAAAAATCGCCAGCGCGATTTTGAACGATATCCGAAATATGAAGAAGCGTATCTTCGCGCGTTCGACCGGATGTTGAAAGCGCGGGACGAACGTGGTTTGCCGAACGATCTGTGGTCTTCGCCTGAAGAGGTAATGGCCTGGTATTTATCTGTGTAATTTCCTTGCGCGATTCGCGCGCAATTCCTTTTGCGTTATGCGCCGGAGAAGTAACACGGCGCGTCATCACTGGCGGTTGTTACTTCATCCCAGTGTTGACAATGACAATAACGTTGTTGTTATTGCCCTCAACATGGATGGTCACAGCGGTGTCCTGTGGTTTAGCCAACTCGAACGCAGCTGCAATCAGCTGAAGCACAATCAGAATAATGTTCTAAATTGTTACTATCTTCTCCATTTGAAGCTGTGGCCTCCTTCCCTTCAACGTATCGTGCGAAATGGGTTCCCTCGCCTCTGGCCGCATAACGCAATTATACATCAATCAAGAAAGGAATACATCATGTCTTTCACTCTTGAATCTCAGCTTCACGAAATCAGGCCTTGCTTCGATGCGATTCAAACCGCGCGAGGCAAGGCGAAAGAGCCGGAAATTCTGGCCTGCGCCCAGAGTCCTGCGGCGTTTTCCGCCCTGAAGCTTCTGCTCGATCCTATGGTCGTCTTTCATGTTCAGCGCAGGTCGCTTGAGAAAAATTTGAATATCACGCTGGCTTCATATTGGGATGATCTTTTTACCATGTGCGAATATTTGTCCGGCCTGCGCGCCGCAGATATGCAAGTTCTCGCCAAGCTGCAATATACGCTCTCCAATATAGCCGACCCGGCCTTGCGCGAGTTCCTTGTTCGATTCCTCTGTAAAGATATTCCGCTCGGTATTTCCGCCAAGACGGTCAACAGGGTTCTTGGCCGCACGGTTATTCCCGTGTATGAATGCATGCTGGCCGAGAAATATTTCGAGCATCCCGAAGCGGTTGAAGGCAAACGTTTCGCGCTTACCGAAAAGCTGGACGGCGTTCGCTGTCAGTGCGTGGCCGAGAAGGGCAAGTCGCCCCGTTTCTATACCCGGCAGGGTCAGCCCATCGAAGGGCTTGTCGAGTTGGAAGATGATATTCTCACGCTTACCGATAGCGGCGCGCTTGGCTTTGTGCTTGACGGCGAGCTGCTCATCGCGGACAGGGAGAATATTCCCAGCAAAGAGCAGTATAAGCGCACCGTGCAGGTCGTCCGCCGGGATGGCGAGAAGCGCGGCGTCGTCTTCAACGCTTTCGATATCGTCGATTACAGCGTCTTTCTCAACCATGACTGCACCACGCCGTATTACCTTCGCCGGCAGGAGTTGGAAGCGATCGTCCATGATGTCGAGCATATCAAGGTCGTTCCCGTCCTCTATGTCGGCGGCGATGCGAATGAAATCCTTCGCCATCTTGAAATTCAGCGCGGCCTCAATCATGAAGGCGTGATGATCAACCTGCTCGACGCGCCCTATGAGTTCAAGCGCACCCGGAATCTGCTTAAGGTTAAAGCCATGCAGGATTGTGATCTTGCAATCACCGGTGTTGAAGAAGGCGGCGGCCGCTTCAAGGGCACGCTCGGCGCATTGGTGGTGGATTTTAAGGGCAATCCCGTCCGTGTCGGCTCCGGCATGACGGATTCTTTCCGCCGCGAGGTCTGGGCGAATCCGTCCCAATTTATCGGTCGGGTCGCTACGGTGCAGTATTTTGAGGTCACGCAGGATAAATCGGGCGTCGAGTCGCTCCGTTTCCCGGTTTTCAAAGATCTGCGTGAGCCCGGCAAAGAAGTCAGCTATTATTGACAGGAGGAAATTGATATGTGCGAAACCTGTAATCCGAAATTGACGTTCTCTGAAATCAAAGGCGATCTGCTCAGCGCGCCCCGCGGCTGGGCGCTTGTGCATTGCATTAGCGCGGATTTTGCTCTGGGCGCTGGCGTCGCCAGGCAGATTGATACCCAGTATAATATGAAGGAAAAGCTTCGCCAGATGTACGGCGAATATGATTTTGAAGGCTGGGGGCCTTGCGCGCTCCCTGTGCTGGATGTCTATAACCTCGTCACCAAAGAACGGTGCTATGAAAAACCCACGCTTGAAACGCTTGGAGCCGCTCTGTTCGATCTCCGCCGGCACATTCAGGAGCGTGGGATCACCCGCCTCGCCATGCCGCGCATCGGCTGCGGGCTCGATCGTTTGAACTGGGATGATGTTCGTGAGCTGATTCTCGAAACCTTTGAGGATACGCGCGTCGATATTCTGGTGTATACGCTGTGATGGAATATACGCCGCGGCGGCTGGTGAAAATATCCGCCGACGCCAACAATAATAAATATTATGATATGACCCCGATGGGCTTCGTCTGGGAGGCGGCTTATGGCCGCGTGGGGGCGAGTCCGCAGCGCCGGACTTACTCCCTCCGGGACTGGGAGAAGAAATACAACGAAAAGCTTTCCAAAGGGTATGTTGATCGTACATGGCTTGTGCAAGACCTGATTGAAGTACAGCCTGTTACAGATGATTATCGGCCGATCCTGCAGAAACCCATCGCTGAAATTGTCCGCCGGCTGAGAGAAATGGCGCGGCAGGCGGTTGCGGAGAACTACACCATCTCGTCCAACAAGGTCACTATGGCGATGGTCGATGAAGCGCAGCTCATGCTGAACGCGCTGGTTGATAAACGCAGCTTGAATGATTTTAATCTGCTGTTGTCGGAATTGTTCGGCATTATTCCCCGCCGCATGGCCAGCGTCCGCTCTCATTTGGCCACTTCGGTCGACCAGTTCGGCGATATTATCCGCCGAGAACAGGATCTGCTGGATATTATGCGCGGTCAGGTCTATGTCCCGCAGCCGGTAAAAGTTGTCGATACTGCTCCAGTACAGCAGACCGTCCTCGAGGCGAACGGTCTTGTCTTTGAAGAAGCAACGCCCGAAGACATCATTAAAATCAAGTCCTGCCTCGGTTCCTGCGCCGATAAATTCCGTCAGGCGTGGCGGGTTCGGAACCTTCGTACCCAGCAGGCGTTCGATAATTATGTCGAGCCTGCTCATATCGCTACCAAGCTGCTCTGGCATGGCAGCCGCAATGAAAACTGGTGGTCCATCCTCACCGGCGGCCTTGTTCTCAAGCCCACCAACGCGGTTATCACCGGCAAGATGTTCGGTTACGGTATCTATTTCGCCACAAAGGCGCGCAAGTCGCTTGGTTACACTTCCCTTTCCGGTTCTTATTGGGCTAAAGGCAGTGAGAACAGCGCTTTTATGGGACTGTATGAGGTCGCCTACGGCAAACCGTACGACGTTCATTCTTTCTCCGGCGCTTATAACTCCTTCAACTATGAAAAACTTCAGGCCGCATGTCCCGGCGCGAACTGTCTGCATGCGCATGAAGGGGCAATGCTCCGCAACGACGAGATCATCGTCTATCAGGAATGCCAGACGACCGTCAAGTATCTCGTCGAATTGAAAAATTAACTCTGTAAAGCACGGCACAAAATGGCCATTGGCAAAAAGAAAGAGCCCTGCTTGTAGCAAGGCTCCGTCTTCGTCTCATTGCGCTTTCCGCGCCAGTATCAGGGCGGCAACGGCAATGCCGAGTCCGACCCATCCAAAGGCGGAGAAGCTCATCCCCTAAAGGCCCACAATGAGACAGCATGCGGTTTCGACGTCCTGTTTTTGCAGGAAGCCAGCCAGCGCCCAGGCCAGCGTCTATAACGACGCGAGCGGGAAGAACAGACCGGCAATCGCCAGCAGTACGTTAACTGCGGCAAGGAACAGCGCAGCTTTGGTTTTGATATCTTTGTTCATATTTATTCTCCTTTCGGGGAGGGACTAAATATTTTCTCGGATATCAATGATAGTATATCATATTCTGTCTGTTTATTCCAGCCCATAAAAGAAAAAGCCCCGTGGGGGGCTTCTTCTCCGCCTGTTTCATCGTTTCCTCTATGTCTGGTATAGATCAAGCGCAGCAAGGGCGACGCCGATCCATCCAAACAGAGAAGAGTACATTCCTAAAAGGCTTACGATCAAACAGGCTGTACTTGCGCCATCCCACTTGCGCAGGAATGTTTCCAGCGCCTAAGCAATACCCAGCGCGGATATTGCCGGAATGTCAAAGCTGAAAACAGCTACAAGAAATGTAACAAGCGCGAGCGTGATAATGATACCTTTTTTCATATTCATTCTCCTTTGGGAGGGACTGAATATTACCTCGGATATCATTTATATCATACATCGCCGGAGCGCAAAACGTCAATGGTCATTTTGTGCTGTGCTTTCATTTACCATGTCATTGTGAAATCCAGACGGATTTGCGTCGGGGTTTGTTTACCGCGGTATAGCTGAAGCTCGACAGATAAGGTTGTCGGCTTCTTAACGTCGAGGTCTCTCAGAGGGATTCTCAGAGTGATTGTTTGTGTTTCGCCCTTTTTGATTTGCTCGTTTTCATACTTTACCTCTATCGGAACGGTCTTATCAAATCTGTCCGTAATGCAGGCTGTGCCATATCCCCGCCAACGCAGGCTGTATTCAGAGTTGAGTGTCACGTCAAGTTTGATGATGAGCGTATCTTCGTAAATGTAAGGATTTTCAAATTCGTAATCATCACTATTAGACCCCTTCACGTGCCACCAGGTAATGGTGCTGGCTTTGGATTCAATCCTGCGAGGCCCCTTGCTAACGCGCACAATTACCTTGCTTCCTTTTTTTAGTTTCTCTCCGGGTTTACAACCGGTATAGCACACCGTTCCTTCTTGCGAGTCGTCATATCTTTCCGTAAAAATAACATAGAGGCCAAGCTTTTTCAATGCTTCTGCTGCGTCTTCTGCTGTTATGCCGTAAACATCCGGCATAACTACCATGTCGGCATCTGCTTCCTCTTGTCCGGCGGTTGATTTCGTTTCCGTAAGTTTCCCCAACAGCGTACAAATCACCTGTATTTCCGGCGTTGCAATTCCCGTTTCCTCCAGCTCAAAATCCTTCTGCAGCTCCTCGATGGCGTTCTTCGTCGCCTTGTCGAATACGTTCGTCGTCTCTTCTGTCGCTTCCAGATATCCCGCCGCCGTCAGTGCCTTCTTCAGGGCCAGCACTTCGTCTCCCGTATCCAGCATCTTCAGCGTTTCCGCGTTTGCGATGCCGCAAAGCAGAAGTATAATGCTCAGCGCAATCGCCACAAACCGTTTTGCCATTGTCGTTCAAATCCTTTCGTGCATTATAAACAAAGTATATCATGTCTCATTTGAAATAACAAGGGGTGGAGGTATTATGTACGTCAATTATCATAAACATGATCACATCTCCAATATCATGCTTGCCGACAGCGTCGCCACCATGGAGGATTACGCCAGGCGCGCCGTCGAACTGAACCAGACGGTTCTTTCCTCCTGTAACCATGGCACGCAGGGCAACTATTGGGAGTGCGCCGAGCTAGCTGAAAAGTATGGCCTGAAGTGGCGCTATGTTACCGAAGCCTATTTCGTCAAGGACCGCTTCGAAAAAGACAAATCCAACTGCCATCTCATTCTGGCAGCGAAGACGCGCAAAGGCGTCGGCGATTTGAATTATGCGCTCTCCGAAGCGAATATCACCGGCTATTACTATCGCCCCCGCGTCGATCTGGATCTGCTCATGGCCCTCGATCCGAAGGATGTATTCGTTACCACAGCCTGCGTCGGCGGTATTTGGAAGTACGGCGCGGAGGAGGCCGAACGGCTCGTTACGCTCTTGAACGATCATTTCCGCGGCAGCTTCATGCTCGAGGTTCAGGCGCATAACGTCGATAAGCAGAAGGATGTCAACCGGCTCGTGCTCGATCTTTATCGCAAGTATAATATCCCGCTCATTGCCGCAACCGATTCCCATTTCATTTACCCGGAGGATTCCAAACTGCGCGATCAGCTGCTTGAGTCCCATCATCTTAAATATGAAGATGAAGAGGGTTGGGATATGGATTATCCCTCTGAAAAGCATTTGCTCGACAGGTTCAAGGCGCAGGGCGTTCTGTCCGTCGCCCAGATTAATGAAGCGATGGAAAACACAAACGTCTTCCTGGATTTTGAGGATGTCTCGTTTGGTAAACGCCGCAAGCTCCCCGCGGCTTATCCCGACATGACGCAGGAAGAGCGCAATCAAAAATATCTCGACCTTGTACATCAGGCGTGGGATCAGTATAAAGCTGAAGTGCCGCAGGAGCGCTGGCCGGAATACGAAGAAGCGATCCGGTATGAGACAGACGCCGTTACCGGTACCAACACTTCGGATTATTTTCTTATTGATAACCGCGTTGTCGATACTGCCAAGCGGGAAGGCGGGGTGTTAACCCAATCTGGAAGGGGCTGTTTCACCGACACTGCGCGTGTGCCAACACTGACCGGGCTGAAACAAATTTCGCAAGTGGCTCCTGGAGACGTTGTAATTGATAAGGATGGGGATTATCAAAAAGTAATTGAAACCTTCTCTTATGATATTGACGAACCCCTTGTTGAAATTCAGGCTCCGGCGAATAAGATGTTTGGCTCTTATCCTACATGTACGTTGGATCATCGTGTTCTCGTTTGCCGGTTGAACGGCTCTTATGACTGGGTGGAAGCATCGCGGCTGAAGAAAGGGGATTTGCTTTGTATTCCGAAGATTGTTCAGCCGGCCTCACAAACTGCCGAAGTGGTTGATCTCAGCAAATACATTAGCAGAGCCTCTATATTTGACGGAGATCATATTTTTGAATTACGCAAAGACATGATGCGCGAAGCGTTTGGCTGGGAAATCCTGATGAAAAAATTCCACATCTCCCGTTCAGCGTTATACAATTTTGTTGTTGGGCGAACTTCCGCGGAAGTTCGTCGTGGCCCTGGGGTATATCTCAATAAAGCAAAAAGAGAAATACTCGATTATTATGGTGTTGATACTCAAGAAGCGCTTACGCAAAAATATAAGGATACTTGTTTTCGGTTGATGAGCAGATGGGTCGTTAAAGACGCGCTCTATTACGAATTCCTTGGTATGATGTATGGAGACGGCTGGGTTCGACATAGAAACGACGGCAGTTATGTCTGTGGTATTGCCATCAATGCGGAGAACGAAAAAAATATTTACAATCGCAAAATCTTTGAGACTATGGCATCGCGGGTTGGCGGAACTATTTATGAAGCGAAAGCTAAAAATAAAAAATTGGTTCAACTTACCCTGCATGCTTCTTCCTTTGCTAAATATCTTGGCTGTACGTATTTCATTTCAAAAAAGGGAAACGATAAAGTTGTCCCCGATGAGATTTTGCTTCTTGATAACGAGAAATCAAAAGCTTTTTTATCGGGGCTTATGCGTACCGATGGCTGTTTTGCTGAATCGGATCGTAAATGCTTTGACAATACATCTCCTTCCTTGATGAACGCCTTTAATATTCTTTGTATGAAAGCTGGAGAGAAGCCGCCGCGGCTTACAGTGCGAGATCGTTGGTTTGATAAACGCGGTTATAACTGCAAAACCTCATATAAATGGGTTATTCCCGTTTATTCAACTCCTTATGGGATGTCACGCAAAATATCTGAAAACGACAAGTACTGGCTTATTCCAGTTACTGGAATCAATCTTCTACCTCGGCAGAAGTGCAAAGTCTACGATCTGCATATCGAAAATTCACACAGCTACTTACTTAATCATATGGTCGTCCATAATAGCGGCGTCAGTTTCCTGACGAATATGCTTCTCGGCTTCTCCTCCGTTGATCGCTTGAAGATGCCCGTCACCATGTACCCCGACCGGTTTATTTCCAAAGAGCGCCTGAGCACCGGTCAGATGCCGGATTTGGATCTGAACTGCGGCAACGTTGAGGTGTTTGAAAAAGCGCAGGCCGAGGTCATGGGCGAGTGGCATAGCGCGCAGATGGTCGCCTTTGGCACGCTCAAACGGCTTTCCGCCTGGAAGATGTATTGCCGTTCTACCAACGTCGCCTTCGAAACGGCTAACGCCATCTCTGACAGCTTGAAAAAGTATGAGCTTGATGTAAAATACGCCGAAGACGATGAAGACCGCGAAGCCATCGATCCGTTCGATTACGTGCCCAAGGAGTATCATGAGCAGCTGCGCATGTCCAATAAATATCTTGGCATGGTCGATTCCATCTCCCCCAGCCCCTGTTCCTATCTTCTGACCGATCAGGATATCCGCCGGGAAATTGGGCTTTATCGTATCAATAGCAAAACCGGCAAGAAGGGAACTATTTATGCCGCTTTTATCGACGGGGCGACAGCGGATCGATACGGATATCTAAAAAACGATCTTCTTTCCGTCACCGTCGTCAACATCAACGCCGCCGCCTACAAGGCCGCCAATATCCCCCTCCCCTCTGTTAACGAACTGCTCGCCATGTGCCCGCCGGATGATCCAGTCTGGGATATGTACGCCAAAGGCTATACCATGGGGCTCAATCAGGTTGAGCGCGAGAAGGCCACTGAAAAGGTCGCCCGCTATAAGCCGCGCAATATTACCGAGCTGGCCGCGTTCGTCGCCGCCATCCGCCCGGGCTTCAAGTCGATGATCGATACATTCCTCGCCCGCCGGCATTTCGATTATGGTATCCCCTCGCTGGATAACCTGCTTCAGACGAAAGAAATTCCCGACAGCTTCCTCATGTTTCAGGAGCAGATCATGAAAGTCCTACAGCATGGCGGTTTCACTGGGGCTGAATCCTATGCCGCCATCAAGGCCATCTCGAAGAAGCATCCCGAAAAGGTGCTCGCTCTCAAGGAAAAGTTCCGCGCCACGTTCTCTCAGCGCATCGTGGAGGAGGAGCATGTCACTGAGGCCGAAGCTCTCGCCACCACCGATAAAATCTGGCAGATCATCAACGATTCCTGCTCCTATCTTTTTAATGCATCGCATGCCACCTGCGTCGCGCTGGATAGTCTTTACGGCGCATGGCTCAAGGCGCACTATCCTTATCAGTATTACACCACCCTGCTTCGCGCCTACGCCGCCAAGAAGGATAAAGACCGCATCGCCAAAGCCAAGGAGGAAATGCGTCGGGCGTTCGGCATCCGCGTCGTCGCTTGCAAGTTCGGGCAGGATAACCGCGATTTCTTTATCGATGAAAGCGCGCACACCATCGCCGACGCGCTCACCTCCGTCAAGCACGTCAGTAGAAAAGTCGCCGACGCGCTCTATAAAATGCGCGATACGCTGTATCTTTACTTCACCGATCTGCTTTACGATATGGATATGTCTCCGGCGTTCGACGCCACCAGCATCACCGCGCTCATCAAGATGGGATACTTCAGCGATTTCGGCGGCTCCGCCAAACTGCTCAAGCTCTTTCAGGAGTTCAAGTCCGGCGAGAACCGGTTCTATAAAGGGCTCGTCGAGAAGACGCAGCAGAAACGTCTCGCCGTCCTGCGCGATCTGGAGTCTTCCCTGCCGGATGAAGATCTCCCCATGGAGGAAATCATTCCCTTCGAGTGCGACTATTTCGGCGCGCCCCTCAGCGTCTATCCCGAAAAGAAGGGCTGCTACGCCGTCATTGATGTGGATGAGAAATATAGCCCCAAGCTGAAGCTCTATAGCGTCTCCACCGGAGACACCGGTGTGATGAAAATTCGCAAGCCTGATTTCGCTAAAGATCCCGTTAAGGCCGGCGACGTCATCAAGCTCCTTGGCTGGCAGAAGAAGCCCGCCTATCAGTATCAGGATGGCAAACGTTCTGTCAAGCCCGGCGTGACTGAGCTTTGGATGGACGGCTACAAAAAAATTTCTGTTTCGCCCGCTCAAACTGAAAAAGCGGGGTGAAAAATGTTCCCTTTATTATATGAAAAGAAAATTTTGAAAGGGGTTCTGTTATGGAAACAAGAAATTGGCGCAAAACGGTGGAAGATATGGCCGCCGAGCGTGAGCGCATCCGATCTCGACGTATCAAAAAAATAATTCTTATCGCCGCCTGCGCGCTTCTTGTGCTTGTACTTAGCGTCAACGCAGTGGGAGTCGTTCCGTATAACCATACCGGCGTACTGCGTCGGGCGGGAGTTGTTCAGAAGGAAGGCGTGTCAGAAGGCTGGTTTCTTAAAATCCCGTTTGTCGATTCGCTTGATCTGATTTCTAATCAGGTACAAACCCTGCGCATCGCCAGCGGCACTTCGAAGCCGACCACGTCTGATACCGCCGAAACAAAAGATCGTCAGCTCGTGCCTGTCTTTGAGTTCGAGATTCAGCATCAGCTCGCGCCGGAAAAGTCTTACGATGTATATACCAACTATGGCAAGAATTACACCGGTGTCCTGGTCGAGTCCAACGCTCTGGCGATTATCAAACAGGTCTTCTCCCTTTATGATAGCGAGGATATCGTCAATAATAAGGAAGCAATTCCCGCGCAGATCGCCGAGCGGCTGGATGAGATCACGAAACCGTACGGTATCAATATTCTCCGCGTCAACATGAAGACGTACGATTTTACGCCGGAGTATACTGCCATTCTTGAGGAGCGTGCCCGCCTCAGCGCTGAACTCACCAACACCGAACTGCGCCAACAGAAAGAAAAAATTTCCGCGCAAACCGAATACGACGTCGCCGTCAAACAGGCCGAACAGAAAGCCGAGCAGGAACGCATCAAGGCGGAAAGCGATCAGGCTGTCGCGCTGATCAACGCACAGGCGTCCGCCGAGGCTGAAAAGATCCGTGTGGATAACGAAGCCTATGTGATCAAGACCCGTGCCGCGGCTGATAAGCAGGCCAGGCTGGATGCCGCCGAAGCCACCAAGGCTGAATTGGAAGCCAGCAAGGCCGGCTTGAGCGAGCTTGTAATCCAGCAGCAGATGATCGAAAAATGGAACGGCCAGCTGATGCCCAATTTCGGCGGCGGCACCGGCTTCAATTTTGCAAACCTTACCGACATCCTCGAACAATATCTCCTTGGAGGTGAAGAATAAATGGAAGAACTGCGCTTTGTCAACGCTGGCCTGAAGCATGCCGTCTGCGCCAATCATGTCATTGCCGTTCTTAACCCGCGCACCATGACTTCGAAAGAATAGGTCAAAGCTGCCAAAGGCCGTAAGCATCTCTTGGATGCGACGGTCGGGCGCAAAATCCGCTCCGTCATTCTCTTTAACGAGGGCACCGTTATGCTCTCCTCTCTCCGGTTTGAAACGCTGCTCATGCGCCTCAACGGCGATATGCGCGGCAACCTCTATGATCGGGATAGCGAATACGCTGAAACCGATCCTGAAAACACGGACGGCGTCGAGGCGGATTCCCTCATTAATAATGAAGAAGGAAAGGAGGAATCAACCTTCGATGAAGGTAATTAACCAGTCTTTTAAGATTCTCTCGCCGTCCACGCCGGAGCGCGCACTGGAAACGCTGCGCCTTATCGAATACGCCGCCCGTAATTGCTATCGCTCGCATGATAAAATCACGGCCGATAGCTGGCGCAAGTTTCTTGGCGGGCTTATAAAGCGGGGGCATGAAGCCCCTATTGAGTTTGGCGACGCCATGGTTGAGCTCGTCACCGGGCGCGATGTCCTGGCCGAGATCACACGGCACCGGCTCCCCAGTTTCTGCGTTCAGAGCCAGCGCTATGTCGAAGATGATAAGACCGGAGATATCAGCTTCATCCGGCCGGATATCTATCTTCCAGCCGAAGGCCCCGATCTGGATGCGAAAACATGGTGCGCTTCCCGCGGCTGGGATGCGTCCATGGAGCATGCCGAAACTTATTACCGGTATCTCAGGTATGAGTGCGGCATGAAGGCGGAAGACGCGCGCAAGGTGCTCCCCAATTCTACCGCCTGCATCATCGTCATGAAGGCAAACCTGCGGGAATGGCGGCATATTTTTCAGCTGCGCACCTCGTCGGCCGCTTATCCGGAAATGCGCTCGCTCATGCGCCCGTTGCTTTGCGAATTCCAGAAACTGTTTCCCGTTATTTTTGATGATATCACATGGGAGGAAAAGAATGCTTGATGGGTTTATCAAGAATCCAGACTCTGAATTTCTTTGGAACCTTCGGAAACGAATCAAGGCCAACTCGGGTTTCTGCCCCTGCAAGAGGGAAAAGACGAAGGATACGAAGTGCCCCTGTAAAGACTTCCGCGAGCATGGCGATTGCGCCTGCGGCATGTATATCCGCAATCCGAACGTGGATGAAGAATTTGTAAACGAGGGGTATGTCTGATGAATACCGACGAAATCTATTTTGAAAAGGTTTCCTTTGACGAGTTCCGGGAGACGTTCGAAAAAGGAAGGCAAATCGCCCCTTTGGGCGTGGCTGAAACGCGTAAGATCTGGGAGGCGATTCCGCTTCCCTGCCGCGCAACGGCCGGTTCGGCGGGCTATGATTTCTTCCTTCCCTATGAAATTGAAGTCCTCCCCGAGTATCCGCTCACTCTGCCGACAGGTATCCGCTGCCATATGCCGCCCGGCGTAGTCCTCGCGATCGTTCCCAAATCCGGGCTCGGTTTCAAATATGGCCTGCGCCTGCGCAACAGCACCGGGATCGTCGACAGCGATTATTACTATTCGTCTAATGAGGGGCATATTCAGGCCAAGCTCACCGCCGAAGAGCCCGTTCGTCTGCCGGGCTGCGCGAAGTTTATGCAGGGCATTTTCCTCCCTTATCTGACGGCCGCGAACGATACTGCGTCCGGTGTGCGTAACGGGGGATTTGGCAGCACAGGGGTGTAATATGTTTACAGTTGGTTTTATGGCAGGCGTCGTATATAGACGGTTTGCGGAATTAGGGCTGCCTCCATGGGCTGCGGCGCTCTTCCTTATTTCCGGTATCGCGCTTGCCTATTTTTTCCCTGACGATGATAATCATTCTCTTCCGAGGTGGTGATGTAATGTAGATGTTGATTGATTTCCTTGGCGTTTTTCTTGGGGCGGCGGTACTTACCGCGCTCATCTGGATATTGACGCACTGGGTTTCCTATGTGGCCGCGTGGGTGCTGGCCGTCACGGTCTGCGTTGCAGGCACGTTCCTGCGCGCATGGATTGATATTAAATATGGTGAAAGGATTCGAAATTATGGCAAACGAAATGAAAGAACTGTGGGATCTGCTCAACTTTCTTGCGGAGAAGGAGGAGCCGAAAACAGACTCTTCCCTGAAGACGGAGAAACCGGCAAAGCCGGAGGGAGTGAAGGAATCCCCGAAACCGAAGGAAAACCTGCCCGAGGAGATGAAGCAGGCGATTAACGCCGGCCGCACGCGCGCCGCTTATTTCGCCGCTCTTTACAAGATGCTTCTCTCGCTGGAGATCCCGGACGACGTCGCTTATGACGTGACGCTCGCCGATGCCCGCAGATGACGCTTTCTCAGCTAAACGAAGCTGTGCGCCAGGCGGTTGCGGGTACGCTGTGTGACCCTGACAAGGTGGAAGTCCTCATTTCCCTGGGCTTCCCCGCGTTGGGGCCTCCGGCGGGCGTCGAAGTTTCCCATGGTTATCTCGGCTTTGATTGGGAGAGCGGAGAGTTCCGACTGGTTCCCGCCAGCGAGCTGGTTGAATGGCGCAAGAACCGGGATAATCCCCTCCCTCCGCTGGAACAAACCATGGATGATGGGCGGCGCAAGCTTCATACACTGCGCTGCCCCGCCTGCCCCAACGAAGTTAAACGAACCGATCGATATTGCCCGCAATGCGGGCAGAGATTAAAAAGGAGCACGCAATGATCTGGCTTACCGGCGATAAACACGGCGATTATAGTTCCGTCGAACTCTTCTGCGAGTCTCACGACGTCGGCAAAGACGCCGGCGGAGATCTCATGGTTGTGCTTGGCGATAACGGGGTGAATTACTTTGGCGGTAAGCGGGATAGAAAACTCAAGGCCGAGCTCGCCGCTTTGCCGCTGACGTTCTTTATGGTTCGCGGCAACCATGATCAGCGCCCCAGCCGCAAAGTCTGCCGCGAGGAAGACTATGTCAGTTCTTATCTTTCAGGCCCTGTGCTCGTCGAGGATGAGTTTCCAAATATTCTCTATGCGAAAGACGGCGGCCTGTATGATTTCAGCGGCACGAGCGTCATGGTGATCGGCGGCGCTTACAGCATCGATAAGTTTATCCGGCTCGAGCGTCAGGCGCAGGGGTTCCCGCAATATCGCTGGTTCCCTGATGAGCAGCTTTCAAAACCTGAAAGAGATTCTATTCTGGAAACCGCGCGCGTCCATCGCCCCGATGTTATCCTCTCCCATACCTGCCCCCAGAGCATGATTCCGTGGGATCGATGCGCTCCCAATATTTATGGAGGCCCTCCCGATTATACCATGGAACGCTGGATGGACGAGGTAGACGCCGCCGCGCTCGAGCCTGAATGGTTCTGCGGGCATTGGCATCTTGATCGCCGCGTGCCGCCCCGCACCCGTTTTCTGTATCATGATTTTATTGATTTCTGAGGTGATAAAATGCTTGGCGATAATGTAATCTTCGGGGTCGGTAAAGACGTCCCCGTCGTCGTGAACAGCGAAGGCGGCAAGCAAAGCCGCAGCCCTTATGCTTTCCAGCTTCTGCCCGTGCATGCAATGTTTGCCGCGGCTGAAGTCGCGAAGGCCGGTGCTGAGAAATACGGCGAAACCTTCGCCTGCCGTAACTATACAAAAATCCCGCCCGAGGAGCATATCGGGCATTGCATCCAACATCTGTACGCTTATCTTGCCGGCGATATCAGCGATGATCATCTGGCGCACGCCATTGTCCGCGCGCTCTTCGCCTATGAGACGGATAAGCTGGCGCGTGAAAGCGAGGGGACGCCCTGTGCCTGAAACCGCCGTCGATGTCTTCGCCTGCGATCTCTCGCTCCATCGCCCCGGCTTTGCGCTGCTTCATTGTGAGAATAATACGATCACCGTGCGCGAGCTCAGCAATGTCAACAACAAGTATGCCCGCAAGAAAACGCATGGCCAGATGCTTCTGGAGATTGCGCGCGAATAGAAGCGATATATGACCGCTTATCCGGACGCCATATTGGTTCGAGAGAAAGCGATTTACCCCGGCCGCTATCAGATGAAGACCATCGGGGTTTTGCATAAGGTTGTCGGCGTGGCCGATCTTTATGCCTGGCATTTGACAGGCAGAGAGTTTGAAGAGATCGATCCTCGCATGACCAAGCGCATCGTCACCGGCGACGCCAATGCGGAGAAAGACCGCGTGGCCGAGATGCTTGAGGATTATGTCGGCCCTCAGCGTTACGCCTGCGACGACGAATCTGATGCGGTTGCGGTAGGCGTCGCGTGGCTTATTCAAAATAAAATTTTTCAAATGTGAAAAAGGGGGCATGAAAATGTTCCCTTTATTATATGAAAGGAGTTTGATTCCGAAATGACGCTTTATACTCTTCCCGGCTGCCCCATGTGCGACCTGCTTGCCGAGCGGCTCGCGCAGCTTTAGATCCCATGCAATATTGTTTCCGATGCGGAGCAGCTGAAGGCAAAAGGCATTCAGGTTGTCCCCGCCCTCGAAGACAAGGACGGCAATCTCATGAACTTTGCGCAGGCCATGAAATATCTCAGCAAAGGAGTATCTGTTGAATGATCCCCGACAAATATGCGCGCTATCGTCCGGAAGCAAATTTCATCAGACGTTATATGGATGAAAAATGCGCCGCCGAAAGCAGCGACTATGATCCAAACTCCAATGTCAGTTCAAAGAATCTGGCCACCCTCGCGTCCGAAAGCGGTAAGCGCGGCCGCATCTATACCAGCCGGTTGATGATGCATGATATGCTCACCGCCATGTACGGCGAGGAAGAGGCCGACAGCTACATTGATAACCTCGAAACCCATCGTGTCTATTGCCATGATGAAACCGGCCAGACCCCGCAGATCTATTGCGCTAGCATCACTATGTACCCGTTTCTTTTGCACGGCTTGAAGGGGCTGGGCGGCACGTCGGACGCTCCCAAGACGCTGCAAAGTTTCGCCGGCGGGTTTGTCAATCTGGTGTTCGCCGCTTCCGCTCAGGTGCTCGGCGCGATTGCCACCCCGGAGTTTCTCGCCTATATGAACTATTTCCTCGTCAAGGAATACGGCGAAGATTATTATCTGAAGCCGGATACGCAAGCCGAACTGTTCGGCCGCAAGCGCACCATTGATAACGTGATCACCGATACCTTCGCGCAGGTTGTCTACTCGGTCAATCAACCGGCGGCGGCGCGCGGCAATCAGGCCGTCTTCTGGAATATTTCCTATTTTGATGAGCCGTATTTCCGCGGGCTGTTCGAAGGTTTCGCCTTCCCGGACGGCACAGTAATGACCGATCTCTGGGAGTCCCTCTGGTGGCTGCAGGTTCGGTTTATGAAGTGGTTTAATCAGGAGCGGCTCCGCAAGATCATCACCTTCCCGGTCGAAACGTTCTCTCTCCTGAACAACGGCAAGACGGCTGTTGACCAGCGGGCACTGAAGCATATCGCCGAGATGTATGCCGAAGGGCACAGTTTTTTCACTTATACCAGCGATAGCGTGGATAGCTTGAGTTCGTGCTGCTTTGCGCCGGATACACTGTTCTCCGTCTGGGACCAGCATAACACATTGCTTGTCGGGGCTGCAGAGCGTCTTTACCAGATGCTTGAACAGGAACAGGATTTTCGTGTTCGGGTTATGCTCGGTGAGGAAGTGGTTCCCGCGACTCTCATTCGTCTCCCCGGCCGTCAGATGTATTTTATCACAATCGACGTCAAGCCGAACGCCCGCCATATGTATGAGGTGACGGATAACCATCTTTTCCCCACCCGGCGCGGAGACGTCCAGGCGAAGGAGCTCGTCGAGGGGGATGAAGTCCAGTGTTGGGATCCCGAAAGCAGGATGTATACATACCGCCCGGTATCTGAGGTGATCGAGAGCGCCAATACATACGATTATGTTTACTGCCTCGAGGTTGATGATGGGTGCGAGCCCTACTTCATGCTTCCCTCCGGAGTAATTACGCATAACTGCCGCCTGAAAAACAACATCGTTGAAAACCAGTTCACTTACAGCCTTGGCGCGGGCGGCATCGCGACCGGCTCCAAGCGCGTCATGACCATCAATATCAACCGGCTCGTTCAGGGCTGCGGCGGCGATCTGGCCAAGGTCAAAGCCTCGCTTGACGATCTGACCGCGCATGTCCATCGCTATTTGAAAGCGTATAACGCGATGGTGAAGGATGCGCAGGCCAAGCATATGATCCCGCTTTATGACGCAGGGTTCGTTTCGCCGGAGAAGCAGTATCTTACCGTTGGCATCAACGGTCTGGTCGAGGCGGCGGAGTATCTGGGCATTCCGGTCGGTGACAACAAGGCTTACGGCGAGTTCACTGATCTCATCCTTGATACGATTCACCGGCGGAACGTGGCCGATGCCGAGCCGGGCGTTATGTTTAACACGGAGTACGTGCCAGCCGAAAGCTTAGGCGTGAAGAACGCCAAATGGGATAAAGCCGACGGGCTCTCCGTCCCGAGAGCGTGTTATAACAGCTATTTCTTCGTGGTTGAAGATCCTAAAACAACGGTTCTTGATAAGATTCGGCTGCATGGCGATCGTTATATCCGCAATCTCGACGGCGGCAGCGCCTGCCATATCAACCTCGAAGAACACCTCACCGCTCGCCAGTACGAGCTGCTCATTCTCAACGCGATTCATGAAGGCTGCTCGTATTTTACCTTCAACGTTCCCAATACCATCTGCAACGACTGCGGGTATATCAGCAAGCACAAGCTGGAGAAGTGCCCAAAGTGCAGCAGTGAAAATCTGGATTATGCCACGCGCATCATCGGCTATCTGACCCGCGTGTCGAAGTGGTCGGCCGAGCGCAAGAATGAATATGACCGGAGGTATTTCGGTGGACAGGAATATGAAAATCAAACTGAATCCTGATAAGGATTTCGTCGCGATGCTCAGGGGGAGAATAGCCGCTAACAACGGCTATTGCCCCTGCCGGGTCGAGAAGACTGATGATAACAAATGTCCGTGCCTTGCGTTCCGGACGACAAAGGAATGTTGCTGCGGCCTCTATGTGCAGGTACCGGCCGATGATTAAATACACCGGTTACAGCGTCGTCCTGCAGGAAGTCCCTGATGAAATCAGTCTCGCGGTGGAGGTTTCAAACTGCCCGCATCGCTGCCCCGGCTGTCACTCGCCGGAGCTGCAGCAGGATGTCGGCTATGATCTTGAGCACGATCTTCCAACTTTACTCAAGGAGTATGCGGGCCGAATCACCTGCGTCTGTTTTATGGGCGAAGGCAACGATCGGGACGCGCTGGCGCGCTGTTTGATGCTGGCGCGCAAAGCGAGGCTTAAAACCTGCCTCTATTCCGGCTCGCAGGTGTTCGATCTCTC